>ENA-OPVU01000265-OPVU01000265.1-human-gut-metagenome-genome-assembly--contig:-NODE-265-length-38054-cov-82.316877_pt1 | contig 38054 bp, 33 predicted proteins | sample MGYA00241497_ERZ501986 | MGnify/ENA primary metagenome ERZ501986 (study PRJEB25962, sample SAMEA2042995) | human gut metagenome | biome: human gut; feature: human-associated habitat; material: faeces...
TTGTTGCTCAGGTGCTTATAAAAAATATTAAATTATAGTGTTGCGGAAATTAGATAAAAGAAATATTCAAATGGTAAAAGAAAATAGTAGCAGTAGCGAATCGCTTCCGAAGGAGGAGAGATTCGTCATCAACATGTCGTCAGAGCTGATTGCTTATCTCTGTAACGACTATTCGTATCGCAATCCCAGCAGATTCTCTCGCTTGAAGGCTTTGCAGGATTTGCTTATCCGTTTCCAAAAGGCTAAGCTCGCTTCCAAGGACATGGATGTCAACATCGCGCAACTGGTGAAGGCATGGGGCTGGAGTCGCCCGGCGGTGCTGGCCTTTGTTGACCAGCTTCAAAAGTATGAGATTCTGGAGGTGTGCAACATGGTAACCAGTAAGGTGGTGCATTTGAAGCCCAGCATCTTTAGCTCCGGGCTTTCTCCAACTCCTGGTGGATAGCCTCTCTTCAGCCCTCTTTCCTGGAAGAAGGGCACGATGGATAAATATCGTTTTCGGCTTCGGTCAGGTGCCCTGCCATATCAGGAAAACTGCTTCTATCGAAGGCTCGTTTTCCAGGGGCGCTTGCGCCGAAAACCGTACTTTTTTACAACAGGGGGGAGCCTAATCCCCGGTTTCATGGCTAACGCTTTGAAACACGGAGGCTTACCTGCCAATTTCTTGGCGACTTCGTGCGGCAAGCCGAGGTAAGCGATTAGGCTTAGGGAAAGTCCCTAAGAACCCTTCAGTCCCTGCTGACAAACAATGGAAGTTATGGCAAAACAAGTACTCGACATCAGAGCCGGAAAAGGCATGACAACCTCTCAGAGCAATGAGTTTCTGCGCAATGCTAATGGTGGCGAGAGGTTGAAGCGTTGGAGCGGTAACTATGATTCAACTCGCGAGCACCTGAATTTTGAGATTAAGAAAGGTGGGGTGATTTGTGAGGTGGACAAGAAAACATCTGTCCCCAAAAGAATCAAGATGCTGCTTGAGGAACGAAAGATTTGGGACCCGAACAGGGGTAGGGATCCGCCGTTTTTCCGTACGGTGGCCAATATCATTTTAGGGGGTTCCAGGGATCAGATGCATCGTCTGGCCTTTGGTGACCAGGTGGTGAACCTCAAAAAAGGGGCTGATAACTCTAATATTGTCCGGCATCCGGAGATAGAAGAATGGGCTAAGGACATGTATAAATTTGTATGTGAAAGGTTTGGTGAACAGAATATAGCATCCTTTATCGTGCATCTGGATGAAACCAATCCTCATGTGCATTGTACAATGCTTCCCATTACTGAGAACAATAAGTTTTCCTGGAAGTCCTATTTCGGTGAGTTGAAGACGGATGGTCTCAGAATTTACAGCAGTCTTCACAATGACATCGCTAAGATCAATCAGAAGTATGGTCTAGAGCGTGGTGATAGAATTTCTGAAACAGGAGCCCGGCATCGTTCCACGGAGGAATACCACGCAGAGCTTCGGGAAAAATTAATGAGTGAGAACGAGCAGCTATCTCAAACCATCGAGGGGCAGCAGACTGTCATCAGGGAGCAGCGCGCTACTTTGAGTGTCTTGGAGAAAGACATCAAACATGCCACTGCCAGGTTCAAGGCCCTTCAGACCATGATTGCCAATTTGGAGTCTAAGAAGAATCGGTTGTTGGAGGAGGTTGAGCAGCTCAAGCGAGACCGTGATTCCGGAAAGATTAGTGCCGAAGAGGCAAAGATCAGGCTTGATAGGATTCAGAAGGAACTGGAAGAGGTGGATGAGAAAATTGCTGACAAGACTCAAAAACTTCATACTGCAGAGTTACAGCTTGCCCAGTTGCAAACCAAGACCCTCTCGGCTGAGAGAAAGTTTGAAGAGGTACAGAAGAAGCTTCAGAAGGAAGTGCCCCTGCTCAGCAGGGCCACCGTCAAGGAAATGCAGCAAATGGGGTATATGATGATGGCCACCGATGCCAAGCATCGGGTAGTCAAATATCATGAGTTCCTTTCTTCGCTTCCTTTTGAACAGAGGCTAGTGGCAAGGCAGACAGAAGACATTCTCTTTGATGGTTCCATAGCAGAGACCATCATGGATAATGCCGTTCAGGTGACTTCCATTGCCGCTGCTCTATATCTGGGCTATCTGGATGCTGCCACTAAGATTTCACAATCCGGTGGTGGCGGTGGCGGACCAGGCACAGGATGGGGAAAGCGTGATGATGAAGATGACCTGGCATTCCGCCAGCGTTGCTTCTTCATGGCCCTTCACATGATGAAACCTTCTCAGAAGGTTCAAAGAAAACGATAGGAGTGGATATACCGTCTGCTCTTTCTCTTTGCTTGATTGTTAGATAGTTGATCGGCTTTTGTTTGTAGTTTGCATCTTTCATGCCGATGAACTATCTAAACTTTACCCACCAGAAGTAAGACAGGAAGTAGGCTAGATGATGAAAGTCTTTTATTGTCTAGCCTGTCTTCTTTACTTTATATTCATATTATCAGTGATTTACATGTAATGAGGTAAACGGTTTCGTTGTTCTGATAATTTTACAATTCTTGCTTTTCTGTCCATTTTTATATCTAAGGCATGTTTGAGGTTTAGTAGTCAGTAAAGTGTAAATCAATGTTTAGCATACCTGCTTTATCCATGCAAAGAGGGTGCGTCACAGACTTATGACACACCCTCGTTGGGTTATATCTATTGTTTTCAGGAAATCCAGAATATTATTAGTTAAACTTTAATGAATTGGCAATTATGGAACAAAGTAATGTATTTGATTTTGACGGCTTTCAGATAGAAAGAGAGTCTTATCTTGGAGGCGATTGCTATGGAGTGGTTACTTCATGCAAGAAGGATGGAGCAGGGATTCCTTATCATTTGGAGGTGGAGTTTGATTAGAACTTTAGAAATGAACCATTATGAACCGTTTTTCTGAATCTCGATGTAAGTGATGCAGGAAAATTGTAACTGTCTGATAATCGGAATGGTAGAGAAATGCACTTCATACGCCTCTCAACTTAAAAACAGAATATCTTAGTGAAAATCAATATTTTAACATTTGTAATTTGTGTGTTTACATTTTTTTTAGTATTTTTGCAACGTATTTCTGTGTTACTCATAGAGAGATGCAGGAGTGTATGAAGAGTTAAAATTTATAATATGGCTTTCATCAGCAGCAGAATGTTTATGAAACACAATTTGCTAAACACTAGCCTGTTCGCATCATGTATGTGTAAGGTTGAAAGACATAAAAGTATTGAAGATTAGTGGAAGTTAGTCTATTGGTTTTTCAATGCTGTGATACATTTCACAACCCCAATAACTCGGGAAGAGGCATCTTTTCAGGGGAAGCCGAAATATGTCTTGCGACCAAATCTGGTTGGATGTTTGGTTACACTTTTTAACTCTTTCCTTGTGTTTGCAATTCAATTTCAAAATCCTGTATGTGGTTTATAGTCAAGACTGATGTTTTTTCAGAGCAGCAATCCATAGATTTTCTGCGTGAAAAATACAATCATATCATCACCGACTTCTATTTTCCTTTAGGAAGAAAAACCTACAAGAACGAAAATGGAGAAGTGAAGGTACGCTTTGTGCCGGTCTTGCAGGGAATGTTCTTCATCAGAGTGCAGAATGAAAGGCGTTTGAAGAAGGTTCTCTCCCCATATGGCTACTTTATGTACAAGGGTTTTGATATGGAACCGCATACTTCCGAATTGGTAGAACGCACCTTCTTTACCAAGGCGCATATTCTAACTGCCGACAGCAAGCAGATGTCATTGGACGAAATAGTAAGACAGTCAAAAATCCCTGATGAGGATATGGAGACTTTTGTCTATTTCAATGACAGAATAGGCGATGACATCAATGGATTGAGTATCGTCGAAAAGCGTTACAGCGACTTGGTCAAGGAGAATGACACCATCCGCATCCTCTCCGGGCCTCTGGCTGGTCGGGTTGGCGTTGTCAAGCAAATCAAGCATAAGGGTAAGAAAGATCGTCATCTTTTGGTGCGCTTTGGAAACAACTACTGTCTCAGTATTTCCAATATCCGCCAATATGCCTTGCAGATAGAGCATGAGGCACCTTCTGAATCCGTGGGTGCATGGCGGGCTATTGACCAGATGATCGGTTATCTGCAGATGAAGGAACCTTCGAAAAATGCGGGGGATCTATTACGCAAGCTCTTCAAGAAATACCAGAAGAAATTGACCATATATCACAACCGTCAAACTTCTGATATCGCCTACAGTAAGATGATGGCAAACAGGAAGGATGTCCAGCAACAGGAGGTGCTTGAAAACTTAGATGAATCGATGTGGAAGAATTTCCGCATTCTGGCCAACTACCTCCCTTGTGATAATGCAACCCTCGAACAGGGATTGAAGGAACTGATTCCTGATGTCGTTCTCCGTCCGTTCCTCACGCCTGCTTCAGGTATTGCTATTCCTGAGGGACAAGGTTACCATGTATTACAGCATAATGGAATTACGGAATTCATCTTTCCATGCAACCTTCGGGAATTCTTCAGGGGCAAGGAATATGAGGCAGACAAATATGCACCGGTCTTCGATGAGGACTATGAGTATGATGCTCATTTCGCACTTTTGAAGACTGTAGAAGGCAAGGTAAAGGCTATCTGTTCATGGGGGGGCTTCTATGACAATTATGCTTCTCAAAGTAAAGATGAAAGGGCTCTGTTCCTTTCAGACCTGGAAGCAAAGAAATATCCCCGTTTGCTCTACCTGCTTACACAAAGCGACTATCGGTTTGAAAAGATCGATGGAATCGGGGGCTTTTCGCTAGAGACCGGTATTGAATACCCTGATGATATGGAGGAGTTGGGGAGAAGAGCTCATGAGTTCTTCACTCTTCATTCATCTCTCTTCACTTCCCTCACCGCAGCAGCCGTAGAAGTATGGCAGGGAGCGCGTCTTCTGATTTGGCGTAAGTATCTCCAGCGCTACGTTTTGCTTCATAAGGTGCCTGTCATCGACCAGCCTTCTGTCATCACTGTTGATTCCAAGCAGGAAGATGCATTTGCAAAGACTGACGGCAAATCGGATATGACAAAGATTGCCGCAGTTTTGAATGATGCGAAGGAAATCATAAAGAACCATCTGGCAAAGGAAGAAATTGCGTATGCTATATTACGGTTTCTTTCCACCTCATTGGTATTCTCTTCCCATTTTGCAGAAGATGAGCTATATAATTATATTACAGACTCATTTCATCCGGACAACACGCTTTCTGAGTTGTTCCATGAGATTGTAGGGAAAATCACTCAGATGGATCGCTGCTGTTCAATAGTCAGCCATCTTCACAAAGGAATGGTAGAGTTGCAGGAACAAGATTCGTGGATATACTTCAAGTTCCCATCCTATCTCAAGCAGATTCAGGCGATAGATAAGATGGTAAAAAATAAAGAAGGAATTAAAAATTAATATTATGCTGAAACTGAAACAGGTAATTATTAGAAAAATTGAATCCAAATTCAAAGATTCTAAGTATGTGGCAGATATTGTGAAAATCAATGATAAGACAGGTTGTGGCGGTCTTCATGGCTATACTGACATCAACGACCCCGCCCTTGATGAATATCGTGATTGGATCAATTTTCATATTCGGATGATGGAGAGCATGAACGCCAGTAAGATGACCTTGACTGTTGGTGAGAATGTTGAACTCTGAATTCAAATACTGATAGGTGTAACTACTAGTAATATAGTAGAGACGCTGTATTGGTGATATATTTATGGCAAAGTTAATACCACTTGGCAATAATCGTGGCAATGAAAATCGCCCATCCGACGAGGAACTTAACCAGATGTTCGGCGCTTTTATGGATGCTTTCTTCGGTGGACTCTCAGATGAAGACATTGATGAAGAATCTGACGACGACATTATACCCTTCGATGAATTCGACGATTCCGATTACTGGGATGACCTTTATGAAGGTCCAACACCCTTCGCTTATTCCGTAAGCTCATCGAATAAGAAAAAGCGAAAGAAACCTCGCAAGAAATCTACAGACCGCCAAGTTCCAAACTACGCTTATAAGCCGAAGGGAGAGGATCCGGAAGGCTATTTCGTCAAGAAGATACACTCCGTCATCAGGTGGAGAGTGACAAGCACCAATGATGTCAACTATGACCTGCGAGTCTTTGAGGGTTGGCTGGCTCAGGCACAAAAGTACGTGGCAAAGGAAGATTTCTACTATGCCGTATGCATCTCTGGCGCCTTATTGTCAGATGTCCTCACCTTCCATTTACTTTGGAATCATGATTATCCCAAGCAGATGGCGAGGGTTCGCAAATTGGAACGGGCTGTATCCGAAGTCCATTACCAGTGCTTGTCTTATTCGAAAGACAAGGATTTCAATTGGATAGACCTTTGTCTCGACCTTTTGCAAAAGAAAAAAGGAAGCTATCCCTTCAATTCCAAGAGCGAGGCGGGCTTCGATATTGAAGACTATATCGAGAAAGTCATACCCTTATTGCCAGACGAGAAGGCAAAGCAATACAGAGATGCCCATCCTACAGACAAACAACTGTTGGAGAAGCCCATCCCAGTCAGCTTGCCTGATAAGATAGAGATGCCGCAGGGACTCGAGAATGAAGATAAAGCACCATACATAACCGATTTTATCGATGAAATCCCCAATGCTCAATATTCATCATTGATTGTGAGCCTTCTTGATATAGTGAAGACTCATGAGAAGAAGTTGAAGAGTTTTGGAATAGTTAAAGCCGAAGAGTTGAGGAAGATGAAAGCCGAGTATGAGAACTTTGTCTTGGCTTATCATCGTGGTGGAATTGATGGATTCCGAAAATATTCCAACTATACTCTGACACGTCCCTTTTGGAGTATCGTTTACAACTATCATTTTTCTATCACCAATACGGCATCCAAGAATAAGTTTCTTCAACAAGTCGTGGAGCCATACTTGGATTTGGTTTGGCGACAATGGGACAGTCCGAAGTTGCAATCAAAGTTCGATGAAGTTAAGGAAAAGGCAGCCAAGGCACAAGCCTTGAAGCAAGAACGGGAAGAGTCGCTTGCCGCTATGCCGTCTTATTTGGAAGGACTAACCTCCGACCAATATCTAGCCTTTCACGAGCAAGCCTTGCGGATATTGAATCGAGACAAGAAGAAGCTCTCAGAAAGCAGCGGCATCCTGAAGGTTGACATAGAACACAGATATCAGCCCTTGCTGAAGCTTTTGAAGGAAACGCGAGATATTGAAGATAGCTTAGATGCTAAGATTCGTCAAGGCATCGATTCAATCTTCCTCTCCATCTATCAAGTTCTTTGGGATTATATGCTATATCCCTACGACTTGGATTATATAATAGAGAACAAGAAAATGGTGAAGAAGGTACTGGATGAGATTTGGAAGCTGAAACAATGATATACGTTGATTTTAGAAAATCAAAACTTTATTCAAAAATACTGGTACGGTAACCCGCTGATAAATAGTGGGGACGCTGTATTGGTGGTTTACAAACATTTATTTCAAACATCTTTCCGATGATAATGCAAAAGTCGATACGTATTTCATTGCTTTATTCATACAATCAAGTCTAATCTGGTAGCAGATGTCGGAGGAAAACCTCAGATAATAGCATTGTATGGAAAAGGTAATTCAGGTTATGTTGATGATAGTGAGTTTTATTTGTATGGGAATAAGTGTTTATCTATAGCTAATCATATAGATATAGAGCAGTGGAGAAATGATAACTTTGAACGTTGTGATTCTTTGACTGGAAAGTTATTGCATGAAGCACAACGTCAACCTTTTAAGAAATGGTAAGGCTTCTAATAGTGTAACAGCTAGCACGCCTGATGCTGAGTCAGGAAGTACCGGTGCGACTCCGGTTTAGCCTTTTAATAAAATAGCAGTTATGAATAGAGGTTCTGAATGGCGTAAGTGGAATTTGCATATACATACCCCAGGAACTGCCAAAAATGATCATTATGGAAACTCAGATGAAGTCTGGGAACAATATATAGATGCCTTGGAGAAATCGGATGTAACAGTGTTTGGTATAACCGATTATTTTTCTATAAGCAATTATATCAAGGTGAAAGAATACCAAAAGCAAGACAGATTAAAAGGAAAGTTTCTTTTGCCAAATGTAGAAATGCGTATTTATCCTGTAACAGACAAGAGCAAGCTGATAAATATTCATGCAATATTTGACCCTTTTCTGGATGTCGCAGATATAGAAAGAGAATTTTTTCGACAACTACAATTCACTTACAATGAAGCCAGTTATTCTTGCATAGATAATGATTTGGCAAAATTGGGACGTATTGTCGAGAATAATCCAAATTTGGCTGATGATGTTGCCATAAAGAAAGGTATAGATGCTTTTGCAGTCTCTTATGAGGCATTAAAAAAAGTTATTGATAAAGCTTTCTTTAAAGGGCATGTTATTATAGCCCTTTCGAATGGTAGTAAGGATGGTGTTACAGGCATATTGAATCAAGAGGGCAACATGCAACCTTTGCGAAAAGAGATAACCCGAATGTCGGATATTATACTTTCTGGTAATCCGGGCGATGTTGAATACTTTAGCGGTGCTAAAACTTCTGTAGAAGAAGTTATTTCAACCTATGGCAGTCTCAAGCCTTGCATCATTGGTTCTGATGCTCATTCCTTGGATAAGGTGGGTGTTTTCCCGAATGATAGAATCACTTGGATTAAGGCAGACCCGACTTTTGAAGGTCTTAAGCAAATCTTGTTTGAGCCTAAAGAACGAGTGCGCATATCCGATGCTATGCCTGATTTTAAATACGACTATAACATTATCGATCATGTAGTGTTGAATACTGCTGGTGTTTGGAATCAAACGATATTATTGAATCAGAATCTAAATACAATCATAGGAGGACGCTCTACGGGCAAGTCAACCTTGTTGGCATCCATGGCTGCTAAATTCCAAAAAATAAAGGATGACGAAAACTACGACTTTATCAAAGGTCTGAGTGATAACGTGCACGTCTTTTGGAGAGATGGACAGGAAGCAGACAACAAGGAGATAGAATATTTCACACAGAATGAGATAGCAAACATCATTTCAAGGGGAGATTCCGATAAACTCTTTCTCGAAATCCTTACAAGTTTGCCAGAAATGAGGGAAGCCTACGAAAAATATAAGTCTGATGAAGCAGCTAAGTTTGCTTCCATTCAGGCAAAAGTTTCTCTCTTCTTTGAAAAGCGCAGACAGTATAAGGAAAAGAATGCTTATGTTAAGACTTTGGGAGATAAGGAAGGTATAAAACGAGAAATAGAAAAGCTTTCCAAAGAGCGTGATTCTATTCAATGTAGATTGACTGATAAAAAAGAACTTCTCGAAAAATACCAAGTAGTTAGTAAGGAATTGGCTGATTTACGTACAAAAGAAACTTTGATGCGGCATGATTTTGAACAGTTAAACTTACTTGCCACTTCTGAATTTCTTGCTGTTAATCCTGCTGTTTCATGTGTAGGCTTTACAGAGGAAATATCACGAAACATATCAGAAGAAGTTCAAAGAACTTTAGCGCAATCCAATGCACACATTCAGGAATTCATCAAGACTCTTGTAGCTAAGGTGGATAATGAATTCAAAACATTAGCAAGAAAAATAGCAGAGAAACAAAATGATTCAGATTATCAAGAAGGAAAGAAAATATTTGATGAAAATAAATATTTGTCCCATGTCATGGAGCAAATATCCTCTCTTTCAAAGCAAATGCTCTTAATCGACAAGGAGTCTCAAATACTTGAAAAGTTGAACAAAGAATGTAAAGCTATAGCTTCGGGACTGCTCGATGAACATTTGTCATATTTGGATATGATGAATTCTATAGCTTCAGTCCTGCGGATACAACATGATAATATAACATTGTCGGCAGGATATGATTTGAAAAGGGATTTTGAGGAAAAATTAAATGAATGTATTTCGCTTCGTTCAACGGCAATGAATGCGTTGATAGTAAATGTGGCTTTCCAATATCAGAAAAAGACCAAAGATAGCATCAAAGGATGCTTGATGGATTTGTTAAACAAGGCATTAGGGGGAAATATAACATTTAAAAACGGATACGATGTTCAGTCGTTCATTTCTATGATTTTGTCAAATAACTGGTTCTCACTATTCTATTGTGTTGACTATGAAGGTGATAGGTTGTCCGACATGTCTCCTGGAAAGCGTTCTTTCGTTGTGTTGAAGTTGCTTTTGGATTTTAGCGATAAAAAATGCCCTATATTGATAGACCAACCTGAAGATAACTTGGATAATCGTGCAATTTATAATGAGTTGGTCAAATATATCCGAGAAAAGAAAAAAGAACGCCAAATTATATTGATTACACATAATCCAAACATTGTTGTTGGTGCAGACTCCGAAGAAGTGATTGTTGCCAATCAGAATGGAAAGAATGCCCCAAATGATAAGGGGATAAAATTCCAATATATTCATGGAAGTTTAGAGCATAGTATGCATCGTAATAGTGATGAGAGTTTACCTATATTATATAGGTGTGGTATACGAGAACATGTGTGTGATATTTTGGAAGGAGGAGAAAATGCCTTTAGAGATAGAGAAAATAAATATGGATTCTTTAAAATTTAAGGCATATGTCAACTCAATTATCAGATAACAGCAAACTGTTAGTAAAATTTAATATAGTAGACATTTATGAAAGGAATCGTATTAGCAGGTGAAAGCGGTACTTGTTGTGCATCTTAGTGCACCTCTATGTACATATCTTACGAAGAAGAATTTCTTAAAAGTGAATGATTTGTTCTCTTTCTAAAAAATATGGAATATATGATAGAGTTCTTATATAAATCCTTTTGTAACAAATATACGCCTGTATGTTTGTTGGTACTATCACTTGCTGTATCTTTTGTGTGTTATTGGATGCAGGGGAATTTATGGCTAAGTATAACACAGATAGTTGTTGGTCTTGTATTAGTTTTTCAATCTGTATTAGAGTCAAAGAGAGTGCATAGAGAAATGACTAAGTTGACAAAACGGATGGATGAGACTGGAGCCAAGGTGGTTGAGAACCCAGAATATTTATTTCTTTTGATAGATTCTGTAGAACATATCCTTTTTAGTATAAATAAGGAAGGATGTGTTGATTGGCAAAAAGGAATTCCAAAGCCAATAAAGTTAGAATTGGATACTATAAAAAGAGATATTGCTAATATCAAAAAGAATATGGGTGCTAATGACAAGTGATGCGCTAGCCGACAAACACTCGCAATTTTATTGCGTAAACAAATATCGGCAGCCCTTTAGGGCACAGGCTCCGCTGACGATACCAAAACTCTGGCGGAGGCTATAGCGTAGCCAGCTACATCCTCTCGTCCCTGAGGACTTCTGTCCCCCAGAACAGGTGGAACCGAAGGGGGCGTAAAGACTATTGAAGGTAGGTTTCGAACAACGTTATGTCATAACAAATAAAAAAAATATGAAAGGAATAGTATTAGCAGGTGGAAGCGGTACACGCTTGTACCCTATCACTAAAGGTATCAGCAAGCAGCTGATTCCTATCTTTGATAAACCGATGATATATTACCCAATATCAGTATTGATGTTGGCAGGTATCCGTGAAATACTCATTATTTCAACACCGTTTGATTTATCAGGTTTCAAACGCCTCTTAGGCGATGGAAGCCAGTTAGGTGTGAAGTTTGAGTATGCAGAGCAGCCATCGCCAGATGGCTTAGCCCAAGCCTTCATTATCGGTGAGAAATTCATTGGTAATGATTCTGCTTGTCTCGTATTAGGCGATAATATCTTCTATGGTGCAGGATTGAACCAAATGCTTCATCAGGCAGTAGTAGATGCAGAGCAGAACAACAAGGCTACCGTTTTTGGCTATCGTGTAAGTGATCCGGAACGATATGGTGTAGCCGAGTTTGATGAGCAAGGCAATTGTCTCAGCATTGAAGAGAAGCCTGAGAATCCTAAGAGCAACTATGCAGTGGTAGGCTTGTACTTCTATCCTAATAAGGTGGTGGAAGTTGCCAAGCATATTAAGCCTTCCGCTCGTGGCGAGTTGGAAATCACAACCGTCAACCAGGAGTTCTTGAAGGATAAGCAGCTGAAGGTACAGACCATGGCTAGAGGATTTGCCTGGCTCGATACCGGAACTCATGATTCCCTTTCTGAAGCATCCACCTTTATTGAGGTCCTGGAGAAGCGCCAGGGCTTGAAGGTAGCTTGTCTGGAAGGTATCGCATATCGTCAGGGATGGATTTCTGCTGAGCAATTAAAAGAGAATGCACAGCCTATGTTGAAGAACGACTATGGCAAGTATTTGCTTTCCATTCTCAGCGAACCTGATGAAACATTGAGAAAAAACCTGGAGTATTAGTGAATGTTACTATCACAGAAGGTGAAGATGTCTTATTAGTTATAGATTGTATTAAGAAAGATTAATTATTATGGATACATTGAAAATTAATAAGGAATTCTTAGAATCTCTTTTATCCCAAGCTAAAGATAATTCTCGATTGCGCCAGAACTATGATCTTCGTACCTGTGAAGAGGATAAGAGTCAGAGAATGCTCAATGCCTTAATGCCTGGTACAGAAGTAGCTATACATCGTCATCCTGATTCTTCAGAGAGTGTTATTTGCCTTTGTGGTAGAATGGATGTTGTTATCTATGAAGAGGTTGTGGCGTATGTACAGAATGGTGAAGAAACGACTAGCCAAGTCTCATATAACGAGATAGATAGAGTATTACTGTGTCCTGCAGAAGGTATCTTCGGCTGTTCTATACCTAAAGGGGCTTGGCATACCGTTGAGGTATTTGAACCTACCGTAATCTTTGAAGCGAAGGATAGAGCTTATGGTGAAGATGGTAGCGAAGTAGCTAATGTTGATTAGTTAGGAAAGGAAAGTTTAGCAGAAGATTCTGATAAATTATAGCCTGTATAAAGTTCATAAAAACGAAATTTAATTATTGATTATTATGACGATAAATGATTGTAGAATAATAGAACTTCCTAAGTTCTTGGATGCGAGAGGCAATCTTTCTTTTGCCGAAAACTTTACTCAAATACCTTTTGAAGTAAAGAGAACTTATTGGTTGTATGATGTACCAGGTGGTGTGAATCGTGGTGGTCATGCCGAAATCAATAATGAAGAGTTGATTATCGCCCTTTCTGGTGCATTTGATATTGTAGTAGATGATGGTAAGGAGCGTAAGACATTTACACTTAATCGTTCCTATTATGGTCTTTATATTCCTAAAGGATTATGGAGAGAAATAAAGGAGTTTTCTACAAATGCTGTAGCATTGGAGTTTGGTAGTATTCCTTATGATGTCAATGATTACATCCGTAATTATGAAGCATTCAAGGCTTATGCAAAGTCAGTAGAGAATGTTTCTGCTTGTAATACGGAGAAGCAGAACATACCAACAGAGTCACATTCTGAAATCAAACTTCATGGTGTTTTTGATAGTACCATCGTTGAACTTGACAAGCATCATAGTGACAGACGTGGTAATCTGACAGTAGTTGAAAATGGAAAGACATTGCCTTTTGATGTGAAGCGTGTATATTACCTTTATGATGTCCCTGGCGGTGAATCTAGAGGAGCCCATGCTCATAGAGAATTAGAGCAATTGATTATTGCAGTATCTGGTTCTTTTACCGTAACTTTGGATGATGGTAACTGTAAACGTTCCTTCTTCCTTAATCGTCCATATCAAGGTCTTTATGTAAAGTCTGGTATGTGGAGAACCTTAGAAGATTTCTCTTCAGGGGCAGTCTGTATGGTATTAGCATCTGATGTATATAAGGCATCTGATTATATCAGATCCTATGATGAATTTGTACAATTTAGAAAGGAAAATGGCAAATAATACAGGAAACAAAAAGATAGCCAAAAATACCCTGATGCTCTATATCAGAATGTTCTTTACAATGGCTGTGAGTCTTTATACTTCACGAGTAGTATTGTCAACGCTGGGAGTCTCAGACTATGGTATATATAATGTTGTGGGTGGTGTTGTTGCCATGTTTACTTTCATTAATTCCTCTATGGTTAATGCTACTCAGCGATTTATAACATTCGAGTTAGGGCAAGGTAATAAAGATAGATTACATACTGTATTTTGTACAAGTTTAAATATTCATGCTATTATATCTATAATTATAGTTCTCTTGGTGGAAACAGTAGGATTATGGTTTTTGTATAATAAGATGCAGATTCCTGATGAAAGAATAAATGCTGCCTTTTGGACATTACAATGTAGTATTCTTGCAACGGTTGTAAATGTCATGTCTGTCCCATACAATGCTTCTATTGTTGCGCATGAAAAGATGTCTGCTTTTGCTTATATATCTATATTGGAAGTAACATTAAAGTTGCTTATTGTATTTTTGTTGATGGTTTCACCTTTTGACAAGTTAATACTTTATGCAGTGTTGGTATTGGCAGTTCAGTTTTTTATTCGTTTTATCTACGGAAATTATTGCAGCAGGCATTTTGAGGAAACGCATTATGCTTTCCGAATGGATAAATCTCTGTTTAAGACTATGACAAGTTTTGCTGCGTTTGATTTGTTTGGTAATTTAAGTGTTGTTGCTAGAACGCAAGGCATTAATCTACTTCTGAATGTATTCTTTGGAACTATTTTGAATGCGGCTGCTGGAGTTGCCAATCAAGTGCAGGGAGCAGTGATGGGATTTGGCAATAATGTACTTATGGCTGTCACACCTCAGCTGATAAAATCATATTCAGTGAAGGATTATGACAGAATGAATTATCTCTTGTATAAATTCACATTGATTACTTTTATTTTGCTTCTTCTATTGTCGATGCCAATTATTCAGGAAGCTAATTATATCTTGGGTATTTGGTTGAAAGAAGTCCCTGCTTATGCTGTTTCTTTGTGTCAGTTAACTCTTATTTTTGGAGTAATAGCAAATTCTTTTAGATTAGTAAGTACAGGAATAGAAGCTACGGGTAACATCAAACGACAGTCAACTATATTGGGATGCCTTTACCTCTCGGTTATACCTATTGCATATATTCTGTATAAGATGGGATTTGCTCCTGAGACTTCATTTGTATTGAATATCATTTTTGTAATCATAGGTATTTTTATCAATGCTACAATTCTTCATATTCAAATGAAAGAGTTCTCTCTTGTAGATTTTTGTAAAAAGGTAATACTTAAAGCAGTCGTTATATTTGCTGCTTTCTATGTAATTACTTTAGCTGCAAAAACACAATTGGATGAGGGCTTTATTCGATTAATAGTTGTCTGTTTTGCAAGTCTGTTTACTTCGATACTTTCAGTTTTATGTATCTTGAATAAAGAAGAGAGACAAAAAGCAAAGCAAATGGTTATAGCAAAATTTAGAAAGAAATAAAAATAATAATTATGATAAGATTTTTAGATTTACAGAAAGTGAATGCACTGTATGCTGCAGATATGAAGGCTGCTGCTAGTGAGATTATTGATAATGGTTGGTTTTTGCATGGCAAATACAATGAGAAATTTGCCAATGATTTGAAAAACTTCATAGGTACTAAGCATGTAGTTCCTTGCGGTAATGGTTTGGATGCACTTCGCATGATTTTCCGTGCTTATAAGGAAATGGGTGTAATGCAAGATGGTGATGAGGTGATTGTACCAGCGAATACATATATTGCTACAGTTCTTGCCATTACAGATAATCATCTTACCCCAGTTTTTGTTGATCCATCTGAGGAATCTTTCAATATTGATATTGACAAGATTGAGGCTGCCATCACTCCTAAGACTAAAGCGATTGCTGTGGTTCATCTTTATGGTCAGGCATGTTGGTCTGAAAAACTCAACGAATTGAAGGAAAAATATAATCTCAAGATAGTTGAGGATAATGCTCAGGCAATAGGTGCTAAATGGCATGGTATACGAACAGGAAACTTGGGTGATGCAGCTGGCTTTAGTTTTTATCCAGGAAAGAATCTTGGAGCGTTAGGTGATAGCGGTGCCGTTACTACCAATGATGACAAACTTGCTGATATTGTAGAAGCTTTGGGTAGTTATGGATCTCATGTCCGCTATGTCCATGAATATGCAGGTTTGAATAGCCGTATGGATGAACTTCAGGCTGCGTTCCTTGATATCAAGCTTCAGCGTATTGATGAGCGTAATGAAATCCGTCGTCAGAATGCCCAGAAGTACTTCGAGGGTATTAAGAATCCTTTGATTAGATTGCCTAAGTTGGTAAATGAAACAGCAGACGGCCACGTATTCCATCTTTTTGTTGTTCGTTGTGAGCGTCGTGATGAACTTCGTCAGTTCTTGGCAGACAATGGTATCGAAAGTTTGATCCATTATCCTACACCAGTACCTAAGCAAAAGTGCTATAAGCAATATGCTGACGCTTTGTGTCCAGTAGCAGATAAGGTTCAAAGTGAAATCCTATCTATCCCTATGTCATCAGTATTGACTGATGAGGAAATCAACAAAGTTATTAACACATTAAATTCTTTCAAATGATTATAGCATCTTCTCAATTAGTAGCCAATCCTTTGGTTTCTGTTGTCATAGCTACATACAATCAGGTGAAATACATAGAGCAGACTGTCATGTCTGCTCTTACCCAGCAATGTCCGTTCCCATTCGAGGTCGTTGTGGGTGATGACGGCAGTAATGATGGAGAGCGTGAACTATTGAAAAAGTTACAGGAAAAATATCCTGAGAACTTAAAACTTATCTTTAATGATAAGAATATGATGGTTACTCGCAACTATGTGAATGCCATTCATGAGGCACGAGGCAAGTATATTGCCACTTTGGATGGTGATGATTATTACTTGGCCAAAGATGCCCTTGTCAAGCTCGTTGATGTTCTGGAGAAGAATGAGGATGTTAGTTTGGTGCATGGAGGATATCAGTCATTCAATGATAAAACAGGTTTAACCATTCACACTTTTACAAAATGGGATTCTCCTATGGCTCATACTTATGGTAAGGATAGCGTTTATGCCTTATTGTGCGAGGATTATAGCTATTACCCTTTAGGTAGTTCTTCATGTTTCAGAAGAGAGGTCTATCTTGAAGGCTGTAGAAAATACGAGGATCTGATTACCGTTAAAGATACAGCTGGTGAGGGAACTATATTGAATGTAACAATGGGAATGGCTGGAAAGATTGCATTTCTACCGGATATTATTACTGCTTATCGCGTTTTGGAGCGTTCTTTATGTCACTTTGAAACATCAGAAGAAGCAGTACTTTTTGATTTCAAGTACATCAGACTAAGATTAATTGCTGCTAATCTTGTTGGATTGTCTGCTAGACGAATTACCGACATGACTCGTCAGATTCTTAAAGTTAAGCTAAAGCATGCTATGTATCGCTCTGAAGTGACTTTGTTTATAAAGCAACTTCCAACGATTAAAAAGTTCTGTGATGATACGAACTATCAAAAGCTTATTGCTTCTTATGAAACAGGTCTAAGACCTCTTTTTTATAAGTATTATGGCAGAATATATTGTCTTTTGCGCAATATTAAACATACAATCTTAAAATAATGATTCATATTTCAGAGAAAAAAAACTGCTGTGGTTGTTCGGCTTGTGTGCAGCGTTGTCCAAAACAATGCATTTCTCTTACTGAAGATGAAGAAGGCTTTCTCTATCCTTATGTAAATGAAGAGAGTTGCGTGGAATGTGGATTGTGTGAGAAGATTTGTCCCATTCTTAATCCGCAAGAGGAGACTTTGCCTTTACAGGTACTTGCTGCAAAAAACACAAATACGGAGGAAAGACTTGGTAGTTCTTCGGGTGGATTATTCCTTCCATTAGCTAAAAGTATCATCAATGAAGGTGGTATTGTTTTCGGTGCTGATTATGATTCAAATTGGGAAGTGCATCATGTCGGCGTTGAAAATATATCAGGACTTTATGCTTTGATGATGAGCAAATATCTGCAGAGCAGAATAGAAAACACATATAAGGAAGCTGAAAAGTTTTTGAAATGCGGTCGAAAAGTGATGTTTGTTGGCACTCCTTGCCAAATAGCAGGTTTACATGGATTTCTCAGGCATAAGGTATATCCTAACTTATTGACAATAGATGTTGTTTGTCATGGAGCTCCTAGCCCAGGAGTTTGGAGACAATATCTAGCCGAGACTTATAGTGAAGAAGAATTTATCAAAAGCCGCCTGAAGGCGGCAGCTGGAAAAAATACCGTTTTGTATCAATCTCTAAATGCAAAGTCCCCCATAGGGGACATTAAATTTAGAGATAAGACGGTGAGTGGCTGGAAAAAATTCCGTTTTGTCGTCCGGTCAAAGTCCGCCTCTAAGGCGGACAAAAATTCCGTTTTGTCGTCCGATATACATTATGATAATGTATATATGAAGGGATTTCTTTCAAACCTCTATTTGAGGCCTTCCTGTCATGATTGCAAATGTAAAGATGGAAAGCATCATAGTGATATCTCCTTGGGAGATTTTTGGGGTATTGATAAATTTAATCCTTCATTCGATGATGATAAAGGTGTGAGTTTGGTTCTCATAAATACCCCTAAGGGTAAAGAGTTCTTGCAAAAAATTAAAATGGAAAAGTGGGAATCGTCGTATGCTTTGGTTCGTAGGGCGAATGGTGGTTTCTCTCCTTATGCATGGTTGAATCCTAAACGCTCTTTATTCTTTAAATTGATTTGGCAGGGAGCGACTGTAAGACAAGCTGTAGCTATCTGTTTGCACATACCTCTGTATCGAAGGGTGATACGCAAGGCGAAGATGCTGACGAAGGCTGCCGTAAAGCAAGTCTTAGGCGATGCTGGCGTAAAGGCGGTAAAGAAAGCGTTGGGGAAATGATGTGAATAAACAAAGAAAAAATCCCAACCCATAAGCTTTTTAGGACTTACAAGCTGGGATGATTTTGAACACGAATAACTCGAATAGCACGAATATCTGGGAACTGTTCGGGCTTTCTAGAGATGGAAGTCGATTTCCTTCAGCCATTCCTTGACATCGAAGCAAGGACAGCTCTTGCGAACCCAGGGGAGGTCGCGATGACCTAGTATCTCGGCATCGGGATAGTCGAGGACGAGACTGTAGAGGAGGTCTTCCAGAGATGCTTTCTGGGCTGGAGTGCGAGTGTCAGCAGGCTTGCCTTTCTCGTCGAGACCACCCTCGTAGCAGATTCCGATGCTATGGGCGTTGTAGTGGCGGGCATGAGCGCCCTCCTCGCTTTCTGGACGACATGGATAGACCACGCCATCCTTCGTAATGTAATAGTGGTAACCGATGGAGTGGAAACCACGGGCCTTGTGGCAAGCTTCTAAGGCTTCTACTGGGAAGTTCTGGTTAATACGTGTGGCACTGCAATGTACCACGATCAAATCGATTTTTCTTTGATTTTTCATTGGATTATATGGTTTTTAAAGGGTTAATGATTGTTTCCCACAGATTACACAGATTTTCACAGATTTTTGACTCCTTCGGAGTTTTTCCATTGAGGTTTGGTGATAACTGTTGCTTGCAACAAGATTATCTGTGTATATCCGTGAGATCTGTGGGAGAACTAAAATGTCACTTGCAGCTCTGCACACAGAAGGAGCTGAGAACTGCAGTGAGAACGGTGATGACGAAGTTGATGACTTTCTGGATTGTTTCCTTTTTCATTTTAATTAGTGATTAGTGTAATTAGTGATTAATGTTTAATTTTCCCACAGATTACACAGATTTTCACAGATTATTGACTCCTTCGGAGTTTTTGCAGTGAGACCTGATGAGTATAAGACCATTGCTTGCAACGAAGAATTATCTGTGTAAATCTGTGAGATCTGTGGGAGACCAAGAAGGAAGCGGGCAGGATGAGCAAGTATCCGTTCAGGGCGATGATTTGACAATGTTGAATGGTGAGTGATGAACTCATTCCTGATGGGGCCCTCGGATTACTCCGGACTGCATCCTGCCGATGCGCTTTCTCTTGTTTCAGATGCGAGGCGGGTAGGGCTACTCTAAGCCGTCGCCTCCTCCTTCTCCAGTGGTTCCGCTACCGCCCTGGTCGGTGTTGTCACCACCAGGGGTATCCTTCCCGGTATCCGGGGTGGTGCCATCACCTAACAGAGCAGAGGCCTTCTTCAGCGTAGCTCCGAGGTTGATGGTCTTGGCGCTGAACTCACCGGTGCCACGAGCACGGAGACGGAAACCTTCGATGTTCTTGGCGATGGTGAACTCCTTCTCTGAGGCGGCTCCCTCCTTGTTGCGGATGCCGATGGAGAAGATGGCGAGGTCGTCAATCTTCACAGCGAAACCTTGCAAGGTGAGTTCCTTGATGCACGATACCATATCGGTAATCATGCCCTTGATGGCTCCCTTAGAGAAAGGAGTGTTGTGGCTAGCCATGTGTTCGGCCAGGCCGTCGATACCTACCGTCTGAGTGATGACTGGATAGGCGTAATACTTGCCGTATGCCTCTGGCATCTTGGCGTTCTGATTTAGTTTTAGTACGTAAAGCAACATAAGTTTTAAAGTGTTTAAATGGTTAATGATGTGTGGGCGCTGCGCAGTGCCTGATTCTTGAACACGAATCTCTCGAATCGAACGAATTTTTCTCCTCGCGGAGTTTTTGTTTTCCCACAGATCTCACAGATTTTCACAGATTTTTGACTCCTCGCGGAGTCTTTGCTGTGAGCCTTAGTGAGTACCGTTGCTTGCAACGAAGAGAATCTGTGCAAATCTGTGAGATCTGTGGGAGACTCTTTCTGAATCACATTGCAAAGATACAACATTTCATTTTCCCAACTCACCGATGCTCATTGTTGCTCAACGATACTCACCGATTATCACTGATAAATATCAGGGTTCTCCCAAATGGAAGAAAATATAGGATACTTGCAGAGGATTGAACTCCTTGCAGCTCTTGTTGTATCCACTCTTCAGCAACTGCTCGTAGAGCTGGGTGCATCTTACTATCCATCTCATCAGATGGGCTCTTGCCACGTCCGGGTCGGAATCCGGAAAATAGAGCAGGGCTAACTCCTGCTTGGTGTAACTTCGTAAATCCATTTTCTTATAATGTTGAATTTTCCCACAGATCTCACAGATTTTCACAGATTTTTACTCCTCGCGGAGTTTTTGCTGTGAGCCTTAGTGAGAGTACCTGTTGCTTGCAACAAGATTATCTGTGTAAATCTGTGAGATCTGTGGGAGACTAAGAATAATGTTGAATGTTATCTATTAGGGTTATGCTTCGTAAATATGATACTTAGCCATCGTAACTATGATACTTAGCGGTCGTAACCAAGATACTTAATCCTCCACGGTATCGTTAGGATCGATGAAGGCATCGTTGTTGATTTCGCTACCTTCCTTCTCTATCACAGCCCAGCCGTTGCCGTTCTTCTTGTGAATCTTCTTGAATCCAAGCCGCTTCATCACGTTACCGATGTTCTGGTTGTTCAGGTTCTGGCGAAGGGCAGGGTTCACACCTATCCTCTCCAGTATCTCAGCACTGTAGCGGAACTTGATAAACTGTAGCGGCGTATCTGGCTCCGGCACCCGGTAGTAACGGAGTATCTGCTCCTCGGCATAGTTGGCTACCATGAAGAGGCGGTTGTGACTGCGCATCAGCTCGATGTCATCCCTTGTCAACCAGTATGTCCACTCCAGGGGCTCGCCCTTAGGATGGCTCATCACCTCCTGACCCAGTGCCACTGCCTCGGCAAACACGTGGTCGTAGTCTATCGGGTGCTCTATCGGACTCTCTATGCTCTTTACCAGCCAAGGACAGTAGCGGCGGTTCTCCTCGTCGGTGATGAACTGCTGGTTGTTGGTGGTGCCGCAGAGCGATCCGCGGTGGGGCATCTCCGAACGGTACTTGTCGTAAGGTCGGCGGATGGAGAATGTCACCTTGGTCATGTTGCTCTTGAAGGCGCTCAGGTTCTTGCCGAATACCATCTCAAACTCGTCGAGACAGAGCAGAGCCTTGCTGCTGAAAGCCTCCATGAAGTCCTTGTCGGTATAGGCGCCCGTCGAGTCGTTGAGGAAGTACTGGCGCAACTGTGGGGGCAACAGCATATGGAAGAACGTGGTCTTGAAGATGCCGCCCTTGCCCACGAAGATGAGTATCATCTGGTTCACCACCTTCAGCGTTACCCACGCCACCACCATCGCTACCAGCCACTTCTTGAAGAAATAGCGGAAGAGGCTCTGCGTATGCTCGTTGTCGGGCAGGTTCTCCACCTCGATGCGGTCGGCGAGCTGGTCGATGTAGTCGGGATCCTCTCCCTTCTTCCATTTCGGCAGACTGCGCAGATAATCGTCCAAGGGGTCGAAGGGCTCGCTGAAGTCACTGTTGATGATGTTGTGCAAGGTCTTTTCTGAGAGATGCAGTCCCGACTCGTCCATCTCGCTCCAGATGGAGTTCTCGATATTGTCGTCGATGCGTACCCAGTCAGGATACTTGCCGTTTAAAACGAAGCGGCTCTCCACCTCGTAAAATCCCGTCAGCACGTTTCGGCGGAACAGATAGTGGGTGAGTAGCCACTGCTTGATCCCCCTTACCGATGGCTTGGCGCTGCGCCCCTCGCCATGGCGATAGAAATGCCAGATACCAAACTTGTTCAGATGCTTGTAGCGAGACTTGATGACAGAAGCCGTATCTTCGTAGCTGGTGCCAAACTCACGGTCGGCGTAAGTCTGAACTTCTTCCTGCGGGATGCCATAGTAGATGCAGATGTCGGCAAAGTGCCATACGTACTCGTTGTGATGCTCAGGCTCGAACCGATAGCCCCACAGGTCGAGCAGTTCCTTGATATGGGAAGCTGCCTCCTCGATGGTAGGCGCACCCTTGTCGCTTGACTTCGCCTCCTCTTTCACCTTGCAGCTTCGCTTACCTCCCTTGGCGTTTCGCCTGGCAGAATACTTCGCCTGCAACGCCTTCTTCGTGTAGAGGGGGTTCAGATCCTTCGGTCCCAAGGCAAAAGGCTCGGCATCCCAACGGAAATAGGCATCCGGGTCGTAGGCAAGACCGGCGCATCGGGTGATGTCTACACACTGCTTGTCGGGAGCGATACCCAGAAGCTGGGTGTAGTAAGCCATCGCTTTCTGCAGCACGGCATCGAAGAGTTCCAGCACGCTGATGTCGTCGTCATCTACAGGATGGTAGGCACAGAATACTCTGAATCCCCTGCCGCTCACGGTGACATACTCTACCATCGTATGACTGTCGCCTCTCACCAGTTGGATAAGCTGCTCCATATCTTCCTTCTTCACATGGTCGAAGTCGAGCTGTAACATGTAGGTAGGTTTGAGGAAGTCGGCAAGTTGTCTGCCGTAGCCGTCCATGAGTGCCGAAACCGTGATGGCAGGCATCTCAGGCTTGTACTGGTCGGCAAACTGCTTGCTGATGGCGAGACGCTTGCGGTAAGTCTCGGTCATCATTCGTAGCTCAGGGCTAGAGGTAATCACGCTCTTGAGATACAACCAGTCGGCGAGTGGATGGCTCTCCGAAGATTTGATACAAGGAAAGTACGATGGCATCGTAGCTGTCTCTTCCATGCAGTTGGTGTTTGATTCTTTTTCCATTTGATTAAAATTGTCTGTTGTTAATATATTAATCTGTTGATTGCAACGTTCACTAACTAAGAGTGTGGGTGAACACTTGGCGATGAAGTCGGTGAAGGGTGAACCCCGATGCCAACCTTTAGCGTTAATAATGTGTTAAAAACACTATATAACCCATTATAATAGAGACTCTTATATTTCTAGCATGCGCTGTATATACAAAGTTCTTTTTATTAGGGTTCACCCCGGAGCCGAAAAGGTGAATGCTTGAGGCAAGTGTTCACCCCGCTGTTCACCATTCGGTAACTTAAAATTGCTTCAGCCCTCGTTCTTGAAAGCTGCTGCGAATTTAAGAAAAAAAGTTGAGACCGCCAAGAATCCTGTACCTACATATATAGGTACAAAAAGGCGATGATTTTATAATAGCTTAACAAAAGATATTCAAATTTTTAAATATATTAATAGATGACACGATTTACAAAAACCAAAAAGGCACTGCGCGCTTTGACGGATACCATCCTCGGCGGCAGTAGCAATGTGGTACGCACCTTAAAGGTGGCTGGCCACATGAATGAGAATTCAGTCAAGCATGTCTAAGAGGGTTATGCCAGTCATACCCAGTCCTACTGCCTGCTTCGTTCTTCGCTGAAGAAGCATCACAGCACCAAAGACCAGGTGATGCAGATAATGGACTATCTTGACAACATGGAAGAGGAGTATCACAAGTCCTATCCCGACGATCCCTGCCCGATGGACGGTGGCTATAAGGCGAGCTTCGAAAGGTTTGTGATAGAATCCTTGAGAGCAGAGTGAGGAATATTGAATTTCCCACACTGATCTCACGGATCTTTAGAAACTTACGATTTTTTCGTTCTTAAGCAACATATTCGTGTTCAGTACCCCCAATAAGCAATTCGCGTGCAGGTTGATTTTTGAACACGAATCTCTCGAATCTCAGTAAGCATGATACAAAATAACATTTTCAAAAAACTGATAGGTGTAACTACTTGTAACATAGTGGTGACGCTGTATTATTTTATGGCTTAACGTACCTAAAGTGACTGCTTACGTCCAATTTCTTAAAATACCTTGTTTCCCTAGTAAACACTGGGGATGGAGTTGTATTGTCAGAGGGGGTGGATGCTTACGAAGGGCGAATGGAGAGTTTAGGATAGAATAATGAATTAATAACTTATAGAACTTGCCCACGGTCTGGTCGAGATAAGCGAAGTCTAGGATAGAATAATGAATTAATAACTTATAGAGATAACGTGTCGAATAATGATGGTTGGTGGTCTAGGATAGAATAATGAATTAATAACTTATAGAGTCTCAGACATGCAAACTGTCATGAGCAATTTTATTAAGCTACTTTTCTGCTTGTGGCAGGGAGCATGCCGGAGCTCATTTATATGTGATATAAAACGATGAGAATAGGAATAGTAACATATTGGAGTTCTTCTGATAACTATGGGCAGCAATTGCAATGCTTTGCCCTGCAGAAGTATCTTATTGGATTAGGGCATGACGCTTATTTGATAAAGTACATGCCGACTAGCCATATACCTCTGTGGAGGCGGATTGCAAGATCCGTAAAATATCGCTTATTAGTATCATCCGAACAAAAAGAAAAGGATAGGAATACTAAGTTGATATCTGAAAGAAACAAGTTGTTAAATTGTAGAAGAGGCTTTAAGGAATTTAGAGATAAATACATCAAGTCTACAGAAATTGTTTATCGAAATATCAAGGAGTTAAGAAACAATCCGCCAGATGCTGATATTTATATCTGTGGTAGTGATCAGGTATGGAACAATAGTCTAAAAGATCCAGATACGGCAGGATGGTTTCTTGACTTTGGAAAGCCAACAGCCAAGAGAGTATCTTATGCTGCAAGCATTGGAAGAGATATTGATAGCTGTGAAATAAATAGATTTACCAGATATCTCAAGAATTTCAATGCTATTAGCGTACGTGAACAAAAGGCTTATGCTTTATGTCATCAACTGGGTTTTGATAAATCAATAATAGCAATAGATCCTACATTGTTGCTAAATTCAACAGATTATGATTTAATAGAACTAGATTCTAATGGTACAAATGTAGCAGGAAAACCGTATGTTTTTATTTATACATTGAATATTCGCACAGCCGAAGAAATCTATTGGGATGATTTCCAAAAGATAATTGCCGAAGACGGACTTCTGATACGAAGTGTTTCCTCATCAGGTTATTTACCTGCGCAGGATTTGTTACCAGGTATTCAAAATGAGCAAGCAACCATGCCAGAATGGTTGTCTTTGATTAAGCATTCTGAATATGTGATAACAACATCATTTCATGGAGTAGTTTTCTGTCTTCTATATCACAAACCATTCTATGGTGTATTGTTGCAGAATGAATATTCCAAAGGGAATGACAGAATCGTATCACTGCTAAAGAGCGTAGGCTTAGATAATAGAATCATATCTTCTAATACAGATATTAATTCGGCAAAGATTGTTGAAATCTGTTGGGAAGAAATTGATGTAAAGCTAGAAGAATTAAGAAAAAAATCTATAGACTTTTTAAGTAAAGAATTATGAATATTTGTTTCTATACCTCATGTGAAGTTTCTCCAACACAGGGTGGAACAGAGCGAATAACATTTACTGTAGCAAAAAATCTCATTGAAAAGTATGGTTGGAAATGTTACAGTATATATTCTGTTAAGGCTCGAACGAAATCAGTACCCGAGTTGTTTGAGGATACAGCTTTAATAAATATCCCTCGAAAATCTCATGATAAGCTTTTGGATATTCTTGATAACTGGAACATAGATATTCTTATAAATCAAGGAGCTTTTGATTTATCACCTATATTTTCTGATGTGTTAAAGAAAATAGGTGCTAAATATGTTTTTTGTCATCATTTTGAACCAGGATGGGAATTGACTTTTCTCTCGTTTAAAGGGCTAATTGAAGACTGGCAGAAGAATAAATCTATAAAAAAACTTATAAAGATAGGTCTTTTCCCATGGTTAAAGTACCGACAGAGATATACTTTACCGAGGGATTATGGTTCTTCGTATCGACTGGCAGATAGAGTGGTTTTGCTTTCTAAACGTTTCATTCCACAGTTTATGAAGTATGGTGATATAAAAGAAAATTCTAAGTTTGGTGTCATACATAATAGTCTTTCTTTTGATTACTTTTATGATCCTGATAAATTGTGTAATAAAGATAAGGTAGTTCTGATTGTTTCCAGAATGGAAGATACTCAGAAAAAGATATCCCATGCACTTCGAATATGGAATGAGATAGAAAAGAGTAATAGGTTCAAAGATTGGAAACTTATTCTTTTGGGTATAGGATCCGATTTGGATAGCTATAAGCAATATGTTAGGAAACATCAACTAAAACAGGTGTCATTTAGAGGTTTACAAGTCCCGGAAGAGTATTATCGTCAAGCATCTATATTTATGATGACGAGCAAAAGTGAAGGGTGGGGATTAACTTTGACTGAAGCTCAACAATATGGTTGTGTTCCAATTGCTTTTGACACTTATGCATCTCTTCACGAAATTATAACTGATAGATTCAATGGCTTCATCATTAAGAAAAATGATTTAGCTGGATATGTAAGCCAGCTTGAAACTTTGATGGCAGATTCTATTTTGAGAAAGAGAATGGCAATAGCTGCAATTGATAGTTCTCATCGTTTTGAGCAAAATGTGATAGCAGAACAGTGGCATGAACTATTAATGAATATATAAGGAAGAGACTTATTGGCTTATTAATTAGCTCATGGAATATTATAATAAATTATGATATATATGAATAATCCCAGAGTTTTTATCTCGTATAGTTGGCATCCAGAATAGAATAAGATCAGGGTGGAGCAACTGGCTAGGCGCTTAATGAGCGATGGCGTAGATGTGACCTTAGATATATGGAGTCTGAAGGATGGACAGAATAATTAATAGTACAAAAGAAATGAAACAAAGAATAATTTATATCGATAATCTAAAGGCATTAGCTATTTTTACAGTAGTAATTGGTCATGTTTTCTATTTTACATGGAATCAATATTGTAATAGTATTTGGAATCATCTGATCGTAGCTTATAATATGCCGTTATTTTTCTTTTTAAGTGGTATGTTTGCAAAAGAAGGAATGTCATTTGAACAAATTGGTCGTAAAGCAAAACAATTGTTAATACCAACTGTTACTATTGGAGGAGTTTATGCATTTTTCAAAGATGGAATTCATGAGCTGCTTTTTGGAGACTCTCATTTTGGTTATTGGTTTTTGCCTACCTTGTTTATTATGTTTATATTCTTTTATGTCAGATGTTTAATTGTCAAGTTGTTCTTTTGTAATAAAAGAGAGAAAAATTTTTTAGTGTTGGATTTGTCTTATATGTTGGGTATATGGAGTATAATCAAGATAATGGCTCAATATATACCAGAAAATATATATAATCTTTTTTGCCTTAATCAGGTTGCTAATTATATATTATTCTTTTGGGGAGGTTTTTTGACATGGAAAAACAAAGAAAAATTCTTTTCTTTGATAAAGATGAAGTTGGAAGTAATCTATGCATTATGCTTCCTGATATTTGGTGTGGCTTTTTATTTTTGTTATTATTCGGGTTATGAGACTACAGGTTTGTTTAGGAAGATAATGGCTCTGTTTACAATACCAATATTACTAATACTTTTTAGGAAAGTAACATTTAATGAGAAGATGCAAAAAATATGTAGTTACGTTGGTACTCATTCGTTAGAAATCTATGTGTTGCAATATTTCTTTTTACCTACTACTTATAGTCTTGGTAATAGTGTTATGGGGGGGGGTAAATTGTTTGGCATTGGCAATGTTAGAGAGTGTGCTAGTCGTTGTTTTATGCGTTGTTCTTATTAAGATTATAGATATAAATAAATATTTAAATTTGATATTTTTTGGAAAATAAATTATGATACCAAAAGTAATCCATTATTGCTGGTTTGGGGGTAATCCGCTGCCAAAGAGTGCACAGATGTGTATAGCGTCATGGAGAAAGCATCTCCCTGATTATGAGATAAAGGAGTGGAATGAGAGTAACTTTGATGTGAACATCATTCCTTATACAGCAGAGGCATATAAGGCAAAGAAGTATGCCTTTGTGAGTGATTATGCCCGTTTCTGGATTCTCTATAAATATGGTGGTCTTTATTTTGATACCGATGTAGAGGTTATCAAGAATATGGATGACATCATAGCCAAAGGTCCGTTTATGGGGTGTGAGAATGAGGCTAAGGCTGGTGCGATGCCTGCGCAGCTAGGCGTCGCACCAGGCCTAGGACTTGGGGTAAACCCAGGCCTAGGACTTGGGGTAAACCCAGGCCTAGGACTGTATGGGGAAATCCTAGATATTTATAAGGATAAGCATTACATTCTTCCTGATGGAACGTATAGCCGTGAGACTGTTGTTACGATAACAACAGATTTGCTTTGCAAGTATGGCTTGAAGAATATAAATGATATTCAAGAGGTTGCAGGTGTGTTGATATATCCTAAGGAGTATTTTTGCCCAAAGGATTATGCTACAGGTCGATTAGATTTGACGGCTAATACTGCTTCTATACATCATTATGATTCAAGTTGGTTGCCATGGTATGTATTAATGGAACACAAACTATGTTACCAATTACATCTTCCTTGTAAGGATGTGCTTAATAAATTGTTTTATACAAAGTCATTTTGGAAAAGAATAGGATTATGAAAATATCAATTATAACAACCTCTATAAATAGAAAGAATGAATTGTTGCGCTTTTGTTGCTCTATAAATAATCAAAAAAATATAGATTTATCAAATATTCAATTTATATTTGTAGATCAGGGTGAAAATAAAGATGTAATATCTAGTCTAGATTCTAAAATAGACATTACATATTTGAGACATGAAAAATGTTCACTGTCAGAAGCACGTAATTATGCTCTTCCTTATGTTAAAAACAAAGTGGTTGCATTTGGGGATGATGACTGCTGGTATGAGGATTATTGTTTTATGAATATCTTTAAAATGTTTGCTCTTGGGTATGATGGTGTTATTGGTCAATCTATAAATGAAAAAGGAAATAATAATGTACCAACTCCTAAAAAGCAAACAAAATTAGATGCCTATAATCATCCTGGGGCAATTTCTTATACAATTTTTCTTAAATTTGATGATTCGTTAATTTTCGATGAAAATATTGGTGTTGGGTCGCCGTATGGTCTAGCTTCAGGAGAAGAGACAGATTATTTAATAGAATTTATTCGAAAGCACGAAAATGTTTATTTTTGTCCTAATGTAAAGGTATATCATCCTGAGAAATTAAATTCATATTTTGATAATTTTTATCAAAAGAATTATCAGTATTCAAAAGGTACTGGGTTTCTTTTGAAGAAGCAACATTATCCATTTTTCATTAAATTAAAGTATTTTGTTAGGCCATTAGGAGGAATATTTATCCACTTATTTAGAGGAAATATTGTATATGCAAAGCGCAGTTACTACATTCTGATAGGTCGAATTATTGGATATTTTACTTGTATAAAAAAATGACTTATATATTATTTAGATATATTATATTTCATATTATTGTTTTAGTGACTATATTAGTTTTTTCTCGAAAACTGAGTATAGTGCATAAAGGGTATTGGAAAATTGCTTTTGTTCCTATATTAATATATGCCATAGAAGAAGGATTTAGATGGGGTCGTGATTCTGATTGGTGGGGATATAGAGCTACATATAATTTAATATCGGCAGGGTTTGACGTTAACAATGAAATTTTGTTTGAATATTTTTGGAAATTGCTATGCCTTTGGGGATTTGAATATCCTGTAGCTATCTTTTTAGCTACTTTATTATTCATTTTTTCATTGTTTTTTCTTCTAAAGTATTCAAAACAGACTTTGTTTTTATCTCTTCCATTATTTATTATATGGTTAGCCCCTTTGTCTATACAGCTTATTAGGTGGTTTATGGGACTATCAATATGTTTTATTGGCTTAAAATATTTGTTTGATAATTCATATAAAAAAGCTTATTTATTTTTATTCTGTAGCTTTTTTATACATACATTTGTTGGGGTGTTGCTTACGCCATGTTTTATTCTTTATCCCTTCTTAAAGCGAGAATTATTAGCTCCTTCTAAGGTGATAATTTGTTCTGTCGTTTTGGTTTTATTTGCAAATTTATCTTTTATGGAAAATTTCTTTTCCATATTAAATTTATTTTCAGACTCAAGTAGATATAGTGGATATGTAGATAATGCTTCAGAATGGTTTGCAACAAGTGGTAATGCTGATTATCATAGAAAATCAATGGTGTTTTACTTATTGCTAATGTCTCCATTTTATGTTGTAATATATTATTTGAGAAAAATTAAAAATAAGGTTCCTCATTATTATTTCATTTATAATATATTATCGTTAAATATCTTATTGAGGTCAATTAGCAGTGGCTCCGAAATTGTACAACGAATAGCAACAATATATGATTTTGCATTCTTGTTAGCATCTACATTTGTTCTTTATTATAGGAATGATTTAAGAAGAAGTATATTGTTAGTTGTTTTAATAGCTATATTTGCTTTTAAAACTTTTGTATTTATTAAACCTTATAAAAGTGATTTGCTAATGATGTATGTTTGGGATTCAAATAAGTTAGACGATATGGGAAAAGCTCTTATTTTATTTAATAATGAAAAATAGCAAAATGAAAATATGTATTGATTGTCGAATGTGGGGTGACAAATTTGGCGGTATAGGTCGTTATGTTAAAGAAATTGTCTTAAATATGCTAGGTAAGAATGATTGGAAGTTTATTCTTTTAGTGTCAAGTGAGGAAATTAAAGATGAGATTTCGCAGATGTTTCCAACTTGCTCTTTTAGATTACTGTCAGCTTCAATATTCTCATTGAAAGAACAATTTCTTTTATGGAAGAGTATTCCGCAATGTGATTTATTTTGGTCACCCTATATGAATGTTCCATTTATGCCATGCAAAGCGAAATATAGAGTTGTAACACTACACGATGTATTTCATTTGGCTAATCCGCAATATTATAGTAAAGTTAAGCGTCTGTTAATAAAACCATATTACTATTTTTCGTGTAAAAAAAGTGACTTAATTTTAACTGTATCCGATTTTTCAAAAGAAGAAATTAAAAGATATTGTGGTATTAAAAGTTATGATAAAACTTTTAGGGTTTATAATGGTATTGATATAGAAGTAACTTCTGTCAAACCAATGGATATAGGATTTGACTATGTTTTGTTTGTAGGAAATATTAAGCCTCACAAGAATATCAAAAATGCTCTTTTAGGTTTTAAATTATTAAATAAAACTAATTTAAAATTTGTCATAGTTGGTAAAAAAGATGGGTTTATAACAGCGGATAATGAAGTTATGGATATAGTTGAAGATCTGAATAATACATCAGATAGCGTTATATTTACAGGAAACATTAGTGATGAAGAATTATATAAATGGTATAAAGGAGCAAAGTTTTTAATTCAGCCTTCATTTTACGAAGGATTTGGGTTGCCTATAGTTGAAGCTATGGCTTTTGGCTTACCTGTAGTATGTTCCGATATATCTGTCTTTAAAGAAATTGGAGGTAACTTGTTGAATTATTTTAATCCATATACTCCAAAATCTGTTTGTGATTCAATGCTTGTTGCTTTAAATGAATCAAAGAAGATTTATCCGACATGGAATAGTTGGAGGGAGTCTGCAGAAATTATTACGGAAAGATTTGAACAATTAATGAAATAGTATATATAGGCAGGTGAGATGAGAAGATACATTTTATTAAGCTACTTTTCATATCGATTCATCAATCCTGCCTTTTTTGTGTTATCATTTATGCTCAAAAACGATATTCAAATACTAATTATGGCTGGTGGCGTAGGTAGCCGCTTTTGGCCAATGTCAACCCCCGATTACCCAAAGCAGTTTATAGATGTGATGGGAGTCGGCCGTTCCCTCATACAGTTAACAGTAGATAGATTGAAGCCAATCTGTCCTGTCGAGAACATGTGGGTAGTGACAAACGAGAAATATATCAGCATTGTCAAGGAACAAATCCCTGACATGCCAGTAGATACCATATTAGCAGAGCCGGAGGCTCGCAATACCGCTCCATGTATAGCTTATGCTTGCTGGAAGATCCAGAAGAAGCATCCTGATGCCAACATCGTAGTGACACCATCCGATGCCCTGGTCATCAATACTTCGGAGTATCAGCGAGTACTCAGCAAGGCATTGAGCTATACATCCGATAAGAACGCCATCGTTACTATCGGTATTAAGCCAAGCCGTCCAGAAACTGGTTATGGCTATATCGCTGCAGCAGAGCCAACATCAGTAGATGAAATCTACAAGGTAGAGGCTTTCAGGGAAAAGCCAAACCTGGAGACAGCCGAGCAATACCTTGCCGCTGGCAATTACTATTGGAATGCCGGAATCTTTGTATGGAACATTGATACCATCAGCAAGGCAATCCGTACCTTCCAGCCAAACCTTGCCAGCATCATGGACGAGATGGTACCTTCTTTCTATACCGAACAGGAGAAAGAGGTGGTCGGCAAACTCTTCCCAACCTGCGAGAAGATAAGCATTGACTATGCCGTAATGGAGAAGTCGAAGGAAATCTATACCTTGCCAGCTGAGTTCGGCTGGAGCGACTTAGGCAGCTGGGGTAGTCTCCGTACCTTACTTCCACAGGATGAGGCTGGCAATGCCAAGGTTGGTAAGGACATCCGTTTGTATGAATGCAAGAACTGCGTGGTTCATGCAGACGATGAAAGTAAGGTAGTAGTTCAAGGCTTGGATGGCTATATTGTGGCAGAAAAGCATGGACAGTTGCTTGTTTGTTCATTGAAAGAAGAGCAGAGAATTAAAGAATTTGGGAAATAATGCGTATATTACATATATCAAAATATTACTCTCCATATCTTGGTGGAGTAGAGAACATCTGCAAGTATCTTGTGGAGGGTGCCGTAAAGCATGAAACTGCAGTGGTGTGCTTCAACGATAAATGTAAGGATATTATAGAAGAAGTGAATGGACATAAGGTCTATCGGGTTGCTACATGGATAAATGTGGCTCGACAAGCCTTATCCCTTTCGTATTTCTGGATGTTGAAAAAAGCAATCAAGGAATTTAAGCCTGATGTTATTCAGTTTCATTGGGCTAATCCTTTTCCTGCTTGGGTTTTGTTATGTGTCATTCCAAGGAATGTAAAGCTAATCATTCATTGGCACATGGATATTATCAAGCAGAAACATATTTATCCGTTTATCAAGCCAGTGGAAACAGCGTTGCTTAAACGTGCAGATATGGTTTGTGTAACAAGCCCGCAATATCGTGATGGCTCGTTGCCATTGCAGCCTTTTAAGGATAAGGTGAGGATTGTTCAGAACGCAATGGATGAGGATAACTTCATCTTGCGTGATGGTGATGTAGAGAAGATTAATGCGGTAAAAGCAAAGTATGGCAATAAGCCTATAGTGTTCTTTATCGGTCGACATATCCAGTATAAAGGTCTTCCACATTTGATTGGGGCTGAGAAATACGTGAAGTCTGATTGCGTATTTGTTATTGCAGGTTTTGGTCCTCTGACTGATGAGTTGAAAGCACAATGTAAGTCATCAAGAGTTCATTTTGTTGGTCGCTTGTCTGATGAGGACTTGAAGTTGTATCATTATGCAGCGTCAGTCTTTGCTTTCCCATCTATCACCAAGAATGAAGCATTCGGTGTAGCTTTGGCAGAGGCTATGTATTGTGGTACTCCTGCTGTTACATTCACTATTCCTGGCAGTGGTGTAAATTGGGTATCGCTGAATGGTGAAACTGGTATCGAAGTGCCTAATGGTGATGACAAGGCGTATGCTGAGGCAATCGACAAATTGATCAGCGATAAGGAGTTGAGCAAACGCTATGCAGAGAATGGCATGAAGAGGGTGCATGATAACTTTACTATTCCTAAGATGGTAGAGGAAATGGAAAAATGCTATCGTGAACTGAAAGGTTAGTCGCTGCATGGCTCAATGCCTATAACGTATGGTAAACGCAAAACTCTTCGTTCTTCAGCGTTATTCATGTTTGCATAGATAATCCCATTCTCTGCGAGCTGTTTATGAAGAATGCCATCTATCTCAACTACTTTAAGGGGAAGTTGGTGGTCTATCTGGAGCATGAGAAGTTGCTGGGATGTTTTCAGCTCATTACCGGGTTGGATAAGAATCTTTTTCTTGTTTTGTATCATTGCTTATATTGATTTTTTGTATTATAACGAATATTTTCTAATAAAATTGTTTTGTGGAAAAAGCAGGTATTACGATTTTCTTTACTTTTCTTAAATACAATCTTGGAGGCAAGGAGGAAATGAATAAAGTAATTGCTGACATAGATTGGAAACAGCTGTATGCCTTTTCTTCAGATCAAGCTATACTTGGGCTTTGTTTTGAAGGTGTTGAGCGATTGGGAAGAGAATACCCAGATGAGTTAAAGCAGAATCCAATTGGAAGAGAACTGTTGATGACTTGGATGGCTAAGGCGCAGCAAATACGTTGGCAGAACAAGAATGTGAATGGAGTTGCAGTAAAACTCTATTCAAAGTTTAGAGAAGATGGATTGCAATGCTGCATCTTGAAAGGACAAGGCAATGCCTTGATGTATCCGAATCCATATTCCCGTACTCCTGTGGGGATATTGATGTTTGGGTGAATGCAAGTAGAGAAGATATAACAGAATATGCTAAGCGTCATTTTAATCTAGAGGATGATATAAGGTTTCATCATCTTGAAACAACAATGGATGGTGTGCCTGTAGAGTTGCATTTTTTTCCTTGTTCGATGAATAATCCTTTTTATCATGCCAGATTGCAGAAGTGGTTCAAGCGAAATGCAGATTTGCAATGCTCAAATGTTGTTAGCCTGCCAGACGGTATTGGAGAAATCGCTATACCAACGACGGCATTCAATGTTATCTATCAGCTGACGCATCTGTATCACCATTTCTTCGATGAAGGGATTGGAATGAGGCAAATCATTGATTACTACTATGTAGTGAATAATTATCTTTCGAATCCCTCCGTCTCCCTTTCCAAAGGGAGCTCCACCTCTCACCCAAGCCCTCTCTCCTCAGAAGAGAGGGATGTAACCGCCCTCCGGCGCTCAGAACCGCTACGCTCTAAGGTTGGCGGACCATCAAAGGTCTTCGCCATCTTGTGCGGGGATGGGACCGCATGGGGATAGCAGTTTATAGTTTACAGTTTATAGTTTACGGTTGATTTCGTGGTTATTTGCAGATAACTTGCAGATTTCTTGTGATTCTCTTGGTGGTTTCGAGGAAAAAGTGTAATTTTGCGGTTAGATATTAATAAAATGAATTATTATGGCACAGGTAGCAACAATGAATCAAGCTCAATTGCAAATCCTCGATATGCTGTCATTTATCAAGACTCCTGAGGCTTTGCGAGATTTGAATAAGGTAATCTCCGATTATTTTGTTCAGATGGCTGATGCTGAATTAGATAGAATGTGGAATGAAGGAACCCTGAATGAAGAACGTATCGAGAGCTTCCGGCATCTCCATGAACGTACTCCATACAATAAACCAATATTATAATCTTTAGGTTATGAATATTGTATTGGATACAAATAGTTTGATTATGTCAATCGCCCCTAGAAGTCCGTATCGTAAGGTGTGGAATGCTTTTCTTAGTGGCGATTATAACCTTTGTGTGTCCAATGAAATAATAGAGGAGTATTCAGAGGTTTTATCTCGTAATATATCCCCTCAAGTTTCTGAGGCCATAGTTTATGCTATATTGACTAGACCCAATGTAATTCGCAAAGATCCTCATTATACTTTTGCTTTAATTGAGGCAGATAAAGATGACAATAAGTTTGTAGATTGTGCCATTGCTGCAAATGCAAAGTGTATTGTTACAGAAGACAAGCACTTTAAGGTCCTGGAAGATATTCCTTTTCCTAAAGTGGAGGTTATAGGTATAGAGGATTTTAAATGTTATTTGGATAAGTGGATATAGGTTTATGTACTGGTTTTGTATATCACCATTACATGTAAGGTGCTGGATAAAAATCCTGAGCGTTGGCTTTGTTATGTGTTGAAGCACATAGATTCTACGCCTGAGGATAAGTATTATACTCTTCTTCCTGAGTTCTGGGAAGATGAGGAACAATAAAAATGAATTTAATATTTAGTCAAATTAAGGTATAACCTCCATTAGCTTGTGCTGATGGAGGGCTAAATTGCGTATTCTTGTCTCAAAATTAGAAAAATGATGCCGCCGTGCAAAGGTACAATATTTTTTTGAGATATGCAATACGGCGTTGAGCGGATACTTACAAAGAAGAGGTTACTCAGTCTGATAGGATAAATACTCATTTTGAGCAATCTACTTTTGCACGAAATATTGCGGGCGTCCAGTTGTTATACACATTGATAGCTTTTGTATCCATGTTCTTTGGTAAGTATTCTTTTACCTTTGCACCCGGAATCACGAAAGCCAAAGTTGGTTAATGGGTGTTAAGATGTACTAGTAAGTGTCCTAGATATTCTCTATTCACCGATTCAGTCCTTCGCCTACCCAACATTCTTTCTTGATTCCATTAAATTCTAAAATGTTAATAATATGGATAAAGAACTGTATTTTGGCGTAGATGTCTCCAAGAAGACACTTGACCTGGCTTATTATGATGGTGAAACCATCGATTGGAAGAATGCCCATATTCAGGTGAGCAATGATGATGCAGGATTCAAAAAGATTGGCTTCTGGGTCGCAAAGGTAGGAAAAGACTTTGATACCTTTTTGTTCTGTATGGAATATACGGGACTCTATAACCAAAACTTCAGATTATGGCTGGAATCCAAAGAATATATCTATGGTATGGTGGAACCTCGAAAAATGCATCGCTTCGAACCTGATCTGGATGATGACCAGCGCTCTCTTGACCGTATCAAGACTGACGAACTGGATGCTTTCAGAATAGCAATCTATTGTGAGCAGAACCACAAGAAGATTCTTCGCAATCCCTCCAAGCTTCCCTCACCTGTCTATTTCAAGTTGAAGAGATTGCTGGCAGAGCGTAAGCAGAACACCAAGCAGTCAACTCTCTATAAGCAGCAGCTTCATGATATCTGCGCATACGACACCGACTTATCCGTTGAACGCAAGAAACTCCTGCTGAAGAACATGAAGGAAAACCAGAAAGCAATAGACAAGGAGATTGACAGCTACATGAATGAAGATGCAAGCATCAGCAAGAACTACGACCTGCTGACCTCCATTCCCGGCATTGGGCGTATCATTGCGTTGGAAACCATTGTGTTGACGGAAAACTTCACTGCTATCAGCAATCCTCGCAAATATGCCTGTTACATAGGAATTGCCCCATTCAAAAAGGAGTCAGGAACCTCTGTAAGAAAGAGAACTTCCGTTTCCAAGAAAGGCTTTTCTGAAGCCAAGGCAGACTTATCCATAGCTGTCCTTTCCGCCA
>ENA-OPVU01000272-OPVU01000272.1-human-gut-metagenome-genome-assembly--contig:-NODE-272-length-37148-cov-68.791982_pt1 | contig 37148 bp, 28 predicted proteins | sample MGYA00241497_ERZ501986 | MGnify/ENA primary metagenome ERZ501986 (study PRJEB25962, sample SAMEA2042995) | human gut metagenome | biome: human gut; feature: human-associated habitat; material: faeces...
CTGTTTCTAAAACTTCGAGCTTGAAGATGGCAGGAACATCCCGATGCTGTGGATGCTCAGCCAATTGCTTGAATTCTTCGTATGTCATAGGATGGCTATTTTAAGAATTGGTGTGTCTTCTTGTATTTTGTACCATCACAGTTGGTGATATTGATTTCCAGGACCAATCCTTCCAGCTGAAAGTCGAGCGGGATGTTGATGGCACGTCTTTGGATATCCATTTCGTAGAAGATACTTCCGTCCTTTTTGCAGAGCACGATGTCCAGATAGTCTGGCATATCAGGTATAGTTCCAGGCTCTGACATTTGTGGTTGAAACTCTCCAAACGCTTCCTTCACATACTCGAATAGTCCCCGAGTATATTTTTCGATATCCACCCCTACATATTGAGTATAGGTGTATTTGATAATACATAAAGACATTTTATTTGCCATTTTATTCTTGCTTTTTGGTTATACCTTTATAATATAGTAATATGAAGGGAAAATTTCAAAAAAACGAGGGTGTGTCATAAGTCTGAATAATAGTTGGTGCATAACAGTTGACCACCGCATGCACAACAGATGTTGTGCATGCGCATATCAGCTGTTATGCAAGCGCACAACAGCTGTTGTGCGACCGAAGATACTAACTATCTCAACAACATATCCTATCTTTTCCAACAACAAGAATAGGGTGAATCATAAACTTATGACACACCCTCGCTTGATTATTTAAATGATGTCATCCATTAGAATTTGGTAAGTTGTTCCACCTTGTCGAATTTGATGGTTGTTCCATCTATGATGACCTTTACTTTGTTTTCAGCCTTTGTTCCCATGTCATAATATGAATATTTGTACCAGGAATTACCGAGAGGCTTAATGCTGATGATACCATGTTTTTTACTAGGTCCTTCTAGCGCACTACTTTGGAACAGCCAAGTGGCATAACCTTCTTCAACTAATTCAGAACTGCTCAGATACTCGAGAAGAAACTGCCCCCATGAGATAGGGGAGGAAGATAGATGAAAACGTTGAAAAATCGCCCTAATCCCAAAAATAGGTGTAAATTTTGGGATTAGGGCGATTTTCCTTATTTTGCCTAGAACCATCTCTTCTTCATTTTCTTCAAGAAATCCTTGGTGATAGGGAAGCTGAAGGCATCACCTATTACGGAGTCGGTATGGCAGAAGGGACATTCGGTTGTAGGCGGCTCATTAGGGAGGTAATCTGTGATTTCTGATGGCGGGTTGTTGAGTGATTGTGCTTTTAAAAAACACCCCCATCTGAAAGCGTATCAGATGAGGGTTGTTTCTGAATTTATAGTTACCTTTTTATCTATTTCTTGGTACTGTATCGACTACAACATCGCTAGGAATCTCTGTAGGAATGTCTTCAGATGGTTCTTTGTAATTTGGATCTGGCTCATCTTGTGGAGAACCATCATCGTCAGTGATATCTGCTGCATTGAACTTTCCTTCCTTCTTGGCTTTCAGAAACTCCTCGTATTCCTGACCATTATAGTCAATCTTTTTGAGTAAACTCTCTTTGACTGTATCCTGATCTTTGACGATAATATTAGTATTACAACTTATATCTTTATTATATGCATAGTTGTATAGCTCAGGTATGTCATCTGAAAAAATAGTACTTTCTCCAGAGGCCAAATCTACTCCTTGATGTACTTTCTTTGCTTTTATAACACCAGTTGAAGATTGCATGATAGTGATTTCAACTGAGTAATCTGAACCCTTTACCATTTCTGATCCTGTATTTCGGATAGGTTGATCGATTTGGCAATGAAGTCCAGTGGCATCACGTCTCCAACCATAGCTTCCTGTTTCTTTAATAAGTGAGAGCGACATGTTGTTGGAGTACTTATTGATAAGATAGCTTATAAAGTCGCTACTTTCAAGCATCAGTTTGCCAAGTTCCAAGTCGGGCATCTTCTTGATTGGTACTCCAGTTTTCAGAGCAAGTTCGTTACTTACAGAGTCGAGTTTGAGGACAGAGAATGTATTGATAATCTTAAAAGTCTTGTTGTCTGTTGACTTAAAAATTATCTTTGACATTCTTGTGTTCTTGATGCTGACTATATAGCTGCTGTCCTTCTCATTCTTCTGAATGTCGAGATCACCTTTCTCGATGCTTTCAGGCAATGATAAGTCACCATACAGCTTTGCTGCTGGATAAATGTCATATGCTGTCGCTTTGTCACCGTCTTTGACGGCTGCGATAAACTGGTTGGTCAGATCTTCGACCGTACTCTTGTTAGAGTCGCATGATGACAGTCCTAGGACTGCCATCAATGCTATAGTTATGATACTTTTTGCTTTCATAGAAAATGTATTTGTGTCCGGATAAAATCTCAGAAGAGGTAACCCCCTATGTATTGAGGCTTCGGACTATTAATACTTAATTCTTTAGTTACTTTGAATATGGAATGGATATCATCTTGCTCCGTAGTGCCATAGAACTTCTTGATATGTAGATGTTGTTTAATCCAGCGAAATTGGCATGCCAATCACCTTTGTAACGGTCAATACATTTCTGGAAGTCATAACGAAAAACCAGAGACATAATCAGAGAAAATATGATCTTCTTTGTACGCATTACAGAAAATCAGAGCTATTTGAGGCTCGTCTACAAAAGTACAAAATTTAATCCAAAAATTCAAAGAACGATATATTTAATTATTTTTCAATAACTTAGACTACATAATCCGGATTTTATCCGGACAGTAGTTGACCTCTAATTTGTAATTACCACTTTATAGCAGCCACTTTCCCGTTTTTGGTATAGATGGCTCTAGGAAATCTCGCATTTATATATGACGCAGTCATTGCAAATAATCGTGTCGGGAGGTATACCTTATAGCCGTTTTCTACTCTTACAAAGCCATATGCGATAAAATTAACGTCCTTCATTACAAGTTTATATTCTCGAACAATGCCCTCAGGCATACCTATGTATGGCCTAAAGTCTTCCATCGCATCGAATGCTTTTCGACCATACTTCTGTACGAGAACTTTTTCGATTTGTGCATGCTTATTCCTAGCAGCGTTTTTTATCTTCTTTTCAGCTATTTGTCCTGCTTTTACTTCTGCATTATATGCTTGTGCAAAAGAATCGTATTGTATACACTTCTCGCCAACTTTCTCGCCATTCTTGTTCAGATATATTCCAACATATAACTCCAACTTATCATTCTCTTTGGCGGTCTTTGGCGTGAAAGAATAGTCGTCTTTAGTACCTGCATACTTAAAAATTCCAAGCATAGAGTTGCCTTCAGGCTGATACAATAATACCTGGATGTTTGTTTCAAATGGGGATATAATATTTGGCTCTTTGTCCTTTTCGAAGAGAGTATATATAAGACGACCATATTTTAATTTGCTTTCATCCCCATTTATCACTATAACAATTCTTCCGTCGGGATATATCACGGCGTCTTCTATGAAGTAGTTGTCAAACGTGTGGGTCTTTGGCAGCACGTCCAAAGCTTTTATCATATTCGAATAACTTTCAGTATTTTGTGCAAGGCTTACTCCAAAGTAGGTAGCGACATCCGGATCCTTTGGGAGTATGGTCTCTTTCAACTCGTCATAAAGCGCATCCCAGTCAACACCTCTTTTAATGTTCTCATTCACGAAGCGTTGCACGTAAGGAATGAAGTCCTTTGGTGAATCAGAATTTGTAATGGCATCGATGAATGTGTACATCTTGCTTGGGTCGGCTTGATACGCTTCCCAAACGGATTCTGCGCTTTGTTCTGCGCCTTGGGCGTAGGACAAAAGAACGCTAAATACACAACATATTGTCAATAATATTTTTTTCATTATATTGAATTTTATTTATCTTTATTCTTGTTGTATTCTGCCAAAATGAAGTTCTTTATAGGCTCGTAAATTTTCTCCTTTATCTCATTAGGCTTGCAGTATTCTTTTTTTGTGACCCTTCCGTCGCTGCTTATTTTGACAGGTAGAGCCTCGTTATTCTTCAGCAAAGGAGCCTGGTCAACAATTTTCTTTGTGATGCTAAACAATTTCATTTTGAATTCCGGAGTAAATTCTGAATTTCCATACATTTGCACCATCACTGCGACAAGAAAACTGGCCAATATGTTTCGTGACTTAAAAGTGTTTATATAATAGAGCATTTCCTTTTCTTTAGAGCTCCTGTATTCGTCGTGTGGGGAAAGGGAATTAATGTTATTACACAAAAGATGTAGCCAACTGTCTAAATCAAGACTTCTTTCGTTTTTAATGGCAATAGCCAGCATTTGCTGTTTGACAGTATAATTTCTTGCTATTTTTTCAAAGTCCAAATAAACTTTAGACATCGCCCATGGCATCTCGTGCTTGAAGGCGCATTTATTTATGAAATAATCCTTATAGTCATCTTTTTTCGAAGACCATACCCTGTCGTAGTCTCTTACTTTATAAATCTTAATGACATTGCGGTCATCGAAGTCTTCTACCTCTTCGATGTTACGGCCATATAAATTGTTGTCTTTTGTATATCTTGCTATGGCAATATCAACATCGCACGTTGCAAAAAGCGAGTCTACCACTGGTATGTCGTATGGTATGAACGACAGAAGAGTTTCAAAGTCCTTTGAGCGGATAGCTCTCTTGAGGGTTTGCTTCTTGTCTGCAATAAGTGACATTAATTTTTCGTGATACACGTCTTCAAGCCCATACTGTGATGCCACGTCGGACAGTTGTTTAGAAGGCTTGTTTATAAAGCTCATGGCAGCCAATGCTGCAGCTTTGTCTTTGTTCAGCTGGTACTGCAGGGCTACTGTATACATCTTGGTGACAGGAATCTGTGGGCACAGCTTGAGGTATTCCAAAGCCTTGGAATAGTCCTGGTTGCAAATCTTCTTGAATCCCAAGGCGTAGTAGTTGGCTGCATACATGGCATCTTCGTAATACACTTTCTTGCCAGCAGCAAGTTTTGCATCCCATTTGGCAAGTTTCTTCTTGCATTTCTCGAAATATTCGTTGGCGACATTTACCTTCTCTTGTTCTGTGATGTAGTCGGCGTCACCTTCCAACAGACTACTGATTTTATTCTCAGCTTCTTGCTCTGTGTCAGCTTCTGCAAGAATCTCTGAGATGATAGACTTGAGAATTCTTTCTGATTCCAATTTCTTTGCTAAATCCTGTGAGAAAGAAATCTGTGTGAAGCATACTGCCAGTAGCAGTAGAATTAATCTTAAATGTTTCATGATGCTTTTTGTTTAAAATTATAAATGTTTATTAATTTGTTTTCATACAAACAATGCTGTTGTTGCTGCATTGAGAATACCTTGCACAGTGAAGTCAAAGGCTGCCGTGCCAAGTTTTTCTGCCATTTTCGTCATCAGTTCCTTGAAAGTCAGCTTTTCGTTGTTCTTGCTTTTTCGAACTTCTTTTAGCAGCTTGTTAATTTCTTCTTTACCATCTGCTGGAATACAGAGAAAATACTCAAGGTCGTCGTAATCCATTGAGACTATTTCTGAGTTGAAAGAGCTGTCTGAGAATCTGCCTCCAGCTTTTAATGTTGAGTCTAAATATCTGCGCAAGTACATATCTTCTATGACAAATTGTATGCACTTGCCGTCTTTCTTGAAATGAGCCTGTTTGAGATGTTCGCAGACCATATTATATTTGTCAACGGATGTATTGTTGCTATATTTCAGTTCTGCTTCATAGCGCAGACGTTTAACTTTGCTCTTTGGTATCTTCAGACCTATGCTGATTTCATAGTTCTTCTTTCCTTGAAGTTCGTGCTCCAATAAATAATGGAATATCCACACTTCAAAGTCATTTTTGTTCATAGAGCCAAAGCCTTTCTCTATATATTTAGAGATTACTTCGTTTAATGTCAGTTCTTTCATTGTTAAAATTGTTTTAAAGATTTAGACACAAAAAAGGTGCGAACCAATTTCATTCTGTTCTGAAGGTTCTGGACTACCTGTACACAAAGAATGAAAATCAGCTCACACCAATGGGTATATGTTGATACCCATCCCGCCGAAGCGGAATGGTTACAATGATACACAATTGGGTAAACAACTTCTGTCTTCGTTCTTGTGTACAATGAATTGTCCAGATTCTCAGTACGAACCAAGCATGGTTGTTTCCTTAACATGTCTGCTGCTTGTTTAGAACAGCACTGCAAATATACCATTTTTTTTTCTAAAGTTGTTCTTTGTGAGCTGATTTTTTTGCAAAAATAGGTGTTTTTTCTGCTTTTTCAGCGTTCCATTCCGTTCCAAGTTCAAAATATAGGGCGTTTTTAGTCGAAATATTGGCTTTTTTGTGTGTGGGTTGGATTTGTTTCACTATCTTTGCAGCATGGAACAGATATTACGTGAAATGATAGAAAAAATGGTGGGGCGTAAGATGGTTGTGCCTCGCGACTTCGCTTGGTTGAGCGAAAAGGTGGAGGAACGTACCCAGCAAAGGGTGAGTGCCTCTACGCTGCGACGGTTCTGGGGATACGTGAGTGAAGGGGTTTCTGCCAGTAAGTTTACCAAGAATGTGCTGGCTAATTTTCTCGGTTATGCGGACTTTGAGGAGTTCGGATTGTCGCAAGGAACGGGAGAACGGCAGAGCCAGATGGTTATCGGCAAGGAAATCTCATGCGATGATCTTTATGAGGGACAGATGCTCAAACTTTCCTGGCTGCCCGACAGAACCTGCATCATTAGGTATCAGGGAAACGGAAGTTTCAAGGTGGTGTCATCAGAAAATACCAGATTGGCGAAAGATGATACTTTTGAGTGCCATCATTTTATCAATCATGAGCCTGCTTATCTCCATGCTTGGAAACATGGAGATGATGAACCGGTTACTTACGTCATAGGTAAGAAGAACGGCATCATCGTGGAGCATTATCTGGAAGATTGAAATCCCGACAAGGTGGGCTTCACATATCTTTCAGAGGTATAAGAGGACAGTTCGTAGATGATATCAGCCTTCTTGCTGCCGGCGATGTCTTTAGAGAATGTCTGCGGATAAGTCGTTGTGATGAATTCATTACTCTTATCTACAAACTGATAGAATGCTTCGCTCTTTTTCTCTACAGAACGGATGGTGTCTATGCCGGATTCCTTCCACATCTTGTCGATTGTCTTCTTGCCTTCGGATAGGAGTTCGGCGGCTTGTGCCTGTGATGCAGAAAATGGCTCGGTAGCTGTTGGCTGCAAGGATTTCTGGCCATTGGAAAGTGGGGCAGGCTTCTTGGTTTGCTGGCGGATGGATGTATCCTTCTTGGCTTCGGTATGTTCAGGGGTAGTGTTTATGCTCCTCTCCGGCTGATGCAGTAATGGGTAACTGATGAAACCTAATAAGATGATACAGACCAAAGTTGCGATTCCGATACGCTTGATACCGGATGGATGGCTGTTTCTGCGAGCCATGAAATCGGCTTTGAGTTCGTCAACATTGGCATATCGCTGGGCTATGGGAGCCTTACATCGTTTGATGATGGCAGTATAGGGTTTGCCGGGAAGTATCTTTTCCAGGATACAACCGATGCTGAAGATGTCGTTGCGGATGTCTGCCTGTTGGGATACAATCTGTTCAGGTGAGATGTAGCCCGGTGTGCCGGCAGGCTGTTTGAGGATGGCAAAGTCATCGGTATCTGAAAGTCCGAAATCGATGAGTTTTACATGATTGCCGTTATGGGTAATCATGATATTGGAAGGTTTTAAGTCTCTGTGTACTATCTGCTTGGCGTGGATGTAGTGTACGGCATCAAGTAGCTGGAGGAAAATAGCTTCTCCCTCAGTCTTCCTACCGCTCCAGTGTTCCAGCGTGATACCATCTATCCATTCCGTTACGATACAGATACCCATTTCCGGTATTTCTTCCATGCTGTAGGCTGATACGATGTTGGGATGCTGCAGGGATATGAGGATATCGAACTCTTTGTGCAGCAGGTTCTTGTAGTTTTCGTCTTGGCGATATGGCTCCTTCAATCCTTTGAGTACCCACCATCTGCCATAGCGCTTTGCCTTGCAAAGAAGGTTGAAACCTTTGCAATGTATGGAAGTAAAGTCTGAAAATTGCTCAGACCTTCTACTTTCTTCTATGATGATTCCAGAATATGAATCCATGTTACTCAGACTGGGTTGATAATTCGGTTGCAAAATTAACTAAATAGAGATACCCATCCCACAGAAGCGGGATGGATATGAGTATACATATTGGGGCAAACAACTGGAACTGTCATTCTTGTGTACTGCGAACTGTCCAGATTCTCAGTCTGAACTAAGCGTAGTTGCTACCTCTTTATGTCTGCCGCCATTACTAACGGCATTGCAAATATAGGTATTTTAAAAGAAATTTTCAAGCGGAAACGAAACTTTTAGTATTCTTTAAACTTTGACGATGTTTTTGCCTGTATTTTTGCGGCGTTTTACTTTGTGTTTTTGCGGTAAATTGTCTCGAATTTTAGCGATAGCACCGCCCTAACTATATAAAAATATGTAGTTAGGGCGGTGGTATCGCATTTGCAAATATATATGAAGTTCCGAAAAATGAAAATCCCCAACCTGCTATGGGAAAGCTGGTTGGGGAAATTATGATAGATTTTGCTTTCATCAGAAAATATCCGATTGTGAATTACAATGGATACTCCTCGAAAGCGTAGAGTACAGTGCTTAAATAACGCTCGCCGGTATCTGGCAAGAGGGCTACAATCTTCTTGCCCTTATTCTCAGGACGCTTCGCAATCTCGGTGGCTGCAAAGGCGGCGGCACCTGATGAGATTCCTACCAGCAGACCCTCGGTCTGAGCCAGGTCACGACCTGCCTTGATAGCATCATCGTTCTGAATATCCAATACCTCATCGATATATTCTGAAGAGTAAGTCTCTGGAATGAAACCGGCACCGATGCCCTGAATCTTGTGAGGACCGCTCTGTCCGCCGTTCAATACAGGCGATGTGGCAGGCTCTACGGCAATCACCTTCACGTTTGGATTCTGCTCTTTCAGGTACTTGGCGATACCCGAAATGGTTCCGCCTGTTCCTACACCGGCTACGAAGATATCAATCTCGCCATCGGTATCTGCCCAGATTTCTGGTCCAGTTGTGGCATAGTGCTTGGTAGGATTGGCTGGGTTGGTAAACTGTCCCAGAATCACGGAACCCGGAATGGAATCGCGGAGTTCTTCGGCAGCTTTGATGGCGCCAGGCATTCCGTCCTTGCCGCTGGTCAATCTCACTTCAGCGCCGTAAGCCTTCACCAGGTTTCTGCGCTCCACACTCATGGTTTCTGGCATGGTGAGGATGAGGTGGTAGCCCTTTACGGCTGATACCAGAGCCAGACCTACACCCGTGTTACCGCTGGTTGGTTCAATGATGGTGGCACCTGGTTTCAGAATGCCCTTCTGCTCAGCGTCTTCAATCATCGCGAGAGCGATACGATCCTTTACGCTTCCGCCAGGATTGAAGAATTCTACCTTAGCAATCACAGGAGTCTCCAAACCCTTGGATGCTGAATACTTACCCAATTCTACCAATGGGGTCTTACCGATTAAATCAGTAATCTGCTTATATATCTTTGCCATAACTGTACTCTAATTTAAATCATTAATAATTTTACTTTACGTAAGTAAATGCTTCATCGAGTGCCTCAATCAGGTCGTCGATGTTCTCGATACCGATGCTCAGGCGAACGGTAGAAGGATAGATGTGCTGCTCCTCCAATTCCTCTGGGCTCAACTGAGAGTGGGTGGTTGTTGCTGGGTGGATAACCAGTGACTTCACGTCGGCTACGTTAGCCAGCAAAGAGAAGATGCGCAGGTGGTCGATGAACTCCCATGCCTCTTTCTCGCCGCCCTTGATATCGAAGGTGAAGATAGAACCACCGCCGTTAGGGAAGAGCTTCTTGTAAAGTTCATGGTCTGGATGAGAAGGAACGGCTGGGTGATTAACCTTAGCCACCTTAGGGTTGTTCTCCAGATACTCTACCACCTTCAATGCATTCTGAACGTGACGCTCTACACGGAGGCTCAATGTCTCCAAGCCCTGAAGAAGAATCCAGGCATTGAATGGAGAGATGGTTGCACCGGTATCACGAAGGATGACCGCACGGATTCGGGTTACGAAGGCTGCTGCTCCGGCTACATCTGCGAATACGGCACCATGATAAGATGGGTCTGGCTTAGCGAGAGTAGGGAACTTGTCGGCATTTGCCTTCCAGTCGAACTTACCGCCATCTACGATGACACCACCGAGAGATGAACCATGACCGCCGATGAACTTGGTTGCTGAGTGAACCACGATATCTGCTCCGTGCTCGATAGGACGGATGAGGTATGGGGTGCCGAAGGTGTTGTCGATAATCAATGGGATGTTGTGGCGATGAGCAATCTCAGCCAGCTTATCGATATCGGTTACATCTGAGTTCGGATTTCCGAAGGTCTCTGCATAGAGAGCCTTGGTATTGTCCTGGATGGCAGCCTCTACCTGCTCGAAGTTGCGAGGATCCACGATGGTGTAGCTTACACCCTGTGTGGATAATGTATGTGTGATGAGGTTATAAGTACCACCGTAGATGTTGTCGGCAGCTACGATGTGGTCGCCATTCTGAAGAATGTTCTGCAGAGCGTAGGTAACGGCGGCAGCACCAGAAGCGACAGCCAAACCTGCTACACCACCTTCGAGGGCAGCTACACGGTCTTCGAATACACCCTGAGTAGAGTTGGTCAAGCGACCATAGATGTTACCTGCGTCACGGAGTCCGAATCTATCGGCAGCGTGCTGAGAGTTGCGGAACACATAACTTGTGGTCTGGTAGATAGGCACCGCACGAGCGTCGGTAGCTGGATCTGGATTTTCCTGACCTACATGCAACTGAAGTGTCTCAAAGCGAAGTTTCTTTTCTGTACTCATAATCTATGTCCTTTCTTTAATTTTACGTTAATATTCAATCTTATTCATTTATATAAATTTGTCGCCCAGTTATCCAGTCATGATTGGCATCAGACTGTTTGTTCTGATTGACGCTGCAAAGGTACGGCGATTTTTGGGATTCTGAAATAGCATATGAGTAGTATTCCTGCTACCACGTTTGTGGTATTCGGGCATTTTTTTCGATTTTTTGAGAGAAATTACAGTCTGAATCCTAAGCCGATGGTCATCGGGTAACACTCGGGAGCCTTGGTCTTATTGAGCAGCGGGGTTATTCCGGCACGGGCGTAGAGCATCACTCCTGAGTAGCCGGCACGGGCCTCGAGGTTCAAGCCGATAGGGTTGAGGTTGATATCGCCCGTTTCGGTATGCTTGTGCTTGCCTATGAAGTAGCGGGAATGCTCGTGCCAGCGGTATTCTACCGATGGACCTAACGCTAGGAATGCATCATGGCATCCTATGCGCTTCTGCCACTCCAGCATGATAGGCAGGCGGAGCACATTGTAGCTGATATAGCTTTTCTTCAGCGTTTCGCCTTCTATCGGAGTCATTGCTGATACCCCGTTTTCGGTGCTTAATACATAATTGTCCTTGAAATGGTGGTGTACCTGTCCGATGGAGAGAGAGGAGGTGAGCGCCATTTCGTTGGAAAGGCGGAAGCAGAGACTGGTGAGGGTGATGCCCCATTCCCACGACTTGGAGTCGCGACTGTGCATCTCGTTGTTGCCTCCCATGCTTCCCCTGCTGCCTGGCAACTGGCTGCAGCCGAAGAAGAAGGTTGGATAATGACTCTCCAGACTGCGCTTGCGCTTGCTCAAAGTCTGAGGGATGAATGGTGAGGTGACAAATACCTTTTCTACTTCCTGACCATCTACGAATTGGGTCTCTGAAATCTTGGTCATCTCGTTGCCGTTCATCTTATATATCTTCACAGAAGTCTGTTCACCATCCTGCTTGATGACGATGTTCTGGTCGTTCACTCTGATTGTGGTGTCGTTAGCCTCTACAGAGGCTGGTGCACTGTTGCTGTTGGTTTCAGCAAGGGCGACGGCTGGCATCATGGCAGCCATCATCATTACGTTTTTGATATTCATAATACTATATTTTATGTTGTTTCTTATTCTTATTGAGAAGATTCCTGTAGGAAGATGTTGCTTCTATCTTCTGGAATAGCAGAGTTGTATGATATCTTCGGGCGACAGGTCGCCTTCTATATAAATCACGGTTCCCTTGCTTTTACTCGGGTTACTGAAGAGGATGAAGCGGTTGTCGCCATTGCTCAAGGGTGTCATCATGTAATAGCCGCTCACCATCTTGCCATTCTCCACCACCTCTCTGATTTTTTTCGCAGCCTTGCGGTCGGACTTCAGATAGTGGGCTATTTCCGTGGCATGGTTCTTATATACCAGGCTCTTGTATATCTTGAGCCTGTAACCTTTGAGTTGCGCATTCTGCATCGTAACCATCTTGCATCCCTTGGCGTGTCCGAAGCGTTGGAATATGCTTTTTACGTACAGCCCCTCCTGGGCATTAGCCGAAATCGAGGCTACCACGATAAGAAGCAGTCCGATGAAGAAGCGTTTTATCAAGTTGCATCGTTTCATATTCTATACCTTATTATATATATTATACTTTATAGTTTGAATGATTGTTTCATCTAAAAGATGAATTTATTGTTTCATCATATCCAGGGCACTGAATGGATCTTCGGAATCTGCCGAAACATCTTCCAGGGCATCCAGGGCTTCGTTATGAACGAACTCCTGGTCGGTATAAACCTTTCCATCGATAACCGCATAACATTCAGGCTGAGGCTGGGCTATCTTCTGGATGCCCACAATCAGGAATGCGATGATAGCGGCGGCTGCCACAGAAGTGCCGAAATATTTGAGCCATCTGCTACGAGAAGCTTCCTTCTTTGGGAGTTCTTCCTTCTCGATATCTTTTTTTTCGAAATCCTCCTCCTTCTCTTCTTCTTTTAGAATTTGAGAAAGATTCATCTGTTCGAATCCTATATAGCTGAAGAGGGCGCGGTAGGATTCCCATTCTTCAGGAATATCATTGCCATGCTCTTCGAAATATTTTCTGAGCGTTGCCTCTTCCTCATTGGATGTGGCACCATCCATATACTTGTCGAGCAAGTCCTGTATCGTCTTGAATTCATCGATATCCTTGAATTCATCGATTCTTTTTATTTTATCGTTCATATTCTTTCCTCCTTCTTTATTTTGTTCTGTTTTGTTTCACGATATTCATATAGGTCTCTCTGATTTTGAGTCGGGCTCTGGAGAGATTCTTTCGGAGATTATCGGCAGTGCATCCCGTTATCTGCATGATTTCATCGGCAGTATAGCCTTCTATCTCCTTCATGCGGAATATCTGCTGCTGCAAGGGCGGAAGCTGTGCCACTATCTGTCTGATGAGGTTTACCTCGTCCCGTTGCTCTGCCCGCCGGTCTTCTATGGGTACTTCCATTACCTTGTCGGTGGTGAAGTTCCGCTCCTCATGTCGGCACTGGTCATAAAACTTGTTGCGCATGATAGTGATGGCTAGAGCCTTGAGGTTATCTTCTGCCTTGATGTCATGGCGCATGTCCCACAGCCTGAGCATGACTTCCTGCACGAGGTCTTCGGCATTGTCGTCACTCTCAGTCAACCTTAGCGCATACTCTTTCAGGTCGCTGCGCATCGGTAGGATAATATGGTTGAATTCTTCTGTTCTCATAACCTTTACACTCTATAGACGTATGAAATTGAAAAATCGGACATCTAAGAAGAGATTTTTTCAAATAATGCTTTCTTTTTTCAAAGAAAAATGTTATTTTTGCAGTCATAAACATAAAATTTAGCAATCGAAAACATTAAAAAACTGAATGGCTTATGGCATCAATTGTTTCTATTATTCCCATCGTGTTGCTGTTCATCCTGATGCTCGGCTTCAAGATGGCAGGTCATAAAAGCGCCTTGCTGACGCTCGTAATTACCGTGTTGCTTGCTCTCTTCGCAGCTTCGCCGCTAGGCATGATAGCCCCGGAACATGCGGAGGATAGCGTGATCGCCCTGACGGGATGGGCGGTGGTGGAAGGCATCCTGAAGGCGGTATTCCCGATTCTCATCATCATCCTGATGGCTATCTACAGCTATAATATCCTCGTGGAAAGCAAGCAGATAGAGGTGATCAAGAGGCAGTTTACATCGATTACCGATGATAAGGGACTGCTCGTGCTGCTCCTCGTATGGGGATTCGGCGGACTGCTCGAAGGTATGGCGGGCTTCGGAACGGCGGTGGCGATACCTGCTGCCATCCTCATCGGACTCGGATTCAAACCGATGTTCTCGGCTCTGGTATCCCTGATTGGTAATACCGTGGCTACGGGATTTGGTGCTGTGGGTGTACCGGTTACTACGCTCTGCAATGAGGTGGCTGAAAGCGGATCGGCTTCGGCGGCACAGATTTGCGAGACTTCGGCATTCGCCATTATCCAGCTGTCACCTCTCTTTATCCTCCTGCCTTTTATTATCTTGACGCTTACCGATAAGCATAATCTTATCAAGAATCTCATCATCGCCCTTTGGGTGGGAGTGATTTCCGTGGTAGTGCAGTTTGTCTGCGGCTATTATCTCGGTTCGGAGACTCCAGCCATCATCGGTTCGCTGGCAGCCATTATCGCCATCATCGCATACGCCAAGGTATTTGCCAGAAAGAGCAAGGTGCAGGATAAGGAAACCTTTACGCTTGCCGAAAGCCTGAAGGCATGGAGCGTTTACCTTTTTATATTGATATTTATCCTGGTTTCCGGAGCACTCTGTCCTCCGGTCAATGCTTTCCTCAAAAGTCATCTGGTGAGTGCGGTTCATCTGCCTGTGCTCGACAGCACCTTTAAGTTTGGCTGGATTTCCAATGCAGGACTGATGCTCTTCCTAGGTGCTACGATTGGTGGATTGATTCAGGGATTGAGCCTTAAGAGATTGATGGTGATTCTTGCCCGTACCACGGTGAATCTGCGAAAGACGGTGGTGACCATCTGTTCGCTGATAGCCCTGGCAAGTGTGATGAACTATTCGGGAATGATTACTTCCATCGCCTCAGGTCTGGTGGCTGTGACGGGTGATTTCTATCCTTTGGTAGCACCGATGATTGGTGCCATTGGAACCTTCGTTACGGGGTCTGATACCTCTTCGAATATCCTCTTTGCCAAGCTTCAGGCTCATGTTGCCAATCAGTTGGGTATGACGGGGCAGAGCACATTCTTTGGTATGGAGGGTGGTCAGGAAAACTGGCTGGTTGCTGCCAACACCACGGGAGCCACGGGTGGCAAGATGATCAGTCCGCAGAGCATCGCCATTGCTACTGCAGCCTGCGATATGGAGGGAAAGGATGGAGAGATTCTCCGCTCGGCCATCCCATACGCCCTACTTTATATCGTATTGGGCGGACTGATGGTTTACTTCGGTTGCTGATCTTCTTTTCTTATATAAAAAACTGTCCTCATCTGTTATCTCAGATGGGGACAGTTTCAGTTTTATAAATCGACATTATATCTTTTAAGCATGTCTTTTCTCGTAAGCCAGACTGTGGTCGTGCTTGTCGATATCATTTTTTGATTTGCTCTTTACCACGAGCCATACACCGGAGAAGATGAGGATGGCCGCAATCGCCTGCATACCCTTGAATACGGCGAGACCCACGATAACACTCACGGTAACCGATACCAGCGGCTGCACATAATTATATACACTCACCACGGTAGGGCGCAACGTCTTCTGACCAATCATCATGCAGATGTAACCCAGGAAAGTGCCGAAGAAGATGACGTAGCCCGTTTCCCACCAGGTGCTCATCGGAACCTGGGCGAAAGGAATGTCCGATACGTGTCCTATCGTGAAAGGCCAGATGAAGAGGGTTGCCCAGGTAAACATCCACTTGTTCACCGTGAAGAGCGAATACTTCTGAACCAGCGGCTTGAAGAGTGCCAGATAGAGAGCGAACGAAAGCTGTGCCGAGATGCAGAGCAGGTCGCCCCAGATATTTCCTACCTTAGCATTGCCAGCCGTAGCACTCGTCAGGATGATGATACAGGCTCCGCTGCATCCCATCAGCACACCGATAGCCTTCTTCCAGGTGATAGGTTCCTTCAGAATCAGGAACGAGAGAATCATGGCGAAGATAGGCATCGAAGTAGTCATGATGCTGGAGTTGCTTGGCGAGGTGAGACTCAGACCGATGGTATAGCAGCATTGGTTGCATACCAGTCCGAATATGCCGGCACCTGCCATCTTGATGATGTCCTTGGTAGGGATATGTTCTCTTTTGGTGAAGAATGATGCTATCCAGAAGAGGAGGGCACCACCCAATACACGGAAGCTCACCAGGTCGATGCCGTCGATGCCGTGAAGCATGGCATCCTTGCCTACGGGAGCCATCAGTCCCCAGAATGCGCCGGAACAGAAGAGGCACAGGTGGGCGATAAGAGGTCGTTTGTTATCCATTTTTTCCTTATTTCTATTTAAATCTTCCTATTTTTGAATAAAATCGAGTGCAAAGGTACAAAAATTCGAGGAATTTTGCTATATTTGCGGTATATTTTTTGAAACTTAAAGGAGTTAAGAAGTTAAGACAATAGTCTTTTTCCGTTCTTGACTATTAAAGATAGGAGATTATTCTTATGCAGAAATATGCTGATTATATCAAACAGATAGAGATTGAATCTCTCTGGAGCGGTACCAAACATATTCTTTGGAACCTCGACCGCCGTGTCAATATCCTGAGTGGTGTAAACGGCGTGGGCAAGAGTACTATATTAAATAAGGTGGTAAAGGGTCTGGCGGCTGGCGGTGAATTCCCTAGTCACATGATCAAAGGTGTGCATCTGAAGGTGGAGCCGGAGGAGGCAAAGTGGATTAGATATGATGTAATCCGCTCGGTAGATAGACCATTGATGAATGCCGAGATGATCAACAAGATAGACCTTACCCTGGTTACCGAACTCGACTGGCAGCTCTTCCAGCTGCAGCGCAAGTATCTGGATTACCAGGTGAACATCGGCAACCGCATCATCGCCGTCTTGCAGAGTGGCGAACCGGATGCAGCCTTCAAGGCTCAGAAACTGAGTGAACCGAAGAAGATGTTCCAGGATATGGTAGATAATCTTTTCAAGGATACCGGCAAGACCATCATCCGTACAGCCAACGAAATCCGCTTCAACCAGATAGGCGAGCAGCTCTCGCCTTATCAGCTCTCGGCTGGTGAGAAGCAGATTCTTGCCATCCTCCTCACCGTGCTGGTGGAGGACAACCAGTCATACGTCCTCTTTATGGATGAGCCGGAAATCAGTCTTCACTTCGAATGGCAGAAGCTGCTCATCGGTCTGGTGCTGCAGCTTAATCCGAATATCCAGATCATCATGACCACCCACAGTCCTGCTGTGGTCATGGATGGATGGACCGATAGGGTGACGGATGTGAATGATATTACGATTTCGTAATGTTGAATGTTAAGTGTTGAATGTTGATTTTTTCAGCTTATGGCTAAACGTTTAACCGATAATATCAATTCCCAGTTCTTCGAGGCAGCCAATAGGATGACCTCGAAGAAGGCTCGGCGCAAGATTGTGGCTTACGTCGAGAGCTACGATGATGTCTTCTTCTGGCGTTCTGTACTGGGAAAGTTTGAGAATGAAAAACGCTATTTTGATATCATGCTGCCTACCCGTAACCAGCATTTAGACCGAGGCAAGAAGGCTGCTATCTCCAGTATGCTGAAGGGAGTAGGTAGGGATATGATAGCCTGTGTAGATGCCGATTACGATTATCTGCGTCAGGGCTCAACCGAGTCTTCCCAGCAGATGTTGGAGAATCCTTACATCTTCCATACCTATGCCTATGCCATTGAAAACTTCCAATGTTATGCCAGAGGATTGCACGAAACCTGTGTGATGGTGACGCTCAACGACCGTCGCATCTTCGATTTCGAGCGTTTTCTTGAGTCCTATTCCCGTACCATCTGGCCCCTCTTCTTATGGCACATGCTGTTCTATGTGCGTCATCGCAAGATGTCGATGCATTTTGATATGGCAGAGTTTGATAAGGTCATCATGCTGCCTTCTGTCCGAATCCAGGATCCTAAATGGGCGATAGATTATTTGGGAAAGAAGGTGCGGGCAAAGCTGTTCCAGCTGGAGCGCCGCTTTAAGAAGTTTAAGGATGAGTTGGATGAAATGGCTCTTTACCTCAACAATCTGGGTGTAAACGAGAGCAATACCTATTTATATATACAGGGTCATCATCTCTTCGACCTGGTAGTTAGTCCTATCGTCCAGAGCGTTTGCGATGCTTTGCGCAACGATAGGGAGAATGAAATCCGCGACCGTGCCCTCCATTCCGAGCAGGCTCGCACCGAAATGGCATGTTATGAGAATAGTCTGGGCAAGGTGAAGATGATGATGAAGAAGAACACCTTCTACCAGTTCTCTCCCGAATTCCAGAAGATACAGGCGGATGTGGAAAAGTATTTGGAAAGGTAAAAAGGATATTTAAAGGTAAAAAGGTAAAAAGGTAAAAAGAAAGCAGGCAGATGACATCCCGCCAGGCTCTTTTTACCCTTTTACTTTTTTACCTTTAAAAAACCTCCAGGAACTTCAGGGTTCCTTCTATCTTCAATGTCTTGGTGCTGGCAGGAACTACGATGCTCTCGCCGCCCTGGAGCGTAATCTCGTTACCCTCGTTGTCGGTAATCTTAGCCTCACCCTTCAAGCCAATCAGAATCACGAAGCTGTCCAACTCTGAATAATCCAGCGTCATTGGCTCATCGAGATCATAAACGGCTGTGGTGAAGTAAGGGCACTGCACCATGCTTACACCCTGGTTCTTGGCAGGAGTGTAGTGCTGGCGATAGTCTGGCAATACGGTGTAGTCAATGCACTCGGCAGCTTCCTTGGTGTGGAGCTGGCGATAGTTGCCATCCTTGTCCTTGCGCTTGAAGTCGTAGATGCGATAGGTAACATCGCTGGTCTGCTGAATCTCGACAACGAAACAGCCTGTTCCGATGGTGTGGATTCTGCCGGCTGGGATAAAGAAACAGTCACCTTCCTTCACGTTATACTGAGCCAGGGCATCAGTGATGGTATCATTCTCCACCATCTCCTTGTACTGCTCAGGAGTAATCTGCATCTTCAAGCCGTTGTAGAGCTTGGCATCCGGCTCGCATGGCAGCGCATACCACATCTCGGTCTTGCCGCGTTCCTTACCTTGCTTCTTGGCAATTTCATCATTAGGATGCACCTGGATAGAGAGGTCGCGGTTGGCATCGATAAACTTGATGAGCAGTGGAAACTCATTGCCGAAACGCTTGTAGTTCTCTTCTCCGAGGAAGCTTCCCTTCCGTTCTGCAACAACCTCGTTGAGGCTCTTGCCCTGCATCTCGCCATCGGCTACGATGCTTTCATTTCCTGGTACTCCAGAGATTTCCCAGCTTTCTCCCACATTCTCTTGCTTTACGTCGAGATGTTTGAAAGTGATAATCTTACTGCCACCCCAGATGGTGGATTTTAATAGCGGTTGAAATTTTAATGGTTTCATTTTTACCTGTATTTAGTTTATAAATGTACTCATAAGTACGGTTTCTTACTCTCGGGTAAGGCTCTTGCTGAACCTATACCTTATTATATATAACGCTTTTTGTGCGAAATATACTTAGTCTAGTAAGCGTATTTCTTACTTCAAATATCAACTTCTCTTTTATTTTCTAACTCCCCCTCTGGGTATGTTAGTTCTCTCTCCAGAATGCTGGCGTTAAGATAACCAGCACACTGAATATTTCCAGACGACCGATGAGCATCATCAGCGAGTAGAACCATTTTGCCACATCCGGCAGTTCGCTCCACGACATGGTTGGTCCGATTTCCGTACCCAGCGTAGGTCCCACATTACCCACACAACTCAGGGTGATGGTGATGGCATTGGTATTGTCGATGCCCATGGCTATCATCGTGAACGATATCACCAGACAGATGATGAGATAAGTGGTGAGGAAGGCATGCAGCGTAACACGCTTCTGCATCGGTACGTTCACACCATCAATCTTCAATGGCAGCACGGCGTTAGGATGCAGAATCTGGCGGAATTCATTCTTCACCATTCTTATCAGCATCACGCCACGGATACATTTCAAACCTCCACTCGTACTGCCCGAGCAGGCTCCGAAGAACATGCAGGCTGCCAATACCACCCAGGTAACGTGAGGCCACACAGCAGCATCGTCGTTAAATAATCCCGTGGTGGTGATGAATGATACCACCTGGAAGATGGCGCTGCGGAAGGCATGTTCCACATCGTAGTTGCGCATCGCTATCAGCTCTACCATGATGAAAGCCGTGAAGGCTGTAACGAGGAGCATATAGAACTTAAACTCAGAATTCTTGAACAGATCTTTGATCTTGAATTTGATGACGGCTGCATAGAGCAGGGTGAAATTAACACCCGACAGGAAGCAGAAGAAGGCACAGATGTATTCCAGCGCCGGCGAATGGAAAAACGAGGTACTACTGTTATGTGTAGAGAACCCTCCTGTAGCCGTAGTGGTCATCGCATAGTTGAAACTGTCGAAGAGATTCATTCCTGCCACGTAGTAGGATGCGATGCAGGCAATGGTGAGCATCAGATAGATACTCCATATCCATTTAGCCGAAGTGGAAAGCCGGGGATACAGTTTTGTCTTGATAGGTCCTGTAGCCTCGGCAGCAAACACCTTGGTCTGTCCTCCTACAAGCGATGGCAGCAGGGCGATGGTGAAGAACACGATTCCCAGACCGCCTATCCATTGGGTGAGCGAACGCCAGAAAAGCAGTCCGTGGGGGAAGCATTCTACATCGTCTAATATCGTGGCTTCCGTTGTCGTAAATCCCGACATGGTTTCAAAGTAGGCATCGGTAAAGTTGTTGATGTATCCACTTATCATGAAGGGGAGGGTTCCGAAGAAACTGAATACAATCCATGAGAGCGTTACCACGAGATAGGCATCACGGCGCGATATTGAGTTATCTGCTCCGTGTCCTCGCCATTTCAGCACCAGTCCGCCTCCGATGGTGGTAAGTGTTGCCACAATGAAGGCAAAGATGTCATCCTGCTGGTAATAGAAAGCTACCAGCAGACTGACGAAGAGCAGGAATGCTTCTATGAAAAGCAGTTGCCCTAAAACCTTATATATTTTTCTGTTTATCATATATGAAGTATGTCTCTATCTCCTTCGCGCTTATATGAAGTATTTCTCAATTTTCTTCATGTTGATGTTGTGACAGAAAACCATCACCGAGTCGCCCGGTTCTATCTGTGTATTACCCGAAACGAGCATTCCTTCTTCACCGCGAACCAGTCCACCGATGGTTACACCGATAGGCATGCCGAGTTCCTTCACCGGTTTCTTGGTTACCTTCGAACCTTCTTTGGCTATAAACTCAGCCACATCGGCGTTAGCGCTCATCAGGAATCTCACGTTCATCACGTCGGCATCGAGCATCATCTGGTAGATGTAGCTGGCGGCAATCATCTTCTTGTTGATAATGGTACCGATATCCAGACTCTCTGCCATGCTCACGTAGTCTACGTTTTCTACGGCAGCCACCGTCTTGCGCACCCCCATTCTCTTGGCGGTAAGACAGGCCAGGATATTGGTTTCGGCGTTACCGGTCAGTGCCACGAAGGCTTGAGTACTACGGATACCTTCTTCTACGAGCAGCGGAATGTCACGTCCGTCACCATGAATGATGAGCGTCTTGTTCTCATCGAGAATATCGTTGAGATATTCGCAGCGCTCCTCGCTCATCTCGATAATCTTGCATTCCATATATTCCGGTATCTTCTTCACGGCTCTTACGGCTGTGCGTCCGCCACCCATAATCATCACGTTCTTCACATCCACATAGTGCTCCTTGCCTACAATCTTGCGGATATATGGGATGTAGTTGCGGGTGGTCATGAAGTAGGCGAGGTCGTAGAGTTTCAGCTCGTCGTTACCGCCAGGGATGATGGTATCACTGCCTCGCTTGATGGCTACCACGTGATAAGGGTCGTTAGGACCGCTGATGTTCTTGAGCGGTTCGTTCAGTATCTCGCATCCTTCGCGCAGTTTGATGCCGAGCATGACGAGTGCGCCGTCGTGCACATCCCAGCGCTGACGTACCCAACTCATTTTCAGTCCGTTATTGATATCTACGGCTGCGAGCATCTCCGGATAAATCAGTTTGCTGATACCTAATTCTTTGAAGAATTCCTGAGCCTGCTGATCCATATATTCCGGATTATCCACGCGGGCCACCGTTCTTTTGGCACCCAGGTTCTTGGCAAGGATGCTAGCTGTGATGTTGGTACTTTCTACCGGAGTAACGGCGATGAAGAGGTCGGCATCTGCAACCCCCGCATCGCGTAAGATGTGAAGACTGGTAGGCTTGCCCAGCATGGTGAGCAGGTCGCAGTCGGAGCCAATGCTTGCCAGGCGCTCTTCGCTTTCATCGATGAGCGTAATCTCTTCATTGCTGCGTGACAGGAGTCTCGCCAGGTGAGTACCTATGGCATATGCGCCAGCTATGATTATTTTCATTTCTTAATTGCTTCTTTGATTGCTTCTTTATCGAGATGCACGATTTCTCTGAGCTGTGCCACGGTTCCGTGCTCCACAAACTCATCTGGCAATCCCATTCGGATCATCTTTGGCTGATAGTCATGGTCGTTCATCCATTCCAGTACGGCTGAGCCCATACCGCCCATACGAACGCCGTCTTCGATGGTGATGATGCGGCTGAACTTTTCGCCCACCTCTTTCAGAATGTCTTCATCGAGTGGCTTGAGGAATCGCATATCGTAGTGGGCGATGCTCATTCCGGTTTCGGTTTCTACCTCAGCGATAGCCTGAGCGGCATCGTTTCCGATAGGACCGATGGTAAGAACGGCTACATCGGTGCCGTCTTTCAGCTTTCTGCCGGTACCGGTCTTGATTTCCTCCATCGGGTTGCGCCAGTCTACGAGCACACCCTTGCCTCTAGGATAACGGATAACATAGCTGCCATGATCTGGCAACTGGGCTGAATACATCAGGTTGCGCAACTCATGCTCGTTCATCGGAGATGCGATGGTGAGATGCGGAATCGGACGGAGAGCCGCCATATCGAAGGCACCATGATGGGTAGGTCCGTCTTCACCTACCAGTCCGGCACGGTCAAGACACATGATAACCGGCAGGTTGAGCAGTGCCATGTCGTGGATGATGTTATCGTAGGCACGCTGGGCAAACGAACTGTAGATATTGCAGAATGGGATGAGTCCGTCTTTCGCCATACCTCCAGAGAAGGTGACGGCATGCCCCTCGGCGATACCTACATCGAAGGTACGGTTTGGCATCGCCTTCATCATGATGTTCATGGAGCATCCTGTAGGCATGGCTGGCGTCACACCTACAATCTTTGGGTTCTTCTGAGCCAGTTCCAACAGCGTCTCACCGAAAACATCCTGATATTTAGGAGGCTGGTTGCTGGTATCGGCAATGATTCTCTCACCCGTTTCCGGATCGAATTTGCCTGGCGCGTGCCAGATGGTAGCACTCTTCTCGGCTGGTTCGTAACCCTTTCCTTTGGTGGTATGCAGGTGCAGCAGCTTAGGACCCTTCATGTTCTTAAGCTGTTTGAGTACTCTCGCCACTTCCTTCACGTCATGACCGTCGAAAGGTCCGAAGTAGCGGATATTCATACCCTCGAAGATGTTCTGCTGATGACTCAGTGCCGACTTCAGTGCATTGTTCAGGCGCAGGATGCCCTTCTTGCGGTCTTCGTTGAGATAGCCTTTGGAGTGCAGCCACTGAGATGCCTTGAAACGGAGGCGGTTGTAGGTCTCGTTGGTATCGAGGTTCAGGAGATATTTCTCCATACCGCCCACTGCCCGGTCGATGCTCATATCGTTGTCGTTCAGGATGATGAGCATGTCGTTAGGTGTACTTGATACGTTGTTCAGTCCCTCGAAAGCCAGTCCGCCGCTCATGGCTCCATCGCCAATGACGGCTACCACATGCCTGTCGGTATCTCCGTTTTCGCGTGCGGCAACGGCCATACCGAGTGCTGCGGAGATGGAATTGCTCGCATGTCCGCAGGCGAAGGTATCATATTCGCTTTCTAAAGGTGTAGGGAATGGACGGATGCCGTGCAACTTGCGGTTGGTACAGAAGTTGTCGCGGCGTCCTGTTAATATCTTATGTCCGTAGGCCTGGTGTCCCACATCCCATACAATACGGTCATATGGGGTGTTGTAGATATAATGTAGGGCTACGGTTATTTCAACCACGCCAAGAGAGGAGGCAAAATGACCGGGGTTGACGGCAACCTCGTCGATAATGTCTTCTCTTAACTCTTTGCAGACTTGTGGCAGCTGGTCAATGCTCAGCCGTCTCAAATCTTCCGGGTATTTTATACTACTTAATAGACTAAACTTGTTCTTGTCCATGTTTTCTTCGTGAAAATCTTGTGCAAAGATAATGCTTTTTTCCTATATAAAGCACTTTTGAGGCAATATTTTCGCTTTTTCCGATTATTCTTTGTATTTTTGCAAAGGAAATTTCTGAAAAAGGAATGAAATCCGGAATTAGTTATATAACAATAAGCAAATAAATACCTTTATCGTGATGAGAAAAAATGTATTACTTTTGGGAGCCATGATGATGGCTTCCATGTCTCTGATGGCGCAGACCAAGGGTGGCGGCATCAGTCAGTCTGCTCTCCAGCAGATGGAGAAAAGCCAGCAGTCAGGTATCGCCAACAAGGCACTCTTCAATGCGATTGCCAACAACAGCATTGATGACCTTGTGAAGAATCATGCCAACGAGGCCCCGGTTGATACTCATTTCAGCATCGAGACTCCTTCGCAGAGCATTCACAACCAGAAGAGTTCGGGCCGTTGCTGGATGTTCAGCGGTTTTAACGTGCTCCGTTCTAACTTCGCCCTCAACGACAAGCAGGGTAGAGTGGTGGAGTATTCTCAGGATTACCTCTTCTTCTATGACCAGCTGGAGAAGGCTAACCTGATGCTTCAGGGTGTTATCGACCTTGGCAAGAAGAGCATCGAGGATCCTCAGGTGCAGTTCTTCTTCAAGAATCCGCTCAATGATGGCGGTACTTTCTGTGGTGTTGCCGATTTGGCCAGCAAGTATGGTCTCGTACCAATGAGCGCCCAGCCTGAGACCTTCTCAAGCAACAATACTTCCAAGATGAGCCGTCTCGTAAGCAGCAAGCTCCGCGAGTATGGTCTGGAACTCCGCAAAATGGTGGCTCAGGGCAAGAAGTCGGCAGCTATCCAGGCTCGCAAGAACGAGATGCTCGGTCAGGTTTATCACATGCTGAGTCTTACTCTCGGCGAACCGGTAAAGGAATTTACCTATGCTTTCCGCGACAAGGACGGCAAGCAGATTGGCGAGGCGAAGAAGTATACTCCTAAGAGTTTCTATGAGAAAACCGTAGGCAAGGACCTGAACGGTACCTTCCTGATGGTGATGAACGATCCACGCCGTCCTTACCACAAGACATACGAGGTAGAGTACGACCGCCACACCTACGATGGTCATAACTGGAAGTATCTGAACTTGCCTATGGAGGAGATTGCCCAGCTCGCCATCGCCTCTCTAAAGGATGGTCATAAGATGTATTCAAGCTATGATGTGGGCAAGCAGCTCGACCGCAAGCGCGGCTATCTGGCACTCGACAACTTCGACTATGGAAGCCTCTTCAATACCTCATTCCCAATGAACAAGGCTGACCGCATCGCTACTTTCGATAGCGGTTCTACTCATGCCATGACGCTGACAGCTGTAGATCTCGATGCCAATGGCAAGCCTGTAAAGTGGAAGGTGGAGAACAGTTGGGGTGCCGACAATGGTTTTGCCGGTTGCTTCATCATGACCAACGATTGGTTCAACGAGTACATGTTCCGCCTGGTAGTAAACAAGAAGTATGCTTCTGAGCAGCTCTTGAAGGAATTCGATCAGAAGCCAACCATGCTGACTCCAGATGATCCTCTGTTCCAGTTGGAAGACTAATTCATCAAGAAATATAGATTTAAACCGTATTTTTCTCGAGAAAAGAGAAGAATACGGTTTATTTTTTGTATTTTTGTACCCGAAATAATGGTAAGAACGTTATTTATATAAAAGTTATATAGATTATGTTAGAGAAAAGTAAGCGTGAGCGCATCATTGCGCTCGTTAATAAAGAGGTGGTTCCTGCCATCGGCTGTACCGAACCGATGGCTGTGGCACTATGTACAGCCAAGGCTGCTACTACATTGGGCAAGCGCCCTGAACGTATTGAAGTTCTTCTGAGTCCTAATATGCTCAAGAATGCGATGGGTGTCGGCATTCCTGGCACGGGTATGATCGGCTTGCCTATCGCCGTATCGCTGGGTGCGCTCATCGGAAAGCCTGAATATCAGCTGGAAGTATTGAAAGACCTCACTCCCGACAGTCTGGAGCAGGGCAAACAATATATCACGGATGCGGATATCAGCATCAAACTGAAGCAGGGTGATGTGGATAAACTCTATATCGAAATCATCTGTCATGCCGGTGAAGACCAGGCTACGGCAATTATCTCCGGTTCACATACCCATTTTGTGTATGTTGAGCGTAATGGCGAGGTGGTGCTCGACAAGCGTGGCGGTACTGTGGGTGATGAGGCTGATGACGACATCCAGCTCAATTTCCCGATGGTTTACGAGTTTGCAACAACAGCTCCGCTCGATGAGATTTCTTTCATTCTCAAGACCAGGGACTATAATATGAAGGCTGCCGAGTTGAGTATCAAAGGCAACTATGGCCACTGCCTGGGCAAGACGATGGACCGCCCGTTGAGTCATGGTATCTTCGGCGATAATATTTTCTCGCATATCATCTCCCGCACCGCTTCAGCCTGTGATGCCCGTATGGGTGGTGCTATGATTCCGGTGATGAGCAACAGCGGCAGCGGCAACCAGGGCATCTGTGCAACGAATCCTGTGGTGGTTTATGCGCTGGAGAACGAGAATACCGAGGAGGAAATGATTCGTGCCCTGATGCTCAGTCATCTGACTGCCATCTATATCAAGCAGAGCTTAGGCAAGCTTTCAGCTCTTTGCGGTTGTGTGGTAGCCAGTACGGGCAGCAGTTGCGGCATCACCTATCTGATGGGTGGCGATTATACCCGCATCTGCAATTCTGTCAAGAATATGATAGCCAATCTCACCGGTATGATTTGTGACGGAGCGAAACCAAGTTGTGCCCTGAAGATTTCATCAGGTGTCAGCACCGCTCTTCTTTCCGCCCTCCTTTCTATGGAAGGCAAGTGTGTCACCTCTGCCGAGGGTATCGTAGACGATGATGTGGATAAGTGCATCCACAACCTTACGAGCATCGGTGCAGATGCGATGAGAGCTACCGATGATATGGTGCTTGATATCATGACGCATAAATAAATTGGAATATAGTATATTCAAAAGGCTCGCAAGAAATCGAAACTTCTTGCGAGCCTTTATTATTTGCTAAACTATGAATCTGAACCTGTTAAACTCATCATAAAGTTCAATGTTCAAACCTCAAAGTTCAATGTCTTTATACGAGTGTTGCTACGATTTCCTCACGGGTTCCTGGCAACATATCGATAACTGGAATCTCTGGCATGGTGTAGCAACCTGGCTGCAGACGGAATGAAGCACGAGCCACGTTAACCAATACCTGAGCGGTGAGGGCTGGGTTGTTGATGCTCATGTTGAACTCGAAACGCTGGTTCTGGGTCTTGCCTGATACACCCTTGCGAACGAGGTTCACACCATGACCCATATCCTTTACATCATCTACAGATGCTACGGCGAATACGTGGGTCTCATCGTGAGCGAAGTATGGATCGGCCTTGATTTCGGCTGTTACATCCTCAAGCTTGGCACCTTCTTCCAACTCTACGTATACCATACGGCGGTGGATACCCTCACCCAATGGGATGGTTACAGAGAGCGCTTCCTTTACGCCCTTCTTGCCACGAACACAAACTGAGTGACCCATACTCATACCAGGACCGAAGTTGGTGTATGTCAAGCCCTTAGGAGCAAGGCTCTCCATCAGAACACGTACGATAGAATCAGAACCTGGATCCCAACCAGCAGAGATAACGCTTACCTTGCCAGCCTTCTTGCAGTTCTCCATCTGCTTGGTACGGTAGTCGAGGATGCTGGTGTGGATATCGAAGCTGTCTACGGTGTTGATACCGAGGGCAACGATCTTCTCTGCATACTCAGGGCAAGAGCGGGTAGGGGTTGCGAGGATAGCAACATCTACATCCTTCAACTTGGTGATGTCATCTACTACTTCATAGTTTGCCAACTCAGCTGGTTTGTCCTTGGCACCCTGGCGACGTACAATACCTGCAATCTCAAAGTCAGGAGCTGCTTCGAGTGCCTCAACAGTAAACTTACCGATGTTGCCGTATCCTACTACGGCTGCTCTAAATTTCTTCATTGTCTTATTTCTTTTATTTTGTTGTTTTTATTTCTTGCGGTTTAGTCATCCAACGGATATGTTTTCCGCTTTTCATTCTATTTCCGGTTGCAAAAGTATAGCTTTTTCTTGAAATACGTGACATTTTAATAGAATTTTAACTCATAAAAGTTGCAAAAAGTAGTAAAATCATAGTTTTTAGGTATGAATAAGCGGAGATTTGTAAGGTTTCTGCTGCAAGAGCCTTACAGTTTCGTTATTTTGTTGCGAAACATCATACATCCCCTTTCCGATACCTCCCGATGTGCTTAGAATTACGTCCTGACGTAGCTTTTGCTGCGTCCCGACGTCTCTGGCTCTGCGTCGGGACGTATGACATGCTACGTCGGGACGTAATTTTATGGAATTCTATTACAATAATCCCGCCCTTCGCACGTTATTAATATATTAATTTAATTAGGAGAAAAAGAAAATGATAGAATATATTCATGGCGATCTGACAGAGCTGACACCTGCACTGGCTATTGTTGAGACTGCGGGGGTGGGCTACGGACTCAATATATCGCTCAATACATATACTGCCATTCAGGGCAAACAGGAAGTGAAACTCTATGTTCACGAAGTGCTGGTGGCTGGTGGAAGAGATGACTCTTTCACCCTTTTCGGCTTTGCTACCAAACAGGAACGTGAACTCTACCGCCTCCTCATCACCGTTTCAGGAGTAGGCGGAAATACGGCCCGTATGATTCTCTCTTCACTCTCGCCACGCGAACTCTGCGAAATCATCTCTACTGGTAACGACAAGATGCTGAAAACCGTGAAGGGTATCGGACTGAAGACTGCACAGCGAATCATCATCGACTTGAAAGATAAAATCGTGAGCCTCGGCATTGCTGACGAACTGCCAGCCAGCGAAGGCAATGTGGTGATGGTGAACAATGACGTAAAGGATGAGGCGGTAAGCGCCCTCACCATGCTCGGCTTCTCGCCGGCACCATCTGCCAAGGTAGTAGTAGATATCCTCAAGGCACAGCCTGATCTCCCGGTAGAACAGGTTGTGAAACTGGCATTGAAGCAAATCAAATAAGTTAGGAGTTTTTTATCGATGAAACAGAAGCTAAGATTCATATCTTTTCTATTGGCTTGGCTGATGGTGGCAACCTTCGGCTATGCGATAGCTTTGCCTCAACTTCAGGACGATAAAAAGAAAACCCATACCAGCACAGCCCAGCCCGTGCAGCTCGATGAAGATACTATTCCCGATTCGCTGCTGCATACCCGCTGGCAGATTCAGCGCACCCAACCTTACTCCCTGAGCGACCTCTATCAGAGTCCGCTCGACCTGAAACGTCCTGATAATCTGCAATATCAGGTAGTCTACAACGATACCCTCGACCGCTATATCATCGGCAACCGCATGGGCTCAACCTGGCTTTCGGCCCCTATCATGCTCACTCCGAAAGAGTATCTTGCATGGACCGAACAGCAGCAGCGCAACAGCTACTTCCGCAAGCAGAACGATGAAATCTTCCAGGCAAAAGGCAAGGAGAAGTTCGATTTCTCGGATATGCACTTCGACTTGGGACCTGCCGAGAAAATCTTCGGTCCTGGTGGCATCAGAGTGAAGACACAGGGTTCTGCCGAACTCAAGTTCGGTATCAACAAGAAGAGCATCGACAATCCTTCGTTGCCTATCCGCAACCGAAAGACGACGATGATGGATTTTGATGAGAAAATCAATCTCAACGTCAACGGAAAGGTGGGTGATAAGGTGAACATGAACCTGAATTACAACACCGATGCCACCTTCGATTTCGATGCACAGAACATGAAACTGAAGTACGACGGCAAGGAAGATGAAATCATCAAACTCGTTGAGGCGGGCAACGTCTCCTTCCCTTCCAACTCTTCGCTCATCAAAGGCGCCAGCAGTCTGTTTGGTGTTAGAACCGATATGCAGTTTGGCAAACTCAAGCTGCAGATGGTGGCTTCGCAGAAGAAAAGTGCATCGAAGAGCGTATCTACCAGGGGCGGTGTACAGCTCACTCCTTTCGAGTTGAATGTAGCCGATTATGAGGAGAACCGCCACTTCTTCCTCTCCCAGTATTTCAGAAATCATTATGATGCCTGGATGCAGAAACTTCCTAATCTCACCACGGGCATCACCATCAACCGCGTGGAGGTGTGGGTTACCAACAAAACCGGCAATACCACCAATACCCGAAACATCGTAGCCCTGACCGACCTGGGCGAGAACCAGAAACTGAGCAACCCGATGTGGGCGGCGAGCGGACTGGTGCCTTCTAACCAGGCGAATACAGAGTATGCGGCGATGAACAGCCAATATGCTGCTGCCCGTGACATCGACCAGGCTGCAACCACTCTCGATGGAGGCGGACTGGTTGGTGGAGCCGATTATGAGAAACTGGAGAGTGCCCGTCTGCTCAATTCTTCTGAGTATACGGTCAATACCGCTTTGGGTTATATCTCATTGAAAACCAGTCTGCAGACCGACCAGGTACTTGCTGTAGCCTATGAGTATACATTGGGAGGTGTTACCTATCAGGTGGGCGAGTTTGCATCCGATCTCAGCGATACCAAGCAGGCACTCTTCGTGAAATCGCTCAAGAATACCAGTAACAATCCGCGACAGGGCAACTGGGGGCTGATGATGAAGAACGTTTATTATCTGGCTTCTACCGTAGAGAAGGAGAAGTTCCGCCTGGATGTGAAATACCAGAGCGATACCACCGGCGTATATCTCAGTTATATCCCTGAGCAGCAGGTGAAGAAGCAGCCTATCATCCGTGTGCTGGGCGCCGACCGTCTGGATAACAACAACAAGGCACACAGCAATGGATATTTCGATTATGTAGAAGGCTATACCATCTCTAACGGACGCGTGTTCATTCCGAAGGTAGAGCCTTTCGGCAGTTATATGCGTGATTATCTGGTCAAGCGGGGCGTGGCTGCCGACAAGGCAGAAAAGTATGCCTTTACCGAACTTTATGACAGTACGAAGACCGTAGCCAAGCAGATAGCCGAAAAGAACAAGTATCAGATTGTGGGACAGTTCAAGGGCTCTGCAGCCAATGTCATCTCGCTCGATGCCTACAATGTGCCACAGGGCTCGGTGGTCGTTACGGCAGGCGGTATCACCCTGAAAGAGGGCACCGACTATTCGGTAGATTACAGTGCCGGTGAGGTGACCATCCTGAACCAGAGCATCATCGATGCCGGTACGGCTGTCAACGTTTCTCTGGAGAGTAATACCGATTTCGGACAAACCCGAAAAACGATGTTCGGACTGAACTGGGAGTATGATTTTACCAAGAACTTCCAGTTGAGCGGTACTATCCAGCACCTCTCCGAACAGGCACTTACTACCAAAGTATCCATGGGCTCCGAACCGCTGAAGAACACCCTTTGGGGCATCAATCTCAACTGGCGCAAGGAGAGTCAGTGGCTCACCAATGTGCTTGACAAAATACCATTCCTGCACCTCACCCAGCCATCGCAGATATCCTTTACTGGAGAATTTGCCCAGCTCATTGCCGGTGAGGCAGGTGGCACACAGGACAATGCATCTTATATCGATGACTTCGAGGGTACGAAGACCACCATCGATGTAACTACTCCTACCTCCTGGTTTATATCCAGTGTGCCTTCGCTCAATTTCAAGGACGATTACAGCGATAAGACCGGTCTGAGCAGCGGTTTCCACCGTTCGCGCCTAGCCTGGTATACCATCGATCCGCTGTTCACCCGCCGTGGAAGTTCGCTCACTCCGGGACATATCAAGGGCGACCTCAAGCAGTTGAGTAACCATTATGTTCGCGAGGTCTATACCAAGGAGCTCTTCCCATTGCGCGACCAGAGCAGTTATCAGGGCGCTACCAATACCCTGAATGTACTCAATCTGGCTTACTATCCAAGCGAGCCGGGACCATACAACTTCAATGTAACAGATTTGCAGGCAGACGGAACCCTGCAGAATCCGCAGCGCAACTGGGGCGGAATGATGCGTAAGCTGGATACCAACGATTTCGAGCAGGCAAACATCGAATACATCGAGTTCTGGATGCTCGATCCGTTCATCTATTCCCGCGAAGAGGCTGATGCTGCCGATTATGGTGGCGATTTCTACATCAACCTGGGCGAGGTGAGCGAGGATATCTTGCGTGATGGCAAGAAATTCTATGAGAGTGGCATGCCGGTAGATGGCAGCAAGAGCTACACCTATACCCAGTGGGGTAAGATTCCTACCCAGAGCACCATGACCTATGCCTTTGCTACCACCAGTGGCAGCAGAGCCTTGCAGGATGTGGGTTTCAACGGACTGACTGATGCCGAGGAGCAGGAATTCTACAAGAGTGCTTATCTCGACCAGATTCAGGGTAAGGTGAACCAGGCGGTGTTCGACAGTATCTTTGCCGATCCGGCACGTGATGACTACCACTATTTCCGCGGTTCCGACTGGGATGAGATGCGTGCTCCTATCTTGCAGCGATATAAGTATATCAACAATCCTCAGGGCAACTCGCCTGACAGCGACAGCCGTTCTGAGAGCTATGATACTTCTTATAAGTCAACGCCGGATGTCGAAGATATCAACCAGGATTATACGCTCAACGAATATGAGAAATACTTCCAGTACCGTGTCAGCATCCGTCCGGAAGATCTCGTGGTGGGTAATAATCATATTGTAGATAAGCGTGAATACAGCCAGACCTGGCGTGATAATACCAAGTCTACCGTTACCTGGTATCAGTTCCGCATACCTATCGATGAGTTTGAGAGCCGTCAGGGCAACATCAACGATTTCTCCAGCATCCGCTTCATGCGTATGTTCCTCACCGGTTTCAAGAAACCTATCGTGCTGCGTTTCGGTACCTTCGACCTCGTGATGGGCAAGTGGCGTACTTATGATCAGCCGCTTAGTGCAGCCAGTGGTGGAACCCTCGACGCAAGCAGTGTGAGTCTGGAGGAGAACGGCGAGAAGACACCGGTCAACTATGTCTTGCCTCCGGGTATCAGGCGCGAACAGGATCCTAGTCAGCCTCAGTTGGTTGAGGCGAACGAGCAGGCATTGAGTCTGGTGGTCAAGAACATGAGCACAGGCGAGGCGAAGGCGGTTTACAAGAATTCTACCCTTGATCTGCGCCAGTACAAGCGCATCCAGATGTTTGCCCATGCCAATGCCCTGGAGCAGAATACCACCCGTCTGCAGGATGGTGATCTCTCAGTCTTCATCCGTCTGGGTAGTGATTACAAGAACAATTACTACGAGTATGAAATCCCACTGAAACTCACCGAGCCACGCTCCAACTACAACCGCTATGTGCTTGCCGACTGTAAGGCGGTATGGCCTGAGGAGAATATGCTCGATGTGCCGCTGAGTGTCTTTACGGCATTGAAGAAAAACCGTAACAAGGCGAAGGCACAGGGTGTGGCTTCTTATCTCGCTCCTTATTCCATGATGGATGCAGAACATCCGCAGAACAAGATTACCATCGTGGGTAATCCGAGTTTGGGCGAAGTGAAGACTATGATGCTGGGTGTGAGAAACAATTCTGCCGACATCAAGAGTGGTGAGGTATGGATAAACGAACTCCGACTCAAGGAACATAATAATTCGGGCGGTTGGGCTGCCAATGCCAACCTCAACGTACAACTCTCCGATCTGGGTAGCGTGAATGCCACCGGCAGATACATCAGCGAGGGATTCGGCGGTCTGGAAGATGGCGTGGCAAGTCGCACTACCGATAATTACGGTACCTACAGTGTGACCACATCGCTCGAAATGGGTAAGTTCTTCCCTGACAAGGCGAAGGTGAGCATACCTTTATATTATAGTGTTACCAAGGAGAAGACCACTCCTAAGTATAATCCGCTGGATACTGATATGGAATTGAAGGATGCCCTCGATGCCGCCGGCTCCAAGCACGAGCGCGATTCTATCGAGAACATCGCTGCCACCAAGATTACGCAGACCAACTTCTCTATCTCGAATGCCCGGGTGGGTATCGCTACCAAGCGTCATCCGATGCCATACGATCCAGCCAACTTCTCATTCACCTACAGTCATCAGCATCAGTATACTACGGGTGAAACGACAATGTATGAGCGCAAGGACAACTGGCGCGGAGCCCTGGATTATTCGTGGAGCCCGGTTTATAAGGCATGGGAACCATTCAAGGGACTGAAGAACAAGAGCAAGTGGCTCGACATACTGAAACGTTTCGGACTGAACTGGCTGCCGCAGAACATAGCCTTCAATACCGAGATGACGCGCGACTACTACGAGTTGCAGGAGCGCGATATGGAAACCCTGATGAGTGGATCTGTCGGAGTAGACTCCAAGTTGCCGCTCACCTTCAGTGAGCAGTTCCTCTGGAACCGTGAGTTCTCCATCAACTGGGATCTGACAAAGAACTTGCACATGAACTTCCAGAGTGCTACCCATGCACAGATAGAGGAACCTTATACACCGGTCAACAAGGATCTTTATGCCGACCAGTATCATGCCTGGAAGGACTCCGTATGGACCAGCATCCGCCACTGGGGTGCACCGCTCGACTATAGTCAGAATTTCCAGGCATCTTATAGGTTGCCTCTCAATCTGCTGCCTGTCTTCGACTGGGTGAACAGCGATGCCTCTTACAATGCCAACTATTCTTGGGAGCGCGGTACAGAGGATGAGGAGGGTAACTCGTATGGAAACACCATCAATACCCAGCGCGAGCTGACATTGAACGGAAACTTCAACCTGGTGAAACTCTACAACCATGTGCCTTTCCTGAAGAAGGTAAACGATAAGTTTGACCGTACCCAGAGTAGGGCACAGATGCAGCGCAAGAAGCAGGAAAAAAAGAAAAAGAAGCAGGAAGCAAAGGAACAGGCGGCTGATCCGAAGAAGGCGTTGCCTAAGAACAAGCGTGCCTTCGAACGGGAAATCACCCTCCTGCCTGATACCACATTCAAGATACGCCACGGCAAGAATACCAAGCGACTGATTGTGAATGCCAAGACGGAAGACGGCAAAGTGTTCCCGCTTAAATATAAAAAGGTGGATAATAACCAGATCAGAATCATCTCAAAGGTAGATACTGCCATGAAGGTGAAACTCTCCGTACTGGCTAAGGAACCGCTTGATGATAAGAAATGGTATAAGGGATTGCAGTTGGCTAGTCGTCTGGCAATGATGGTGCGTAATGTGAGCATCAACTATCGCAGTAGCTATCAGCTCACCCTGCCGGGCTTCTTGCCTAGTGTGGGTGATGCCTTCGGACAGAAGAAGGTGGGACAGATGGCACCGGGTCTTGACTTCGCCTTCGGTATGGTTGGCGACGATTATATCGAGAAGGCAAGAAACAACGACTGGCTGCTCTGTAACGACAGTATCGCAACACCAGCCACTACCAGCAGAACGGATAATCTTACGTTGCGTGCCACTCTGGAGCCTGTCAAGGATTTCAAGATTGATCTCTCTGCCACACGTACCAAGACCACGCAGAAGAGCATACATTATATGTATGAAGGAACGCCAACCACCCAGAGTGGAGCCTTCCAGATGACTACCATCTCGCTGGGTTCGGCTTTCGAGGGAATGGGCAATGCCAATTCGGGGTATCGCAGCAAGACCTTCGAGAAGTTTGTCAACTCGCTGGCTGGTTTCAGAGATAGGGTAGAGGCGCAGTATGCCGGAACTGTTTATCCGGCTGGTTCGGCTCTGGCTGGCGGCAAGTTTGATGCTTCCCGCACACCGGTCAACCAGTATAGCAGCGATGTCATGATTCCTGCCTTCCTCAAGGCTTATACCTCGATGGGTGGCAATTCGCTTTCGGTATTCCCGGCATTGAGCCGGATGTTGCCAAACTGGACCATCCGTTACAGCGGACTGGGACGTCTGCCTTGGTTCAACGAGCACTTCAAGAGTGTCAACATCAACCACTCTTACAAAAGCGTCTTTGCAGTTGGCAGCTACAACAGTTACAGCACCTTCCAGGAGTATATGAACGGTCTCGGCTTCGTGAGTGATGCCACTACGGGCAATCCATCTCCAAGCAGCATGTTCAACATTTCGCAGGTAAGTATCAACGAGTCGTTCTCGCCATTATTGGGTATGGATGTCACATTCAACAATAATATGACGGTGAAGGCAGAATATCGCCAGACCCGTGTATTGAACCTCAGTATGACGAGTGTGCAGCTGAACGAGGCATTGAGTAAGGACTGGGTAATCGGTATGGGTTACCGCATCAACAACTTCGATGTTTTCGGTTGGGGCGCCAAGGCCTCCCGTTCCAAGTCGAAGGGCGGCAACAAGAATGCAGCCAATAAGAATGCGTCGACCACCAAGACGGTTAATGGTACCAACCATGATCTGAATCTACGTCTTGACTTCAGTTTCCGCAAGCAGGCAGCCATCGTTCGTGATATTGCCTCAATGGTAAGCAGTGCCAGCAGCGGAAACAATGCTCTGAAACTGAGTTTCTCTGCCGATTATACCTTCAGCAAACTCCTTACCATGAGTTTCTATTATGACCGTCAGACCAACACCCCGCTCCTCTCGAGCAGCAGTTATCCTACCACCACACAGGATTTCGGCCTGAGCATCAAGTTCTCGCTGACGAGATAAAAAGAAAATTCACCAGAACCAATAGGTAGAAAGAAAAATTTTCTAATTCTCAAATTCTTGAAAATAAAAAGAGGGTGTGTCATAAGTCTATGGCGCACCCTTTTCGTTTTTTCTCCTTTTTCCAG
>ENA-OPVU01000287-OPVU01000287.1-human-gut-metagenome-genome-assembly--contig:-NODE-287-length-36141-cov-3.858782_pt1 | contig 36141 bp, 33 predicted proteins | sample MGYA00241497_ERZ501986 | MGnify/ENA primary metagenome ERZ501986 (study PRJEB25962, sample SAMEA2042995) | human gut metagenome | biome: human gut; feature: human-associated habitat; material: faeces...
ATGTTTTTCAAATGTATTATACTTAAATTACGTTGCAAAAGTTCTGTTTATGATAAATACAATGTATATGGTTTGACCATGTTTTTGTAAACAGAATCGTTTGCGGAAAATAAAGAGACTAAATAAGTACAATACAGAGAAAAGGGGAATCAATCGCTATGAGTATTCAGACATTCAAACCGGTGAAAGAGGGAAAAGTACGTGAGGTTTATGATATTGGTGACAGCCTGATCATTACCGCAACAGACAGAATTTCTGCTTTTGATGTAATTTTAAAAAATAAAGTAGAGAAAAAAGGTACGATTCTGACAAAAATGTCAGAGTTCTGGTTCGATTTTACAAAGGATATCGTGCCAAACCATATGCTTTCCGTTGATGTAAAAGATATGCCGGAATTTTTCCAGAATGAGAAATATGATGGCAACAGCATGATGTGCAAGAAACTGGAAATGATTCCAATCGAATGTATTGTTCGTGGATATATTACCGGAAGTGGCTGGGCAAGCTACAAAGAGAACGGAACCGTCTGCGGAATCAAATTACCGGAAGGACTTGTAGAATCCGATAAATTACCTGAGCCGATTTACACACCAAGTACCAAAGCTGAGATTGGTGACCATGACGAGAATATTTCTTTTGAACAGAGTATTGACGTATTAGAGAAAGCATTCCCGGGCAAGGGTGCTGAGTACGCAGAAAAGATTAAAGAATATACCATCGCACTTTACAAGAAATGTGCAGAATACGCATTAAGCAAAGGAATCATCATTGCAGATACCAAGTTTGAATTTGGTCTCGATGAGAATGGAAATGTAGTTTTAGGTGATGAGATGCTGACACCGGACAGCTCCCGTTTCTGGCCATTAGAAGGATATAAACCGGGACAGGGACAGCCTTCTTATGACAAACAGTTTGTAAGAGACTGGTTAAAAGCAAATCCAGACAGCGATTATCTCCTTCCGGATGAAGTAATTAAGAAGACAATTGAGAAATACGAAGAAGCATTTGAATTACTGACCGGTAAGAAATTTGCTTAAAAATATAGTCAGGAGAACCCTATGAATAACAATGAATTAAAGGAAAGCCCATGGGACGGACTGCATGAAGAATGTGGCGTCTTCGGCATGTATGATTTTGACGGAAATGATGTGGCTTCCAGTATTTATTATGGTCTGTTTGCATTACAGCACAGAGGACAGGAGAGCTGTGGTATTGCAGTAAGTGAGACAAACGGACCGAAGGGAAAAGTTACTTCCTATAAAGATATGGGGCTGGTAAACGAAGTATTTACCGGAAAACAGTTAGAAGCAATGAAGGGTGATATCGGAGTCGGTCATGTCCGCTATTCCACTGCAGGTTCTTCCACCCGTGAGAATGCACAGCCGCTGGTATTGAATTATGTAAAAGGTACGCTGGCATTGGCACACAACGGAAACCTCATCAATGCGAAGGAGCTTCGCAAAGATTTGGAATATACCGGAGCAATTTTCCAGACCACCATTGATTCTGAGGTAATTGCTTACCACATTGCAAGAGAGCGTCTGAATTCCAAGACAGCCGAGGAAGCAGTACGCAGAGCCTGCCAGAAGTTAAAAGGAGCTTATGCTCTGGTTGTAGCCAGCCCTCGTAAGCTGATTGGCGCAAGAGACCCATATGGCTTCAAACCCCTTGTGATCGGAAAACGTGACAATGCTTATATCATTACTTCTGAGACCTGTGCCTTGGAGACCATTGATGCAGAGTATGTCAGAGACGTATTGCCGGGAGAAGTGGTAACAATTTCACCGGAAGGCGGCATTCAGTCTGATATGACTATGTGTCTTCCAAAAGAACAGGAAGCACGTTGTATTTTTGAATACATATATTTTGCGAGACCGGACAGCCATATTGACGGAGTCAGCGTTTATGCATCCCGTATTCAGGCAGGACGCTTCCTTGCAATGGATTCACCGGTAGATGCAGACCTGGTAGTAGGAGTACCGGAGTCTGGAAATGCAGCAGCTCAGGGTTATGCCCTGCAGTCCGGAATTCCATATGGAACTGCTTTTGTAAAAAATGGTTATGTGGGACGAACCTTCATAAAACCAAAGCAGAGCAGCAGAGAATCCAGCGTAAGAGTAAAATTAAATGTACTGGAAGAATCAGTCCGTGGCAAGCGTATCATTATGATTGACGATTCCATCGTGCGTGGAACCACATCTGACCGTATTGTAAATATGTTAAAAGAAGCCGGTGCCACAGAAGTACATGTAAGAATCAGTTCCCCGCCATTCTTATGGCCATGTTATTTTGGAACCGATATTCCGGAGCGGGAACAGTTGATTGCCTATAACAGAACCATCGAAGATATCCGGAAGATAATCGGTGCAGATTCTTTGGGATACTTAAAGATAGAGCGTCTGGAGCAGCTGGTAGGAGGACTTCCAATCTGTAAAGGATGCTTTACCGGAAAATATCCGATGGAGCCGCCAAAAGAGGATATTCGTGGTGACTATGAGCGATAAAGCAGACTGACACAGCAGTCATCCGGTTGCCGGGCAGGATGTTCATGATTGCATGAAACAGCCTGCATCGGACAGCCGAGCGGAGCACTGTGTAATTTATTTATATTATTTTAAGAAAAAGGAGCACACATATGAGTACCGATAGATATAACAGCCCATTATCAGAGCGTTATGCCAGCAAAGAAATGCAGTACATCTTTTCCCCGGATATGAAATTCCGTACCTGGAGAAGACTTTGGATTGCACTGGCAGAAACCGAGAAAGAACTTGGACTTGATATTACACAGGAACAGATTGACGAATTAAAGGCACACAAGGATGACATCAACTATGATGTGGCAAAGGCAAGAGAAAAAGAAGTCCGTCATGATGTTATGTCCCATGTATATGCTTACGGCGTACAGTGTCCGAAAGCAAAAGGAATCATCCATTTAGGAGCAACCTCCTGCTACGTTGGAGATAATACCGATATCATCATTATGTCAGAGGCATTAAAACTGGTTCGTAAGAAATTAGTAAATGTCATTGCAGAACTGGCAAAATTTGCAGATAAATATAAGAATCAGCCGACACTGGCATTTACCCATTTCCAGCCGGCACAGCCAACTACCGTTGGAAAACGTGCAACACTGTGGTGCCAGGAATTTATTATGGATTTGGAAGACTTAGATTATGTATTAGGCAGCCTAAAACTTTTAGGTTCCAAGGGAACCACAGGAACACAGGCAAGCTTTCAGGAGCTTTTTGACGGAGATCAGGAAACCATCGATAAGATTGATCCGATGATTGCACAGAAAATGGGCTTCAAGGAGTGCTATGCAGTATCCGGACAGACCTATTCCAGAAAAGTAGATACCAGAGTTGCCAACATTTTAGCAGGCATCGCAGCAAGTGCACATAAGATGTCCAATGACATCCGTCTTCTGCAGCATCTGAAAGAAGTGGAAGAACCGTTTGAGAAGAGCCAGATTGGTTCCTCTGCAATGGCATATAAGAGAAACCCAATGCGTAGTGAGCGTATTGCATCCCTTTCCCGCTATGTCATGATTGATGCATTAAACCCGGCAATTACATCCGCAACCCAGTGGTTTGAGAGAACTCTTGATGACTCTGCAAACAAGCGTCTTTCCATTCCGGAAGGCTTCCTTGCAATCGACGGAATCTTAGACCTTTGCTTAAATGTAGTAGACGGACTTGTTGTATATGAAAAAGTTATTTACAAACACATGATGAGCGAGCTTCCGTTTATGGCAACTGAAAATATTATGATGGATGCTGTAAAAGCTGGTGGTGACCGTCAGGAATTACATGAGAAGATTCGTGTACTTTCCATGGAAGCGGGCAAGAATGTAAAACAGGAGGGTAAAGAGAACAACCTTCTTGAGCTGATTGCAGCAGAACCTGCATTCCATACAACCTTAGAAGAGTTGAAGCAGAATATGGACCCTGCAAAATATGTAGGAAGAGCACCAATTCAGGTAGATGCCTTCTTAAAGAATGTGGTACAGCCGATTTTGGATGACAACAAAGAGATTCTTGGTATGACAGCCGAGATTAACGTATAATCGAATTATTTCGAAAGAATAAAAAATCTTCTTTTGGAGATACTGAACTATTAATTCAGAATATTTTCAAAAGGAGATTTTTTTATGGCTGTAAAAATGACGATTACACGAATTCATGCAAGAGAAATATTAGATTCCAGAGGAAATCCCACAATAGAAACAGAAGTAACTGTGGAGACAGAGACAACCGGAAAGAAGTCGACTGCCCGGGCGGCAGCACCTTCCGGAGCCAGCACCGGAGAATTTGAAGCCATTGAATTAAGAGACGGCGGCGAGCGTTATGGTGGAAATGGTGTGCAGCAGGCGGTGGAAAATGTAAATACAAGAATTGCAAAAGCACTGATAGGCAGAAACGTATTGCGGCAGGAAAATTTAGATGCGCTGATGCTGGAGCTGGATGGAACAGAAAATAAAGGAAAGCTTGGTGCCAATGCAATCTTAAGTGTGTCCTTAGCTTGTGCCAAAGCAGCAGCAAAAGCATTGCAGATGCCGCTTTACCGCTATGTGGGCGGCGTAAATGCAGTAACAATTCCGGTGCCGATGATGAATATTTTAAATGGCGGTGCACATTCCGATAATAATCTGGATGTTCAGGAATTTATGATACTTCCAATTGGAGCCGACAGCATTACGGAAGGAATCCGCTGGTGTGCAGAAGTCTATCATCATTTGAAAAAATTATTAAAGAACCGTGGGTTGTCTGTGGCAGTGGGAGATGAAGGCGGTTTTGCCCCAAACATTGCAAATGAGGAAGAAGCCATACAGCTTATTATGGAAGCCATTACCAAAGCAGGGTACAGCTGCGGCAGAGGCAAGCAGTTTATGATTTCTCTGGATGCGGCTGCCAGCGAATGGAAAGGAAATGCACCGGGAGAATATTATCTGCCAAAATCCGGCAAGCTTTATACTACGGATGAACTGATTGTTCATTGGGAAAAGATGATTCGCCGTTTTCCGATTTATTCCATTGAAGACCCGTTGGACGAAGAGGATTGGGATGGCTGGAAACGTCTGACAGAAAAAGTGGGAGATAAAGTGATTCTGGTAGGCGATGATTTATTTGTCACGAATCCGGTGCGCCTGAATAAAGGAATTTCCATGGGATGCGGTAATGCGATTCTGATTAAGCCAAACCAGATTGGAACGCTCTCAGAAACTATGGAAGCCATCCGCATGGCAAAAGAACATGGTTATGAGACCATCATGTCCCACCGGAGCGGCGAGACCGAGGATACGACCATAGCGGATTTGTCAGTAGGGCTTGGCAGTGACCTGATTAAAACCGGAGCACCGTGCCGTGGCGAGCGGACGGCAAAATATAATCGTCTGATTCGGATCGAAGAATCGTAATAGATTTCAGCAAAATTTCAATACAAATGCGAAATAAGTGGTTGTAATTTGTCTGTGTGTATGATATACTGTCAAAGTTACGAGTATTATAAATCCACAGGAGGTGTCATTCGTGGCAGTTTTAAAAACGGTTTTAACAGTTGTATTTATTATTATATGTATCGCATTGACAGTAATTATTCTTCTTCAGGAAGGTAAGTCCGCAGGACTTGGAGCAATCAGCGGAGCAGCTGATACTTATTGGGGCAAGAATAAAGGTCGTTCTATGGAAGGAATGTTGGTAAAGGTAACCAGAGTACTGGTAATCTTATTCCTGTTAATTTCCATCGTACTGAATATTGGAAGTTTCTAAGAACCAAAGAGCTGTCGTGTGAACGACAGCTTTTTTTACTTTACAGGAATTGCTTTCCTGTAAAGTAAAAAAGCTCCGCGAGAATGTGATAAGGCACATTCTTTGTTTCATGAGCAGCGAGAAAAAATAGGAAAGAAAAGAATGGATAGAGAAGCACTGGAAAAAAGAAAGAAAATTGTATATGAGTTTATTTGTGATGACTTATATGTCCCGATGAAAGCCAAAGAGATTGCAATGATTCTGCAGGTATCCAAAGAGCAGCGGGAAGAGCTGCATGCGGTTTTGGATGCTTTGCTGGAAGAAGGCAAGGTAGAGCTGACCCAGAAGGGCAAATATGTAAAGGCTTCCGGAAGATTCTTAACCGGTGTTTATACCGGAAACAGCAGAGGCTTTGGCTTTGTGACGGTAGAGGGTGAAGAGGAAGATATCTATATCCCGGAGGAGAATACCAACGGAGCCATGCATATGGACACCGTATCTGTTGCAGTAAATCCGCAGAAGACCGGAAAACGCCGGGAAGGCAGAATTATAAAAATTATATCCAGAGGTCTGCATCAGATTGTCGGAACTTATCAGAGCAGTAAGAACTTCGGATTTGTGGTGCCGGATAACCAGAAGCTGGCGCAGGATATTTTTATTCCAATCGAACGTTCCAAAGGAGCAGTAGATGGACACAAAGTTGTCGTTGAGATTACCGATTATGGTAAAAACGGTAAGAAACCGGAAGGAAAAATTGTTGAAATACTTGGTCATATCAATGACCCGGGAACAGATATTTTGTCCATTGTAAGAGGCTTTGACCTGCCGACAGAATTTGCACCGAAGATTATGAAACAGGTGGAAAATGTAGCCAAAGAAGTCAGTGAGGCTGATATGGCAGGCAGGGAAGACTTGCGGGACTGGCAGATGGTGACAATCGACGGAGAAGACTCCAAAGATTTGGATGATGCGGTATCTCTTACTATGGATGGAGAAAATTATATTCTGGGTGTGCATATTGCAGATGTGTCCAACTATGTGCAGGAGCACAGTGCACTGGATGTGGAGGCATTGAACCGCGGAACCAGTGTATATCTCGTTGACCGCGTGATTCCTATGCTGCCCCATGCATTGTCCAATGGAATCTGTTCCCTGAATGCAGGAGAGAACCGGCTGGCATTGAGCTGCATCATGACCATTAACCCGAAGGGCAAGGTCATTGACCATAAAATTGTAGAGTCTGTGGTAAAAATTGACCGCAGAATGACTTATACAGCAGTAAAAGAAATTTTAGAAGACCATAACGAAGAAACGATTGCAGCGTATCGGGAACTGGTTCCGATGTTTGAAAAAATGGGAGAGCTGGCAGCACTGCTTCGAGGGAATCGTATGAAACGCGGCTCGATTGATTTTGATTTCCCGGAAACGAAAATCCTTTTGGATAAAAATGGAAGACCATTGGAAATCAAGCCATACGACAGAAATACAGCTACAAAATTAATTGAAGATTTCATGTTGATTGCCAATGAGACGGTGGCACAGGAATTTTTCTGGCAGGAGATACCATTTCTCTATCGTACCCATGAGACACCGGACGAAGAAAAAATCCGAAAACTTGCAACATTAATCGGAAATTTCGGATATACACTGCATATCAGCCAGGAGGAAATTCACCCGAAGGAATTGCAGAAGCTGTTAGGAAAAATCGAAGGAACACCGGAGGAAGCATTAATCAGCCGGCTGACCCTCCGTTCCATGAAACAGGCGAAATATACCACAGAGAACACCGGACATTTCGGACTGGCAGCAAGCTGTTATTGCCATTTTACATCGCCGATTCGCCGTTATCCTGATTTACAGATACACCGTATCATCAAGGAAACATTGCGGGGCAGGATGAATCATAAGCGGATGGCGCATTACGAAACGATTCTGCCGGAAGTAGCCAAGCATTCCAGCGAGACAGAACGTCGGGCAGATGAGGCAGAGCGTGAGACTGAGAAGCTGAAAAAAGCACAGTATATGGCAGAGCATATCGGAGAAGTCTATGAAGGCGTTATTTCCGGGGTGACATCCTATGGAATGTATGTAGAATTGCCAAATACCGTGGAAGGGCTTGTGCATGTAACCAGTCTTACCGATGATTATTATCAGTATTTTGAAGACACTTTTGAACTGGTGGGCGAAGTAACAAACCGCCATTATAAGCTGGGACAGAAGGTATATATCCGGGTAATCGGTGTAGATGAAATTGTAAGAACCATCGATTTTGAATTGGCAGAGGCAACAGGAACAGGAGAAATGAAGAATGGGAAAAGAATCGATTAAGATGATTGCCAATAATAAGAAGGCAAGACATGATTATTTCTTGGAAGAACTTTATGAGGCAGGAATCAGCCTGCATGGAACAGAAGTAAAATCACTCCGTATGGGAAAATGCAGTATCAAGGAGTCTTTCATACACATTGAACATGGGGAAGTCATCATATATGGTATGCATATCAGCCCATATGAAAAGGGAAACATTTTTAACCGTGATCCGCTTCGTCCGAAGAAGCTTCTGATGCACAAAAACGAGATTCGTAAATTAGAGCAGAAGATTAAGGAAAAAGGTTATACCATTGTTCCGGTGGAAGTATATTTCAAGGGAAGTCTGGTAAAAGTCCAGATTGCGCTTGCAAAAGGTAAGAAGCTTTATGATAAGCGGAATGATATTGCAAAGAAAGATATGAGCCGTGAAGCAGAGCGGGATTTCAAAGTAAGAAATCTTGGTTAATAGGCGGATAAAAATTGTCAGTTAATGGCAATACAAACAGTGGTTCTATCTTTGCCTCTTGCAGGAATAGCGGAGGCAGGTTATAATAGAATAAATATATAAGGGCTAGTAAAGGTTTCGACAGGGATTATGAAGCTGGAGAAGCGAGCCGCAGGGTGATGCGTTAAATTCCAAACTTAAAATTAAACGCTAACGATAATAAATTAGCTTACGCTGCCTAATGGCAGCAGTCTGACCTAGAGCACTCACACTTTAGGACCCAGGCTTCGACTATGTGAGAAACGACACGGGCAAAGCTTTGAACCCGTGGGCGTATGATGAAGCTACTGAAACAGTTACGGTGTTCATACCGGAATTGCAGAGGGAATGTCAAATTATGAACTACGCTCGTAGAAGGACAGGGGATTGGTTTTTGGACACGGGTTCGACTCCCGTCTAGTCCACTAAACGTGAACGTAGGCGAACCCTGACACGTATAACGGAAGAGTTCCAATCAGCAGACAATATGGTTGCTGGTTGGAACTTTTTTACTTTACAGGAAATTGCTTTCCTGTAAAGTAAAAAACACTCCGCGAGGATGCGCACTGCGGCGTATAAGGTAGGTGTCGCAAGCGACCGCCGCAGGCACATTCTTTGTTCTGATTGTCAGATATTAGTAAGAAGTCACTGATGGCACTTTCTGTAGGTGTTAGAGAAAAGGAATGTTGCTATTATAAAAATGATAGAATATAATAGTTATAATTTAAATATTAGGGGGTGCTTTAATGGCAGAGAAAATGGAAATATTAGTTGAAAAGCAAAGACGCGGAGCTAGGAGTAATCAAAAGCTTAAGATACTGTATCTTGCAAAAATTCTTCTGGACAATACAGATGCTAATCATGATATTACATTACAGGAGATTATAGATAAACTGTCTGCAAATAATGTCACGGCAGAACGGAAAAGTTTGTATGATGATATTGCCCGGCTTGATGAATTCGGAATAAAGATAAAAAAGACGCAGTATGGAAAAACATATCATTATCAGGTTGTTAAGCGAGATTTTGAATTGGCAGAATTAAAACTTCTTGTAGATTCTGTTGCAGCGGCGAAGTTTATTACAGAAGAAAAATCAAATGAGTTGATTAAAAAAATAGAACATTTGACGAGTAAACATAATGCCACTATGTTGCAGCGTCAGGTATATGTGGCAGGGCGTGTAAAATCAATGAACAATGGAATAATGGAAAATGTCGATGCAATTCATACAGCTATAGCTGAGAATTCAAAGATATCTTTTCAGTACTTTCAGTGGAATGTGAAAAAGGAGGCGGAGCTTAAGCGGGATGGTAAGAGATATGAAGTCAGTCCATGGGGGTTATCATGGGATGATGAGTATTACTATCTGATTGGATATGATTCAGATGCAGGAATTATTAAACATTATCGTGTAGATAAAATGCTTAGCATAAAAGTAGAAAATAAAGTTCGTGAAGGCAGATGTAAATTCAAAGAACCTGATATGGTAACATATGACAAAAAGATGTTTAATATGTTTAATGGGGAAGAGCGGAATGTGGAAATTCTGTGCGAAAATAGTTTGGCAGGAGTTATGATAGATCGTTTTGGAAAAGATGTAAGAATAACCAAAGTGGACAATGGACATTTTCGAGTTGTGGTAAAAGTAGCTGCCAGCATGCATTTTGTACATTGGATTATGGCATTGGGTGATGGAGTGAAGATTGTTGCACCGGATAGCTTGGTAGAACAGATACGAGAGGAAATTAATCGATTGGCAAACAAGTATAGTAAATGATAGAACAAAGATTCGATAAAAAATGAAATTCAAGTGGAGATTTATGGACTTGTAATTTGGCATAATAGAATTATCTAACAGAGGGACACGGAGGAATGTTGCAGAGAAAAATTATAAAGGCAATAAAAAAAGACCATTAGGTCTTGATTTAATCTGCACCATGCAGAGTCAAAAGACGATGCCGGATAAACCTTATTTGCACTCGCTTTGTTAATTCTCTTTTATTATAGCATGTAAACAAATATAGTCAACAAAAAAATGATAAAAAATCAGGAGGAAATTTTATGACAGCATTCAAGTATTATTTGGGATTGGATATGGGAACTAATTCTGTGGGTTGGGCAGCAACTGATCCAGAGTACAGATTGTTGAAAGCAAAAGGAAAAGATTTATGGGGAATACGTGAATTTAATGAGGCATCTGGTGCAGTTGAAAGGCGTACACACAGAATAAGCAGAAGGAGAAGACAAAGAGAGCAGGTTAGAATTGGCATTTTAAAAGACTATTTTCATGATGCCATATGTGAAGTGGACCCTGGTTTCTTTCAAAGATTAGAGAATAGTAAATATCATGAGGAAGATAAGGATGTTGAAGTAAGATATAAAAATAATATTTTTAATGATAGCAATTATACGGACAAGGATTATTTTAATGAGTATCCAACCATATATCATTTGAGAAATGAATTAATAAGCAGTACAGAAAAACATGATGTCAGGCTTGTTTTTTTAGCACTGCTGAATATGTTTAAACACCGTGGTCATTTCTTAAATGCAGGATTAGGTGAAAATAACGGTGAAAGTAATATTGATAATGCGTATTTTGAATTAACAGAATTACTTTCAGAATTAACAGAATATCATTTGAGTCAGGATATAGATTGTAAGCAAATAGAAGCAATTTTGTCCCGCAGAGATATGAGCAGAACGCATAAAGCGGAAGAACTTGCAGGGGTATTGCACGTAGATTTAAAGAACAAGCCATATAAGGAATTAATAAGAGGATTATGTGGTTTAAAATTCAATGCATGTGTTGTTTTTCCAGATGTACAGAGTGAAGAAGTGACTAAACTTGATATCTGTCTTTCAGAATCTACTTTTGATGAAAAATCAGATGAAATTGCCAATATAATCGGTGAAGATTATTTTGAAATTATTATGGCTATGAAAGAAATGTTCGATATTGGATCTTTAGCAAGTATTATGAAAGGACATAATTACTTATCACAGGCAAGAGTTGCGTCATATACAAAGCATAAAGAAGATTTGAAACTTTTAAAAGAGGTTATAAAGAAATATTGCGGTAAAAAGGAATATGATAAGTTCTTTAATAGTGATGCAGATGGTTCCTATGCATCATATGTAGGATCTTATAACTCAAAAAACAAGGAAAGAAGAGTTGGAAATAAAAGAACCTCGGAAGAATTGTATAAGGAAATTAAGAAACTTTTGAAAGATGCTCAAAAAGAAGATGAGAATGTACAAAAAATACTTACATCTATTGAAAATGAAACATTTTTGCCGAAACAGCTGACAGCATCTAACGGAGTAATTCCAAATCAGGTGCATGCAAGAGAAATGAAGAAAATACTTTCAAATGCAGAAAATTATCTTCCATTTTTAACGGAAAAGGATGAAACAGGGTTGTCGGTATCAGAAAGAATATTAAAACTCTTTACATTTCAAATACCGTATTATGTTGGCCCAACATCAGAAAACAGTGGCAAAAATGGAGGAAATGGTTGGGTTGTAAGACGAGAAGATGGACAGGTTTTACCATGGAATATTGATGAGAAGATAGATATGAAAGCGACATCAGAAGCATTTATATCACGGATGGTGCGGCGTTGCACATATATTAGCGGAGAACAGGTATTGCCGAAAGCTTCACTGGAATATCAAAGCTATTGTGTTCTTAATGAAATTAATAATATTAAGATTGATGGGGAGAGAATCTCGGTTGAGTTAAAGCAGGATATATACAAAGCTGTATTTCAAAAAGGGAAAAAAGTAACAAAGAAGCAGTTATGTAAATACTTACATACAAGAGGAATTATTGAAACAGAAGAGCAGGTTACAGGAGTGGATGTTTCAATAAATAATGCATTAACAACATATGGTAAATTCAAACCGATATTTGGTGAGGATATTTCTAAAGACAGTGTTCAGAAAATGATAGAGGACATAGTATTTTGGTGTACGGTCTACGGAGATTCTAAAAAATTCCTGAAAGATAGAATAGAAGAAAAATATGGAAATAAACTTTCGGAAGAGCAGATTAAAAGAATTTTAGGATTTAAATTCAAAGATTGGGGTAATTTATCAAAGAAATTTTTAGAACTTAATGGAGCAGATACTTCAACAGGGGAATCAATAAGTATTATCAGAGCACTATGGAACAATAATCTGAATTTAATGGAGCTTATAAATAGCAGTTTATATAACTATAAAGAATGCCTGGCAGAATATCAAAATACAATGCTGAAAACATTATCTGAGATTGAAGCGGAAGATTTGAATGAATATTATTTTTCTGCTCCGGTAAGGAGAATGATCTGGCAGACAATTCTCGTGATTAAAGAGTTGGTTAAAGTATTGGGCTGCGAACCAGAGCGTATATTTGTTGAAATGACAAGAAAACCGGATGAACATAAAACCCGGACTTCAAGCAGACGTAATAAATTTGAAGAATTATATAAAAAAGTAAAAGATGAAACTACTGATTGGATGCAGGTGATTGCTAATGCAGAGGAAGATGGAAAAATCAGAAGTAAAAAAATGTATCTTTACCTCACTCAAAAAGGAAGATGTATGTATACTGGAAAGCATATAGAATTGGATGATTTATTCGATAATAATCTGTATGATATAGACCATATTTATCCAAGGCATTTTGTGAAAGATGATAATATTGATAATAATCTGGTTTTAGTCTGCAAAGAAAAGAATGCGCATAAGAGTGATCATTACCCAATAGAGGAGGAAATCTTTTTATCACAGAAAAAAATGTGGCTGGAGCTTAGAAAATCTGGATTTATTACAGAAGAAAAATATAATCGTCTTATGGATAGAAATCCATTTAGTGATGAACAAAAAGCGGGATTTATTGCAAGACAGCTGGTAGAAACCAGCCAGGGAACAAAAGGTGTAGCAAATATACTGCGACAACTTTTGCCGGGTAGTAAGATTGTTTATGCAAAGGCGTCAAACGTATCTGAATTTAGGTGTACAAGGGATGATATTCAGAAGAGTCGTTTGGTTAATGATTTCCATCATGCTCATGACGCATATCTTAATATTGTAGTTGGAAATGTATATTATGTGAAATTCACTCAAAATCCGCTTAACTTTATAAAAAAAGATTATGATAAGTATAAAGAAGATTATAATTTGTCAAAAATGTTTGACTGGGACGTAAAACGTAATGGTGAAGTGGCGTGGATTGCACAGAGAAAAGATGGGGCGGCAGGAACAATAACTACCGTAAAGCGGATGTTAAGCAGAAATACGCCGTTGATGACCCGATATAGTTTTGATGGAAAAGGCGGATTGACAAATGAGACTCTTTACAGCGCTAAAAAGGCTAAAGGTGAGGGATATATTCCGTTTAAGTCATCAGATGATAAAATGCAGGATGTTACAAAGTATGGTGGATTTACAAGTGTAACTGGTGCATATTTCTTTTTGGTAGAACATACTGAAAAGAAGAAACGAATCCGGACAATTGAATCAGTGCCGGTGTATTTGGCTCAAAAGATAGAACAGAATCCGGATGAACTTAAAAAATACTGTGAGGAAATATTGGGGCTTATTGATGCAGATATAAGGCTTAAAAAGATTAAAATAGGATCTTTGATAAAACGGAATGGTTATTTCTGTTATATTACCGGAAAAACAGTAAATCGATTAATTGTACGGAATGCAGTAAATCTATGCTTAAAAAATGAGTGGATAAAATATATTTCAAAGCTGGAAAAGGTCAAAGAAAAAGATGCTGTAGATAAGATTATTACAAAAGAAAAGAATGAGGTTTTGTATTCAGAACTTATACAGAAATTTAAACATGGTATTTTCTCAAAAAGACCAAATCCTGTTGGGGATAAGCTGGAAAAAGACAGTGAAAAGTTTAACAATTTATCAATTAAAGACCAATGTGCAGTATTGTGTCAGGTACTACGCATGGCGGCTATTTTGGGAAGTGAATGTGATATGACATTATTGGGTGACTCTCCTAATTGTGGAAAAATGTTGATAAGTAAGAAAATTGGAGATGAAGAAATATATCTGATTAATCAATCTGTAACAGGATTGTATGAAAAGAAAATCAATCTCCATACGGTATGAGCTGGCGGACTGTTGTCATCTCAAGCAGTGCGAAGTTAGATTATCAGATGGGTTATTTGATAGTGAGAAATCAGGATGTTGTCAAAATACATATTAGTGAAATTTCTATATTGATGATTGAAACGACATCCGTTTCTCTTACTGCAGCATTACTTTGTGAGTTGACGAAAAAGAAAATAAAAGTGGTATTTTGTGATGAAAAAAGAAATCCTTCCTCTGAATTAATTCCATATTACGGAAGCCATGACACGAGTATGAAAGTGCGGAAACAAATTGCGTGGTCAGAGGATATAAAAACATCGGTATGGACGGAAATAGTTACTGAGAAAATCAGAAAACAGGCTGAAAATCTTGAAAGATGGGATAGAACGGAAGCTCAGATGCTTTATGAATATATTACACAGATTGAGTTTGGTGACGCAACAAACAGAGAGGGGCATGCAGCAAAAGTTTATTTTAATGCATTGTTTGGTTTGGATTTTACAAGGACAGCTGAAAACAGCATAAATGCTGCATTGAATTATGGCTACAGTTTACTACTTTCTACTTGCGCCAGAGAAACAGCCCTAAATGGGTATATTACGCAGATTGGATTATTTCATGATAATATTTTTAATCAATTTAATTTGGCATCTGATTTAATGGAACCATTTCGACCGATAGTGGATAATCTTGTAAAAACGATGCATCCAGATAAGTTTGAACATGATGAAAAAGTTGAAATATTAAAAATGCTGCAAAAAGAGGTGATAATAGCAGGACGAAAGGAGTGCGTGAACAATGCAATGAAAATATACTGCCGGAGTATTTTTGATGCATTAAATGAGGGCGATATTTCATTGATTAAGTTCTATAAAGATGAGTTATAGGTATATGAGAATAATGGTTTTGTTTGATCTTCCGGTACTAACTGAAAAACAGCGCAGGGATTATAGAGAGTTTAGAAAGTACTTGTTAAAAGCAGGTTTTTTTATGATGCAGGAATCGGTGTATTGCAAATTAGTTCAAAATGCAGGAGTAGCAGATGTTGTTCAGGAGAGTATCCGGAAGAATAAACCGGGAGAAGGACTGGTGCAAATATTAAGAGTGACTGAAAAGCAGTTTGCAAAGATGGAATATGTGGTAGGAGAAAATAAGTCTCTGGTATTGGATACGGACGAAAGGCTGGTGATTTTATGAAGTTAGTAAATACTTTATATAATCTGGAATTTGATTTAATGGAGAATCAGATACTGGTTTTATCAATAGAGAATCATTTGGCGTATAGAAATATTCTGGAAGAATTGTGGAAACAATATAAAGGAGAAACGGGAAATTTTATTTTGTCAGATGGGGATAAGGAACTGAAAATGTCACAGAGGATAGAGTGCATTTATAATATTTTTAATATTAATACCAATGATCGTAAAATTATCTCTAAATTGTATCAGGAACTTACATATCAAAATGACGCACTATTACAAGAAGAAAGCATACGTTTTAAGCAGGAATTGATGGAATATTTTGATAAACTCATTTCTACGGTACCATATAATCTAAAATATAATTTTGAAGTTGATTTATCAAGCTTAATGAAAGCGATATCCGTAGAAACGGATGTGGAATGTGACTCGTTACTTGAAAAAATGCTCCAATATATAAAACTCATGAATCAAATATGTGGAATTGATATATTTGTGATTCCGAATTTGAAGTACTATTTTTCAACGGAAGAGACCATGCAATTTTATCAGTTTGCAATGTATAATAAAATTTATATAGTTGTCATAGAACCAACACTATCACCGCATATGGAAGGTGAAAAAAGCTGGATAATTGATGATGATTTATGTATAATTGAATTGTAAGAATTAACACTATATTCGCAATATAGTATAAGCTCGGAGATAACCTTAAAGTAATTTGAGGTTTGAGAGCTTTGTTAATTCAGAAAGATGTAAAACGGAAGACCGAAAAGCACGATACTGACTACGGTTTGAGAGCTTTGTTAATTCAGAAAGATGTAAAACTTTTAATTTTACACCTATTGCAACCAATTGTTTGAGAGCTTTGTTAATTCAGAAAGATGTAAAACTTTTAATTTTACGTCAATTGCAACTAATTGTTTGAGAGCTTTGTTAATTCAGAAAGATGTAAAACCTGGCCACGCGTGGAAAATACGAACGGCTGGTTTGAGAGCTTTGTTAATTCAGAAAGATGTAAAACAATGTCTAGAAGCAACTAGGCAATTGCTTGGTTTGAGAGCTTTGTTAATTCAGAAAGATGTAAAACGACAAGTTGATTATAGCAGGGATTCTTCCAGTTTGAGAGCTTTGTTAATTCAGAAAGATGTAAAACGATTTGTATGAGGTATTCACAGAGTTTTTTGTTTGAGAGCTTTGTTAATTCAGAAAGATGTAAAACTGGAAAAATCGTTTATAACTTGGATGATTGTTTGAGAGCTTTGTTAATTCAGAAAGATGTAAAACAACAATGGAAAGTATTCAGACTGCATTAACGTTTGAGAGCTTTGTTAATTCAGAAAGATGTAAAACTATTTTGTATCGAAGTCGATTCCAAAACCGTTTGAGAGCTTTGTTAATTCAGAAAGATGTAAAACGATTAAAAGCGTGAACACGTTTACATTTAGTTTGAGAGCTTTGTTAATTCAGAAAGATGTAAAACTTCGGCTTTGGTTGTTTTGTTTCAACACCGTTTGAGAGCTTTGTTAATTCAGAAAGATGTAAAACTTATCATGTGGTTATTATGTTTGAAGGTGTGTTTGAGAGCTTTGTTAATTCAGAAAGATGTAAAACTATAAATACCCCCTTAATATACCATGATGGTTTGAGAGCTTTGTTAATTCAGAAAGATGTAAAACGGCAAAAGAATTATTGTATTTGCTTGTGCGTTTGAGAGCTTTGTTAATTCAGAAAGATGTAAAACCTGCTAGTCGTTATTCAAGATTAGATAGTAGTTTGAGAGCTTTGTTAATTCAGAAAGATGTAAAACGCTATTGAGCAATGCCTTTGCCAACGCATAGTTTGAGAGCTTTGTTAATTCAGAAAGATGTAAAACGCTTACCGGAATAAGTCTATTGATGATGAGGTTTGAGAGCTTTGTTAATTCAGAAAGATGTAAAACTAATATAACTAACTTATAAAAAGAAGGAGGGTTTGAGAGCTTTGTTAATTCAGAAAGATGTAAAACGGAAAATATGGAAGAAAACACGGAAAACGTGTTTGAGAGCTTTGTTAATTCAGAAAGATGTAAAACTTGTCTCGCAGCCCTCGCGGATCGAAGTGCGTTTGAGAGCTTTGTTAATTCAGAAAGATGTAAAACCTTTTAAAAGTTTTGCATAGCAGGGATATAGTTTGAGAGCTTTGTTAATTCAGAAAGATGTAAAACATTATAGCGGGTGCTGTTTTATGCACTTTTGTTTGAGAGCTTTGTTAATTCAGAAAGATGTAAAACATAAAAGCGGTTAGCGTGAGCCACGCCGCCGTTTGAGAGCTTTGTTAATTCAGAAAGATGTAAAACATCATTCGCAATCATTAAGACGTTACTTCCGTTTGAGAGCTTTGTTAATTCAGAAAGATGTAAAACAAATAAACTCCATTAATGGCATCCTCAACTTGTTTGAGAGCTTTGTTAATTCAGAAAGATGTAAAACCTACCATTCCGGCGTTGCCTACATTTTCGGTTTGAGAGCTTTGTTAATTCAGAAAGATGTAAAACTGCACCACACAATATAAATATTTGCTATGGTTTGAGAGCTTTGTTAATTCAGAAAGATGTAAAACTTTACTACAATGTAACAACTGACACATTGCGTTTGAGAGCTTTATTGATTTGAAGAGTAATAAAACGAAGTACCTTATAATGCAAATCACCTGATTTGAGAACATTACTATTTGACAAAAAAAATAACGAAAGGTGGTGGTAATAAGTGAGTAATGAACATAAGGCAATTTTTAAAGCTTATCTGCGAAATCTTATGAGACAATTAGAGGCAATGGAAAAGGAATTTGAGAATAATGACATTGAAAATGCTAAAAAAATTCTCAGCGATTTAATCCAAGATACAAAAGATAGTATAGAAGATTAGTAATTGAAATTATGTGGAAATGAGAATGGCGAAAGTTGTTCTCATTTTGCGTTTTGTTACATAATTGCTTTTATAAATTAAAATATACACATAATACACATAAAAGTCAGGGAGAACCAGATGACAATAGAATATAAAAGACTTACAGAAAAAGAACTTAACATTTTTATCAATATGAGAATAAATCAGCTAAGAGAAGAAGGAGCAAAAGAGAAAATAGATTTGTTTCCTGCGCTGAAAGAGTACTATACGCGTCATATGAAGGATGGAACATTTGTATCCTGGCTTGCACTTGATGAGGAAAATATTGTTGGAACAAGTGGAATGTCATTCGTAGAGAAACCGCCATATTTCGGATGTCCTACTGGAAAAATAGGCTTATTGTCCAGTATGTTTACAAATCCCGATTATAGAAGAAAGGGGATAGCTAAGGAATTGTTATCCCGTGTTGTAAATGATGCCAGAGAATATGGATGTGGAACAGTACAAATTACGGCATCTGATATGGGAGTCAAGTTATATACCGATTTTGGATTTGTGCATAATGACAATTTCATGCAGTATAAAATTTAAATAAACATGCCAATATAATTCAGAAAAGAATACAAAATATTAATCTACAGAACCTGCATGGGCAGCTTCTTATGGATGCTTGGCAACAGCAATAAGAGTGGTTTCACAGACTGCTCTTATTTTTTTTGAAAATTTTTGGAAAATTTAAATCTTTTTTCCGCTCCCTCCTGTCTTACTTAATAGAAGGGAGGAAGGACAGATGAAAAACATAATAAAATGGTTTGTGCTGCTGATGCATAAGGACATGCAGAATTTTGAAATGAATGAGGATACGGATTGCTCGGTTCGTAAACAGATTATGAACAGAACAAATCGCAAAAAGGAAGGTGAAAGATTAGGATGAAAATGAGAAAACCTGGATATATTGCACTTGCTGTCCTGATGGCAGCAACACTCACATTAACAGGATGTAGCAATGTGACAGAAGCAAAGGGAAGTCCGACTACGGAAAAAGAAAAAGTAGCAGAGAAAACACCACAGAAGAGGGTAAAAGTTATAGTAGAAAATGCTGCAGAAACAGCTATTGAAACAGTCAGATAAAAATAAAAGCGGTAAGAAAAAGAATACAACAGTAGCAGATACAACCGATTCAAATAAGCCGCCACATGACGGAATGATATATGATGTCGATGAAGGAACATGGATTGATATGCCGGAGGTTCATCCGGATGGTTTTGACAGAAGTGCAGCCGAAGAGGTGTGGTCTTATGTGAATGCAGAGAGAACAGCAGCAGGCCTCAATGCACTTACCTGGGATGAGGACATATACAATTTTGCATGCCAGAGAGCACAGGCAATTGTATCAGATTTTTCCCATAATGGCTGTGGCAATTATGGAGAAAACATAGCATTAAATTCTGCGGGAAGCGCATATAGAATCCACATGCAGTGGTTTTACTCAACCGGTCATCACAATAACTATATGTTATCTTCCTATGTAAAAGGTGCCTGTGCCATATATGTATATCAGGGTGTCTGGTATGCAGTGGAAAATTTTGCACTGGAAGAAAGTGAAAACAGTGGTGGAACGTTATCCTGCAATGCCTATGGACTGGAGGCAGAAGCGGCTTTAAATGAGTATATTGACAGTCATGACTGGTGAGAAAAGAAGATGGAAATGTGCTTGCGGTGGAAGAGCTGTTTCTGTTAAAATTTTAAGAAATCAGGCGTTAAAGGAAAAACACATGAGAAATAAGGAAGAAAGAAGGAAAAGAAAATGACATATACACAGGCGGTTGAAAAAGCATGTAATGGAGATTCGACGGGATTTGAATTTCTTTATGATACAACAAAAAATAATAAATATTATCTGGCTTTAAAATATGTGAAGGATGAAGAGGCAGCAAAAGATGTTCTGCAGGAAGCATACATACGGGCGTGGAAAAATCTGGATAAACTAAAAGAACCGGAAAAATTTGATTCCTGGTTAGCACAGATTGTGGTAAATACAGCAAAAAATGAACTGGAAAAACGCAATCATACACCGCTTGATTTACGCATGGAAAGTGGTGAGGAAGAAGATGCAGAAATCATGGATCAGGCAGTAAGCGTCTGGGAAAATGAGCCGGAATTAGAATATACGAAAGAAGAGACCAGACAGCTGGTGCATGAGCTGATCGATGCAGTGACAGTTGGTGTCATCAGCTACAATAAATCAAATGATAAAAATGCGACCGCACAGGAAAATGTTCCGGCAGTAGAAGAAGTTCCGGTAAATGCAGACCAGCCAATAGATGGCGTGGTTGAGGATACAGAGACAACGGATGCACCAGAGGATGAAAATGGAAGTGAAAAATATGCTGATATTCCGGAATCTGTGCTTCCAAGTTCCGTGCATAATGATAAAGACTATTTTGAATTCTGGGACGAGCCGGTAAAGGCAACCTGCTGGATTGACGGTGTCAAGGGAACGATTTATGCAGACTGGGATATGACACAGATTATCAAAGAAGTTACCTATGATGTAGATGGCTATGAGGATGAACTCCTTATTATTGGCTGTACACTGGATGGCGGTACCCATGCCATTGCAATTTATAACGGACAGTATGTTGTGGTAAATGATGCCATGTGGGATCATTGGTATAATGGAAAGAGTTCTGCTTTTGATTAATACGAAACCTTAAGATTTCGTTAAATTTATGGAACCGATTCTTAAGGTTGTCTGTGAGACATTGACCAACCAATTCCAGTAAGATATATTTGAATTAATGGGCTGCGGAAAAACAGTCCGGATTAAGGAGTATAAGTATATCAAAGTAAGGAGGAACTATGGGCATGGAAAAGCAGAAGGCGAAGACAGGTCCGAAAAAGAAGGTTGGAAAAAAGCAGAGAAGAAAGAGAAAACTGATACTTTTTATTGTAGAAGTATTAGTGATACTCATTTTGCTGGTAGTATTTTATGTAATGAGTAAGCTGAATAAAATCAATAATACCGGTTCCTTAGACGCGAAGAAACTGAATATTAATATAGACAGCGAGACCCAGGAAGTGTTAGATAATTATACCAATATAGCTATCTTTGGAATTGACAACCGGAGCAGTGGAAATTATGAAAGCGGAAACAGCGACTGTATCATGATTGCCAGTATCAACGATGATACCAAGGAAGTGAAGCTTGTATCCGTATACCGGGATTCCTTTCTGGCAGTAGATGATAAAGACAGCCTGCGGAAACTGAATGCAGCTTATGCCAAGGGAGGACCGACCGGTGCAGTAGCGGCGTTAAATAAGAATCTGGATTTGAATATTACCGAATATGTATCCGTAGACTTCAATGCGGTAATGGAAGTTGTGGATGCATTAGGTGGAATAGAGTTGGATATTACCAAGGAAGAAGCCAGCAATATGCACATCTGGATTGATGAAATGAATGAAGTCATGGGAACCCATGGCAAGCCGGTTTCCGGACCGGGCGTGCAGCAGGTCAATGGAATACAGGCACTTGCCTATTGCCGCGACCGAATGAGCGGCGGAGACGATTTCCGCCGGACCGAGCGCCAGCGTATTGTAGTAGGAAAGATTGTAGAAAAAGCAAAGCAGGCAGACATCCTTACTTTAAATGATTTGGTAGACAAGCTGTTTCCGGACATTTCTACCAGCCTTTCTACCACAGAAATATTGGGACTTGCAGCCCATGTCAAAGAGTATGAGCTTGCAGATACCCAGGGCTGGCCATTTCAGTTAGACACCAAGATGATGGAAAAATCCATCGGAGCAGTAGTTGTACCAACGGATTTGGAGACCAATGTAGATTTGCTGCACCGCTATTTATTTGATGTAGAGGATTATGAAACGACAGATAAGGTGAAAGAAATCAGCAAGGCAGTAAGCAACAGGACAGGAAAGACGGCAGCTGATACCACCCGGGATACGAATCCGCTGGTGCAGGATGCGGCTGCTGCTGAAACAACAGAGTAAGAGGAAAATATAACCAAATTTTATAAAAAATTCACAAAAAACAAGAAAAATCCAGTTACCTTTTGTATATTATTGTGTTATGATAAAAATATATCAGTAAACATACAATGATTATCAAGGAGGTATTACGAATGCAGAGATTTACATTACCAAGAGATTTATATCACGGCAAAGGTGCATTGGAGGCACTGAAGAACTTTGAAGGAAGGCGCGCAATGATCTGTGTTGGTGGAGGCTCCATGAAACGGTTTGGTTTCCTGGATAAAGCAGAGGCATATCTGAAAGAAGCAGGTATGGAAGTGGAACTGTTTGAAGGAATTGAACCGGATCCATCTGTTGAGACCGTGATGAAGGGTGCTGCCGCTATGGAGAAGTTCAAGCCGGACTGGATTGTAGCAATCGGTGGTGGTTCTCCAATTGATGCTGCGAAAGCAATGTGGATTAAATATGAATATCCGGATATTACCTTTGAAGACATGTGTAAGGTATTTGGAATTCCGAAATTAAGAAAGAAAGCACATTTTTGTGCAATTTCTTCTACCTCAGGAACTGCAACAGAAGTAACTGCATTTTCTATTATTACGGATTATGAGAAGGGAATCAAATATCCGATTGCGGATTTTGAGATTACACCGGACGTAGCAATCGTTGACCCGGAACTGGCAGAGACCATGCCGCAGAAACTGGTAGCCCACACCGGAATGGATGCGATGACACATGCAATCGAAGCGTATGTTTCAACTGCCAACAGTGATTTTACAGACCCGCTGGCACTCCATGCCATTGAGATGATTCAGCATGATCTGATTGATTCCTATAACGGAGATATGGCAAAACGTGATGCCATGCACAATGCCCAGTGTCTGGCTGGAATGGCATTTTCCAATGCACTGCTTGGAATCGTACATTCTATGGCACATAAGACCGGTGCCGCATTTGCCGACTACGGTGCACATATTATTCATGGCGCAGCTAATGCCATGTATCTGCCGAAGGTTATTGCATTTAATGCAAAGGATGAGACTGCAAAGAAACGTTATGGCGTGATTGCAGATTTTATGAAGCTTGGCGGAGAGACACTGGACGAGAAAGTCGCACTTTTAATCCAGTACCTGCGTAAGATGAATGATGACTTGAATATTCCGCACTGTATTAAGAACTACGGACCGGACAGCTATCCGGCTGAGCAGGGCTTTGTACCGGAAGAAGTATTCTTAGAGAGACTGCCTGAGATTGCAGCCAATGCAATTTTGGATGCCTGCACCGGCTCCAACCCAAGACAGCCAAGTCAGGAAGAAATGGAAAAACTGCTGAAATGCTGTTACTATGACACAGAAGTAGATTTCTAAAAAATAGATTAAAAATGAAGTAAGCCCCGTTTCGATATCGCATTGATATTTGAGACGGGGTTTTTACAGTCTGAAAAATGGTTTTACAAAGGTAATACCCCCACAGCACTGCGGGGGTACAAAGGGGAGTTATGAAAATTTATGAAAAAAGTTTTATCAAATAGAGAGACAAGACATTGGGGGATGAACCTGTTCTCTATTGATATTTGTAGTATACCCGGATTTTGTGAAAAATAATTGTCCAGATTATGAAAAAAGCGTTAAATTCTAAAAAAATTTTTCTGAAAAAAATTCACGAATCTTGTATATTCCCCTTGCGTAAAACACAAGATATGGTATACTGTATATGCGTTGAAGAGATTCGACACAAAATCTAGTACAGTTTTGTGCCGATTTTATGCGAATAGACTATTTTTTTATGGGAGAGGATTTCAATGAAAATCATTAAAAGAAGCGGCGCAGAGGCTGTTTTTGACATTTCAAAAATTATTATTGCAATTAATAAAGCGAACCATGAGGTGGTGGAAGCGGAACGATTGACTGCAGACCAGATTAAGGCGATTGCACAATATATAGAGGATTCCTGTAAGGATGCCAACCATGCCCTGAATGTAGAAGATATTCAGGACTTAGTGGAGGATCAGTTAATGGACAAGAGGGCTTTTTCTGTTGCCCGGAAATACATTACTTACCGCTATAAACGTGCCCTGGTACGTAAATCCAACTCTACGGATGAACAGATTTTAAGTCTGATTGAATGTAATAATGAAGAAGTAAAACAGGAGAATTCCAATAAGGATTCAACCGTAAACAGCGTGCAGCGTGACTATATGGCTGGTGAGGTGAGTAAGGATATTACCAGAAGATTCCTTCTCCCGGAGGATATTGTAGAGGCACATGAACAGGGAATTATCCATTTCCATGATGCAGATTATTTTGCACAGCATATGCATAACTGTGATCTGGTAAATTTAGAGGATATGTTACAGAACGGAACCGTTATCAGCGGAACCAGAATTGACAAGCCACATTCTTTCTCTACAGCATGTAATATTGCAACCCAGATTATTGCTCAGGTGGCAAGCTCCCAGTATGGCGGACAGAGTATTTCACTGGCACATTTAGTACCATTTGTCCAGATCAGCCGTGAGAAAATTCATGCAGAGCTGGTGCAGACATTAAAAGAGAGCGATGTGGAGCTGAGCGAAGAGAAGATTAACAGCATTGTGGAAAGAAGACTTCATGCGGAAATCGAGCGGGGCGTACAGGTTATCCAGTATCAGGTAGTAACCCTGATGACTACCAACGGACAGTCCCCATTCGTAACCGTGTTCATGTATCTGAACGAAGCAAAGAATGAGCAGGAGAAAAAAGACCTTGCCATGATTATAGAGGAAGTGCTAGACCAGCGTTATCAGGGTGTTAAGAATGAGGATGGCGTATGGATTACACCGGCATTTCCAAAGTTGATTTATGTATTGGAAGAGGATAATATCCATGAGGATTCGGAATACTATTATCTGACCAAGAAAGCAGCAAAATGTACTGCAAAGCGTATGGTTCCGGATTATATTTCTGAGAAGAAAATGAAGGAATTAAAAGATGGCAACTGCTATACCTGTATGGGCTGCCGTTCCTTCCTTACCGTATATCATGATGAAGATGGCAAGCCAAAGTTCTACGGTCGTTTCAATCAAGGCGTGGTAACCTTGAATCTGGTAGATCTGGCATGCTCTTCCGGCGGAGATTTTGAAAAATTCTGGAAGCTATTTGATGAGCGTTTGGACCTTTGCTACCGTGCATTGATGGCACGTCATAACCGCCTGAAGGGAACACCTTCTGATGTGGCACCGATTCTCTGGCAGTATGGAGCACTTGCCCGTCTGAAAAAAGGCGAGACCATAGACAAGCTTTTATATGGTGGATATTCTACTATTTCACTGGGTTATGCAGGACTTTGCGAATGTACTAGATATATGACTGGAAAACCACATACCGACCCGGCAGCAACACCATTTGCCTTAAAGGTAATGCAACGGTTAAATGATGCCTGCAAGGAGTGGAAAGAGAAAGAAAATATTGATTTCTCCGTATATGGAACACCGCTTGAGTCTACCACCTATAAATTTGCAAAATGTTTACAGAAACGTTTCGGAGTTATTCCGGGTGTTACTGATAAGAATTACATTACCAACAGCTATCATGTGCATGTAACCGAAAATATCGATGCATTTACCAAACTGAAATTCGAATCCCAGTTCCAGGCACTCTCACCGGGTGGAGCAATCAGCTATGTGGAAGTTCCGAACATGCAGGATAATCTGGATGCTGTTTTATCTGTAATGAAATTCATCTATGAGAATATCATGTATGCAGAGTTAAATACCAAGAGTGATTACTGCCAGGTATGTGGCTATGATGGTGAGATTCAGATTGTAAAAGATGATGATGGAAAATTAGTATGGGAGTGCCCGCATTGCCACAACCGTGACCAGGATAAGATGAACGTGGCAAGACGTACCTGTGGTTATATTGGTTCCCAGTTCTGGAATCAGGGAAGAACCCAGGAAATCAAGGAGCGTGTACTTCACTTATAAAAAGAAAGTGAAAAGAAAATGCATTATTCAGCGATTAAATATAATGATATTGCGAACGGCACCGGTGTAAGAACGGTGCTGTTTGTATCCGGCTGCCGGAACCACTGTAAAGAGTGTTTTCAGCCGGAAACATGGGACTTTAAAAATGGAGAGGAATTTACAAAAGAAGTAGAAGATGAAATTCTTGCATCTTTGGAATCTCCCTATATCAAGGGACTGACTCTTTTGGGAGGAGACCCTTTTGAACCGGAAAACCAGCATGCACTGCTTCCATTTATCAAGCGGGTGCGGACGGAACATCCGGAAAAAGACATATGGGCATATACCGGATATGTACTGGATAAGGATTTAGTACCGGAGGGAAGAAGATATACCGAGGATACGAAAGAATTATTATCCTTAATCGATGTGCTGGTGGATGGCCCTTATGTGGCAGAGCTATATGATATTACATTAAAATTCAAAGGTTCTTCCAATCAGCGTGTCATTGACTGCAGAAAATACAATGAAACAGGAGTCATTGAAGAACTGATGTAAACTGCGTGAAAGATAAAGTAGAATCCGGAAGGATTCTATTTTACTTTATAGCGTTTTTATATTAAAATAGAAATAACGTGATTGTTTTAAGGAAAGATATAGGAGAAGAACATGGAAATTAGTAAAGAGCGTAAAGAAGAATTATTAGAGACCCATCTTTTGAATTATGAAATGCCGGATGAACAGGAACTTGCAAAGCTTACTTTAGAGGAACTGGAATTTCTGATTCGTTCTGCAGAAGTACATCATAAGAAGAAAACCTTTGTGGCAGATAACTTTTTAAAGAAGATAGAAGTGTTTAACAAGATTCTGGCAGATAAAATAAAGGGATGCAAAGAGCTTTACTGCGCATGGGACAAGCATACCGGTTACCCGCGTGTTATGGGGGACGGAAGTGTATTAATCTTTTCAACGAAAGAATTTGCCCAAAAGGCAATAGAACATTATAAAGAGCAGAATGTAGAACTGGAATTAAAAGGAATCAGAGGAGACAAGCAGATGTTCTTCTGGGCAAACCTCCACTGGTGGGGTATGGAAGATCTGATACTGGATGTGGGAAGCTATTCCTGCAGATTAAAAAGAGATGACTTGCTTCCACCACCGGATTTTTCCGAGCTTTCCAAAGCACAGATTCCGGTTGTAAATCCGGCTCTGATTCTTGCAATGGCAAGACACAGACAGATTTTATTTGAAGAAAAGAAAGATGAACAGTGGAAACGTGCGGAGCAGTTCTTATGTGACCGTATGTTAAAAGAGGTAGTCCGCGGGGAATTTTTATGTCCGGTAAAAGTGGTAGAGGACCCGAAGGAAGAAAAGGATGCAGACGGAAAAAAGGGAACAGCCCTTCAGTTTGCATTGTTACAGGATAGCAATGGAGCACAGTGGATGCCGGTGTATACAGACTGGCAGAGTTTCCAGAAGATTTATAATGTAAAGGAATGGAAGGGACAGAAAGTCAGTTTTGACCAGCTGATGAAGATTGCAGGAGAGCGAGATTTTGTAATCAATCCGGGCAGTATGGAACTTCGGGTAGAAGAGAACCGGAAGAAAATTATTATAGGTTATTTCAAACGATATAAGAGGCAGGAAGCTGAGATGGCATCTGGCAATCTTGTTGAAAAGAAAACGGGTGTATTTGTTGGTGAGCCAATTGCGGAGGCGGATGAACTGAAACAGATACTCAGTGAATATATGAAGAAACAGAAGAATATCAAGAAAGCATATCTGGTAACGAAGATTGAACGTAAGGATGACATTAGTTATTTACTGGTTGTAGAGTTTAAGGGTGAGAGAAAGAGCGTCTTTGAAGGAATTGCTGAAGCTGTAAAGCCGTCCCTTGGCTATATGCGTCTTGATATGCATGAAGCAGACGAAAAGGCAATGGAGCTGATTGGTGAGGTTACACCATTTTATAAAAAGACTTTTCTGGGATTGTAAATTGCAGGAGGAAATATGGAACAAAAAGAATTAGATGGCAAAGTCTGGGAAGTAAGTGGATTCGTATTTGAAAATGAAGAACAGGCAAAATTGGCCAAAAAGGAAGTGGAAGGAATCCAGTACATACATGATAATATGAATATGGATAATCCACAGATGGTACAGGAAATCTACCAGAGAATCATGGCTCAGGAATTGTTCCATACACCGATAGGATATGCCTATCTAAAAGAATTGCAGGATTATCTGAAAGGACTGCCCGGGGTGGATGCATCCGAAATACCAGGTATTCCGGTGAAAGATATGGGCTTAGACCTTGACCATGTAGCTGGCAAAGAAAAATCTGGTGAGCACCAGAATGAAAATGCTGATAAAAATTCAGAGGAACAACAGGAAACGAAATTACAGAAGCGCTGCCGCATCTTACTTTCTGTGAATATTGTGCTGATTATCATTGTTATTGCCATGTTTGCCATCAGCCTTACCAGTGGCAGTACCACAATCTTAAATTATGAGACGAAAATCATTAATAAATATGAAGAGTGGGAACAGGAACTGGATGAAAGAGAAGCGGCACTGGATGCTTTGGAAAAGCAGAATTAAATCGCAGAAGAACACAAATTTGACATATTTATCCGTTAAACTATAGAAAAAAGAAGAGGGAAGCAAATATGGAAAAACGTAAAATTCTGGTGGTAGACGATGAAAGCCGTATGCGTAAGCTGGTGAGGGATTTCCTGGTAAAACAGAACTTTGAAGTGTTAGAGGCAGGAGACGGAGAAGAAGCCTTAGACGTATTTTATAAAAATAAAGATATTGCATTGATTATTCTGGATGTTATGATGCCGAAGATGAACGGCTGGGATGTATGCCGGGAAATCAGGGAAAGTTCCAAGACACCGATTATCATGCTGACAGCCAAGAGTGAAGAAAGTGATGAGCTTTTAGGATTTGAACTTGGTGTGGATGAATATATCAGTAAACCATTCAGCCCGAAGATCCTGGTGGCAAGGGTAGAGGCAATTTTGCGGAGAACCGGCAATTATACGGAAGATGATGTGCTGGAAGTAGGTGGCATTGTAATGGACAAGGCTGCCCACATGGTAACAATTGACGGCAAAAATATTGATTTGAGCTATAAAGAATTTGAGCTTCTGGCATATTTCATGGAGAATAAGGGAATTGCTTTATCCCGTGAGAAAATTCTGAATCATGTATGGAATTATGATTATTTCGGTGATGCCAGAACCATCGATACCCATGTGAAAAAGCTGCGCAGCAAGATGGGCGAAAAAGGGGATTATATCAAGACAATCTGGGGTATGGGCTATAAGCTGGACATTGATGCATCGCAATAGAATGTGATAAGGTGGAAGATATATGGCAAAGAATAAGAAAAAACAGCATTCCATTACAACACAGATTACATTGACTATCGTTGGATTAGTGGCCGGCACGGTATTACTGTGCTGGCTTCTTAATGTTACCCTGCTGGAAGGCTATTATACCCGCTATAAACAGGAAGTGCTGGAAAATGGGTTTCAGCAGATTAATGCGGCCAGTGAACAGGGAATCTTAAATACATCAGATTATGATATAGATTTTGAAAAAATCTGTTCCAATGGTAACCTGACGATTTTAATTATTACATCCGATGGTACAGTAGTGCGTTCTTCTACCAATGGTGTGGAAAATCTCAGGATGCAGTTTATGGAAATTATCATGGCAAGTGTGCAGAATGATGATATGCATCTTAATATGAAAGTACTGAAAGCAACCGACAATTATGTCATGGGAGAAAAAGAGGATACCAGACTGGAGTCGGATTATCTGATTCTCTGGGGAACCCTGGCAGATGGTAATCTTTTGCTGGCGAGAACTCCATTGGAAAGTATCAAGGAAAGTGCGCAGGTGTCTAATCGTCTGCTGATGGATGTAGGAGTTGTTGCGGTAATAGTGAGTGGTATTATCATTTTTTTTGTTACCCGCCGTATTACTAACCCAATTCTGCGGCTTACAGATATATCCAAGAAAATGGCAGAATTCGACTTTGATGCGAAGTATGAGGTCAAGGGAGATAATGAGATTGAACAGTTGGGCGAGCATATGAATCAGCTATCGGAAATCTTAGAGCGGACCATATCGGAATTAAAGAGTGCCAATAATGAATTGAAGATAGATATCGAAAAGAAGGAACAGATTGACGAGATGAGAAAAGATTTCCTGTCAAATGTTTCACATGAGTTAAAGACACCGCTGGCACTGATTCAGGGTTATGCAGAAGGCTTACAGGAATGTGTGCAGGACGATCCGGAGAGCAGAAATTTCTATTGTGAGGTCATTACAGATGAAGCAGAGAAGATGAACCGCATGGTAAAGAAACTTCTTACTTTGAATCAGCTGGAATTTGGGAATGATGCTATTGTGATGGAACGGTTTGATATCACCGAACTGATACGTGGAGTAACTGCCAGTAATGCCATTATCTTAGAACAGAAGGGAGCTATTCTGGAATTTGACGAGCAGCCGCTTTTTGTATGGGCGGATGAATTTAAGATAGAAGAAGTTATAACCAATTATCTGAGCAATGCAATCAACCATTTGGAAGGTGAAAACCGGATTAAAATTTCTTATAAATGTAAGCAGGATGTAGTAAGAGTCAGCGTGTTTAATACCGGAAAGCCGATTCCGGAAGAAGACATTGATAATATCTGGATTAAATTCTATAAGGTAGATAAAGCAAGAACCAGAGCTTATGGAGGCAGCGGAATTGGTCTGTCCATTGTAAAAGCAATTATGGATTCCATGCATCAGCAGTGCGGAGTCATTAACCATGAGGATGGTGTGGAATTCTGGATAGAATTAGACACCAGCAATCGCGATGATAACGAGGAAGAATGTGAAATAACTATTGCCTGAAAGCCGGAAAAATGCTAACATGGGAATAGATTGATAAGTTAAGGAGCGCCTATGAGGGACAGAAAGATAAAAACAACGGCATGCGTGCTGTTGGCTGCGTTATTATTAGGCGGATGCGGAGAGCAGCCGATTGAATTAACGGAGCAGGAAGAACAGACAATTGTAGATTATGCAGCACATGTAGTATCAAAGTATAATATAAAGCAGCAGGATGGAATTGTAAGACTATCGAAGAGTGAAGAGACAACAGAGACTGCAGATACCGAGGCTGTGGAACAGCCGGATTCCACTGAGCAGATGCCATCAGAAGGTGGAGATGCAACAGGAACTCCGGAGAATGAGGCATCGGACAACAGGGTGTCCTTAAACGATGCAGTAGCAATACCGGGCATTGATGTGCAGTACACCGGTGCGGAATTTGCAACAGTTTATCAGCAGAATTCATCCTATATGGTAGAGCCGGATGCCGGAAATAAATACCTGGTTTTACATTTTCATTTAGAGAATGCTGGAACGGAAGCAGTAGCTTGTGATATGTTAAGCCGCAAGGTGTCATTCCGCGTGACGTTAAATGACAGCGTGGAAGCTGTTGCACAGGTCACAATTCTGCTAAATGACTTTGGAACATATCAGGGAACTATTGAAGCAGGAAGTGGTACAGATACGGTTTTACTCTTTGAGGTGCCGGAAAGTACACCGGAAGATTTGAGTAAAATCTCTCTGGAAGTAGTCGAAAACACGGTACATAAGACCTGTAATCTATAAAATGGTAAAAATATCTAGAGAATTGTAAAAAAACGGTGCATTTTTATGTGATATTATGTTATAATTCGAAATAGAAATATTCTAAGAAATGACCTTGGGAGGAAAACATAAATGGAGACAAATATTCTGTTAGAAAATGGTACGAACGAACTGGAAGTGCTGGAGTTTACTTTAGGGGATAATCATTACGGAATTAACGTAGCGAAGATTCGTGAGATTTTATCCTATCAGCCGGTAACCCCGGTACCAAATGCACATCCGAGTGTGGAAGGAATCTTTATGCCACGAGATACCATGCTGACGGTAATCAGCCTGAGAAGATGCCTTGGTATGCAGGATGAAGAAGGAAAAGGTTTGTTTATTATCACAAACTTTAATAAATTAAATATTGCATTCCATGTAGATCAGGTTATTGGAATTCATCGTGTCTCCTGGTCAGAGATTATCAAACCGGATGCAACAATTAATGTCCAGGACAAGGGTGTATCAACCGGAGTCATTAAACTGGATGGACAGTTGATTGTTATTCTTGACTTTGAAAAAATTATTTCTGATATCAGCCCGGAAACAGGACTTAAGGTATCTGATGTAGAGCATCTGGAAAATCGTAACCGTAATGATTCCCCGATTATGATCGCAGAGGATTCCCCATTATTAAGTAAATTGATTACAGATTGTCTGAAGAAAGCAGGTTATACCAACCTGAATGTCAATACGAACGGACAGGAAGCATGGGACAAGCTTTGTGCTTATGAGAAAGCCGGCAATGTAAAAGATAAAGTACATTGTATTATTACAGATATCGAGATGCCATTGATGGACGGACACCGGTTAACAAAACTGGTAAAAGAGAACGATAACATGCATGATATTCCGGTAATCATTTTCTCTTCCCTGGTAAATGATGAAATGAGAAGAAAAGGTGAATCACTCGGAGCAGACGCCCAATTGACTAAACCGGAGATTGGAAGTCTGGTACAGGCTATCGACAGACTGATTGACCAGACTGGAAAGTAAGGAAAGAACGCAGACAAAGGGGTGTGATGTTACATCACATCCCTTTCCTTTACGCTGTCCGGCATCTGCTGGGAGATGTTGTGGCAGACCCTGTAAGCAGATATACAGGCAACTTGGATACATGGAGGTATAAATTTGAGTAAGAGTGAAGATTATCTGGACGATTTGCTGAATTCAGTTTCAGATGCTAACAGAAGAAATAATAAGAAGGATATCGAGAATCTGATTCAATCAATGAATGAAGAAGCTGCAAAGCCAAGAGAACGGGAGAAAAAGCCGGTGGAAAAGAAGCACGAGGACTACTCCGGCACAGGATTCCAGCGTGAATTTGAACAGGAGCTGGCAACAGGAGCAGCAGATGATTTCCTGCAGGAATTCGAAATGGAATTAGACGAAGAGGCATCAAATCAGGCAGATATTGATGTCAATGAAGACAAGACATCCGATGTCGAGAAAGCTTCGGAGTCAATCTCATCAGGAACCACAGATATGGCAACAGATGGGTCTGCAGCATCAGATATGATGGAAGATGTGAATGATATCATGGATGCGGTCCGGAAGAAGGTTGGAGATTCCGGAGAGGAAGAACACCCGGATACGTCGAAAACACCGGAAGATGATGCTTCCGGGGAAGAAGAGACGCTGGGCTTCTTTGATACGCTGGATGAAGATTCGGCGGCGGAGATACCGGAAGCATCAAAGACAGAATCTGAGGAAGAGGAACCGCTTCTTTCAGAAGATGATGATGCCATTAATCTTATGGATATGTTATCCGGAGATGCTGACTTATCCGATATCGGCGATTTGCTGAAAGCAGATGAAAATGGAGAAGAATTAGAGCATTCAGAAGATGAGGACAGTGAGGTCCAGGATGAATTTGAACGCCTTGGAAGTATCGAAGAATTAAAGGATTTAAAGGAAGCAAAGGAAAAGAGAAAAAAACAGGGATTCTTCAGTAAAATTATGTCCGCTTTATTTGGACCGGATGAAGAAGAGGATGATACAAAGATTGCAGAAGATGACAGCCTTGGCAGCATTTCATTCGAAAATAGAGAAATCTTAAAAGAGATGGATGCAGACGAGGGAGCCGGTAAGAAGGGCAAGAAAGAGAAAAAAGAAAAGAAGGAAAAGGCGAAGAAGGAGAAGGCACCAAAGGTAAAGAAAGAGAAGCCTCCAAAAGAAATAGACCGTACGCCGCCTCTTCCAAAGAAGCCGGTTATTCTGATTTTTATTATGGCACTTTCCATTCTTATTTTGATTTTGCTGGGAAGCTCCAATTTGCAGTATGGACAGGACATGCAGCAGGCAAAGGATGATTTTGCAAGCGGCTCCTATGTAACAGCATTCCAGACCATAGCTGGTTCTTCTGTAAAGGGAAAAGACGAGAATTTCTATAAGAAGGCACAGGTGCTGGCTTCCATACAGAGAGAATATCAGTCTTATGAGAGCTTAAGCGGAATCAATGAAAACGAGATGGCTTTAGACGCACTGATTCGTGGATATGGCAGATGCGTAGATGGCGCAGACCTGGCTCAGGAATATGAGATAACAGACGAAATGGCAGGACTGAAGAATCAGATTTTGCAGCAGCTATCAGACCATTTTGGTGTATCGGAGGAAAAGGCAGCAGAATTGCATGCGATGACAAAGAGAACAGATTATACAAAGGCAATTCAGGGGATACTTGCAGCAGCAGGACTGGAATAGGAGAACATTATGATAGCAATTATTGACTATGATGCAGGAAACTTAAAGAGTGTGGAAAAAGCATTAGCATATCTGGGTGAGGAAAGCGTAATTACAAGAGATTTTCATACCATTGAACAGGCAGATAAGGTGATTTTACCGGGCGTTGGTTCTTTTGGTGTGGCAATGGATAATCTGAAACGCTATGAACTGGACAAGGTCATCCATGAAGTCTGTGAAAGAAAAGTGCCATTCCTTGGAATCTGCCTCGGACTTCAGTTAATGTTTGAAGGAAGCGAAGAGTCAGAAGGAGTAGAGGGACTTGGGCTTTTAGAGGGAAAAATTGTGCGAATCCCGGATACTTATGGGCTGAAAATTCCGCATATCGGTTGGAATTCCCTGCATTTACAGAATAATGGAAGACTGTTTCAGAATGTGCCGATGGATGCCTATGTATATTTCGTGCATTCTTATTATTTACAGGCAAAGCATGAAGAAATTGTAAAAGCAACTACGGAATATGGAGTCACTATTCATGCATCTGTGGAGCAGGACAACATCTTTGCCTGCCAGTTCCACCCGGAGAAGAGCAGCTCCGTTGGACTGAAGATACTTAAGAACTTTGCGTCATTACAGGGAGGTGTGAAATAATGTTTACCAAGAGAATTATTCCATGTCTGGATGTCAATGATGGAAGAGTTGTAAAAGGTGTGAATTTTGTGGATCTCAAGGATGCCGGTGATCCGGTGGAGATTGCAAAGGCATATGACCAGGCAGGAGCAGATGAACTGGTATTCCTGGATATCACCGCTTCTTCAGATGCGAGAGGAACTGTGGTTGATATGGTGCGGAAAGTTGCAGAATGTGTATTTATTCCATTTACAGTAGGAGGCGGAATCCGTACGGTAGATGATTTCCGGGCATTGCTCCGAGAGGGAGCAGATAAGATTTCCATCAATTCTTCTGCGATCAATACACCGGAATTAATTCATGAGGCGGCTGATAAGTTTGGTAGTCAGTGCGTGGTTGTGGCGATTGATGCCAAAAGGCGGGCAGACGGAAGTGGCTGGAATATTTTTAAGAATGGGG
>ENA-OPVU01000302-OPVU01000302.1-human-gut-metagenome-genome-assembly--contig:-NODE-302-length-34954-cov-2.611823_pt1 | contig 34954 bp, 23 predicted proteins | sample MGYA00241497_ERZ501986 | MGnify/ENA primary metagenome ERZ501986 (study PRJEB25962, sample SAMEA2042995) | human gut metagenome | biome: human gut; feature: human-associated habitat; material: faeces...
TCGAGTAAGGAAAAACTTGATGTGAAGATTGCTACTTCTGCCGATGGCGATTATAAATGGGTGGCTTCCGGCGATATCAGCTTGGAAGGCAAAGGAGATATCGTTTATATCGGGTTCCATTATACGGCAGAAGGCGGTAAAGGCAAATCTACAACATATTGTATTGACGACTTTGCTTTTGGCCGTAATCAGGTAGCTCATTTCATCGAGGAAGGTGTAGAACCTGAACCTACACCCGAGGTGGATTGGACAAAAGCTAAGACTGTTGCCGAGGCTTTGGAAATTGCAAATGGCGAAACTTTTGCGGTTAAAGGGTATGTTGTAGGTTGTATTAAAAATAACCCTTCAAAGACTTCTTATAAATCGTTCGATGAAGCTAAACAAGCCGGAGATATAGAATGGGCCGGTGCTGCTGAATTTACTGGTTATAGCCAAGTATTTATTGCAGATAATGCAGAAGAGACAGATGGTTCGAAATGTCTTTTGGTAAAATTAAATGATACTGATGCCGCTAAGAGTTTGAGAGATGCTGCTAAACTTGAAGGCCATCCGGAGAGAATTGGTATGACTGTTTATGTTAACGGTCTTAAAAAAGCTAACTATGGTCTTCCCGGTATCCGTGAGATCGATGCTTTCAAAGTTGAGGAATAAATAAGTAAGAATTTAGATTCGTGGTGGAACGGAGAGTCGAATTCGGCTCTCCGTTCTTTTATTTATGAGATGATAGGGCATATCTAAAAAATAACTTTCTGTTTTGTGCGATGATATAGCGAGTAGATGTGTAGGATTACGGTTGGTTTCTGTCTGTTTGTAATCATAAAGGTGGTCGGTAATGAATTTGTCGATAAAAATATTAATAAATATATTTATTTAATTTCTCTGTTTTGAACAAATTTATTATTTTTACGGAAAGATAGCGCAAGCAGGAATAAAGATAAGTTTGACGGGAGTATTTCGATCGGGTTTGTTTTTTATTCCTATTTTATCAATGTAAGTCGAAAAAAGTAATCTCGTTATGCCTCATTTATTGTTGAAAGAGTTTGAGAAAGGGTCGAAAAATTCTCTTATAAAGAAGAGAATTATTACTCATTATATTCAGAATGGTTGTTCTACGATTACAGAGCTGTCCAAAGAATTGGATTTGAGTGTGCCTACTGTTACGAAATTTATCGATGAGATGTGCGGTAATGGCTACTTGAATGTCTATGGGAAGTTGGAAACGAATGGGGGAAGGCATCCCAATTTATATGGGTTGAATCCAGAGTCGGGGTATTTTATCGGTGTAGATATTAAGCATTCCAGCTTGCATATCGGCGTTGTGAATTTCAGAGGCGACTTGATCGATAAGAAATTAGATGTGCCGTTTAAGAATGCCAATACCAAAGAGAGCTTGGATGCATTAGCCGGTATCATACAGAAGTTTATTAAAACTCTCTCGATTAATAGCGAGAAAATTTTGAATATAAATATCAATATATCGGGGCGGGCAAATCCTGCTTCGGGGTATAGTTATAGGATTTTTAATTTCGAAGAGAGGCCTTTGGCGGAGGTTCTTCGGGAAAAGCTGGGGTATAATGTGACTATCGAGAACGATACTCGTGCCATGACCTATGGAGAGTACTTGCAAGGAAATGTGCATGGCGAGAAAAACATTATATTCGTGAATGTGAGCTGGGGACTGGGGATAGGCATTATTGTCGATGGCAGAATATATACGGGGAAATCGGGTTTCGCCGGTGAGTTCGGTCATGTCGTTAGTTACGATAATGAAGTATTGTGCCATTGTGGAAAAAAGGGCTGTCTCGAAACCGAGGCTTCCGGTTCGGCTTTAATTAGGAAATTGATGGAGCGGGAGGCAAACGGAGAAATATCTTTGTTGTCTTCCCGAATAAGAGAGAAGAATGCCCTTACATTAAAAGATGTGATTGCCGCAACGGAAAAAGACGATGTGATGTGCATCGATTTGATTGAAGATATAGGTAATAATTTGGGAAAACATATTGCCGGTTTGATTAATATCCTTAACCCGGAGTTAGTAATTATAGGAGGGGCTTTGTCTCTTACCGGGGATTATATTTTGCAACCGATTAAGGCGGCGGTGCGAAAATATTCCCTCAATTTGGTCAATCGGGATACGACGATTGTGATTTCTAAACTTGGCGATAATGCCGGTTTGATAGGTTCTTGTCTAATATCGAGAAGTCGAATGTTCGAAGAATAAGTATATATAATAAAATTTTTTATTTATTCTGTGGTATATAAATAAAAATATACTATATTTGTAGGTGTGATAGTTAAGTAATTAACATTTTAGCTTAACTATTGCATAAAACACAGTATATTTTTAGATATATCATGAATAACAGGAGAGATTTTCTTAAAAAAGTCGCACTTGCTGGAACCTCGGCGGTAATAGGTTCTCAAATAGAAGCATTGGGTAGTAATGGTGTGTCTTCGTCGTTTTCTGGAACCTCGGAGGGCGGTGGACTTATTGTCCCTAAATCTAATGGGTTGAAAATCACAGGGACGTTTCTCGACGAAATATCTCACGATATTCCACATCAGAATTGGGGTGAGAAAGAATGGGATCGGGACTTCCGGTATATGAAAGCCATCGGAATCGATACGGTCATACTTATTCGTTCGGGATATAAAAAATTTATTACTTATCCGTCTAAGTATTTGTTGAGCAAAGGTTGTTATATGCCGTCGGTCGATTTGGTCGATATGTTTCTTCGGCTGGCCGAGAAATATGGTATGAAATTTTGGTTCGGTTTGTACGATTCCGGTAAGTTTTGGGAAACCCGGGATATGACTTACGAGATCGAACATAATAAATATGTGATTGATGAGGTTTGGAAGAATTACGGGAAGTACAAAAGTTTCGGAGGCTGGTATATAAGCGGGGAAATCAGCCGCCAGACCAAAGGGGCAATCGATGCTTTCCGTACTATGGGGAAACAATGCAAAGACGTTTCGGGAGGGTTACCTACGTTCATATCGCCGTGGATCGACGGTAAAAAGGCGGTTCAGGCTTCGAGCGGGCGATTGACAAAGGCCGAATCTATTTCGGTGGAAACGCATGAACGGGAATGGAACGAGATCTTCGATGGAATACACGATGTGGTCGATGCTTGTGCATTTCAAGACGGGCATATCGATTATGACGAACTCGATGCGTTTTTTTCGGTCAATAAGAAACTCGCCGATAAATACGGCATGCAATGTTGGACGAATGCGGAATCGTTCGATCGGGATATGCCCATTAAGTTTTTCCCGATTAAGTTCGATAAATTACGTTTGAAATTGGAAGCTGCGAAACGTGCCGGCTACGACAAAGCTATTACGTTTGAGTTTTCTCATTTTATGAGCCCTCAATCGGCCTATTTACAGGCTGGGCATCTTTATGATCGTTATCGGGAATATTTCGAAATAAAGTGACCATGAAAAAATCATCGTATAATATCGGTTATATCTTGTTTTTGGCTGTTGTGGCTGCATGTGGAGGTTTCCTGTTCGGGTATGATACGGCGGTAATTTCCGGTACGATTAAACAGGTTACAACCTTGTTTGGGTTAAATGATATAGAACAGGGTTGGTATGTGGGGTGTGCTCTTGTAGGTTCTATCGCCGGGGTTGCCGTGGCTGGGACGATGAGCGATTGGATAGGTCGTCGGCTGACGATGATTTTCGCGTCGATTATGTTTTCGGTTTCGGCCATTGGCTGTGCATTGTGTGGAAGTTATCAATGGCTTGTTTTTTATCGTATTGTCGGTGGAATAGGAATCGGTATCGTTTCGATTGTTTCGCCGATGTATATCTCTGAAATAGCGGTAACCGAGTATCGGGGCCGGTTGGTTTCGCTGTATCAGCTGGCTATTACCGTAGGCTTTTTGGGAGCATACCTTATTAATTATTGGTTGTTGAGTGTCTCGGAGAGCATGAGATTCGATAGTGAGTTGATGAATTGGATATTTGTCGATGAAGTTTGGAGAGGGATGCTGGGTATGGAAACTTTGCCTGCACTCTTGTTTTTCATCATTTTGTTTATTATACCGGAGAGTCCGCGTTGGTTGTTGTTGCGAGGAAAGGTAGCCCGATCGGAGTCTATTTTCGGGAAGATTTATTCTCGGAAAGAACGGGCGAAGAAGCAGGTCGAGGAGTTGCAGGCTTATATAGCCAACGAGACGAAATCGGAATTCAAGTATTTGTTTCAACCCGGAATTCTTACAGCTGTCGTTGCCGGATTATGTATTGCGATTTTGGGACAGTTTATGGGTGTAAATGCTGTTTTGTATTACGGGCCTACGATATTTGAAAATGCCGGACTGTCGGGAGGCGATTCCCTTTTCTATCAGGTTTTGATTGGTGTCGTGAATATGGGGACGACAGTATTGGCATTACTCATCATCGATAAAATAGGGCGTAAGAAATTGGTGTACTATGGCGTCAGCGGAATGATCGTTTCGTTGTTACTTATCGCTTTCTATTTCTCGTTCGGGGAATCGTTAGGCCTTTCGAGCATATTGATGCTGATTTTTTTCTTGTTGTATGTATTTTGTACGGCGGTTTCGATCAGTGCTGTTGTGTGGGTGTTGTTGTCCGAAATGTATCCGACGAAAGTGCGTGGTATAGCTATGTCCATTGCCGGATTTACATTATGGGTAGGAACGTATTTGGTTAGCCAGCTTACTCCGTGGTTATTGGGTACGATAACTCCGGCCGGGACATTCTTGTTGTTTGCAGTCATGTGTGTGCCTTATATGCTGATTATGTGGCGCTATATACCCGAAACGGCGGGGAAATCTCTCGAAGAGATAGAAAAGTATTGGTTGTCGAGGAAATAGTTAAAATTTAGATATTATGGACTTTAAAGTGTTGGCAGAGCAATATAGATCGGAGCTTTTCGATTCTGTATTACCATTTTGGTTAAAGAACTCTCAAGATAAGGAGTATGGAGGTTATTTTTCCTGCCTCGATAGAGATGGTAGCGTTTACGATACAGATAAGTTCGTTTGGCTACAAGGGAGGGAAATATGGCTGTTTTCTATGCTTTACAATAAAGTAGAGAAGCGTCGCGAGTGGCTCGATTGTGCGATTCAAGGCGCAGAATTCTTGAAAAAGTATGGGCATGACGGGAATTACAATTGGTATTTTTCTCTCGATCGTCAGGGAAATCCTCTTGTAGAACCGTATAATATTTTCTCGTATACCTTTGCGGTCATGGCGTTCGGACAGCTGTATATCGCGACAGGTAACGAGGAGTATGCCGAAATAGCCAAGAAGACATTCGATATTATCTTGTCGAAAGCAGATAACCCCAAAGGTAAATGGAACAAGATTCATAAAGGGACTCGTGATTTGAAGAACTTCGCACTCCCAATGATTTTATGTAATCTGGCTCTTGAAATAGAACCCTTGCTCAGTACGGAGTGTCTGAGCAGAACGTTTGAAAATTGTATTCATGAGGTTATGGAGATTTTCCTCCGTCCAGAATTGGGAGGTTTGGTCGTGGAAAATGTTCTTGAAAACGGTGAGCTTTCCGATTGTTTCGAAGGGCGTCATATGAATCCCGGCCATTCGCTCGAAGCGATGTGGTTTATTATGGATTTAGGAAAAAGGCTGAATAGGCCGGAGCTTATTATGAAAGCGAAAGATACGGCATTGAAGATGGTAAACTACGGCTGGGATAAAGAGTATGGAGGTTTGTTCTATTTTATGGATATGAAAGGATATCCTCCGCAGGAGCTCGAATGGGACCAAAAACTGTGGTGGGTCCATATCGAAACGCTCATCGCTATGTTGAAGGGATATCAAATGACCGGCGATAGGGGCTGTTGGGAATGGTTCGAAAAAATCCATGATTATACATGGTCTCATTTTAAGGACAAGGAATATCCCGAATGGTTCGGTTATTTGAATCGCCGGGGAGAAGTGTTGCTCCCGTTGAAAGGGGGAAAGTGGAAAGGTTGCTTCCATGTACCGAGGGGGCTTTATCAGTGTTGGCAGATATTAGAGAGTATATAATAATTAACACATTTTTTATGAAAGCGTCTTATTCGAGTAAAAAAGGAGTTGCGAGAAATTTATTGTTTTTCTTGCTACTCTTCTTCATGCTGCCATCGATGGCGATAGCGCAATCGACGGTGAGAGGAATTGTTACCGATGATAACGGAGAACCGTTGCCGGGTGTAGCAGTTGTAAAGGACGGGACATCGCTTGCTGTTAGTACCGATATCGATGGCCGTTTTGCCATTAAAGCGAGCGAGGGTGATGTGCTGAAATTCTCGTATGTGGGAATGGAATCGAAGACTGTAAAGGTCGGTAAGGAAAATGAACTTAATGTAAAGTTATCTTCTTCTCTGACGGAACTTGATGAAGTTGTCGTAGTAGGGTATGGTACACAGAAGAAAGTGAATGTAACCGGTGCCGTGGGAATGGTGGATTCCAAGGTTATTGCTGCCCGTCCGGTGCAAAACGTGTCGCAAGCATTGCAGGGTGTTATTCCTGGTTTGAACTTGACAGTAGGTAACTCGGGTGGTTCGCTGGACGGCGAAATGAACATCAATATCCGTGGTACAGGTACTATCGGTGATGGTTCCGGATCTTCTCCGCTGGTGTTGATTGATGGTATTGAGGGAAATTTGAATACTGTAAACCCTAATGACATTGAATCTGTATCAGTATTGAAAGATGCTGCATCGGCTTCTATTTACGGTGCCAGAGCTTCGTTCGGTGTTATCTTGGTAACAACGAAAAGCGGTAAAAGTGGTAAAACCAATGTCAATTACTCTGGAAACGTGCGTTTCAATGATGCTATTGGAATCCCTGAACTGATGGATTCTTATACTTTTGCACAATATTTCAACCGTGCTTCATCCAACCGTGGTGGTGGAGATATTTTCAGTCCGGCAGTGATGGAACGTATCAAAGCTTATCAAGAAGGTACATTGACAGCTACTACCGTAGACAATGGTTCAGGTATTTGGCAGAAATGGGCCAACGCCAACGGTAATACCGACTGGTTCGGTGAGTTTTATGACAATTGGGTTCCTTCGCAGGAGCATAACTTGAGCATTAGCGGGGGTACGGAAAAACTTCAGTATGTATTGAGCGGCAGCTTCTTGGACCAGAAAGGTTTATTGCGCCACGGTACTGATAAATTTCAACGCTATACGCTGAACAGCAAAATCACAGCAAATATCACTGATTGGTTGAAAGTGACCTTAAACAGCAAATGGACTCGTGAAGATTTTCAACGACCGACTTACTTGACTAGCAGCTTCTTCCATAACTTGGCACGTAAATGGCCGGTACATCCTGCTTATGACCCCAATGGATTCCCTATGGACGAAGGTGAAATAGAACAAATGGAAAACGGTGGTGAGCAGAATAGTCAGAAAGACTATTATACCAACCAGTTGCATGTAGTTATCGAGCCTATTAAGAATTGGCGCATCAACTTGGAAGGAAGTGTGCGTACCACTACTCAGTATCAGCATTGGGAAGTATTGCCTGTACATGCTTATGATGTTAATGGAGACCCGTATTACACAGTATGGGATATGGGATACGGTTCTTATTCAGCCGGTTCTTCACGTGTAGATGAGTATTCGTGGAAAGAAAATTATTATACCACTAATATTTATTCTGACTACTTTAAGCAATTTGACAATGGACATTACTTTAAGGTAATGGCAGGTTTCAATGCCGAGCTTTACAAGAACCGCAGTATTGAAGCTATAAAGAATAATTTAATTAGTCCCGATGTACCTACCATTGATACGGCAACGGATGATCCGCAAGCTTACGGTGGTTATAATCATACTTCTGTAGCCGGTTTCTTTGCTCGTATCAACTGGAGTTACAAAGACCGTTATATGTTTGAAGCCAACGGACGCTATGATGGTTCATCACGTTTTGTAGGTGACGAACGTTGGGGATTCTTCCCATCATTCTCAGCTGGTTGGAACATTGCCAATGAAGAGTTCTTCCAAAAGTTTGGAGAAAAGACAAAGATCAACACATTGAAGTTGAGAGCATCATGGGGACAGTTGGGAAATACGAATACTAATGATGCTTGGTATCCTTTCTATCAGACTATGCCTACGGGTAGCAACTACGGATGGTTGGTTAACGGAGTACGCCCTAATTACTCTTACAATCCGGGTATGGTCAGCCTGTTGAAAACATGGGAAACTATTGAAACATGGGATATTGGTTTGGACTGGGGAGCATTCAATAACCGCTTGACAGGTTCGTTTGATTATTTCGTTCGTCATACAAAAGACATGATTGGCCCGGCCCCGGAATTATCATCTGCACTAGGTACTACCGTTCCTAAAATCAACAACTGTGATATGAAATCTTACGGTTTTGAACTTGAAATCGGATGGAGAGATCAAATAGGTGGTGTGAAATACGGTATCAAAGCTCTTTTGTCAGATGACCAGCAGAAGATTACCCGTTACCCTAATGAAAGTATGAATGTCAGCCAATACTACAAAGGCAGAATGTTGGGAGATATTTGGGGATTGACCACTATTGGCATTGCTCAAAGTCAGGAAGAAATGGATGCACATTTGGCAAAGGTAGACCAATCTACACTGGGAAGTAACTGGGGTGCAGGTGATATTATGTATGCTGACCTTGATGGAAACGGAAAAATAGATAACGGAAGCAATAAACTGGGAGATACAGGTGACTATCGCATTATCGGTAATAATACTCCGCGCTATAAATTCGGTTTGACACTGGATGCGGCATGGAAAGGTTGGGATTTCCGCGTGTTCTTCCAAGGTGTAGCCAAACGCGATTTGTGGTTGGACGGATGTTATTTCTGGGGAGCCAATGCACAAGGAAACGAATGGCAGTCTACCGGTTTTGTTGAACATTGGGACTTCTGGCGTCCTGAAGGAGACCCCTTGGGAGCTAATTTGGATGCTTACTATCCGAAAGTAAATTTTGATGGTGGACGTAACGCACAAGTGCAGACCCGTTATATACAAAATGGTGCTTATATACGTATGAAAAACATCCAGTTGGGATATTCTCTGCCGGAAGCATGGATTAAGAATGCCGGTATGTCATCGGTACGTTTTTATGTATCTGCCGACAATTTGCTGACCTTTACCAGTCTGTCGGATATCTTCGATCCTGAAGCTACAGGAAGTTTGGCCGGAACAGGTCCCGGAAAACTCTATCCGTTGCAAAAAGTTATTTCATTGGGTGTAAATGTCAACTTCTAAAAAAGATTAAGAACTATGAAACTTAAAAATATATTATTTCAGGCTTGTGCCTTGGCAGGAGGAACAATAATTCTTTCTTCTTGCAATGATTTCTTGGACAGGGAGCCTCTGTCATCGGTAACACCGGAAGTTTATTTTAGTACAACTGACCATTTTGAAGCTTATTCTATCGCCAAATATAACAACTGGTTTTCAAGCCATGCCGGATATGGTATGGGAATAGGTAATGGTGACGGAGGAACGGATAATGCTGTATCCGGGGGCTATAATTCAACATTGTATGAAAAAGGAGCATGGAAAGTTCCTCAATCAGGTGGGGGATGGTCTTTCAATGATATCCGTTATTGTAATTATTTCTTTGAAAACGCAGTTCCTAAATACGAAGCCGGCCAGGTTTCGGGTAGTGCTGCCGACATAGAACATTACATTGGCGAAATGCATTTCATGCGTGCATGGATATACTTTAGTTATTTGCGTAAGTTCGGTGATTATCCTATCATTACCGAGGTACTTCCTGATGATAAGGCAGTGCTGATGGAAAAATCGGTACGTCAACCCCGTAACTTGGTAGCCCGCTTTATTTTGGAAGACTTGGATAAAGCTATCAGTATGTTGAAAGGTTGGGGATTTGCTTCCAACAACCGTATTAATAAGGAGACTGCTTTGCTGGTAAAGTCACGTGTCGCTCTTTACGAAGCAACGTTTGAAAAATACCATAAAGGTACAGGCCGTGTACCGGGTGATGCAAATTGGCCGGGAAAGAAAGTGCATCCTAATTTCACTTTGGATGTAGACAAAGAAGTAGATTTCTTCCTGACTCAGGCTTTGGAAGCAGCCGAACAAGTTGCCGACAAAGTCACCTTGACTCAAAACACAGGAGTAGCTGATCCGGAAACTATCAGCACTACTTCAGGATGGAATCCTTATTTTGAGATGTTCGCTTCACTTGACCTGAGCAAAAACTCGGAAGTATTGCTTTGGAGATCGTATGCTAAAACCGGAAGTTACTCCATTACTCACGGAGCACCTGCATGGGTGCAGTCAGGAAGCAACAACGGTTTGCTGAAAACTTATGTGGAAAGCTTCCTTATGAAAGATGGTATGCCTTGGTATGCAGCTACAACTTCAGCTCCATACATGGGTGATAAGACATTGGATGATGTAAAAACCAACCGTGACGACCGCTTGCAATTGTTTGTGTTCAGTGAAAGCAATTTCTTGCCTGTTCATTCACAGCAAACAGCAGGTACAGTTCAATATTTCATGCCGCACCCGGTATCAAACCGTCAGGAAATGCAAGACCGCACCGGCTATCGTCTTCGTAAATATGCCAGCTTCGACCTTACACAGAATGTATGGGGTAAAGCTGAATCAACTACAGGTTGTATCATCTTCCGTGGTGTAGAGGCTTATCTGAACTATATGGAAGCTTATTATTTGAAAAACGGAAGAATAGATGGTAAAGCTGCCAACTATTGGAGAGCTGTCCGTGAACGTGCAGGTGTGGATCCTGATTTCAACAAGACCATTGCTGCAACAGATATGAACAAGGAAACAGACTGGGCTAAAAAATCGGGTGATGAAACAGTAGATGCTACTCTGTTGAACATCCGACGTGAACGTCGTTGTGAATTTATCGGTGAAGATATGCGTTATAATGACCTGATACGTTGGCGTGCTATGGATGACATGTTGTCGAAGAAGTTCATTCCGGAAGGATGTAATTTCTGGGACGAGCTCTATAAAGTAGCTAACAAAGACGAAAACGGTGCTGAAATAGAATACAGATATACCGGTTCTGAAGGTTCTAATATTTCTGATCCTTCTTTCAAATACTTGCGTCCTTACTCTGTCATGAAAGACAACAACCCTGTATATGACGGATATACTTGGGCCAAGGCAAACTATTTATCACCGTTGCCTATCCGTGAAATAGAACTGTTGTCGCCGGATGAAAATGTAGAAACTTCTGTTCTCTATCAAAATCCGTATTGGCCGACAACGATCAACGGTACTGCTATAGAATAAACGAAAGATAGTAATATGACCGATTAGGTGGAGTAATTCCACTGTTGATTCTTAAAGAAAAGAGAGTAATCCGTGATGGACTACTCTCTTTTTTTGTCTTCTTGGAGAGGTTTGGAATACCATTATTTCATCTTATACACCAATGTTCCTCCCTTCAATATATCTTCGTGTGAGATATAGTTCTTGGTATAAGGCTCACCGTTCAGCGTAATGCTGTCAATGTATTTATGTTCTTTGGAGATGCCGTCTGCAATGACGGTAAATGTCTTTCCGTCTGCCAGATGAAGCACAATCTTCGGCATTTGCGGAGCGCCGAACACATAGTTTCCGCTTACCGGGTCCACCGGATAGAATCCCATGGCAGAGAACATATACCACGCAGACATTTGTCCGCAATCGTCATTACCGCAAAGGCCGTCGGGCTCGGGGCGATACTGGGTATCAAATATTTCACGAACCAACTCCTGCGTACGTTCGGGACGTCCTGCCAACGCATACAGATAAGTAATGTGGTGGCTTGGCTCGTTGCCATGGGCATATTGTCCGATGAGGCCGGTGACATCTGCCTGAGTCGTTTCCAGTTTGAGTGTGAACAGCGAATCAAGCTTGTTCAAGAAAGGTTCCTCGCCGCCAAAGAGATTGATGAGTCCCGGAACATCATGCTGCACATGCCAAGTATATTGCCAGGCATTTCCTTCGGTATAGTCACCACCGGTACTTTCGGCGTGTGCCACCTGACTGGGGTTGAACGGAGTCTTCCAAGTTCCGTCCGAATTACGCGGACGCATAAACTGGGTTTCCGTATCAAACAGATTCTTGTAGAAATCCGCACGTTTGGAGAAGTAAGCCGCATCTTCTGTCTTGCCCATACGTTTAGCCATGTCTGCGGCTGCATAATCGTCGTATACCGATTCGAGGGAAGAAGAAACAGATTCGGTCTTAATCAAATCAGTGGGGAAGTAACCGTATTTCATGTACGTTTCCCAATCGGATTTCTGTTTGTGCGATACGGTCTGGGTTTGCTTGATGGCGTTGAAAGCGCGTTCGGCATCAAATCCGCGGAACCCTTTGCGGTAGGCTTCGGCTATGACGGATACACCGTGGTTGCCTACCATGGTATAGGTTTCCTTGCCCCACAATCCCCAGATGGGCAGGAAGCCTTGCACTTCGCTCTGCTCTACCAGTGAGTTGACAAAGCCGTCTACCTTTTCGGGAACCATCAGCGTGTAGAACGGATGTGCGGCACGGTAGGTGTCCCACAAGGAGAAAGTGGAATAGAATGTTCCCGTTCCTGCCTTAACCACGGAGTCGGCGGCGTTGCGATACAGGCCGTCTACGTCCGAAATCTGATTGGGCTGAATCAATGCATGATAGAAACAGGTGTAGAAGTTGGTTTTCTCGTCTTCTGTTCCGGTCACGTCGATGCGGCTCAGGTAGCTGTTCCAATCGTCATGTGCCGTTTTTTTCACTCCTTCAAAGTCCCATGCGGGCACTTCGGCTTCCATATTCTTCCTGGCGCCTTCTATGCCGGTAGTGGAGAGAGCGACTTTCATCAGCAGTTCTTCGCCGGGCTGCATGTCAAAAGAGGCAATGATGCGTTTGCCTTTTTCGGTCTCACCCATAGGCAGGTAGAGGGAGTCGGTGACGGGTCGGTTGAACTTCATCACGAAGAAATAATCCTGATTGACCCAAACACTGTTGCGCACATGCCCGGTCAGGGTTTGAGCGTCTTCCCAGTTCACCTCGCATTCCTTCACCTGAGAGTGATATTGGTTTTCGTTCCATGTCGGTCCGTGTTGCAAGTCGATGAGGACGGAAGCAGAGTCGGCATTGTGATAGGTGTAGCGATGCAAGGCTGCGTGGGGAGTGGCGGTGAGTTCCGCTTTCACGTTCGGCTCGGTCAGCTCTACCGTGTAATATCCTGGTGTGGCGGCTTCCTGCTTCTTGGAGAAACGGCTGCGGTAGGCATCCCAGGCACGGGTGCGTGTTCCGGTGACAGGCATGACGAGCACGTCGCCCAAGTCCATACATCCGGTTCCGTTGAGATGTGTCTGAGTGAATCCCCAGATGATGGAGTCACTGTTGACATACTCGGAGCAATATCTCCAGCCCACCGCGCCGGTGACAGGGCTGGTTTGAATCATGCCGAAAGGTCGGCAGGCACCGGGGAAGGTATGCCCGTTGTCGGCAGCTCCGATAAAGGTGTTCACGTACTTTGTGTAGTCTGTTTCCGCCGGTTCGTTTTCAGTGGGATTGCAACTGAACAATGTCCCGGTCAGGGCTAATGTACATAGAAAATAGAAACTTTTCTTCATTGGTATTTTAATTTAATAATGAACGGATTAATAAAGCAGTGTGCCCGATATGCACCAGTAACTGTTGCTTCCGCCTTCGGGGGCACCTTGCGGTATCCGGACGGAGAGGGTGTGTTCTCCTGCTTCCAAATCGCCCAAGTAGATGTATTCGGGCGTAGTCACCGTGCCGGGACACCAATTGGAACGGCTCAAGTCCGAAGAACTCAGGCCATTGGAGAAGTTGCCCGAACAGGGATTGGAGTTGCGATACGTTCCGCAGTCATCGCGCCAGGGGATGAACGAGATTACTTTCTTGCCATCCAGATAAACGGTGTTGGGCTTTTGATTGAATTCATCTCCGTTCCCCCAACCGCCGTGTCCGGTGGTGAGATAGAACAGGCGTGCGTTTTTTGCCGGTTCTTTCAGGGTGAATCTCACGCGCAGGGAATCATTCAGGAAGAAGACGGGGTAGGCTTGTCCGGCCTGTTCCAGATAATTCACGGTGTTGAACAAGGGCATGGCTTTGTTTACGCGGCGTTCGTCGTCGGGGTAATACTTCAGTTTCAGGGAGAGGCGATGTCCTTTGGCATCCCAGTTGCCTATGTAGGCTCCTATCCAGACTTCGCCTTGCAGTTGCGAGGCGAGGGGAGTGACCTCCGATTTGTAAATGACCGAGTCTACCCAGTGTTGTCCTTTCACTTTGTTGTGGTTGAACTTACGCACGCCGAATCCGGTAAAGAAACGCATCAGTTCCACGGGAGCCTCATAGTCATCTGTAGAGATGAGTGCCGGATAGTTGCCGTCTTTGGCCTGGAAGGACGGTACGCTTTTCAGGTTCCGTATGGCATCCAGGAAAGACTGTTTCTTGCCGGTCGGGATAACGAAGACGGAACCGGTGCGGTCGTATGCGTCGCCGTCCGAGTATTGGGCAACTTCCACAAAGATGCTGCGGTTCTTTGCTGATTCCGGCAGTTTCACTTTTTTCAGGATAAGGGTTCCGCCTCCTGCGCTGTAAGTTATTCCGTCTTCCAGCGTATCGGGCAGTTTGGCGTTGTTGAAACAAATGGTCTGTTGGTCGAATACAGGAATGGTGATGACACCGCTTTGGTTGATGGTATACTGGTAATCGGCGGCATCCATCTTTTCGCCCCATGAGTCCGGCAACAGTGCCTGCGCTTTCTTGAGAGGGGTAATGGCGGAGGCTTCCTGTATCATATCTCCGTTGCGCACCACCTTCAGCACCAGTCCGTCGGGCACGCCGACATTGGCTTGCGGTGTTCCTCTGAAAGGAATGTCATGGGTGTACCACACTTCGATGGTGTTCGAGTTGATGGAAGTGCGTGCTATCTTGCAGTTCAGTCCCAGATGCTTGCCTTCGCCGGCAGGAGTGAACCCTTTACCGAATTCGAAAGGGGTTGCGGCGGAAATAATCTTTCCGTCAGGCAGCTCCGCCCATTTATAAGCTTCGCGACCGGCATAGTCGATATAATTCTTGATGACGGGCTGTTTGTCTTCGCGAATGCCCTCGGTCGCAGTCTCTTTCTCCCCTTTGGGAGAGACGCTTTCCAGTGCCACTTGGTCGCCCGATACGGTCATCTTTATCTGTCCGGGGCGGATTTTACCTTTATAGCTGGATTGATAAATGACTTCAATTCCTTTGGCATTCTTTACTTTCTTTTGAAGGTTCTGTGCGGCGGCTGCCGAAACGGTCAGCAGACAGAGCATCAGTAACCATGCGTTTCTTATTCCGGTTCTTCTCATGTTTAATGCTAATAGTTAGTAATTAGAATGATTGTACGATAGGCAAAGTTAATCATAAATCCGTAAAAGATTGCATCTTAGCCTCTGTCTTGAGCAATAATTTATAGATTTGACCATTTATTAGTATCCTTAAGCCGTTTCCTGCGTATGGCTAAGATTTTCTGGGCGGCAGATTATTACGTCCTATTGCAATGGAACGTACGTCCTGCCGTAATGGAACGTACGTCCTGCTGCTGTGGGACGTATGTCCTGCTGCTGTGGGACGTATGTCCTGCTGCCGTGGGACGTAATAATCCACCGTATAAAAAGTCTTAGCCTAAGGAAAGAAAATGCTTAGTCCGACCGGTGGAGTGACTTCCTGTCAAAGGAAACAGCTTTAGTCATAAGTTATATCTGTTGGTTGGATATTATCATTATATATTTTCATTTTGCAAATGATGAGAGTAAAAATAAAGGCATACAAATGCCTTACCGGTTAATTTTTAGCTTATTTCACCTTACAGATTGATTTAAATACCTATATTTGTGTTTCTAAACTAACAAGAGAAATGGCATATCAGTTTACAAGAATAGCGGTAAAGATTGGAAGTAATGTACTGGCGCGCAAGGACGGCACGCCGGACGTGACACGGCTGTCGGCGCTCGTAGACCAGATAGCGGAACTGCACAAGGCAGGAGTGGAGGTTATTTTAATCTCGTCGGGGGCAGTCGCTTCGGGACGGAGTGAAATCAAACCGTCCAAGAAGTTGGACAGTGTTGACCAGCGGCAGCTTTTTTCTGCTGTGGGACAGGCGAAACTGATAAACCGTTATTATGAACTCTTTCGTGAGTATGGCATTACCGTGGGGCAGGTGCTCACCACAAAGGAGAGTTTTGCCACACGTCGTCATTATCTCAACCAGCGCAACTGCATGATGGTGATGCTGGAAAACGGAGTCATTCCGATTGTAAACGAAAATGATACCATTTCGGTGACGGAACTGATGTTTACCGACAATGATGAGCTTTCGGGCATGATTGCTTCCATGATGGACATGCAGGCGTTGATTATCCTGAGCAATATCGACGGTGTTTATGACGGCTCGCCTTCTGCTCCCGGTGCCCGGGTCATCAGAGAGGTGGAGCAGGGGAAAGACCTGTCCGACTATATCCGGGCGGAGAAATCGGGTTTCGGCAGGGGAGGCATGCTGACCAAGACGACCATTGCCCGCAAAGTGGCGGATGAGGGTATTACCGTCATCATAGCCAACGGGAAGAAGGACAATATATTGGTGGACTTGCTGCAGCACCCCGAAGAAACGGTGTGTACGCGTTTTGTTCCGGCAACGGATGGCGTATCGAGTGTAAAGAAATGGATAGCCCACAGTGAAGGTTTTGCAAAAGGCGAATTGCATTTGAACGAACCGGCGGTGAAAGTGTTGAAAGGAAACAAGGCAGTGAGCTTGCTTCCGGTAGGCATCGTTGCTATAGAAGGTGAATTTGAGAAAGATGATATCGTGAAAATCATAGACCATCGGGGAAAGCAAATAGGAGTGGGACGTGTGGGCTTCGACTCGGAGGAGGCGCGCCTGCTGATGGGGCAACACGGTCAAAAACCGGTGGTGCATTATGATTATCTGTATTTGGACTAATCAATTTGACTGCAATGGGAAAACTGACAGATACTTTTCAGCAGGTGCGGGAAGCCGGCAAGAGTCTGGCTTTTTGTGGGGAGGAAAAGATAAATGAAGTATTGCGTGCCGTGGCGGATGCCACGGAATCGCAAGCCGGACAGATATTGTCGGAGAATGCCAAGGACTTGGCAAGGATGGATGAGTCTGACCCGAAGTATGACAGGCTGAAGCTGACGACGGAACGTATCCACGGCATTGCTGAAGGCATTCGCAGTGTGACGCGGCTTCCGTCTCCTGTAGGAAGGGTATTGAGCGAAACGCTCCGTCCCAACGGCATGAAGTTGACGAAGGTCAGTGTGCCTTTCGGCGTTATCGGTATTGTATACGAAGCACGACCCAACGTCACGCTGGATGTCTTCTCGCTCTGTTTCAAGTCGGGAAATGCTTGCCTGCTGAAAGGGGGGAGTGATGCCGACTGTTCCAACCGGGCTATCGTGTCGGTCATTCATTCGGTATTGATACAGCAGGGGCTGAATCCCAATCTGGTTGTCCTGCTTCCGCCCGACCGTGAGTCTGCTGCCGAGTTGCTGAATGCAAGGGGGTATGTGGACTTGCTGATTCCCCGCGGGGGAAAAGGACTGATTGATTTTGTCCGTCGGAATGCCACTGTCCCGGTGATAGAAACGGGAGCCGGTGTGTGTCATGCTTACTTTGACAGAAGCGGTGATGTGACAAAGGGGGCTGCTATTATCAGGAATGCGAAAACTCGTCGTGTCAGTGTGTGCAATGCGTTGGACTGTGTGCTGGTGCACAGGGAGCGAGTGGCCGATCTTCCGGTGTTGTGCGGCGGCTTGTCATGCTCTCATGTGACTATATATGCCGACCCCGAAGCTTTCTCGGCTTTGCAGGAAAGTTATCCGGCGGAGCTTCTCCGGCATTCCACCGACGAGAGCTACGGTACCGAATTCCTGGACTATAAAATGGCAGTCAAGGTGCTTTCCGGTCCTGAAGAAGCGGTGGCTCATATTGCCCGGTACGGTTCCGGTCATAGTGAATGCATCGTGACCGAGGACAGCCGCTCTGCCGACTATTTCATGAAAGCAGTGGATGCAGCGTGTGTTTATGTCAATGTCCCTACTTCCTTTACAGACGGCGGTGAGTTCGGACTGGGTGCGGAGATAGGCATCAGTACCCAGAAACTTCATGCTCGCGGACCGATGGGGCTGGAGGAACTGAATACTTATAAATGGATAGTCCGTGGAGAAGGACAGACAAGAGATTAACCGGTGAGATAGAATTTATACATATTATATATAGAACGAATTATGAGATACTTTACAAATGTACACGATTTGGGTGATTTGAAAACAGCTTTGGCTGAGGCGTTTGAAATCAAGAAAGACCGCTATAAGTATGAGAATCTGGGAAAGCATAAGACTTGCTTGTTGATTTTCTTCAACAACAGCCTGCGTACCCGCCTGAGCACTCAGAAGGCAGCGCGCAATCTGGGTATGGACGTGATTGTGCTCGATGTGAACCAAGGCGCATGGAAGTTGGAAACAGAGCGCGGTGTCATTATGGATGGCGACAAGAGCGAACACTTGCTGGAAGCCATTCCGGTGATGGCCTCTTATTGCGATATCATCGGTGTGCGCTCTTTTGCTCATTTTGAAAACCGTGAAGATGATTATACAGAAAAGATTCTGAATCAGTTCATCAAGTATTCGGGTAAGCCGGTATTCTCTATGGAAGCGGCTACGGGCCATCCGTTGCAGGCTTTTGCCGACTTGATTACTATTGAGGAATATAAGAAGAAAGAACGCCCCAAAGTGGTATTGACCTGGGCGCCGCATCCGCGTGCACTTCCACAGGCTGTTCCCAATTCGTTTGCCGACTGGATGAATGAGGCAGATGTGGATTTTGTCATTACCCATCCCGAAGGTTATGAACTCGACCCGAAGTTTGTCCGTGGTGCGAAAGTGGAATATAACCAGATGAAGGCTTTTGAAGGAGCGGATTTCATTTATGCCAAGAACTGGGCTTGTCCGGGTGTGACCCGGCCGGAGGACTATGGCAAGGTGTTGAGCAAGGATATGAGTTGGACGGTAGATGCGGCTCACATGGCAGTGACCGACAATGCTTTCTTCATGCACTGTCTGCCTGTCCGTAGAAATATGATTGTGACGGATGATGTGATTGAGGCGCCTACTTCCTTGGTGATTCCCGAAGCTGCCAATCGTGAGATTTCTGCAACTGTGGTGCTGAAACGCTTGTTGCAAGGTTTGGAGGCATAACCGTCGAGCCAAGTGAAACAGTCGGGGGTATGTCAAAACTAAAGTGACCTGTCACTTTGTCAACTGTAGGGGCAGGGTTTACCTGCCCAAATACACAAAGCGAACTGTCTTCGGGCGAGCAGATCTCGCCCCTACGAGCAAAAGCACAGCATTGTCCGGGTTTTGACACAACCCCATGCTTCCCTCATTATTGAAGTCGGTTATCACTTCTCAATCTCCATGCCTTCGTCTATCCAGTTCAGGATACCTTTATCCAAGTTGTAGACTTTGAATCCCTTCTTGACCAAGAGCTTTGCTGCATTGCGGCTTCTTCTTCCGCTTTTGCAATATACGGCTACCGGTTGGTCTTTCTGCAACAGTTCATCAACGGCTGCGGCAAAGTTCTCGTCCATAACATTGATGTTCAGGCTGCCCGGAATATGTCCTTCCGAATATTCGGCAACAGTGCGTACATCTACCAATTGGATTTTATTGTCTTTTATCAATTGTTCGAAATGGGCTGTTGATAAGCTTTTGAACTTCTCTTGTTCTTTTCCTGTACAGGCCCATAATCCGAGCGCAAAGGCACAGATAAAGAAAACAAAATAAATAGTTTTAATCATATTGCTTTTTGTTGTTAATAAGTAAATGAACGGCTGGTCATACCTTCTTTGTATGTATTCAGCGTGAAGATAATTTTGTCTCCCTTTTGCAACACATCGGCATAGGTCCGGAGGGGAACTGAAAGGTAAACTTTACGGTTAAAACCTTCCACATCGTCATGGCGGTCGTGGTAAAGAGTAAGGTTCAGTGTCTTTGTGCCATCTTCATTATGGGTAATTCCGTTGTCGATGAAATGAAATTCATGTGTCCGGTCTTTTACCATTGCCAGTGCTATCAGGTTCAGATAGTCACCACTTCGCCAGATGCTTTGTATGGCAACCGGGTCTGTATGTATTTCCTTGAATGTATCTTTCGCTTTTGGAATAGGAGAGATGGCTATCTGTGTGTTATACAGGATGGCTTCCAATGATGACGGCTGGGAAGTATTGACAGGGGCATACATGGTAACAGTACGGTAAACGCTGTCGGGGGTCAAACCGTCCAGGCCGGCGCGGGGCTGTATGCTCCATATCACCCCCTCGTCGCTTTTCAGATAAGTTGCCGTCCCTGTGTTGTCCGTTACCAGGTCTATCATTTCTGTCAAGACATTGGGATAGACATAATCGTCATCACTGCAAGCGATGAATAGTAAAGGAGCAAAAAGACATAAAAGAATACATTTCTTCATGGTAAATTATCTGTTTATCGTTAACTGTACTGTTACCTTTGTTTGATTATCGTTCGGATTTCAGCCTTTTGCCGCTTCCAGATAGTTGATTAACGGATTGGCATACATCGTCAATATTTTGTTTCGCAGGAAAGGAATATCCTTGTTGGGCAAATCAATCTTGGCAATCTGTCCTTCCAGATACTTTTCAAACTTAACTTTTTCTTCTTCGGTATATTCTTCGGCAAAACGGGTATCTCCCATTAAGAGGTCGCACGCCACATAATTACCGGCATACAGATGATAGTTTTGATGAATATGCTTGTCTATCAGTTCAGAGATGGCGGTGAATACTTCTGTTTTGGATAAGTTGCGCTCTTTTATCTCATCCAGCTCTTTGTTCAGGCAGGCTGAAGTTTGGAAATGGATGCGGCCCTTATAACCGTAAAGTCCGGTCTGCATATTGATAAGGTCGTCTTCGGGAGATTTCCGGAAGTTGGCGTCGTCCCGTTTCTGTTGCAGCTCTTTTGCCTTCAGAAAGTCACAGGGGTCGTATTCGTAAGAGATGGAAAGCGGAACGAGATTGAGTTCTTTCAGTCGTGCGATGGCGTCTCCTTCTCCTGCCATTGCCATCATTTTAAGCACGCTGTCCTGGGTGCGGTCGTTAGAGTCTTTTGCGCGTCCCTGGCGTTGGGCAATCCACAGGTTTTCATGCTTATGGGTGATGGCAAAGTGCATATAGCGCGACATCAGCGCAGATGCTTCCAGTTTTTGACGCATGCTGAGACCGCGTTGCACGATGAATGATTTATTGATACGTACCAGTTTTTTTATCCAGGGATAAATCAGCAGATTGTCACCGATGGCAATTTCCACGGTATTCATCTTTTGGTCTATCAAGAGAATGCACAGAAAAGCGGAGTCGAGGATAATATCACGGTGATTGGAAATGAAGGTATAATTCATTGTTTTGTCCGTCAGGGCAGAACAGTCGAATGTAAGCCCATTGGCGCATTTCTTTACCAAATCCCATAATAGTCCGTAGAAAAATGCTTTTTGGAACTCCAGGTTTGTCCGGCATAGACGCATCTTCTCGGCAAGGGCCTCAAAGGGGATGCCCGGCATAACAGACTCTACCACTGCCCGGAAACTCGGGTCGGCGATTAACTCTTCATAGATTTTCGGCAACTCCTCGGGAGTGTAAGGACGAATCTTGTCAAATTCAGCTGGTATGTTCATGGCTCTTTTTATTTAAGTTAAAACTTATTTTCAATAATATCGGTCATTACATCTTTGATGTCCAGTCCGGCAGCACGCACTTGCTGCGGGATAAAGCTGGTAGCTGTCATGCCCGGAGTAGTGTTGATTTCCAATAGGTTGACTTTATCTCCTTCGGTAATGATATAATCGATGCGGATAATGCCCGAACATCCTAGTATATCATAGATGGCGGAAGTGAGCAGACGCACACGCTCTGCCGTATCTTCGGGAAGGCGGGCAGGGGTGATTTCCTGTACCTGTCCGTTGTATTTGGCATCGTAGTCAAAGAATTCATTGTCGGTTACTACTTCGGTAATGGGGAATACCACTTCTTTATCTTTTGTTTTATAGCATCCGCAAGTTACTTCCGTACCTTTCATATAGGCTTCGATCATCACTTCATCGCTTTCATGGAAGGCTTTTTCGATGGCAGGCTGAATTTCTTCTTCTGTTTTGACTTTTGTTACGCCAAAGCTGGAACCGCCGGCATTCGGTTTGATAAAACAAGGCAGACCGATTTTGCTGATTACTTCTTGGTCGGTGATTTCAAACCCTTTGCGGAGAATCAGAGATTCGGATACTCGGATTCCGAAACCTTTCAAATATTGGTTGCAAGTGAACTTATTGAATGTTATGGCCGAAACCAGTACATTACAACTGGAGTAAGGAATCCCCAGCAAGTCAAAGTAACCTTGCAGGATACCGTTCTCACCCGGAGTGCCGTGAATGGTGATATAAGCGAAATCGAAAAGCTTCTTTTCGCCATTCTCCATGAATCCGAAGTCGTTACGGTCGATGGGAGTTTTAGTGCCGTCGGGCAATATGACTTCCCAACGGTGCCCTTCCATCTCTACTATATATAGGTTATAACGCTCTTTGTCAATGAAAGAGTAAAGTCCCTGTGCACTGCGCAAGGAAACGACAAGTTCGCTGGAATCTCCTCCGGCTACTATGGCAATAGTACGTTTCATAGTTCTTCTCTGTTACTGATATAGTTTCTCCACTTGTCTATCAGGTTTGTCATATCCTCGGGCAACGGAGAGGTGAAAAACATCTCTTCGCCTGTGCGGGGATGGACAAAGCCCAGCGTCATGGCGTGAAGTGCCTGACGGGGGCAGGTCTCGAAACAGTTGTTTACGAATTGTTTGTATTTACTGAAATGTGTTCCTTTTAGAATTTCGTTTCCACCGTAGCGTTCATCATTGAACAAGGTGTGCCCGATGTGTTTCATGTGCACGCGTATCTGGTGAGTGCGTCCGGTTTCAAGCACGCATTCCACCAAAGTGACATATCCCAACCGTTCCAGAACCCGGTAATGGGTGACGGCGTGCTTTCCTTGTGTGGGGTCGCTTAACACTGCCATCTGCATGCGGTCTTTCGGATTCCGACCGATATTCCCTTCAACAGTGCCTTCGTCATTTTCCACAATTCCCCACACCAACGCATTATATTTACGTTTGGTGGTCTTGTTATAGAATTGAAGTCCGAGGTGTGTTTTGGCATCGGGGGTCTTGGCCACTACAAGTAAGCCTGAAGTGTCTTTGTCTATGCGATGGACGAGTCCCACCTGCGGGTCGTTCGGGTCGTATTTGGGATTGTCTTTCAAATGCCAGGCAATGGCATTGACCAGTGTCCCGTGATAATTGCCGCAACCCGGATGTACGACCAGTCCGGCAGGTTTATTAATCACCATCAGGTCTTCGTCTTCATAAACAATGTCCAATGGAATATCTTCGGGGATAATATCATTGTCGTAACGCGGACGGTCCATCATGACAGTCAGCACATCACATGGCTTTACCTTATAACTGCTTTTTACCGGCTTGCCGTTTGCCATGACGAAACCGGCATCGGCTGCTTTCTGGATTCGGTTGCGCGAAGAGTTGACCAGTCGTTCAAACAAGTATTTATCTATTCGTACTTGCGACTGACCTTTATCCACTACCACCCGGAAATGTTCATATAGCTCCGATGGGTCTTCCACCACTCGCTCTATATCATCCAGTGTATCATCTATTTCATCCGCATATTCTTCTGTCATCATCACTTTTTGGGGAAAATAGTTAGAACCAAGATTTGTCTACTACGGGAGTGTCATCGTCACCGATAGCTGTAGAGTCTGTCAAAGTCGAGTCATTGGTTAACTCATCATTGCCATTGCCCACATGTAGGGTCAATAAAGCTTCGTGTGGAACTTTATCGCCGGCATTCAGGGTACGGCCTTTATAAGTGACACTGTATACCCAGTCTTTTTCACCGCTGATGTATTCCGGTTCGGTGACTCTGAAGCCTAATGCACGCAGTTTGGCTTCGGCTTGGCGCAGTGAACTGTTGTCCATGATATCGGGAACACTCACTTTGGGTGCACTGTCCATATTGATGGTGAGATAGACCGTTCTTCCTTTTTTTACTTTTGAACCTCCGGCGGGATTCTGTTCCAATATGGCACCGGGCGGCATCCCCTTGACATAACTGGAGTCGATGGCGACCGCTTTGAGACTTTGTTTATAGATTTCATTCTCGGCCTGACGCATAGGCAATCCTTTTACATTGGGAACGACCACTGCTTCACCATGACGGGTGTAGTTGTCAAGCCATTGCAGTGTTCCTAAAGCTATTGCTATCACAACAATAATCATGGCCACCAGGTTGAGCCAAAAGAAGCGGTTGTTCTTGAACGAAAAGAATTCTTTAAATGTTACCATAATTAGTTAGATTATTCCGCGTCAAAGATACGACAAATTCAGATTTGTTCCTATATTTATAGTCGAATATCATCTGTTAACAGCCGAATATCTTTTCTTCTTTCTTCGAAGGCTGTATTTACATTGAAGCGTTTTTTGCGTTTTGCATAATTATAACGGATATTTTTGTACCTTTGCGCCCCGAAAAAATAACCTATTCCAAATTCAGGATTAACATTTAAGATAAAAAGATGACAAACGAGACAACAAATGAGCAGGAGGTCTTATTATTACGTCGCAAATTGGACCTTTTGTTGCGTACAGGAAAAATGCTCATGGAGAGCGCTGCGGACACTAACCGCATTGAACGGAACATGAAGCGTGTTGCTGCCTATCTCGGCATTCCCGAGGAGAAGTTACACATTGATATCCGGTGGACTATGTTGATGGTCAATGTGAGTGATGAGAAGCATTCTTTTTCCAAGTTTCAAAAATGTGAAAAGCATGGCATTAACATGGAGGCTATTTCCAAAATCAGTAAATTGTCATGGCGAGCCATCGAACAGGATTATTCGTTGGATAAGTATGAAGAAGAACTGGAAAAGATTGCTCATCAGAAACGTAATTATACTCCTTACGTTGTTGCCATCTGTACCGGGTTTGCCTGTGGCGGATTCTGTAAACTGTTTGGCGGGGACTGGATTGCTTTCTTGATAACTGCGTTATGTACTTTTGTCGGTTTCCGTACCCGTGCCCGTTGTATAGAGTTCGGTATAAATGTGTATATGAGTATTGCTATTTCGGCATTTGTCTGCACGTGTCTGGCGTATGCCTTTTCGTTTACGGGATGGTCTGTAACGCCTTATCATCCTTTGTTGGCATGCACGCTGTATATTGTTCCGGGAGTTCCGCTAATCAACTTTGTGGATGATATGATTGACAATCATTTGCTGGTAGGTATCACCCGTGCCGCCAATACGGTCATGATGGTTGGTGGAATGGCATTCGGTATTGCTTTTGCGATGAGGCTTTTGGTGATGAGTGATGTAACGATTGACCAGAAATTCAGTGAATTGAGCATGGTACCGCATGACGGATATTGGGTGTATGCTATTGCTGCGGCTATTGCTGCGATGGGTTTTGCCACTATCTTTAATATTCAGCGCCGCCTTTTGTGGGTAGTGGCTATAGGCGGAATAATTGCCGTGTGTACCCGTAATTTTGTTAACTTTGAATTGGGATACGGTCCGGTTATCGGTTCGTTTATGGGAAGCTTTGTGGTCAGTTTGTTGGCTGTGAAGGCAGTACACTGGTTTCACGTGCCGAATCATGTGTTGACAATTCCTTCGGTCATTCCGATGGTTCCGGGAGTGTTGATGTATCGTTCCCTGCTGGCATTTATTAATATGCACGGTGTGATAGGCGAGGTGACAAATGCTTTTTCAAATGGTATTAATTCCGCACTTATTATTTTGTGTATATCATTGGGTGTTGCTGTACCTAATATTTTTGCACGCCGTTATATTGCCAAGGACCGTCAGAAATTTCTTCAAAAAGAGCTGGAAGAACGTAAAGCCCGAGGCAAATTTATTGAGTGGTAGTCTGTTAATGGATTTATAAGGTACTCCGCATGGTAGTTAAGTTTGGGAAACTTGCTCTGTGCGGAGTTCTTTTTAATACTAAAAAAACAATTATTATTCCCGATAGTGATTGATAATCTGTATATTTGCATTAAATCTATGCATTATTAAAATATTATATCATGAATAACCTACATTCCGGCTTACTTTATTCGTTGACGGGTGTCACGGCTTTGGCATCTATGTCTTCATGTGCTTCTCAGAAAAAAACAGAGGAGCAGAAACCTTTTAATATTGTCTATATCATGACAGACGACCATACAGCCCAGATGATGAGCTGTTATGATAAACGTTATATGGAAACACCTAACCTTGACAGAATTGCTAATGACGGGGTGCGCTTTACCAACAGTTTTGTGGCAAACTCTTTGAGTGGTCCCAGCCGTGCCTGTATGATAACCGGCAAGCACAGTTGTGCCAATAAATTTTATGATAACACGACTTGTGTGTTTGACTCTTCACAACAGACTTTCCCAAAACTGTTGCAAAAAGCAGGTTACCAGACTGCTTTGGTGGGTAAATGGCATTTGGAGAGCTTGCCGACAGGATTTAATTATTGGGAGATCGTACCCGGTCAGGGAGATTACTATAATCCCCGTTTCATTACTATGCAAAACGATACGATAGAGAAACAAGGTTATCTGACAAATCTCATTACTGATATGAGTATAGACTGGATGGAGAACCAACGCGATAAGGATAAGCCGTTTTGTATTTTGATTCATCACAAGGCGATTCACCGCAACTGGTTGCCCGAGTTGAAGTATCTGAATGAATACGAAGACAAAACCTTCACTATGCCTGATAATTTTTATGATGATTATGAAGGGCGTCCGGCGGCAGCTGCGCAGGAAATGAGTATCTTTAAGGATATGGATATCATGTATGATACCAAGATGCTGGATATGAATAAGGATTCACGCCTGAAATCGGCTTATTTGAACTTTATCGGGCGTCTGACACCGGAAGAGCGCAAACAGTATGATGATTTTTATGCTCCTATTATTAAGGAGTTCTATCAGAAGAATCCGCAAGGAAAAGAACTTGCCGATTGGAAATTCCAACGTTATATGCGTGATTATGCCAAGGTGGTGAAGACATTGGATGATAATGTGGGCCGCGTGCTTGATTATCTGAAAGAAAAGAATTTGTTGGATAATACACTGGTGGTCTATACTTCCGACCAAGGGTTCTACATGGGTGAGCACGGTTGGTTTGACAAACGCTTTATGTATGAAGAGTCCATGCGTACTCCATTGATTATGCGTCTGCCGAAAGGATTCGACAGAAAAGGGGATATTACCGAAATGGTTCAGAACATAGACTATGCGCCTACGTTCCTTGAATTGGCCGGTGTCCCTGTTCCCGAAGACATACATGGCGTATCATTACTTCCATTGCTGAAAGGTGAGCATCCGCAGAACTGGTGCAATGCATTGTATTATCATTTTTATGAGTATCCTGCAGAACATATGGTGAAACGTCATTATGGTGTGCGTACCGACCGTTATAAATTGATTCATTTCTACAATGACATTGATATGTGGGAACTGTATGACTTACAGTCAGATCCGATGGAAATGCATAATCTTTACGGACAGGCTGAATATGAGCCCGTGGTAAAGGAATTGAAAGAAGAACTGCTGAAATTGCAGGAACAGTATAATGACCCTGTCCGTTTCTCTCCAGACAGGGATAAAGAGTAAAATACGATGATGAGATATATTTATCTGATTATTTTAGGCTTGTTTTTTTCCGTTATTAATATGGAAGCGAATAACTCCGCTTCCATATCTTTAGTACCTTGTCCGACCAATGTGGTGCCGGGCACCGGGAGTTTTCAATTTACTCCTAAAACAGTTTTTGCTGTAGAAACGGAAGAACAGGCTGCCATTGTCCGTTTGCTTTCCGACCAGTTTACTTGTGCGGCCGGTTTTACCCCGAAACTGAAAGTGGACAGTAAAAAGGGAAATTTAGTGCTTCAGACAGATAAGACTATTAAAAGTGAAGCTTATTGTCTGGAGATTACTCCCAAGAAAATAACCGTCAGGGCAGCAGATGCCAAAGGTTTCTTTTATGCTCTGCAGAGTATCCGCCAGCTATTGCCGCCGGCAATAGAAAGTGCGGTCAAAGTGGATGGTACGGAATGGATAGTGCCGGCAATGACCATTACCGATGAGCCGCGGTTCGGGTATCGCGGACTGATGGTGGATGTTGCCCGCTTTTTCGTCCCCAAGGAGAATTTGCTTCGTATCATTGACTGCATGGGAATGTTGAAACTGAATACGTTGCATTTGCATTTGGTGGATGATAATGGCTGGCGTATCGAGATAAAGAAATATCCGTTGCTGACAGAAATAGGAGCAAGCCGGGTGGAGCGCCCGGGTAAACTTTTCCCCGAACGCCGTAACCAGCGTCAGGGTGAACCGACAGTGGAAAAGGGCTTCTATACTCAGGATGATATTCGTGAGATTGTTGCTTATGCGGCTGCACGCCGGATAGAGGTGATTCCCGAAATAGAGATGCCGGCTCATACGAACTCTTCATTGGCTGCTTATCCTGAATTGGCATGCCCGGTCGTAGATCGTTTTATCGGTGTGTTGCCCGGTATCGGTGGTAAAAATTCAGAGATCGTTTATTGTGCCGGTAATGACAGTGTCTTTTCGTTTCTGGAAGATGTAATTGACGAAGTGTCGGAACTGTTTCCTTCCAAGTATATTCATTTGGGGGGAGACGAAGCCTCGAAGGTAAATTGGGCGAAGTGTCCGAAATGTCGGGCTCGCATGGAGGCCGAGCATATAGAACATACCGAGGAGTTGCAGAGCTATTTCATGACTCGTATGAGCAATTATGTAAGGAGCAAGGGTAAAGAAGTGATGGGCTGGGACGAATTAACGAACAGCACATTGCCCGAAGGTGCGATTATTTATGGTTGGCAAGGTTTTGGAAAAGCGGCGTTGAAAGCTGCCGCACAAGGGCATCGGTTCATTATGACACCTGCTAGGATTCTTTACTTTATCCGCTATCAGGGGCCTCAGTGGTTTGAGCCTTTGACCTATTTCGGAAATAATACATTAAAAGACGTATATACTTATGAGCCGGTTCAAGAGGAATGGAACCCTATTTATGAGGACTTGTTGATGGGGGTACAGGCATCTATGTGGACAGAATTTTGTAATTCTCCCGATGATGTGGAATATCAGTTATTCCCTCGGTTATTGGCGTTGTCTGACATCGCTTGGGCAAAAAAAGGGACAAAAGACTGGCCCGATTTTTTGAAAAGGATCGATAAGGTTTTGCCTCATATCGAGGCAATGGATATTACTTGTGCCCGCTCGATGTACAATATAGATCATAAGGTTACCCCAAAGGGGAAAAAGTTGATGGTGGAGCTTTCGTGTATTAGGCCTGATGTAGAAATCCGATATACCGAAGATGGAACGGAACCTATCGCATCGTCGAGTCTTTACGCTTCTCCCTTGACGGTAAAGAGTACGACCTGTATAAAAGCCGCGACTTTCATGAACGGAGAGAAAATGGGGGAGACTTTGCTCCTGGATTTACAGTGGAACAAGGCTACGGGAAAAGAGGTATTGGCTTCGAATGAAAAACGATATGTGTTGACCAATGGTATTAGAGGCAGTTTGCGTCATACCGATTTCGAATGGGCCGGGTGGTATGACGAAGATGCATCGTTTGTTCTGGATATGGGAAAAAGGACTCCGGTGAAAGAAGTTCGTATAGGGTGTATCACTAACTCTGGAATGGCCGTTCATAAACCTTCGCTAATTCGGTTATCTGTATCGAACAATAAAAAAACATTCGTTCCGGTAAGAGAGATTACTTTTTCTCAGGAGGATATTTTTAAGAATCGTACAGCCGTGGAAGATGCCGTTTTCAGTGGGTTGGATTTGAATGCCCGATATTTGAAGCTCGAAATGGAAAATCCCGGACTTTGTCCCATCGGAGATATACGTGAAGATCAGAAGATATGGATGTATTTCGATGAGTTGATTGTAAATTAAAATAATTAATACTTTTTTCTCCGGTTGTAAATAAATGGCCTGTTCGAGGGAAAGTGTAAAAAAATATGTTTATTTTAGTAGAAAAATAGATATGAAATCGATACCGTTGATATTACCGTTAATGGCACTCCCAATTTCGGGACAAGCCGAAAAGAGAGGGAACGTGGAGATGCCGCAATGTCCGAATGTCGTGTTCATCTATGCCGATGATATAGGCTATGGCGATTTAAGTTGTAATGGATCTAAGACGATAAATACTCCGAACGTGCAACGCATGGCTACCGAGGGAGTGAGATTTACTAATGCTCATAGTGCTGCGGCTACCAGCACACCTTCCCGTTATGCGATGTTGACCGGCGAATATGCATGGCGTAGGGAAGGTACGGGTATTGCCGATGGGGATGCGGGAATGATTATCCGTCCCGAACGATACACGTTGGCCGATATGTTCCGAGATGCCGGATATGCTACCGGGGTTGTCGGTAAGTGGCATTTGGGGCTCGGAGATGAAAAAGGGACACAAGACTGGAATCAACGGTTGTCGCCGAATCCTGCCGATATAGGATTTGATTATTCTTATATTATGGCCGCTACGGGCGATCGAGTCCCTTGTGTATTCGTAGAGAATGGGGCGGTTGTAAATCTTGATCCGGAAGATCCTATTTATGTCAGTTATAAGCAGAATTTTCCGGGAGAACCTACGGGGAAAAAGAATCCTGATTTATTGGTTATGCATCCTTCGCATGGTCATAACCAGAGTATCGTCAATGGCATTTCTCGTATTGGATATATGAAGGGCGGAAAATCTGCGTTGTGGAAAGACGACCAAATTGCCGATGAGCTTACAAACAAAGCTGTTTCGTTTATCGAGAATCATAAGGACGAACCTTTCTTTCTCTATTTTGCCACGCAGGATGCACATGTTCCCCGTGTACCTAATGAACGCTTTGCCGGGAAATCGGGTATGGGGCCGAGAGGAGATGTCTTGTTGCAGTTCGATTGGAGTGTGGGTGAGATTTTATCGGCTTTGAAGAAAAACGGATTAGATAAAAATACAATTATTATCTTGTCGAGCGATAACGGCCCGGTTGTAGACGACGGATATAAAGACCAGGCTGTGGAGCTATTGGGAGAACATAAACCCGGAGGGCCTTTCAGGGGTGGTAAATATAGTTCTTATGAGGCGGGGACCAGAGTCCCTTGTATTCTTCGCTGGGTAGACACAGTGAAGCCGACCGTTTCGGATGCGTTGGTATGCCAAATTGATTGGTTCGCTTCGTTTGCCTCGTTGTTGGGAACCGATTTACCCGAGGGGGCTGCTCCTGATAGTGAGAATTATTTAGATACGTGGTTGGGAAAAGAAGCCGAGGGGCGTCCTTATTTGGTTGAACAGAATGCACAAAATAATTTATCGATTACTTCCGGCGAATGGAAGTATATAGAACCCGGAAAAGGAGAGCCATTCAATAAAAATGTCGGTATTGAAACAGGTAATAGTTCTCTTCCCCAGTTGTACAATTTGCATAAGGACTTGGGAGAGCGGAAAAATGTAGCCGAACAATATCCCGATGTCGTCGAAGAATTAGCAGCGAGATTATTGGAAATAAAAGACGGGCGAGTTGCTCTTCCGCTTAAATGATAACGGAAAAAATTTGTTGAAATATATCCATTTTAAGAATAAGATGATGAAAAATAATATCCTGTTTTTGATTTGTATGTTGTTGTGCCCGTTGGGAAAGACTTTCGCTAGGGTAGAGACACCGGAGTGGCAGAGCCAATATGCCATAGGCTTGAATAAATTGGCTCCTCATGCTTATGTTTGGCCGTATAAAGAGGGGGATATAAACAGCGTGCGGGCACAAGACTATGAACAGTCTCCTTATTATATGAGCTTGAACGGCACGTGGAAATTCAATTGGGTACGGAATCCCGATAAGCGTCCGGTGAATTTTTACCGTCCCGACTTTTATACCGGTGGCTGGAATGATATACAGGTTCCGGGGAACTGGGAATGCCAGAATTATGGTATCCCTATATATGTGAATGAGACATACGAGTTTGACGATCCGATGTTTCATTTTAAGAAAAATCCTCCTTTTGTTCCCTATGAGGATAATGAGGTCGGTTCTTATCGCCGTACATTCGTTTTGCCTGAATCTTGGATAGGACGTCGTATCGTCTTGTGTTTCGAGGGTGTTACTTCTTTTTATTATGTGTGGCTCAATGGGGAGCTTTTGGGATATAATCAGGATTCCAAAACCCCGGCTGAGTGGGATATTACTAATAAGGTGAAACAGGGTGAGAATACACTCGCTGTCGAAGTTTATCGTTGGAGTGCGGGGGCGTATCTCGAATGTCAGGATATGTGGAGATTGAGTGGAATCGAACGCGATGTTTATCTGTATAGCACTCCCGAAGAGTATATTGCCGATTATAAAGTAGTTTCTCCATTGGATAAAAATTTGTATAAAGATGGGGAGTTCTCTTTGGACGTGCATATAGGTGGTTTGAAAGGCCGACACGGCATAACGGTTCATTATGGATTATTCGATGCCGATCATCGAATGGTCGCACAGGACGGCGGTTCTCCGGTGCGAGACAGTATCGTATCGTTTGATGCGATTATTCCTGATGTTAAACCGTGGAATGCCGAGCAGCCTTATCTCTATACGTTGGTTGTCGATTTGAAAGACGAGCAGGGGCAAGTAATAGAAACGACGGGGTGTCCCGTGGGTTTTAAAACCTCTGAGATTAAGAATGGTCGTTTTTGTATCAATGGAGTCCCTGTGTTGGTAAAAGGAGTGAATCGACACGAGTTCTCAGAACAGGGCCGTACGGTTAGTAAAGAGTTGATGTTGAAAGATATACAACTGATGAAGCAAAATAATATCAATACAGTGCGTTGTGCCCATTATCCTAATCATTCCTATTGGTATCAGTTGTGCGATCGGTATGGTCTTTATGTTATAGACGAGGCGAATATCGAATCTCATGGAATGGGGTACGGTCCGGCGACTTTGGCTAAGGATACATCGTGGTTGAGTGCACACATGGACCGCACCCGCCGTATGTATGAGCGGACAAAGAATAATCCTTCGGTTACGATTTGGTCGTTGGGTAATGAAGCCGGCAACGGAATTAATTTTGAGAAAACTTACGAGTGGCTGAAATCGGTGGAGACTAACCGTCCGGTACAATATGAACGGGCAGAACAAAATTTCAATACCGATATTTATTGCCGTATGTATCGTAGTATAGACGAGATAAAGGCTTATCTTGCACAACCGGATATTTATCGCCCCTTCATTCTTTGTGAATATGCTCACGCTATGGGTAACAGCGTGGGGGGATTGAAAGATTATTGGGACGTTTTCGAGTCAGAACCGATGGCTCAGGGCGGTTGTATTTGGGATTGGGTGGATCAATCTTTCCGAGAGGTAGATTCCGACGGTCGGTGGTATTGGAGCTACGGAGGGGATTATGGTCCCGAGGGTGTCCCTTCTTTTGGTAGTTTTTGTTGTAATGGGTTGGTAAATGCTGTCCGGGAACCACATCCTCATTTGTTTGCTGTGAAAAAAGTATATCAATATATCAAATCTCGTTTGATAGATAACGAGAATTTGACGGTTACGGTCAAGAATTGGTATGACTTTACCGATTTGAAAAATTATACTTTGCATTGGAATGTGACCGCCGATAACGGGAACATATTGGCTCAGGGAGAGGTGATAACGGCTTGTGCCCCGCACGAGACGGTAGAGATTGTTCTTGGGAAAGTGAAACTGCCTCGTGATGTGAAGGAGGCCTATCTGAATCTTAGTTGGACTCCTAATCAAGCCTCGGCTTTTATGGACACGAATTATGAAGTGGCATATGACCAGTTTGTCCTTCTTGCCAATTCCAAATATGAAGCAAAAATAGATTTACCGTCAGGTACAAAATTAGAAAGAGACGGATATACGTGGTTTAACGATAAAGTATCAGCTACGGTTTCTCCTGAGACAGGTGCATTGATTTCATATAAATATCGAGGTGAAGAATGGCTTTCACAACCGGTGGAACTGTCGCTATATCGACCCTTGACCGAGAATGACAAAAAAGACAAACATGGAGGCATGCTTTGGAAGAAAGCGGGGTTGGATAAAATTTCCCAGAAAGTGACATCGATAAAGCCCTCTAAGAATGGTTTTACGGTCGATGTTTCTGTTCTCAACGCAAAAGACAATGAGATAGGAACCGGGAGCTTTGTTTATACATTGGATCGGAAGGGTATGTTAAAGATAAATACTGTCTTTACTCCCGATACAGCTATCGTGAAGTCATTGCCTCGGGTGGGATTGACATTCCGTATGCCTGTGGCGAATTGTTGCGATGTGACCTATTTAGGTCGGGGTGATTTTGAGAACTATGTAGATAGGGTTGCCGGGAAGATAGGAATTTATGAGACTTCGCCTTTCGCTATGTTTCATTATTATGTGATGCCCCAGTCTACCGGTAATCGCATAGATACCCGTTGGCTGGCGTTAACCGGAGAAAAGGGTAGTGGCTGGAAAATAATTTCTGACAAACCGTTCCAGTTCAGTGTATTACCTTACTCGGATATAAACATCGAAGCTGCTACACATATCAATGACCTGAATTTTGACGGTGAAGTGACAGTACATGTGGATGCTGCACAAACTGGGGTAGGAACTGCGACTTGCGGACCGGGTGTGCTGCCTGTCTATTGGCTGCCGTTAGAATCCTATGAGTTTGATTTTACTTTTATCCCGGTAAAGGAATAAATTCGGATAGGTTTTGAGCGGGACGAAATCGGGAGCTGTGTGATTATGGCGCCTTTTTATAGGTAGAGATTTTG
>ENA-OPVU01000315-OPVU01000315.1-human-gut-metagenome-genome-assembly--contig:-NODE-315-length-34464-cov-3.315731_pt1 | contig 34464 bp, 26 predicted proteins | sample MGYA00241497_ERZ501986 | MGnify/ENA primary metagenome ERZ501986 (study PRJEB25962, sample SAMEA2042995) | human gut metagenome | biome: human gut; feature: human-associated habitat; material: faeces...
AGCAAAAGAGCGCAAACTTGGTTATCTGCATGTTATGACACCTTGTGTCGGTACGGTAAATCTGTACAAGACTTCCGGTCACTGGGATCACTACAAAGAGAACATGTTCCCGGCAATGGAAGTTGAGGGAGAGTCTTTCGTACTCCGTCCGATGAACTGCCCGCATCACATGATGATCTACGCAAACAGAATGCATTCCTATAAAGATCTTCCGATCCGTATCGGTGAGATCGCACATGACTTCCGTTTTGAGGCAAGTGGAACTTTAAAGGGTATCGAGAGAGGAAGACATTTCTGCCAGAATGATGCACATTTATTTGTAACACCGGAGCAGATCGAATCAGAGTTTGCAAAAGTGGTTGAGCTGATCTTTGATACTTACAAAGATTTCAATATCACAGATTACCGCTGTGTACTCTCCCTAAGAGATCCGGAAGATAAAGTAAAATATCATGATGATGATGAGATGTGGAACAACGCAGAGAACGCACTCCGCAAAGTACTTGATGATATCGGTATTGAGTATACAGAGGAGATCGGTGAGGCTGCTTTCTACGGACCAAAACTGGATGTAAACGTAAAACCGGCGATCGGTAATGAGTATACACTTTCCACCTGCCAGTTAGACTTCTGTCTGCCGGCAAAATTCAATCTGTCCTATATTGACAGTGACGGAACCAAGAAAACACCGGTTGTTTTACACAGAGCGATCCTTGGTTCCCTCGACCGTTTCATGGCATATATTTTAGAGGAGACAAAAGGAAACCTGCCGTTATGGTTAGCTCCGGTTCAGGCTAAGATCCTTCCGGTAAAAAATGAGGATGAGGAACTTAACGCATACTCACATGACTTATACAAATATCTCGATGATAACGGAATCCGTGTTGAGATCGATGAGAGAAACGAGAAACTCGGCTACCGTATCCGTGAAGCACAGATGGAGAAAGTGCCGTATCTGTTAGTACTTGGTAAGAACGAAGCAGCTGACGGAACCGTAAGTTACAGACTGCATGGAGAGCAGAATTCCACCACAGTTTCCAGGGAAGATTTCCTTGCACTGTTAAAAGAGGATATCCGCACAAAGAAGATCAATCCTGCAGCATTAAAATAAACAGAAATATGAAAATGCGGTGTGTCCGGCAGGATATGCCGTATTTTTTTAAATTCATGACTGGAATACACCAGACAGGAAACAAAAGCCTGATAAATTGTCAAAGATGTATATTGCAATCAAAATTAAATGATAGTAGAATGAAACCAATATAGGACCGTTTATGAGAATAAATCAGAAAGAACAAAGGAGGATATTGATGTGACCCTAAGTGGAAAAGTATCATTAAAGGTAAAAATGACGATTCTGATTATTGAGATTTTAATAATCGGATCATATGGAGTAGTTGTCGGAGATAAAAATATGGGTGCTATCCGTAATGATGCGATCGCCAGCATGGAAGAATATGTAAGTGAGGAACATCCGGAATATTCCCAGGAAGAAATACAACAGGAACTGCAGCCGATATTGCAGAAAATGCAGCAGGAAAAGAAAGCAAAACAGGATCAGTTTTTCTATTTTATGGTTATTATGTGTATACTCACGGATATATGGGTACTGTATCTTACATTCGACATTACATCGGGCGTCAAAAGATCTGCGCTGTTTGCCAAAAAAATGGGACAGGGCGATTTTACGCAGCGTGTGGAGGAAAAATACCTGAAACGTGAAGATGAGATCGGTATTCTGGCACGCAGCATCCGTGACATTCATCACAATATGAGACATCTGATCGGCTATGTACAGCGCGAAGCGGATACATTGGATGAAACGGTTGGAACAGCAGAGACGGCACTGGCAAAACTTGCGGACGAGATCGACAGTGTATCCGGTATCATGCAGGAACTTGCAGCCGGAAATCAGGAGACCGCAGCAGCTGCACAGGAAGTGAATACGATGTCCGGAGAGATTGAGGAAGCTGCAAAAGGAATTGCAGAGCATGCGCAGGAGGGAAACGGAAAAGTTGACGAGATCCATACCAGAGCGGCTGATACGAAACAAAAAATCAGTGCAGGCCGTGCAAATATAAGGAAAGTGCATGGGGAAATCAATGAGAGCTTATCGGAAGCACTGGAAAATGCAAAAGTCGTGGAGCAGATCGGTGTTCTTGCGGAGTCCATCATGGGAATCACTTCGCAGACAAATCTGCTGGCTTTGAATGCATCAATTGAAGCCGCAAGAGCCGGAGAGGCGGGAAAAGGATTTGCAGTTGTTGCAGATGAGATCCGTAATCTTGCGGAGCAGTCGGCGAGCACGGTCGGGAATATCCAGGAAGTGACAGAGCGTGTCCAGACAGCAGTTGCAAGACTGACCACAGATGCAAAACGTCTGTTAGAGTTTGTGGGAGGAGACGTCACGGAGAGTTTTAATGATTTTGAAAAAATGGCAGATAATTATAATGAAGATGCAAACTATGTTGAAGAACTTGTAACGGATTTCAGTGCGGCATCCGAACAGCTTTTAGCTTCAGTCAGCGGAGTGGTTGCAAATATACAGGAGGTAACGAAAGCTGCGAATGATGGTGCGGCAAGTACCGGAAGCATTGCAGAGCGTGTTACCAATGTTGACAGACAGGCAGAAGATATGCGTGTACTGATGAAACAGACGCAGGAAGCATCTTTGATGCTGCGGAAGGACACAAAGAAATTTACGGTTGCATAGACAGGATCAATCTATTGTAAAAAATATTTTGGATAAAGTGAAAATTAGGACTGCACCACCATTTACTAATTTTAAAAGTTCAAGTAAAATATAAGTAAAATTATGCTTTGTAAAACAGGGAGACTTATATGTTACGGGAAAAGATTAAAAATTGGAAAATGGAACTGGCTGCAGTCCTTGTTTTTGTTCTGGTTTTGGGAATGACGGGGCTATCCGGCAGTGTGAAGGCGGCAGACCAGACGGACTTGAAAACAATAGATATCATGTTCGTGCATGACACACATTCTCATCTGAACAGCTTTTCAACGGTAGTAGATGAAAAACAGGAAATGATCGGCGGGTTTGCAAGGATTAAGACACTGATCGATGAACAGAAAGAAAAAGACCCGGATACACTGGTGGTGGATGGCGGAGATTTTTCCATGGGAACGCTGGTGCAGACCGTTTTTGAGACACAGGCGGCAGAGATTCGGATGTTAGGGGCACTGGGCTGTGAGGCGACAACACTTGGCAACCATGAATTTGATTATCGTTCAAAGGGGCTTGCTAAGATGCTTGAAACCGCGGCGGAAAGCGGAGATACCGTGCCGGAGCTTCTTGTCTGTAATATCAACTGGGATGCCATGGAACAGCAGGGATTCTCAGAAGGACAGCAGCAGATCCGTGATGCATTTACGGAATACGGTGTGAAAGATTATGTGATGGTGCAAAAGGGCGATGTCCGGGTGGCACTGCTTGGCGTATTCGGAAAAGATGCACTGGCATGTGCACCGACTTGCGAACTGCAGTTTACGGATCCGGTGGAAGCAGTAAAAAAGACCGTAGCTGAAATTAAGAAAAACGAAGATGCGGATATTATCGTCTGTCTTTCCCATAGTGGAACTTCAGAGGATGAGTCAAAGTCAGAAGATGAGATTCTTGCGAAAAAAGTGCCGGATCTGGATGTGATCGTCAGCGCACATACGCATACGAAACTGGATGAGCCGATTGTGCATGGGGATACTTATATCGTTTCCGCAGGTGAGTACGGCAAGTATTTAGGTTCCTTATCCTTAGAACAAAAGGATGATGGCCGATGGAACATGAAAGAATATAAACTTACTTCAATCGAGACGGACATTGCAGAGAATGCTGCTACACAGGAAGAAATCAATTCTTTTATGGCGACGGTGGATACCGATTATCTGGCACAGTTTGGGTTTACGAGAGAACAGGTACTTGCGGAAAATGATGTAGCATTTGACAGCCTGGAGGATCTCTACAACATCCATACCGAGCATAATCTGGGGGATCTCATCGCAGATGCCTATGCTTATGCGGTCACAAACAGTACGGATTATAATGGCACTCCCGTGGATGTGGCAATCGCGCCGAGTGGAACGATCCGTGACACCTACACAAAGGGAAATATTACAGTAGAAGATGTTTTCAATTCATTTTCACTTGGAATCGGTGCAGACGGTGTGCCGGGTTATCCGCTGATCGAGGCATATCTGACAGGAAAAGAGTTAAAAACCGTGGCAGAGATCGACGCATCCGTGTCGGATCTGATGACATCCGCACGTTTGTATATGTACGGTTTGCAGTTTACTTATAATCCGCACCGTATGATCTTAAACCGTGTTACCGACGTGTATCTGCTGGATGCAGATGGCAATCGCAGGGAGTTAGAGGACGATAAACTGTATCGCGTGGTGGCAGATCTTTACAGTGGGCAGATGCTGTCTGCGGTGACGAAAACATCGTATGGACTGTTGTCTGTTGTGCCGAAAAAGGCAGACGGAACACCGATTGAAAATTTTGAAGATGTGATTTTGACAGATAATGGCGGGGAATTAAAGGCATGGACGGCGATCGCACATTATATGGAGTCGTTCCCGGATGAAAATGGAGATGGAATTGCGGATATTCCACAATATTATGCCGGATTGCATGAAAGAAAAGTGGTAGATGATTCGGCCAATCTCATAAAATTAATAAAAAATCCGAACAAATATGCCGTCATGATCGCAGGAGTCGTATTGATCGTTATTTTACTGGTTGTTTTGCTGATACGGTTAGTGTTAAAATTAGTAAAATACCAGACAGGAAAAAGACGCAGCGGAAGTAAAGCAGGAGAATAACCATGAGCGCGCAGGACAAAACGGAAGAAATTTTAAGACAAATGCATATATTGCTTGCAGGCAGTGAAGCTTATGACAGTATTGGCAGTAAAATTATCCTTGATAAAAAAAGAATGTTAGAGCTGCTTGCAGAGCTAAATAAGGCCATTTACGCGATGCTGGATGAGTATGAACTGACAACGCGGGGCAAGGAGCGTGCAAGACGTGAGGCGGCAAAAATCGGAGAAGATATCTTAAAAGATGCCAGCGGGAAAGCGGAGGATGTGTATGCTGCGTCTGTTATGTATACCAATGAGGCACTGCGGCATGTACAGGAAATCATGCAGAGGGCAACGGATGCCATGCAGGAGATTTATAAGGATGCCAATGAAAAACTTCAGAAAGAAAAAGATGTTGTAAGGAGAGACCAGTCAGACCTGAAAGGACATCTGCAGAATCTTGCTGATACGGACAAATATCTGAATCTGATCGAGGATCGTAACCGTGAGATTGAAAAAGAAAGGGCAAAGGAAAAGGGGGAGACAGAGCCATCGCCTTATTCTGCGATCAAACCGGAAATTAAGATCAACCAGGAGTATTTTGAAAAGGCAGGAATCGTGCCGGAAAATGAACTGCCCGAAGAAATTCCCGAAGATACGCCAGAGGAAGCTGCGCCAAAAGCAGAGGTAAATGTCAATGTCAATCTGGATGCGGAATATTTCCACTGGAAAGAGGGCGGGGAAGCTTCCGGCGAGAAGAAACCGGAGAAACATTCTTTCTTCTCCAGACATCATAAAGAGTAAAAGGAGAATGTGATGTTAGAGAAGCCGGAGGAAAAAGAGTTTCACAAAAAATGGGAAAGCCTGTATGTTTTTACGGGACGCAGAAGTGACCTGACAACGATGATTTCCATTGCGGTCATAAATCCAATGATCCTGTATGTCTTTATCGGGTATGTAGCAGGGAAACGGATCAGTCTGCCGGTGTTGTATCTTATCATCGATGGAGTATTGTTTTTACAATGGGGACTGCTGGTAAAAAGACGGAAAAGAAAGATAGAGCAGTCCATACAGGATGTGGCCGGACAAATGGACACCATCAGGGAAAAAATAAATGAACTGGGAAATTAACTGACAAAACAGGGAGACAGCCTTAATGGCCGTCTCCCTGTTTATATCCTGTATTAGAGATGATCTGCTGGCTGTTTGAAAGAACTGTTGCAGATGGGGTATAATTTTCATCATTAAATAAAAACTGATGTAATTGTGTAACGTTAGAAGCAAGATCGCACGGAATGACAACATCGCCGATCTTATCATATTTGTGCGTTGTTTTTTCATATGGAAAACCGGTTGTATCTCCAATGTCATAACTGAAAACTTTTGTGGCAAGGGCAAGGAGATTCGTGTTGGAAAAACTGGTCTGAATGTCCCCAAAAGCTGCGTTGATCAGTTTGTTGAGTGTCAGAATGTTGGATTTCTGCGCTTTCTGCATCATTGCGGTCAAAACAGTACGCTGGCGTTCGGTTCTGCGGTAGTCATCACCGCCGCCATAACGGATTCGTGCGTAGGCGCATGCCTGTACGCCGTCTAAGGTGTAAGTTCCGCCGGAGGCAGGTGGTGTGGAATTGTGTCCGGTCAGTTCATTTAATTCTTTCATATAACCGATCATCAGACTTGCCTCATCATCGGTGATCGTGATGTCGACACCGTCTAACAGGTCGACACATTCAATGATCGCATTGAAGTCGACGGTTACATAGTCGGTGATTGCAAGATCAAGATTGGTATTTAACATGGACAGTGCCTGTTCCGGTCCGCCCTTTGCGTAGGCTGCGTTGCATTTCTGGTAAGTGCCGTTTCCGGTATCTAAATAAGAATCACGGTAAACAGATACCAGATTGATGGTATGCTGTTTCGTATCGATGTTTGCCAACATGATAACGTCGCTGTTTCCTTTGGAGAGGCTGCCGTTGGAACGGTTGTCGAGTCCGAAGAGTGCGATCGTTTTGTAATGAGCCATCGCTTCTTTTGTCTCATCGGAGAGATCGTCATTGATGGAAACGTCGTTCATGTCCAGCTTATTCTTTTCAATTTTTGATAATTTGGTTGTGATAAAAAGGGCAATGGCGAGGAGCAGGATGATCAGCAGCTCCAGTAGAAGGAGCATGATTTTTTTCTGCTTTCTGCTTTTGCCTGCAGTGTGCACATTTTTTTTCATAAGAATCCTCCATTCCTGCGATGTCTTTTGCGCATATCAAGTTTGTGCGTAAGCACAAATCTTGCGTGTGAAAAATGTATTTTTCACACTATCCTCCGTTTTGTGTAAAACTTATTTTATTTACGGGAAAACTGTGGAAAATCTACGGAATTCCTGTGTGTACCAGTACGGGTACGAAAGATATCATAAGGCGGGGATGAATAGGATGCAATAAAGTATTTCTTAAATTTAAGGCCAATTTCTTAAATTAAATTAAGAAATGTGGAAAATGTTGTATATGCAGTGGGAATTTAAAGGAATATTAAGAAATCCGCTCTATAACAATTTAAACTTTCCTGTTAAAATAAATGTAAGATCTGGTGTAATACTTGAAGTAAGACACAAAAAGAATGGAGGAACTTATGCAGACAATTTTAGTGTGTGATGATGATAAGGAAATCGTGGAAGCGATCGAAATATATTTACAGCAGGAAGGATACCATATTTTAAAGGCATATGACGGCGAAGAAGCACTGGAGATCTTAAAAGAAAATGAGGTTCATCTTCTGATCATGGATGTGATGATGCCGCGTCTGGACGGAATCCGTGCGACCTTAAAAATCCGTGAGGAGAGCAGCATTCCGATCATTATTTTGTCTGCAAAGACGGAGGATGCGGATAAAATTTTAGGACTTAACATCGGGGCAGATGACTATGTGGAGAAACCGTTTAATCCGCTTGAACTGGTAGCGAGGGTCAAATCACAGTTAAGGCGTTATACCCAGCTTGGAAATGCGGCAGAGAGCAGCGCATCGGTGTATACAGTCGGTGGATTGTCGATCAATGATGATTTAAAAGAAGTGACCGTGGATGGAGAAGTGGTAAAGCTGACACCGATCGAGTACAACATCCTTTTATTACTGGTCAAAAATCAGGGAAAGGTATTTTCCATTAATCAGATCTATGAGAGCATCTGGAATGAGGATGCGATCGGAGCGGACAATACGGTGGCAGTACATATCCGCCACATCCGTGAAAAAATCGAGATCAATCCGAAGGAGCCGCGCTATTTAAAGGTTGTGTGGGGCGTTGGATACAAGATCGACAAGAACTGATTCTGGGAGGGATTCCGTACGCCGGCATACAGGATAATGTCCGGCACGGGGATGGAGACTTCATATGGAAAAGAAATCATACACATACGGCAGTAAGCTGGCAGGGATGATCCTGCACCTGTTTTTTACGGTAATACTTACCATCGCTGTCTATCTTTTGGCATCACTGATCAGCAAAAATATTCTGCAGGTAACGGATATCGGTACAGATGATTTTTTTAATTCGGGCTACTATACCAAATGCATGGAGCAGAAATGCAGTGAACTGACCGATTATCTGCATCTGTTACAAAAAGGCAATAAGCGGAGTGCGGAGGACGATAAGCGTTATCTGCAGTATACAAATGAGTTTAAGCGTGAAGACACCAATTTCTGTTACTGGTATAAACAGAATGGGGTGTGGTATACCAATCAGCCGGATTCGGTGGAAGGCCAGGAGTTTGATACACAGACTGTTCTCATGGAGGCAAAGACCATGGGGGATTATCTGATCTATGATATGGAGAAAAAGGAATTTGGAACGGATATCCGCGGCATGGAGAATTACTTTTTTGACAGTTATAATAACCAGATGTATCTGCCACTGGAAAATGTGGTGCTTGTGATCGGAGTGGATACGGATCTGACGGCAAAAGACGATCTGTATGATGCCGAGATGGAGTATGTAAGACTGCATCCGTGGATCAAAGTCAGTATTGTTGCTGCGCTGGTCAGTCTGATGGGATGGGTATTAAGTCTTGTATATCTGACACTTGCAACCGGACACAGAGATGGGGAAGAAGGAGTTCATCTTAATTTTGTGGACCGGATAAAAACAGAGATCGTGACCGCCGTATTTATTGCAGCAACCAGTGAGCTCATCATGCTTTTGTCCCATGTAAATAATAAAACGTGGAACGTGTCGGGACTGTTGGTCGCATCGGGAACGGTCAGTCTATTGATTGATGTACTGTTTCTCATTTTTTATCTGAGCATGGTGCGCCGGATGAAGGCGGAAGTGATGTGGGAAAACAGCCTTGCCTGCTGGTTTGTAAAAGGGATGGACAAGTTTTTTGAAAAACGGACGGTGACGGTGAGCGTGCTGGTTGTCTTTGCAGTCCACATGATCGTCTGTTTCGTGCTTGCGATGGGAGCTTTTTATTACCACCGGGTAATCTGTCTGGTACTGCTTTTAATCTTCAGCGGCATGGAGGCATATTTCCTGCTGCGTTCGGCAGTGGAACATTATCAGGTATATGAAGGCGTGGAAAAAATTACGGAAGGTGTGCTAAGCAACAAGATCGACACAGAAGGACTGCATGGTGAGGATAAAAAACTTGCCGAAGCGATCAACAATATTGGCAGCGGTCTTTTGCATGCGGTGGATGACAGTACGAAAAATGAGCGCATGAAGGCAGACCTGATCACGAATGTTTCACATGACATCAAAACACCGCTGACCTCGATCATTAATTATGTCAATCTGATCAAACTGGAACATATTGATAATGAACGGGTGAATGGTTATATCCGGATCCTGGATGCCAAGTCACAGCGGTTAAAGCAGCTGACGGAGGATCTGGTTGAGACATCGCGTATTACATCCGGAAATGTCAAACTGGATATGCAAAAGATTGACTTAGTGGAGCTGATCTATCAGACGGCAGGCGAGTTTAATGAAAAATTTGAGGCGAAAGAGCTTACAATCGTCACCAAACTCCCGAAAACGGAAGTGATGATCCTTGCGGACGGCAGACAGCTCTACCGTGTCATCGAAAACCTTTATAATAATGTTGCAAAATATGCGCTGGAAAAAACAAGAGTTTATGTGGATGTGCATGTACTGGAGGAAAAAGTGACCTTTTCCATCAAAAATGTTTCGGAGCGTTCCCTTGCGTTGGAAAACAGTAATGCGGGAGATCTGACAGAGCGTTTTATCCGTGGGGATGCCTCAAGAACGACCGAGGGAAGCGGACTGGGGCTTTCCATTGCAAAGAGTCTGACACAGCTTATGGGCGGCATCTTTTTCATCGGGGTGGACGGAGATCTGTTTAAGGCTTCGATCACATTCCCGATGTACAGGGAAACAATAGATACGGATGAATAAGAGAGTAAATTTACGGCTGTTTTCAGCAGATAGGGCATGCGCTTTCCAATGCTTTCGGTTTAACGTGTAAAAGTACTTGATTTTTGCTGATGCTGTCTATATAATTTTAAACAATGGATCTAATAGAAAATGGGCAAAAGAATGGAGGAAACCATGAAATTATACGATAGCGGTGTATATCTCGTAAATGGAAATGAACTGGTACCGGACGGTGCAAATGCCATCGAAGAGGTCGTAAAAAAGACCGGGGCAGCAGTGACCAAAGAGCAGGCGGCAGAAAATACGATTGCTTACGGTATCTTAAAAAATCATAATACATCCGGCAATATGGACAAACTTCAGATCAAGTTTGACAAGCTGACATCCCACGATATCACATTTGTCGGAATCATCCAGACAGCAAGAGCATCAGGATTAGAGAAGTTCCCGATCCCATATGTGCTGACGAACTGTCACAACAGCCTGTGTGCAGTCGGAGGTACGATCAACGAGGATGATCACATGTTTGGTTTAACCTGTGCAAAGAAATACGGCGGGGTTTATGTACCGCCTCATCAGGCAGTCATCCATCAGTTTGCACGCGAGATGCTTGCGGCAGGCGGAGCGATGATCCTTGGTTCTGATTCCCACACACGTTATGGCGCACTTGGTACCATGGCAGTCGGCGAGGGTGGACCGGAGCTTGTAAAACAGCTTTTAAACAAGACTTATGATATCGATATGCCGGGTGTGATCGGCGTTTATCTGACAGGCACACCGATGAAAGGTGTCGGACCGCAGGATATTGCACTTGCCATTATCGGGGAAGTATTTGATAAAGGTTATGTAAAGAATAAAGTCATGGAGTTCGTCGGACCGGGCATTGCAAACTTAAGCGTTGATTTCCGAATCGGTGTGGACGTTATGACGACAGAGACGACATGTCTTTCTTCCATCTGGAAAACAGATGACAAAGTAAAAGAGTTTTATGCGATCCACGGCAGACCACAGGATTACAAAGAGTTGAATCCGGGCAGCGTGGCATATTATGACGGAATGATCGAGATCGACCTTTCAAAGATCAAACCGATGATCGCAATGCCATTCCATCCGAGCAACACTTACACGATCGAAGAGTTAAACGCAAACCTGATGGACATCTTAGATGACTGTGAGAAACGTGCAGAGGTAAGTTTTGACGGTGCGGTCAAACTGGACTTAAAGAGCAAAGTAAGAGATGGAAAACTCTATGTAGATCAGGGTATCATCGCAGGCTGCGCAGGCGGTGGATTTGAGAATATCTGTGATGCAGCAGACATCTTAAAGGGTGCGAGCATCGGACCGGATGAGTTTACGTTAAGCGTATATCCGGCAAGTACGCCGATCTATATGGAGTTAGTAAAGAATGGTGCAGTTGCATCCCTGATGGAGACAGGTGCGATCGTTAAGACGGCATTCTGCGGACCGTGCTTTGGCGCTGGCGATACACCGGCAAACAACGCATTTTCCATCCGCCACTCCACCAGAAACTTCCCGAACCGTGAAGGCTCCAAGGTACAGAAGGGACAGGTTGCCTCCGTTGCGCTGATGGATGCACGTTCGATCGCAGCAACAGCCGCAAACAAGGGATTTTTGACAGCCGCAACCGATGTGGATGTGAACTTTAGCAAACCGAAGTACTTCTTCGATAAAAATATTTACGCAAACCGTGTCTTTGACAGCAAGGGTGTAGCAGATCCTTCCGTTGAAATCCAGTTTGGACCAAACATCAAAGACTGGCCGGCAATGAGTGCATTGCCGGAAAATATGGTATTAAAAGTGGTATCCGAGATCCACGATCCGGTCACGACCACAGACGAGCTGATCCCGTCCGGAGAGACATCCTCCTTCCGTTCCAACCCGCTTGGACTTGCAGAGTTTGCACTTTCCAGAAAAGATCCGCAGTACGTGGGCCGGGCAAAAGAGATCCAGAAAGCGCAGAAAGCCTTAGAAGCCGGAAATTGCCCGTTAGAAGCAGTCGAGGAGTTAAGACCAGTTATGGATGCGATCGATAAAGCATTTCCGGAGACAAAATTTGAAGATAACCACTCCAATGGTGAGATCGGTTTCGGAAGTACCATCTTTGCAGTAAAACCTGGCGACGGTTCCGCGCGTGAGCAGGCTGCTTCCTGCCAGAAAGTACTTGGAGGCTGGGCAAACATTGCAAATGAGTATGCAACCAAGCGTTACCGCTCGAACCTCATCAACTGGGGTATGCTTCCGTTCATCATCCCGGAGGGCGAACTGCCGTTTAAGAATCTTGACTACTTATACATCCCGAATATCCGTAAAGCAGTCGAGGACAAACAGTCCGAGATTACAGCGTATGTGATCAAAGATGGAAAGGCAGAAGAGTTTAAACTTGGACTTGGTGCGATGACTGATGATGAGAGAGAGATCATCTTAAAGGGCTGTCTGATCAATTATTACAGAGGGTAAAACCGCAGACTGATATTTTGGGGCATCGGCGCATGAGCACCGGTGTCCCTTTTTGCAAAATCCAGTAATTAACAAAAATTTCAGCAAAATCTGATTGCGTTGCCTGTCTGCGAAGGTTATAATGAAAATATTAGATAAGACGGAGGATGGCAATTTGGACGAACAGGAAAAGATAAAAAAAACATCCCAGGAAACAGAATGGGAATTAAAACCACAGTATGTCATCATCGCACTGGTCGTATTTGTGACTTTCTGCTGCTGCATACTGTTTTTCTTTATGATCTACCGTTACAATGGATTCACAGACTTCTGGAAGAAGCTGTCTTTGATCTTACAGCCGATCATTATCGGTGTAGTGATCGCATATCTGTTAAATCCAATCATGAAATTTTTAGAGGGACACCTGCTTAAGTTTTTAGAGCCGCGGATGAAAAGCAAACGCAAAGCGAAAAAGACATCACGGGGAATAGCAATTACCGGATCACTGGTATTTTTAGTGGGAATCTGTGTGCTTTTAGTGGCGGCGATCGTTCCATCTATCTCTGCGAGTATCCAGAGCATGATCACATCGTTTCCACAGGAAGCAAAGGATCTGACGAAATGGGTAGACGAGGTGACAAACGGTGATACGGAACTTGCGTCCATGATACAGCAGGGCGTGGACAAAATAACGGATACGGTTGAGACCTTTTTTGAAGATGATATTTTTTCAAAGGTACAGACTTATCTTACATCGATCACAAGCGGTGTGATCTATGGTGTCAAATTCGTTTTAAATGTGATCGTCGGTCTGATCATTTCAGTCTATGTGATGGCAGACCAGGAACATTTTGCAGGACAGGCGAAAAAGATCGTATATGCGATGTTTAAACCGGTGCGGGCAAATGTTATCGTTGATACTGTCCGTAAGAGCAATGAGATTTTCAGTGGATTTATCAGTGGTAAAATATTAGATTCGGCGATCATTGGTGTGCTCGCCTATATCGTGCTTGCAATCATGAAGATGCCGGATACGGTGTTAGTCGCCGTGATCATCGGTGTCACCAATGTTATACCGTTTTTCGGCCCATTTATCGGCGCGGTGCCGTCCTTTATCATTATCGTGCTTCAGAATCCGATACAGGGATTATATTTCCTGATCTTTATCGTTGTGTTACAGCAGATCGACGGAAATATCATTGGACCGAAGATCCTTGGAAGTTCTACCGGATTATCGGCATTCTGGGTTGTATTTGCAATTCTGGTATTTGGCGGATTATGGGGATTCCCGGGAATGCTGCTCGGTGTGCCGCTTATGGCAGTGATCTATTATGTTGCACAGAAAACGGTATCTTATTTCTTAAAGAAGCGTGGACTTACAACAGATACACTGGCATATGTATATCTGACTAAAGTTGACAAGGAGAGTAATCAGCCTGTTTATGATAAAAATCCGTCAAAAAAAGAGTTGAAAAAACATCATGGAAAACATATCGAGGAATCCATAGAAGAGAGTAAAAAAGAAGAATAAGATCAATGACAGAAAAGAGGGTATGGCAGACTGCAAACCCTCTTTTTTTGCCTGTATCATGGCTTTTTTTTCTAAGATTAAATTTTGACATCTATATGTGCGTATGATAAACTAAGAACAAAAGAAGCAGCAAAAGAATAGCGCGTTCTGAGGTGGCATAATTTGGATAAATATGAATATAAATTAAAGCTGGATCAGATGAAATCTCTGACGGCCGAACATAATTATGAAAAGGCAGCAGAGATAGCTGATACGATTAACTGGAATAAAATAAAAAATGTAAATGCACTTGTAAAAGTTGGAGAGATTTATGAGAATACCGGTCGTTTAGAAGACAGCCGTGAGGTTTTGCTTATGGCATATGACCGGTCTCCAATTGGAAGAATGATCATTTACCGCCTGGCAAAAGTTGCTATTAAAATGAAAAATTTTGATGAGGCGAAAGATTATTATCAGGAATTTGTGGAGATCGCACCACATGATAATTTGAAATATGTGTTGAAATACGAGATCTGCAAAGCCCAGGGTGCAAATATAGAAACTCTGATCGGAATTTTAGAGGAGTTAAAAGAGCAGGAATATACCGAAGAATGGGCATTTGAACTTGCATGTCTGTATCATAAAGCAGGTATGGCAGATAAGTGTGTGGAGGCATGTGATGAACTGGTACTGTGGTTTGGTGACGGTCCATATGTAGAGCGTGCCTTAGAACTGAAGATGATCTATCAGCCGTTAAATAAACAGCAGGAAGAAAAGTATCGCAGATTTTGTCAGAAACGCGAAGGTGTTGTTGAGGTCAGACCGGAGGAGGAGCTTGACTCCGGTGAGATCGTGAATGAAACCGTACAGATACCGGATGTGAAGCTTTCACCGGAACGGTTTAATACACAGAATCTGCAGGAAGAGCTGCAAAAGAGCATGCAGCAGATCATGCAGGCGACGGAAAAAGAAACTGTTACAGACAGTATGGACAACATCAAAAAGCTTGTGGAGGAGATTCCATATTTGCAGCTTCCGAAAGAAGAATATGATCCATCTGAGGAAGAGGAAGATACGCTGGAACATATAGAGACGGATCACGAGATCGATGATTCGTTAAAGATCAATTTCAAAGAGCTGCTTGCAGAAGAACATGATGGACAGATTGGGATGTATATGCCGGAGAAAACGGCATTAGAGCACCAGATCACAGGTCAGATGAGCATTGAAGAAGTGCTTGCTGAGTGGGAAAAGACGAAATATGCCGCAGAAGTTGCATTAGAAGATGCAAAGCAGCGCAGACTTGAATCTGCAAAGGCGCGTGCGCTGCAGGAAGCAGAAGAAATTATGGGACGTCTTGCAGACATTATTCCAAAGCTTGATGCAGGTGTTGCTCCAAAAGATATACTGCAGGATCAGTACATAGAAGGCAAGCCGTTAGAAAATGACAGGGCAGCAGCTATGGTTGCAAACATGAATCAGATCTTACAGGAAGAGATTGACCGGATATCGACAGAGACGGCGGATATCGATAAACAGCTGGCAGAGGCAGCCGGAACAGCAGCGTCCGCAATGGAACCGGAGCCGGCAGCGTCAATGGGAGAGATATCTGGGCAAGGAGTGAATGCAGCGGAGCTTGCAGAAGAAGTATCCGGGATGATGCAGGAGACAGAAGATGTGGAAATATCCGGACAGGAGCAGATACCGGGATCTCAGCCGGATGAGGAAATCGCAGATCTCTCCGCAGAAGAAACGGATGAGGAAACTGTAGATCTCAGTACAGAGGAGAAGGCGGCAGAAGAAGTTTCAGATATTAGTGAAGAGAAAACATCTGAAGCAGATGATTTTGATATAGTTACCGCAGACACGATCGATCTTGGCAAAGTGGTAACGGAACAGGCATTAGCCGAAGCGGTAGAGCATATTACCGATACGGAAAGCGCGACGGATGATATCACACAGAAAGAGCTGGCTGACAACACGGCAGTTGAGGTAACGAAAGAGGTTCTTAAGAAAGAGGACCGGGTGGAAAGAGTCCTTCCGGAGATCACAGAGCCTGAGGATGAGACCGGTTTTGAGGCAGTTACATCACTGGGTGAAGAACTTCGGGGGATATTTACCTATTTTGTTTCGATCAAGGGAATGGAAGAACAGATTTGTCAGGCACTTACAGGTGCGGCAAGACATCTGATAACAGGAAAGGATGCTTCTACCGGAAATATGGTGATCCAGGGTGGCAGCGGAAGTGGCAAAACAGTCCTTGCAACGGCTATGGTGAAAGCACTTCAGAAAGAAACCGGAAAACCAAAAGGAAAGGTTGGAAAGATTGAAGCTTCCGCACTGAATAAAAAGGATGTAGCATCACTGTTAAAGAAAATTTCCGGGGGCTGTCTGATCATAGAGAAAGCCGGAGATATTTCCAAAGAAACGGCAGTCCGGCTGGCACTTCTTCTGAAAAGTGATACAAGCGGATTATTTGTCATTATGGAAGATACACACCGTGGAATTGAGAAGGCACTCGGCAGAGATGAAGGATTTGCTTCCCGTTTCTCTGAGAAGATCAATATTCCGATATTTACCAGTGATGAGCTTGTTTCATTTGCGAAAGCGTATGCAAACGAACTTGGCTATACAATAGATGAGATGGGTATTCTGGCACTTTACAACAGTATCAGCAATATTCAGAAATATGATAAGGCAACAACGCTTACAGAGGTAAAAGAGATTGTGGACGATGCGATTCATAAATCTGAGAAGGGCGGTTTACGAAAAGCATTTAGCATTATTACGTCCAGAAGATATGATGATGAAGATTATGTGATTCTTCGCGAAAAAGATTTTGGAATCTAAAATATACAGGCTATAATCATGACATAAAAATAAAGGGGTGTAAGGGTATGGCTAATTTTTCAGAGTTGGATCGCTATTTATTTGGACAGGCGACGCATTACGAGATTTACCGGAAACTGGGGGCTCATTTTACGGATCAATATGGAATTCGTGGAGTATGTTTTGATGTGTGGGCTCCGAATGCCGCAAGAATATGGGTGATTGGTTCTTTTAACGGATGGGATGAAACGGCAGATGAAATGACAAGGTTAGAGCCGGATACCATGGGAATATTCGAATTGTTTATTCCGGGGATCGAGGAAGGTGCACTGTATAAATACCTGATAGAGACGAAAGATGGAAAACGGCTCTATAAGGCGGATCCATATGCAAATTATGCAGAGCTTCGTCCGGGAACGGCATCTGCCGTCACGGATATAGAGCATTTTAAGTGGACCGATGAAAAATGGATGGAAGAGCGTGCAAAGACCAAAGATATCTATGCGAAACCTATGGCGATCTACGAGGTACATCCGGGATCCTGGATGCGCCATCCGGGCAGAGAGGATGACGGATTTTACAGTTATAGGGATCTTGTGAAGTATCTGATCCCGTATGTGAAGGAGATGGGATATACACATATTGAGCTGATGGGTATTTCTGAGTATCCGTTTGACGGTTCCTGGGGATATCAGGTAACCGGTTATTATGCACCGACTTCCCGTTATGGAACGCCGCAGGATTTTGCATATTTTATCAATGAATGTCACAAGCACAAGATCAGTGTGATCCTAGACTGGGTGCCGGCGCATTTCCCGAAAGATGCACATGGACTGGCTGAGTTTGATGGAACATGTCTGTATGAATATGCGGATCCAAGAAAAGGAGAACATCCGGACTGGGGTACAAAGATATTTGATTACGGCAAGAATGAAGTAAAGAATTTCCTGATCGGCAGTGCATTGATGTGGATCGAGCATTATCATATTGACGGGCTGCGTGTGGATGCAGTGGCATCTATGTTATATCTGGATTATGGAAAGCAGCCGGGACAGTGGGTTCCGAATAAATACGGTGATAATAAGAATCTTGAGGCAGTGGAGTTCTTTAAGCATGTCAATACACTGATCCTTGGAAGAAACCCGGGAGCAGTCATGATCGCTGAGGAATCTACGGCATGGCCGAAAGTCACCGGCTGTGTGGAAGATGACGGACTGAATTTCAGTTATAAATGGAATATGGGATGGATGCATGATTTCCTGGATTATATGAAACTTGATCCGTATTTCCGCAAGGATAATCACCACAAAATGACTTTTGCCATGAGTTATAACGAGAGTGAGAAATACATTCTTGTGCTTTCCCATGACGAAGTGGTACATCTGAAATGTTCCATGATCAATAAGATGCCGGGCGAGATGGAAGATAAATTTAAAAATCTGATGGTCGGCTATGCGTTTATGATGGGACATCCTGGTAAAAAACTTTTGTTTATGGGACAGGAATTTGCACAGCTTCAGGAGTGGAGTGAGGCGAGAGAATTAGACTGGTATCTGCTGGAAAACCCGGATCATAAGCATATGCAGAACTGGGTAAAGAAATTATTACATATTTATCAGAAAAATCCGGCACTCTATGAACTTGACAGCAGCTGGGGTGGATTTGAATGGATCAATGCAAATGATGCTGAGCGCAGTATTTTCAGCTTTATCAGAAAGAGCAAAGACGGAAAGAATAATCTGCTTTTTGTATGCAATTTTACACCGGTGGAACGCAGCGACTACCGCGTAGGCGTACCAAAACACAAGACTTATAAACTGATTTTAAACAGTGACGATGCAGAATTTGGCGGAAGCGGCAAAGAGCGTCCGGTAAATTATAAATCTGTGTCGAAGGAATGTGATGGAAGACCATACTCGTTTGCATATCCGCTTCCGGGCTTTGGTGTGGCAGTATTCCGCTATTAAGAACTGTATAAAATAGCAGAACAGCGTTTGGAATCGTATCGAAAAACTTAATAAATGTGCTGATGTATCCGATATATACATCAGCTATGGATGGCGCAGATATTTCAGGGAAGTGAAAGTATGCGCCATTCTTTTGTCCTGATATAACCGGATTGGTCAGATATAACTGAGTGAAAAGTAGAAATCAGGCAAGGAAAAACTGTACGGAAAGTATGTAAGAATAGAAATGACAAGGAGAGTCGGATCATGAGAATAGATAACCAACAGCAGCAGAATAAGGGCGTGATGGATTTAATGCCGCAGACAGGCGCCGTGGAAGAAAAAAACGGAATTCAGATGTTTGCGGATGCGGTAAAGACAGAGAGTAGTAAAAAATCTGCAGGAACTACGTCTTTTCAGGCAAAAGAGGTTACTTATCTGAATCCGGCAAAAGAAGAGAAAAAGACGGTCATAGATGAAATAGAGCAGTCCGGTTCCATGGATGCAGGCGAGCGAAAAGCACAGATGGCTGTGCTTGCGGAAACTACTTCACCGGAAGATTATGAAAAAATGCAGGAGGATGGCTTTTCGCTGGATGATACCACGAGCAATAAGATCGTGACCGTGACGGATAAGATCAAAGCACAGCTGGCAAAGGCGGGGGTGGATATTTCTAAATTTGGAGATGATCTTGATCTCGAACAGCTTGCACAGATCACGGGCAGTCCGGAACTTGCAGTTCAGATCGCAAACAGTCTGCGGGAAGCGGATCTGCCGCTTGCGGATGATAATTTTAAACAGATCGCAGAGACAGTAAATATGGCGGATTCTTTATCCGCATTGGATGATGGCGCTGTAAAATATCTGATTGATAATCGGTTAGAGCCTACGGTGCGAAATATATATTTTGCTGAGCATTCTGCAAGTGCAGGCTATATTTCGGCAGAACAGCAGGATATTTCGTCCTTCCTTCCACAGGTGAAAAACGTGATCGCATCAGCAGGACTGGAAGTAAATGATGATACCATTGCAACCAGTAAGTGGATGTTAGAAAATGATATACCGCTGACGAAGGAGAATCTTACTTATGCACAGGCTCTGCGCCAGACGGGACTGACCACGGGGGCAGAAGATATTGCCGCACTTGCAGCAGAGGCGGTCAGCGAAGGGAAAAGCGCACAGGATGCGGTGATCCTGTCCGGCTATACCTGGATGGAGCAGGCGAAAGACGCTGTGGATACCGTAGAAAATGCCACGGATGAAGATCTTGCTTATATCGCGGAAAAAGGATTGCCACTTACACTGGACAGTTTAAGGGAAGCTGCGGCAAACCGGACATCGGGAACTGCGGCATCAGAAAGCCAGACGGTGGGAACTGTGGCATCACCTGAAGCTCAGAGTGAGGATGCAGTGCAGAGTAATGCGAACGAGAGTTATACCCCAAAAGGGCAGCAGCTTCTGACGGCACGCAGACAGTTAGAAGAAATTCGTCTTGCAATGACGGTGGAAGCAAATTACCGTCTATTAAAACAGGGGGTTTCCATTGACACCGAGCCGTTGGTAAAACTGGTGGAACAGCTGAAGGATCAGGAAAATGCATATTATAAAAATCTCCTGATATCTGAAGGTGTGGATGTGAACGACGAGCAGGTGGAACTTTTTAGAGAGGTCGATAAAAAAGTTTCCGATATGCGTTATGTTCCGGCATATGTGCTTGGAATGAAAGATGCCGAGGTGTCGACGATCAATGGTGTCCATAAAGCCGGTATGGAACTGAAAAGTTCTTTTGAAAAGGCAAGTCAGCAGTATGAGACCCTGATGACAGCACCGAGAACTGATCTGGGAGATTCCATCCAGAAGGCATTCCGTAACGTGGATGATATTTTAAACGACCTTGATATGGAACTGACGGATGAAAACCGTCGTGCGGTTCGGATTCTTGGATATAACAGTATCGAGATCACCCAGGATTCTGTGTTTCAGATGAAAGCAGCAGATGAAGAAGTGCAGCGTGTCTTTAAAAATATGACTCCGGCGGTTGTTACACAGATGATAAAACGCGGGATCAACCCACTGGAAATGGATTTTACATCGTTAAACCAGGAGGCAGAGAATATTAAGAGCGAGGAGTCTGGTAGGGAGGATAACCGTAGATTCAGTGAATATCTCTGGAAAATGGAACAGAATCACGAAATCAGTGAGGAGGAGCGAAGCTCTTATATAGGAATCTATCGTCTGATCCGACAGGTAGAAAATACAGATGGTGCAGCAATCGGTGCACTGATACAGCAGGGATCGCCCCTTACGATGAAAAATCTTCTGACAGCTGTGCGGTCTGAAAAACGCAGCAATAAGATGGATTATTCTGTAGATTCTGATTTTAATGGCGTATCCGGGACATCCAATGGCAGCTCGATTACGGATCAGATTGAGGCAGCCTATCAGAATAACTGCTTAAAAGATGCTTCGGAATTACTGACACCGGAGCGTGTGAAAGTGTTGTTTGATCAGGATTCTGACTGGGAGAACATGACGCCGGAGGAATTTAAAGCAGCGCTGGAGCTGGCAAAAGAACAGGCAGATGAGAGTGGCATTGATGCAGATTATGCAAAAGAGCAGCTTGCGCAGTTAGAGCAGGCAGCAAATGCGGATGAGAGTATTTATCGTATTTTGGATAAATATGATATTCCAAATACAATATCAAATGTGCTGGCAATGGAATCCATGCTCAACCAGCGTAATCAGATGTTTCGTAAGATTTTTGGAAGCAGTATGGCAGACCACAATGGAGACAATCAGGTAGATGCGGATGATTTAGAAGCAATTAAGCAGGAATTGTTAGAGGAATTTGGAGAAGCTGTTTCAGAACCGGCAGATATGGCGGCTGCGCAGGAGAAGTTAGGCGAACTCGCAGAAAATGTGATGAAGACGATGATAAACAGCGATCATGTGACGAGTCTTGATGTGCGTGAGATGAAAATGCTTTCCGCGCAGCTTTCCGTAAACAGTATTCTTGCAAAAGAAGAGCAGTATGCTGTTCCAGTAATGGTCAATGATGAACTTATGAATGTTTCTGTTAAAATCGTGCGCGGTGTGGACAAAAAAGGAATCGTCGATATCATGATGGAAAGTGAATTGCGCGGAAAGATCGCGGCGACATTCCAGGCAAAGGAAGATGGTATACATGGACTGGTCGCCACAGATTCAGAGGAGACGGCAGAACTCTTTGAAGAACAGGCACAGAATCTTATGGATTCGCTTGGCGGAGAGAATGATGATGTTACAGAATTACACTGTGCACACATAAAGGACCTTGATCTGAATCATTTCTCCATGGGAGCGTTTGGAGTCGATGCAAAGAATGAAACTCCGACCTCTGAGGATCAGGATACTTACCGTGTGCAGACCTCACGTTTGTATGGAATTGCAGAGCATTTTATCAAAGCAGTAAAAGGAACACTCGCACAGGAGGCATAAAAATTGATTTTCGGACTACATGGATTCCGATAGATAATTTTGTATACCGATATATATGGCATTTACGAGCTTATTTTGGTAGTCGTCTGTCAAAAGAAGATCTGCCTCTGTCGGATTACTTAGAAACCCACACTCTACAATAACGGTAGGTGTGGGTGTTTTTTTGAGCAGATAATAGCTTTCATTTGCTTTTGCAACGCGGTGATTATCAGGATCAACATTTGCGATCAGGCTGTCCTGGATCGTATCTGCCAGTTTTTTTCCATCCTGCGACTGACCAAAATAAAATACCTGTGCACCGCAGACTTCCGGAGACGGATAGCTGTTCTGGTGCAGGCTGACCGTAAAGATGGGGGCTGCCTCCGTGATGATTTTACAGCGATTTTGCATATCTTCAGCTTTTTTGTTGGTGTTTCCCTCAGAATAAAGACCGATGTCCGAGTCGCGTGTTAGGATAATCCGGATGGAATCCTGCTTGAATTTATCCCGAAGTTTCAGTGCCAGTGCAAGATTGATGTCCTTTTCCAGTGCGTCATTGGTGCCGACTTTGCCGGGATCGATACCGCCGTGCCCGGCATCGATCACGATCGATAAATTACCAGAAGGTGAGCTGGTCTGTCCGGTGTCCCCGGTAAGCTCTGTATTATGTGCGGAATCTGTGTCCGGTGTGCCTTTTGTGTCTATGTGACTGTTTTGTACAAGTATGGCGCTTTGACTTCCAAGAAAAAATGCGGCGATCACCAGACAGACAGCCATGATAAGTTCTATCTTTTTTTTCATAAAAACCCCGGAGTATCGTTTTTATAAAATATTCACGATATCCGGGGTTTATGTCATAATAAAATGATTGAATATTTGAATGATTGTATTTAATTGATGTATTTAATGATAGTGTCCCAGATAGAAGGCAGCTCTAAACCAAGTTTCCAGAAGGAGCCGCCGGCAAGCTGGTTTTCCTGAAGGACTTTTAATTTCTCTTCCAGGGAAGCAGCATCCTCCACCCATATTTTGTAAGTGATACCATTGTTTTCGTATTGTACATAATATTGACCGTCAATGTCTGACCATACCGGTTCGGCAGCATTTGTACTGATCAGTTTTTGAATCTCTGACATGCTTGTTGCATAGGAATCCAGTGTAAAAAGCTGATAGCTGTCGGCTGAGTCACTGGTGCCAGCAGCTTCATCGGCAGCCTGGGCATCGGCAGCAGCATTGTCTGTTTCATCAGTGTCGTTATTATTGTTATCGGATGTCTGTGTTGTGCTGTCAGCACCTGTGGTGTCATCAACAGGTGTCTCGGACCATACACGGGCATAAAACGGCATGCCTAAGATCAGCTGATCTGCCGGAACTTCTTTTAAGGTATTGGCAACGCCTTCTTTTACAAAGCCGATCGAAGCTACAGATCCTGCTTCCTCAGAACCGGCATAATGTTCATCGTATGCCATGACAACAACATAGTCTGCAAAAGTTGCCTGTTCTGCGCGATTATAGAATGCAGTAAAACTACTGGGAACATAATCGTCCACGGAAAGAACAATGCCATTGTTTGCACATTTTAATGACAACTCCCGTATGAACTGAATATAAGAGTCACCGACTTCAGAACTTAATGCTTCAAAGTCAACATTGATACCGTCAAAATTATATTGAATAGCTGCGGAGATCAGGTTATTGATCAGGTTCTCACGTTTGGATGTATAAGTTAAAACGGATGTGGTGTCGACATCTTTGTTTTCCAGATTGCTTACAAGTGCCCAGACTTCAATACCTTTCTGGTGGCAGTAATTTACATAGTCGGAGCTTGCAAGTGAGGCAATGTTTCCGTTATTGTCATTCAGGTAAAACCATGTAGGGGAGATAACATTGATCCCCTTGGTGTTCTGAAGCACGGATGCAATGGTTGTATTGGCATCTGCGTTTGTGATCTGATGCCATGCCATATTGATCTTAAAATCTTTTTTTATATGTGTAAATTCTTCCGCAACATAATCGCTGGTCAGCGTTTTTGTGGATGTTGCGCCAAGTGCTTTTGATTTGATATATCCGATGATTCCTTCTGCAGTGGATACTTTTGTCCAGGTATCTCCTGTTTCTAAAACAGTAACTTCCGTGTTTTTGCCAATATCTGCGAGGATCGGACTCTTGATGCCGCCTTTTTGACGGAGCTGTGTTTTTTGCTTCGCCGGCGCAGTGGTGTAGTCACCCCAGGCAGTCGTAAGAATTACACGGTTTGGTGAGTCAAGTACTTCATAGGAGAAATCGGAGTACAGTTTTAAAAAGTCGATTGCGATATATGCAGTCTGGGCATCCGCCTTGACAATTGGGTGATCTAAGGAATGAGAATCCTTTGTCACATAATAGCTGGTACTGTCTGCATCCGCAGAAATCAAATCTGTTGCAGTTGTGTAAAGAAGTTTGTTTTCATTGTGATCCCAGTAAAAACGGTCATTCAGATAAGAACATACAGTTTCATAATCAAGATAGACAGTTCCGTTAAGGAGTTTTCCTTTTGCGTCGAGAATCTGGTTATCTAAGATCAGGGCTACGTCCTGTTCGCCGGACAGATTATAATAATCAGATAAATTCATATGTTCTTTGGAAGGTGTATATTTTTCTATGATGCTTCCGAGAAGCATAAAACAGATAATGACGACGATCAGAGCGCCGGCAGCCAAAATAGGGACAAATTTTTTCTTCATGTTAAGAACCCTCTTCTTCTTAAGAATTATCGTTTGTGTTCCTATTGTAGCATAATGATATGTAAATTCAAAGTTATTTACTCTTATTTTACGGCAGAGCTTATGTTCGGTAAAACTCTGCCGTTTCTTTTTGTCGGATTTGTATATCGTCTTAGATATTTTTTCTTATTCTGACCGGGTGGGCATTGAGGTACTCCATCCCTGTCAACTGTTATGATACCGGATCTGTCTGCAAAATGTACAGACCGTTATCAAAGGTTCGTTTTTTTGATCTTATCAAAATGTAATTCTGTTAACACCCCCTCGTTGAATATATAATCTCTCATGTAAGAATTTTCTTCTGTGACGGAAAGCTCTTCTGTGACCTCTTTTGAATTGCTTGGCACACCTTCGAACCAGATGGTTGTCCCCATATGTTCTAAGGAAGAGAGCTCTAAATAAAGCTTTTTCATATGTTTAGAATCCAATGTAGTTATCCCCCGTTATTACTTACTGTATGACAAAGCGGATCAAAGTCCTTTGTTCCCAAAAGGAAATTCGCTGGTTACAATTATGTGATATATTAAAAAAATGTTTTGTGCAGAAACTTTTCAGCAGATAAATTCCTGCAGAATGGAAAAGTGTTCTTTCTTTATATAAAATGGATCCGGAATGGATGGAACACTGCTTATGGAAATCTGATAAAGACGGGAAAAATCACGAATCTGTTTTGGACTTTCCGTTCGTGTTAGACAGTAAAAACCTTCCCCAAGGTTTGTATAGTGACTGATCGATTCTAATAATTCCCGATATTGCCTGATATTCCATGGTGCGAGACTTCCGATGACAAGTTTTCTGTCACAGCGCAGAAATTCATTGATACAGCATTCATTAAAACTTCCAAAATCAAGGAGCAGGATATGGTATCCCTGATTATATAGCTCCGGCAGTTCGTCCGGTGTTATGTCCGGATAGTAATCTACTCCATGAATGTCAAAAACAGTCCGGTTACCCATAAACCCGCATCTGCATGGGAGCGTGGTTTCAGAGGGAATCGTTGAAAGGTTTTTTCTCTTATGCAGCTCTAACAGTGCAGTTTTTTTATGCAGCTTGGAATGGCACAGGTTTGAAAGTGTAATTGCAAGGTGTGTTACACCGGCACCGGCTGTGCAGCCTAAAATACCTATGGTAAGTCTCTTATTTAAGTCAGTTTTTCCGATGTTCCGGATGATGTATCAGCTCCTTTCGTTGTAGAATTTGCATAATAAGACGTTCCTTCTCTGGAGTCACATAAAAAGGATTGATGTCTTCAGGAAAACAATAGACCGGATTTTTCAGATATCTGGCATATTTTTTTGCAGCATTTTTATTGCCATGGTTGCAGATATATATGTAAGATCCAGTATTTTCAAGCCGGCTGATAAAAGACAGTGTATCTGCAAAATCCCATGGACTGCCGCTTAACAGGATAAATGTCAGGTCGAAATGACCAAAGTCAGAATATTCGCTGGTGTGAGTGCCAAAATCCCTTACCCGGATGACAGATGGTAAAACAGGATCTTCAATTCCGGGACCATAACAGGGAGTGGCGGTAAAATTTTTTGACTGAAAGATTCCCTCGTGTTCTGTGAGCGAAATCCCTGTCTGGGTCATGGATATAAGGTTGTCAGAATGATCCATTGGTATATAACAGCAGGGAATATGTCTGTGATTCAGTGTGTTTACCAGGGATACTGAAAAAAATGTTGCACCGGCACCGGAACGGCTGCCGATCACGGCTATGTTTTTTATGAGATGTGCAAATGAGTGACACGCAGAATATCTCTTTTTGGATGACTGTCGGAAGATAAGACCTTTTTTGACCGGATTTTTTCCCCCGGCAAGTTCTGACAGTGCAAGCATAAGATCTGTGGCTGTCTGGTATCTGGAATCCGGATTCCGGTCGGCCGCTTTTTCTATAATATGCGTGAGTGTTTCAGAACAGTCAGGTGTGCATGTTCTGGCGAGTGCTTCTAACACTTTCCCAAGAGAATAGATATCGGAAGCTGTAGTTACAGTATCTCCGTTAAGAGCTTCCGGCGCTGCATATCCTTCTGTTCCGTATAACTGGAAATTTTTACCGAAAACGGTAATAAATGAAGCAATTCCAAAGTCGATTATTTTTACCTGATTTCCACATAATATAATATGCTCCGGTTTTAAATCCTGATACAGGATAGGGTATGGAGATAAATGATGCAGATAATCAAGAACGGCGCAAATCTGCATGCCGTAATTTATGAATTGTTCCTCTGGAATTATTTCCTGATGGAGAATAAGATCCTCCAGTGAATCACCCTGAATAAATTCTTCTATCATATAAAAAAAATGATCGTCTTCGTCGATATCATATATGAGGGGGATGCCAGGATGATTAAGATTCTTCAGAAGGCCGGCTTCCTTTAAAAGCTGTTCTTCTGAAAAGTTGGAAGTGTTTCGTGCCGTGTCTTTGGGGATACACTTAATAGCACGATAAACTTTCAGTTTGAGATGTTCGGCAAGATAGACAGTGCCGCTGCTGCCGGCACCAAGAGTCGAAATAATACGGTATTTGCCAAACAATAATTTGGTATCTATGCGATATCCGCTCCTTTCTGGGCGTGTCATATTCGCATCTCATGCATAGTTTATATCATGAATTATTTTACATTGCAACTTCTTTTGTAATGTTTGTGTAATATATACAAAGATTAATGCTTATAATACAGCATATGTTACAGAAAAAAAGCAGTTATGGTTTTAGAAAGTTTTAATAATGGTATACTTTACATCGATATTGCATTTGTTTATAATAGATGTACAGTTTACAAGGTTTTCCGGATAAAAGGAAGTGATTGTATGAAAATTGAAAAAGTAAATGATAATCAGATTCGCTGCACACTGACGAGAGAAGATTTAGCAGAACGTCAGATCAAGTTAAGTGAGTTGGCATATGGCACGGAAAAAGCGAAGATGCTGTTCCGTGACATGATGCAGCAGGCAGCATACGAGTTTGGGTTTGAGGCAGATGATATTCCGCTGATGATAGAGGCGATTCCGCTTTCGGCAGATACCATTATATTAGTCATTACAAAAGTAGAGTATCCGGAGGAGCTTGATACGAGATTTTCCAAGTTTTCTGATCCGGATCCTGAGGATTTATATGACGATGCTATTGTTGGTGGAAATGCTCCGATTTCCGAGGGGGCAGATGATATACTTGGATTATTCAAAAAACAACAGGAATTGAGAAATGCAGCAAAAACGCAGCAGAATAGCAATTTCGTACCGTCAGATGGCGGTCAGAAAGAAAAAGAAGATCCGGTCAAGGTCCTTGTAGACATTACGAAATTGTTTATGTTCCAGAATCTCACTGAACTGTCAAAACTCGCGGCTGTGTTAGGCGGTTTTTACAAAGGTAAAAATGACCTGTATGAGGATGTTGCAACACACAGATATTATCTTCTGGTAAGTAAGAGCAGCCAGTCACCGGAGGAGTTTAATAAGGTGTGCAATATTTTATCTGAGTATGGAGCCCAGCAGGCATATTCACCTGCGACGGAGGCTTTTTTTGGCGAACATTACAGACTGGTGATAAAAGGAAAAGCGCTGCAGATGCTTGCCGCATTATAACTGACGGACGATGATTTTATGAACGATAGATCAGTTTGATATCAGAAAAGGATCGTGAAGATGAGCAAAATCATTTTCACGATCCTTTTCTGATGTAATCATTTTTACCTGTAAGATGGTATTCCAAACTTACTATGCAAGGTCTTTTGCAAGAAAATCATTGATCTCTTTTACAAGAGCATCCGGCTCAATTCCATGAACCATAGCGGCCTCTTCGATGGTCTCCATCTGGGAAGATGGGCATCCAAGACAATGCATACCGATATTTAAAAGAATTGGCGCGATGTTTTCGTCAATCTGAAGCAGTTCGCCGATCATAGTAGATTTTGTTACCTGTGTCATATAGTCCTCCTTATAAAAAAATAGGTGTTTTTAGTTTTTATCACAGCTTATTATGCCTGGATGTGGTCATTATAATACGAATCGACAGGGATTGCAATCAGTTCCATCAGAAGTACGAAAAAATAAACATGGAGGGGCAATGAAAAAATTTATGATTTTTCAAACAATCTGCTCTTTAGAGAAAGTGTGTTGAAACCGATATATACAGCAGAGAATTGGGACATGGAATGTCGGAAATACAGCATGGATGCGTGGCGGAGACAATAGAAGGAGAAGAGAATGAGAATAAATTACAATGTGTCAGCAGCGATTGCGAATAAACATTTACTTGGAATTGAGGATAATTTAAGTGCATCGATGGAACGGCTCTCATCGGGACTTAAGATCAACCATTCCAAGGACAATCCGGCAGGAATGGCTATTTCCAACAAGATGAAAGCACAGATTGATGGTTTAAACCGGGCTTCCCAGAATGCATCGGATGGTATTTCTGTTATTCAGATTGCGGATGGTGCGCTGAGTGAAACGACCAGTATTTTACAGCGTATGAGAGAACTTTCCGTGCAGGCAGCGAGTGATGCAACAATGACACCGGCGGATAAAGAAGCAATCCAGAAAGAAATCACTTCATTAAAAGATGAAGTTGACCGTATTTCTACAGATACAGAATATAACAGCAAATCACTTTTAGATGGTTCATTAGATACCAGGGTTTACACCAAAAATGCAACAAGAGTGGACATTTCTGATCATGTGAAAGCAGGACAGTATCAGCTTTCCATTGATACTGCAGCTACACAGGCCGGACCGGTAACAGCAAATCAGAATTATAATTCCACAGCACCGGTCGGTGCGTCCGGAACAATGAGTATTAATGGTTCTAAAGTAGAGATAGAGGCAGCCGACACCTATGCGGAGGCTTTTGAGAAGATCAGAAATGCAGCAGAGACCGGTGAAACAACCGTGCAGATCGATGGAACCAGCGGGGCACTTTCCTTTACTGCAGACCGGTATGGAATGTCAAGCATATTAGAGATTGGATTTGATAATCAGCAGCTTGCTGCGGCACTTGGATTTACGGCATCCGGAGGAAACAGTGTTGTAGAAGATCCGGAGAATAAAGGCAGCTATGTATACGGACAGATTCAGAATGGCAAAGTGATCGTACCTTCCGGTACAGATGCCGAAGTAACGCTCACAAAACCGAGTGATGGAACCGGGTTTGGTGATACAGCTACGGTAAAAACAGATGGAAATAAGATTACGGTTACAGACAGAGCCGGATTTGAGATGTCATTTCTTGCTGATGCAGGTTATACGGGTAAGCTGGATTTTGATGTCACGGATATCGGAACGATGGCACTTCATATTGGAGCAAATGAGGATCAGGAAACAAGAGTGCGTATTCCGGATGTTTCCTGCAAGAGCCTTTACATTGATGATGCAGACGTGACGACTGTAAATGGAGCAGGCAGAGGTATCACACAGTTTGACGATGCCATTTCAAAGGTCAGTGAAGTGCGTTCAAGACTTGGTGCATACCAGAATCGTCTTGAGAGTACGGTATCAAGCCTGGATACGTTTGAAGAAAATATGACAGGAGCCCAGTCACGACTGACAGATGCGGATATGGCTTCCGAGATGACAGATTATACACATCAGAATGTATTAAATCAGGCAGCAATCTCTGTTTTGACACAGGCAAACGATCTGCCACAGCAGGTATTGCAGATTCTGCAGTAACAGGAGGGATCTGTTTTGAAAAAAGAACAGATAATGGATTTTACAAGAAGGATCAGTCAGAGTAACAGGGGTGGTCTGGTCATTGTGATTTATGACATATTTTTTGCGTATATGGAAGATACAAAAGAGGCACATGATAACGGAGAATGGGAAAATTATAAGACAGCATTGCGGAATGCCTCAAAAACTATCAGTGAATTGATCTCATCGCTTGATTTTTCCTATGAACTTGCAGGAGAGTTATATCGCATCTATGTATTTTGCAGGGAGACACTTGCAAAAGCAATGTATAAAAGGGATTTAAAAGAGGTTGAACTTGCGGAGAACCTGATGAAGAAACTTTACACGGCGTTTGCGGAGGTAATGAAAGAGGATACCTCCGCACCGCTTATGCGTAATACCCAGCAGATTTATGCCGGATATACGTATGGAAAAAATGATTTGGTTGAGACGTATCAGGATTTTGATACTTCCAGAGGATTCTTAGTATAGGAATCCTCTATTTTTTTTATACTAGCGAGTAAAAATTTATAGCGCATTTGCACAGAATATAGTTCATAAATGCAGCAATCAATCATGTCCGGGTCAATTACATTTTCTAAATTACGGTATGCATCCTGTAGATCCTGCGCAGTCTGATGGAGGTCATTCATTAGCACTGTGTAATGCGCATCATTTGTTTTTTCTGGTTGAAAAAAACGAAACATAATATTCCTCCGTCTGAAAAATTCTTTATTTTTAGTATAATCACGAAATTTCCATTCTATACAAAAAACGGAAAAATTGTAAGAAATTATTTGCATAAAATATGTCCGAATGAATAAATTTGATAAAAAGAAGAGAAAAGGATATCTATATGCAGCAAATACAGGGAGAATGGGCAATCATAGGAGTTCTTGGTATGGTCCTTTTTATTGTTGTAATCGGGAAAAAAATACAGATGCTGTTAAATTTTATGATTCGTATTGTTTTAGGCGGAATCGGGATTATTTATGCAAATGATTTTTTTACTTCACAGGGAATAGCGATTAGCGTGGGATTAAATCCGGTAAGCCTTTTGACAATTGGAATCCTTGGTATAGGCGGGTTTGCGCTGCTTTATGGAATTTTGGCATGTAAATTTTTGTGAATAGTCTACAAAGATAGGCTGTTTTGTAAAAAAGTATGGACAAACAAAAAAAGCATTGCTATAATTCGACTTACAAACTACGAAAGAGGTGATGAATTGGGGAACTAATGAATCTTACATTGCTGACGCATCTTACGTTAGCGGTGGTGATGGATTTTGGAAACGGCAGGATCAGTAACCGGCTGATTGTTTCCGGATTAATTTGGGGACTTGCATTTCGACTGCTGGGGGAAGGAAGTGCAGGTGCAGTTCATTTTCTGATGAATATATCTATTCCGGTTATCTTATTATTTCTTTTATTTAGTCTGTGCATACTGGGTGCAGGCGATATCAAGTTATTTTCCATTGCAGGAGGTTTTCTGACACTGACACAGCTTTGCTATCTGATACCTGTGGCGTTTGTTGTGGGGGCAGTGATAGGAGCAGGAAAGATCGTTTACAAAAAAGTAACGGTTGGTTATGCAATTGGGACAAAGACATTCATGCATTTTTCAACAGCAATTTTAATTGGATATTTTATCGTGGTCTGGGGGTGGGGTATTGCATAAACTGGATGTGGCATTCTGCGATACGAATGAAACGTACGGGGAAAGATTTGCTGCATATCTGATGGAACATAAGGCAAAGGAATTTACGGTTCATTTATTTCCGGAGCCGGAATTATTTTTACAGAAAATAAAGAATGAAAAATTTGATCTGGTTTTGCTGGGGAGTGGATTTTCAGAATTTGGCGAACAGGCAGTTTTGTCGGGAATGACCGTGCTGATCCTGTCAGAAAATATACCGGAGCGTCTGTCAGAAGATAATTCTTATCTGCAGTCGGGGAGAAAGCTGACGGTCATTTTTAAATATCAGCCAATGGAGGCGATCCTTCATGAAATGATGGTAGTGACAGGAGGGAAAAAAGCGGGAAAGGAATCATTTACAGACAGATTAACCAAGCTGGAGATAATAGGGGTATATTCTCCAATCGGTCATGAAATGCAGATGCCGTTTTCTATGGTACTGTCTTCTGTACTGGCAAAACAACGACGGATATTGTATATCAATCTGATGCAAAATACCGGATTTTTACAGTTGTTTGACAGTCAGGCAGAATACGATATCGGGGATCTGACCCTTCGATTGAGAAGGGGAACAACAGAATCAGAACAGTTTTTTCAGAGCATATATGAAATGGGAGATTTTTCGTATGTAGCACCATTTTGCAATCCTGAGCAGCTGGGGGAGTTTCAGATGGATGATTACCGGAAACTGCTGGCACATCTGGAAGAAAATACAAAGTTTGATACGGTTGTATTTGATTTTGGAGCTGGGATTCCATCCATAGCGGCGTTTCTGGAAGAATGCAGCAGTATTTATTGTCCGGTAAAAGAAGGATATTTCTATGAATGCCAGAAAGCGGAATTTGTTCATTATCTGGAACAGGTAAAGCCGGACGGAATGTCCGAACGGTTACAGTTTGTAAATCTTCCGTTTACCGCAAAAGGAATCCGTGGTGGGGGAAATATGTTAGAACAGCTTGTCTGGAGTGAATTTGGAGATTATATAAGAGACTATCTGGCAGGGGATGCTTATGGAGAAATATAGGTGGAGTGAAGAAATATTTGATGATTTAAGATCAAATATCATAGCAGCACTTGACTTGTCCAGAGAACAAAATGATGAAGAAGTTTGCCGGTTTATTGAAAAGGAAGTGGAAGAATACTCCAGAAAAAATCTGTTAACTCTGAAAGAACGGGAACAATTAGAACATTTATTGTTTAATTCTTTAAGAAAGTATGATGCGATTCAGGAATTATTAGAGGATCCTGAAGTGACGGAGATTATGATCAATGGAGCGTCCCGTATTTTTTATGAGAAAAAAGGAAAATTATTTCGGGCGCAGACACATTTTTCATCTGAGCAGAAATTGGGTGATGTGATACAGCAGATGGCAGGAAACAGTAACCGTATGGTAAATGAGGCATCTCCAATCGTGGATACAAGATTAGCAGATGGATCGCGTGTAAATATTGTGCTTTCACCAATTTCCATAGACGGTGCTGCAGTATCTATCCGAAAATTTCCACAAACACCTATTTTAATGGAAGATCTGATACGGATAGAGTCAATTACAGAGGAAGCCGCAGCATTTTTAAAAGTGCTTGTGATGGCAGGATATAACATATTTATATCAGGAGGGACAGGCTCCGGAAAAACAACGTTCTTAAATGCGCTGTCCCAGTATATTCCGAGGGAGGAAAGGATCATTACGATTGAAGATTCGGCAGAACTCCGGCTTGTCGACAAACCAAATCTGGTAAGACTTGAAACAAGAAATCAGATGTTTGAAGGAGTAAAACCGATTACGATACGGGATCTGATCCGTACGGCACTTCGAATGCGGCCGGAGAGAATTGTGGTTGGTGAGTGTCGTGGAGAGGAAGCGCTTGATATGCTGCAGGCAATTATATGTACTATATAATAATTATATATATAACGTGTATAAGGATGGAATATTAT
>ENA-OPVU01000323-OPVU01000323.1-human-gut-metagenome-genome-assembly--contig:-NODE-323-length-34138-cov-8.610774_pt1 | contig 34138 bp, 32 predicted proteins | sample MGYA00241497_ERZ501986 | MGnify/ENA primary metagenome ERZ501986 (study PRJEB25962, sample SAMEA2042995) | human gut metagenome | biome: human gut; feature: human-associated habitat; material: faeces...
GCCGCCTGCAAAGCCAGGCGGCAAAACAGGTCCTCTGTAGTATGCTTAACTCAAGATCAGCCCCTCGCTGATAGTGTGCCTGGTGACGATGAGGACTGCGCATGTTCACTGCTTTCGGCTGGCGGAAAATTCCTTCCGCCAGGACGTTGTCAATAATGATATTCCTCGCCGGCCTTGGACTCACCGCGTCGGTCATTTCTCTGCTGTATCTCTCACAACACCTGATTGCCAGCAAATCTAATGAAATCGATCAGCAGCGTTCGGTGCTGTCGGTGGAAGGGGCGGTACAGACCTCGGTCAATCGGGTGCTGTCGCTGGTGCTGGACAATGCCATCTGGGATGACGCGGTAACGCAGACCTACGCCCCGTCACTCGATCAGAAATGGCTGTACGATTCCTGGGGATCAGGCTTCAAAATCAATAACCTGTACGATGGCACCTTTGTCCTCGATGAACATTATCGTATCCTGTGGGGCGCCTTTCAGAGCCAGGTGCTGCCCCGGACTGACCTCTCATTTCTTGGGGCTGGGCTGACCAGTCTGATCCGCTCTCATGCACAGGCATTGCGTGAGGGAAAAAACGCCTTTGCCGGTATCACGCGCACGGAGGCCGGGATCGCCTTTGTCGGCATCGGCCTGATACGCCCAACGACAGGTCGGCTTCAGGTATTTGATGCGACGCGGCGCTATCTGGTGATTACCCGGCATATCAACCCCCAACTGCTGGAGCGCCTGGGTGACACCTTTCAGATTCGTCATCTGCATCTCGCCGAGGGTCCCGGCGCCTATCGTATTCCGCTGCGAACGCAGGCGGGTGAGGTGCTGGGATACCTGGCCTGGCAGCCGCGCCTGCCTGGCGCTGAAGCGGCGCAGGCCTCGTCAGGCAGCATGGGACTGATCGCCGGGGTGGCGGCCAGCCTGATCCTGCTGTTTATCCTTTTTAGCAGTTTGGGCATGTATAAGCTGGCGCTCGGGGAGCGTCAGGCGCGGGAGATAGCCATGATTGACTGGCTGAGCCGACTGCCTAACCGGCGAGCGCTTCTGCTGCGGTTAAGCCAGGTATGCGAGACGGGGAAACACGATATTCAGTGCGTGGTGTTTATCGATCTGGATGGTTTTAAGGACGTCAATGATAACTATGGTCATGATGTCGGCGACGCCCTGATCCGCCATATCGCCAGCGCCCTACAGACGCGGGTACCGACGGGGGCCATGCTGGCGCGGATGGGCGGGGATGAGTTCGCCATGGCGGTGAGCGGCGCAAAGGCGATTGACCGGGCGGCGGCGTTCGCCTGGGCAGCGCTGGAGCTGCTGAAAGCGCCAGTGACGCTCAGCAAACGCAAAATTTATATCGGCGCCAGCATTGGCATCGCCAGCGGCGCCCCGGCGGAATGTTCCAGTACCGAGCTGTTTCGCCGGGCGGATATCGCCATGTACCACGCCAAGAAGAGCGGGAAGGGGCGGACGGCCTGGTATGACGATGCGCTGGATGCCGTGCGGCGTCATCAACTGATGATTGAGAACGGCATCCGCCAGGGGCTGGAGCAGGATGAATTTGAGGTCTGGTATCAGCCGGTGGTCGATGCCGATACCCTGGCGATGACCGGCGTGGAGGCGCTACTGCGCTGGCCGCGACGCCCGCAGGGGGCGCTGGCGCCGGATGCGTTTATTGCCATCGCCGAGAGCAGCGGCCTGATTGATGCCCTCGGGCAGTTCGTTCTGCAACGCGCCTGCAGCGACCTGCAGCCGGTGGACGATCTCCTTTTGTCGGTGAACATCTCGCCGGCGCAATTTCGTGACCCGGCTTTTGAAAACCGGGTGATGAAGACCGTCGCGGCCTGCCGCTTTCCGCCGTCGCGCCTGCAGGTGGAGGTGACGGAGAGCTATGTGCTGGAAAATCCGGAACGTTCGCAGGCGGTGGTGGAGAATCTGAAGGCCCAGGGTATTGCCGTGGCGCTGGACGATTTTGGCACTGGCTACTCAAGTATTGGCTATTTACGCCGCTTTCGCTTTGATAGCCTGAAGATCGACAAATCTCTCGCCGGGCGGGTGGACAGCGATGAACAGGCGGCGGAGATGGTGCGTGGGACGGTGCGCATTGCCCGCGCGCTGGGGATGACGGTCGTGGCGGAGGGGGTTGAGGATCCGCAGCAGCTGACGCTGCTGCGGCGGGCCGGCTGCGACCGGCTTCAGGGGTACTATTTCAGTAAACCGATGCCGATCGCCGATCTGCTGCAGCGGCGTCAGTCGCAGGGGTGATTACTCTCCGGCCAGTGCTTCCAGCTTATCGCGAAAGCCGGTAACCGAAATGGCGCGGTTGTCAGCCCGCCAGCGATCCTGCGGACCGGGAGCGGAGCTTTGCACGGCGATCACTTGCCAGCCGTCCTCCGTTTTCAACAGCAGCGGCGACCCGCTGTCACCTGGCAGCGTATCGCACTGATGCGACAGCACGCTGTTTTGCGCCCAGCCGGTCACGATGCAATCCTGATGGCTGTACAGATTATCCAGATGATCCTCCGGATATCCCGATTGGGTCACTTTACGGTCCGCTGCCTTCAGCGCAGCGGTGAGATCGGCCTTGCTACCCGGGAAGAGTGGGATCGGCGTGATGCCCGAGGGAGCATAGCGCAGTACGATCAGGCCAAAATCTGACGGCGCCGCGGCGGAGGGCACGATCCAGCCATCGCCATCGGCCTTCAGGCGCTTACCTAAGGCCGGATCCACTCGCCCTTCAATGCCGTGAATTTCATATACCCAGCCGCCCTTGCGCGAAATAAAGCGCAGAGCAACCGCTTTGTCCGGTTTGCCGCGCGGAGGCGTCAACAGACAGTGGCCAGCGGTCAGCGCCAGGTGAGGGGAGATAAGCGTCGCTGTGCACAGATTGCCGCTGGCGGTTTCCAGTTGGCCGATCGCATCCCACGGGCTTTCCTCGGGGTGGCTCACCGCTTTTCGGTCATCATGGCCGAAAAACAGCGTCTTAATATCTTTGGCGCTCAGTCCGCTATCATCGGCATGTGCGCCCAGAGGTAACAGATAAAATGAACACAGCAATAACAGAACGTCTCTACGCATATCACTCTCTGGGGAGGCTATGATGTCTATTGACAGTAGCAGGAGATTTAAGTTTTTGAAAGTAAACAATAATTCTAAGCAGGCCAAACCGTTGCCATCAGGCGAGACGGGCTGACGCTGCCGCTGGCAAAACCGTCTGATTTCAAACGGTTAATGCCAGCTGATTGCTTTAGCTATTTCCGCAGAAAGCGACGTCCGACGCAACAAAATTCGTGTATCAGAACGTACTGAACCCGGCGAATAATTCATCAGTTTGGCATTGAGATTATTCCTGGTTTGCCAGCGATTCGCTGAAAAATAATGCGCTTACCCGCCAAAACTTCACCAGAATTCGCACTTCTTTACGCCTCTCGTAATTATTTTCAATGCGAAACATTTTCTCACCGAAAACGTTGTTACCGTCACTCCGCCGTTGAGTAAATAGAGAGGTAATACCGGCGATGATAGCCTGAATTCTATTTCCCCGACGTTGGGAGGGTATATGTCTAAAAAAGGTATTCGCGCACTGGTTTATGTTTCCCTGGTCTCAGTTGCTATCTGGGGCGCGACCGGTTATCTGGTGATGGAAGCGGTGCGCGTACTGTGAAGCGTCTGGTCACCGCGAGGTGGCCGGCGCGCGCTAGTTTATGACTACAGTGTCTGGCGTCTTCGGACGCCGGGCATTTTTTGTGCCGCAGGAATTTCAGGGTAATGAGACGCGGGAAGGTATCGTCAGCGATCGCCGTACGGTATTTATTATTCTGCAAAGCCAGCAGAAGCAGTAAATGAGAGCGTGGCGGAAATGATTAATAGAGGAAAAAGCGGGTAGCAACCACTGCGCAAATGATTAACAGGATCAGGATGAGCTCGAAACGATAGCGCCGCAGCATAGTGCTCTCCAGAAAAAACGGCGCTGAAACAGCGCCGATTATTAAGAAGGTTAGTTCACCGGGAGGAATTATGCTGCCGGCTGTGCAGCAGGTTTAGCGGCCTGGTGTTTAGTGGTTTTGTGGTGTTTTTTTGCAGCCTGCGCTTTCTGTGCTACCGGTTTAGCCGCAGCTTTGTGGTGCTTTTTAGCCGCCTGAGCTTTCTGCGGAGCAGCGGGTTTAGCTTCTACTTTTTTGTGTTTTTTAGCGGCCTGGGCTTTCTGGGCAGCGGCTGGTTTAGCTTCTGCTTTTTTGTGTTTTTTGGCAGCCTGAGCTTTCTGCTCTGCAGCTGGTTTTGCCGCGGCTTTGTGGTGTTTTTTGTGATGGGTGGTCTTGGCAGCAGTGCTGTGGGTAGCAGCCGGTGCCTGAGTGGTGCTTACTGCGTCAGCAGCGAAAGCGGCGGAAGAGAGACCCATAGCAGCGGCAACGACCAGAGCTAATACTTTTTTCATTCTGATATCCTCGAAAAGTTTTCTTAATTTCAACCCCACTGCGGGGCCGGTGAAATCACTATATGCTTGTCTTTTCGAGCTTTCCGTGAGTGTTTGGTATCGGCGTGTAACCGAATGTACAACACGCCTGGCCGTGGGGAGTGGAAGGACGCGCCGGGCAACCCGGCGCGTACGATCACAGATAGCGGGCGGTAAGGTGTTCGCGGAAGTAGCGGCTGTTGAGATCCTCGCCGGTGGCCTGCTGGATCAGCTGCGAGGTGGAGAAGCGGCTGCCATGCTGCCAGATATTCTGCCGCAGCCAGTCGAACAGGGCGCTGAAATCGCCCTCCGCAATATCGCGGTCTAACGTCGGCAGCGCGCGCCGGGCGGCGGCCATCAGCTGGGCGGCATACATCGCACCCAGCGTATAGGAAGGGAAATAGCCGAATCCGCCGTCGGTCCAGTGAATATCCTGCATGCAGCCGTCCCGGTAGTTGCCGGTGGTCGACAGCCCCAGCCAGTGCTGCATCTTCTCGTCCCACAGCGCCGGGATATCATCTACTTCAATCTCGCCGTCAATCAGCGCGCGTTCAATTTCATAACGCAGGATCACATGCGCCGGGTAGCTGACCTCATCGGCATCGACGCGAATAAAGCCCGGTTTCACCCGCTGATTCCAGGCGACAAAGTTGTCGCTGCTAAAGGCCGGTTGATCGCCAAAACGCTCGCGCACCGCCGGTAACAGGCGGTTGAGGAAAGGCTCGCTACGTCCCAGCTGCATTTCAAAAAACAGACTCTGCGACTCGTGGATAGCGGTGGAGCGAGCGAGTCCTACGGGCTGGTCGACCCACGGGCGAGGCAGATTCTGCTCATAGCGGGCGTGGCCGGTTTCGTGGATCACGCCGAACAGGGCGCTGAGCAGGTCGTTTTCGTTGTAGCGGGTGGTGATGCGCACATCCTGGGGGACGCCGCCGCAGAACGGGTGAGCGCTGATGTCGAGGCGCCCGCCGTCGAAGTCAAAGCCGAGGATGTGCATGGCCTGCAGGCCCAGCTCGCGCTGAGCGGCAATCGGGAAAGGCCCCTGCGGGGCGAGTAATGTCTGCGTCGCTTGCTTAGCGACCGCTTGCCGCAGCAGGGAAGGCAGCCAGGACTTGAGGTCGGCAAACAGGCTATCCAGCCGGGCGCTGGTCATATCTGGTTCGAAAATATCGAGCAGCGCGTCGTAGCGTGAGCCGCCTCTGGCCTCGGCGCGGATCTGCGCTTCCTGACGGCTCAGCCTGACCACCTCGCGAAGATTGTCGGCAAAGCCAGCCCAGTCGTTAGCGGGACGCTGGCTGCGCCAGGCATGCTCACAGCGGCTGCCGGCAAGGGATTTTGCCTCCACCAGGCTCTCCGGCAGCAGCGCGGCCTGATCGTACTGACGCTGCATCTCCCGCAGATTGGCCTGCTCGACGTCGTTGAGGTCCTGCTGGCGGGCTTCCTGCAGCCATTGGCCCACTTTTTTATCGGTCAGGATCTGATGCTGCAGCACGCCGAGCTCCGCCAGCGCTTCGCTCCGGGCGGCGCTGCCACCTGGGGGCATCATCGCAAACATATCCCAGCCAGCGATGGCGGAGAGATGCGAAAAGCGCGACAGGCGCTGAAAGGTACGAGTAAGCTGCTGATAAGGCGTATTTTCAGTCATAGTGGCGTTCGGTCCGTGACAGGTGAATGAACAGGTTATCGGTATCCTTCTACACTATCCTGATACGCCCGGCGGGTCGAGCGTTGCGCACAGGGGAAGGGAAAGACACATGGCGGGAGAATAAGCTCACCTCTGTGATCGGTGTGACAGAAAACGGTAACATATCGGTACTAAACTGTGATCGATTACACAGGTCTGGAGGTTCGGGGGTGGTTTATGAATCCGTTCACCTGGCTGTTTATTGCACTGCTGTCCGTTGATGCCGTCAGAGAGTTGATGGGCTTGTCTTCCATTATGGGCATGTGGTGAACCGTGGCCCGCAGGCCACGTCACACGCGACTATTTCAGTCGTTGATGTAAGCAGGTGCCGGTCAACAGCGCGGCAAGGAGCAGCAGCGCGATAAACCCACCGACGCCGTTCCAGCCGTAGTGATGCCAGAATACCCCGCCTAACGTCCCGGCAAGACTTGAACCCAAATAATAGCTGAACAGATACAGCGATGACGCCTGACCGCGGGCGCGGCGGGCGCGTGGGCCAATCCAGCTGCTGGCGACGGAATGCGCGGCGAAGAAGCCAGCGGAAAACAGCAGCATACCGATGAAAATAAGCCACAGGGAAGAAAAGAGCGTCAGCAGCAGGCCGCAGAGCATGACAGCGGTAAAGCCGAGCATCACCGGTCCGCGGCCAAAGCGTACGGTCATGGCCCCTGCCTTCGGTGAACTCCAGGTCCCGGTGAGATAAGCTACCGACAGCAGGCCTACCACCGCCTGGCTTAGCGACCATGGCGACATCATCAGCCGGTAGCCAATATAGTTAAACAGGGTGACAAAAGCGCCCATCAGCAGAAAACCTTCGACGAACAGCAGCGGCAGACCGCGGTCGCGCCAGTGCAGACGGAAGTTGATCAGCAAGTTTTTCGGTCGCAGCGAGGTCGAGCGGAAATGGCGCGACTCGGGCAGAATGCGCCAGAACATGATGGCCGCGGCCAGCGCGAAGCCACTGATCACCGCCAGCGCCACGCGCCAGCCGAAGAAATCGGTAAAGACCCCGGTCAGCAAGCGGCCGCTCATGCCGCCGATGGAGTTGCCGCTGATATATAACCCCATCGAAAAGGCGACGAAACTGGGGTGGATCTCCTCACTCAGGTAGGTCATGCCGACCGCCGCCACGCCGCTCAGCGACAGGCCGATCAGGGCACGCATAATGAGGATGCCGTGCCAGCTGGTCATCATGGTCGACAGCAGCGAGCAGCAGGCGGCCAGCAGAAGGGCGGTGACCATCACCGGCTTGCGCCCGATGGCGTCGGACAGCGGGCCGGTAAACAACAGGCCCACCGCCAGCATCGCCGTGGAAATGGAGAGTGAAATACTGCTGCTGGCCGGGGAGACGCCGAACTCGTTCGACAGCACCGGCAGGATCGGTTGCACGCAGTAGAGCAGAGCAAAGGTGGCCAAACCGGCGGAGAATAGCGCGAGGGTGACGCGCATAAATTGCGGGGTGCCGCGCTTAATAAACTGATCCGGGCGGGATGCACCAGCGACGCTGACCTCGCCCGCCGGCACGGTGTCAACGGTTGTTGTACGACTCACAGAGAATTCCTTGCGTAGAAGTTGCTGCTTACCAACAGAATGTTGTGACCATTCAGCTCACATTTTTAGGGTATGAAAATGTAAATATTCTGTCTAATATATTAATAATCTCAAATAAGACGTTTTAAATATGAATATCGAGTTGCGTCATCTGCGCTATTTTGTCGCCGTCGCCGAGGAATTACATTTTGGCCGGGCCGCAGCGCGACTGAATATTTCTCAACCGCCGTTAAGCCAGCAAATTCAGATCCTCGAGCAGCAGACCGGTGCCCGCCTGTTCGCGCGCACCAATCGCAGCGTCAGTCTGACGGCGGCCGGAAAGCAGTTTCTCGCCGATAGCCGACAAATTCTTGCCCAGGTGGATGACGCGGCCGCCCGCGCTGCGCGTCTGCATCACGGTGAAACCGGCGAACTGCGTATCGGCTTTACCTCCTCGGCCCCCTTTATCAAGGCGGTATCCGATACGTTGTCGATGTTTCGTCAGCGCTACCCGGATGTGCATATTTTGACCCGCGAGACCAACACCCGCGAACAGATTGTGCCACTGAGCGAGGGGGCTCTCGATCTGGGGCTCCTGCGCAATACCCAACTGCCGGACACCCTGGCGTGGGAGCGGGTGCTGCGCGAGCCGTTGCTGGCGATGGTCCCGGCCGACCATCCGCTGGCCCGCCAGCCCTCGGTCAGCCTGGCGGCGCTGGCGCGCGAACCCTTCGTCTTTTTCGACCCGCACGTGGGTACCGGCCTGTATGACGATATCCTCGGCTTGCTGCGTCGTTACGGTCATACGCCGGTGATTGCCCAGGAGGTGGGGGAGGCGATGACCATTATTGGTCTGGTGGCCGCCGGACTGGGGGTGTCTATCCTGCCTGCCTCCTTTCAGCGCGTACAGCTCAGTGAAATGCGCTGGCTGCCGATCGACGAACAGGATGCGGTGTCGGAGATGTGGCTGGGGTGGTCGAAACATCATGAACAGGGAGCGCTGGCAAAACGCTTTCGCGAGTCGCTGCTGGCCTGGAAAACCGAGCACAATTGAGGCGAAAAGGGGCTGGAAATGTGCGGTAAATCACAAGGCTAAGTAAAAATTTGACGTTCACCATCGAAGTGCTTCACCATAGCCGAAAGTTTATTTCGAAGCGCGAAAATAAAGGGAGTCAATGGTGGTAGCGGATAGTCAACCAGGCCATATCGATCAAATTAAGCAGACCAATGCGGGCGCCGTGTATCGCCTGATTGATCAGCTCGGCCCGGTATCGCGTATCGACCTCTCCCGATTTGCACAACTGGCTCCCGCCAGCATCACCAAGATTGTTCGCGAGATGCTGGAAGCGCATCTGGTGCAGGAGACGGAGATCCAGGAGCCCGGCAGCCGTGGCCGCCCGGCGGTGGGGTTGATGGTAGAAACCGAGGCCTGGCACTATCTCGCGGTGCGCGTCAGCCGCGGCGAGATCCACCTTTCGCTACGTGATTTAAGCAGTCAGCTGGTGGTGGAGGATCAGCTGGAGCTGGCCCTCACCGACAGCACGCCGTTTCTGACCCGTATTATTGATCATATCGATCGGTTCTTTATTCGCCACCAGAAGAAGCTGGAACGGCTCACCTCCATCGCCATGACGATGCCGGGTATTATTGATACCGAAAATGGCATTATTCATCGCATGCCGTTTTATGAGGATGTCAAAGATGTGCCGCTGGGCGATGTGCTGGCCAACCATACCGGGGTGCCGGTCTACATTCAGCATGACATCAGCGCCTGGACTATGGCGGAATCGTTGTTCGGCGCCTCGCGCGGCGCCCGGGATGTCATTCAGGTGGTCATCGATCATAACGTCGGCGCCGGGGTTATCACCGACGGACGCCTGCTGCATGCTGGCAGCAGCAGCCTGGTGGAGATCGGCCATACTCAGGTCGATCCCTACGGCAAGCGCTGCTACTGCGGCAACCATGGCTGTCTGGAAACCATTGCCAGCGTAGAGAGCGTGCTGGAGCTGGCGCAGATGCGCATGGCCCAGTCGATGAGCTCGCTGCTGCACCAGCGTCCGCTGAGCGTGGAGTGGCTGTGCCAGGCCGCGCTGCAGGGCGATCTGCTGGCCAGAGACATTATCAGCGGCGTGGGTAACCACGTCGGGCGGATTCTGGCGATCATGGTCAATCTGTTTAACCCGCAGAAAATTCTGATTGGCTCGCCGTTTAATCTGGCGGCAGATATCCTTTTTCCGGCAATTTCCAGCTGCATTCGGCAACAATCGCTCCCGGCCTACAGCCAGCATATCGCGGTTGAAAGCACCCAGTTTTCTAATCGTGGCACGATGGCTGGCGCGGCGCTGGTCAAGGATGCGCTCTATAACGGATCCTTACTCATACGACTGTTACAGGGTTAACATTTTTTCATAGTCACACCAAAAATTGCGCTATCTCAAGCCGACCTCTGGCGGCATCACGTAGACTTTGCCCACTGTTGATTATTTCTCTCCCGTATATTTCATCGACAAAACTGTGGGGTTAGTGATGTTTAAGCGTTTCTTTATTACAGGTACAGACACCTCTGTCGGGAAGACAGTGGTTTCCCGTGCGCTGTTGCAGGCACTTGCTGCCAGAGGCAAAAGCGTGGCCGGGTACAAGCCTGTGGCGAAGGGCAGCAAAGAGACGCCAGACGGTTTGCGTAACAAAGACGCGCTGGTGCTGCAGAGCGTCTCCACGCTGGCGTTGCCGTATGAGGCTGTCAATCCCATAGCGTTAAGTGAAGACGAAAGCAGCGTGGCGCACAGCTGCCCGATCAACTACGGTTTGCTGTCGGATGGTTTGCAGCGACTGGCCGGTCAGGTCGATCACGTGGTGGTTGAAGGCACCGGCGGCTGGCGCAGCCTGATGAACGACCTGCGACCGCTCTCCGAATGGGTGGTACAGGAGCAGCTCCCGGTGCTGATGGTGGTGGGGATCCAGGAGGGGTGTATCAACCATGCGCTGCTGACGGCCCAGGCGATCGCCAATGACGGGCTGCCGCTGATCGGCTGGGTGGCCAACCGCATCAACCCCGGTCTCGCGCACTACGCTGAAATCATCGATGTCCTCAGTAAGAAGCTGCCGGCGCCGCTGATTGGCGAGCTGCCGTACCTGCCGCGCGCCGAACAGCGTGAGCTGAGCCGCTACGTCGACTTAGACATGCTCGGCAACGTGATGGCGATAGATCGAATCCCGGCGTAACGTCCGCGACAGCACCGACGCCACCACGCAGGTGATCAGCAGGCCGGGCAGCAGCGCATACTGCCCGGTCATCTCACAAATCATCAGGGTCGACATGATTGGCGCATGGGTGGTGGCAGCCAGAAACGCCGCCATGCCGGTCAGACCGATCATCATAGCCATCTCTTCATTCCCCGGTAGCCATAGCCCGCTGACGCTGGCAAACAGCATGCCCATCGCCAGGCCGACAAACAGCGTGGGGGTAAAGACCCCGCCCGGCGCGCCGGAGCCGCTGCTGGCCAGCACCGCCAGCAGTTTGCACAGGAAAACGCCGGCCAGCAGTACGCCGGACGGCGGCATCTGCAAATAGCTTTGCACCACGCTGTAGCCGTTGCCCCACACCGCCGGGGTGATGAGCGATAAGCCGCCGACAATCAGCCCCCCCAGCGCCAGCTGCCACGGCGGCGTCAGTTTCAGTTTGACGAACCCGCGGTGGCTGTAGTCCATCAGCCAGATAAACAGCGGGCCGCACAGCCCGGCCAGCAGGCCAGTCGCCAACATTAAACCATAGTGCAGCGCGCTGAGGTTCTGCTGCAGGACGACGTGGTACAGCGGCGTGGCGCCGCCGTTGAGAAACTGCGTCAACAGCAGGGCGATCACCGCCGAGATAACGACCGGCCCGAGCGAGGCCAGCATCAGCGTGCCAAAGAGAATTTCAGCAATAAACAGGCTGCCGGCCAGCGGGGCATGATAGGCGCTGGCCATCCCGGCAGCGGCGCCGCAGGCGACCCACAGCTTCCATTCAGTCTGCGGCGTGAAGCGGCGGGCGAACAGCGACGCCGCCAGCGCGGCCAGCAGGATCATGGCGCCTTCCCGGCCAATCGCGCTGCCGGTGACCACGACCAGCAATGACGCCAGCGATTTCACCAGGCTTGCCGGCGTATCGAAGCAACCGTCGCCGGTCTCCAGGGCTTCCATATAATCGGTGGCGGCATGCGGGCGCGCGATGCTGCGTCGCTGCCACAGCCAGAGAAGTGTCCCTGCCGCCAGGCCGCCCAGCGCCGGGGTAATCAGCCGCCGCCACGTCGGCAGCGACTGCGCCGCGTTGACCAGGCTCCCGCTGTCATTGCCAAGAAACAGCGTTTCCAGCACCACCATCGCATGGCGAAACAGCGCCACCGCCAGGGCGGCGAGAAGGCCAATCAGCGTGGCGATCAGCAGGCGGCGAAACATCACCTGCACATCAGGATAGGGATGAAGACGGTGCATCAGTTACGGCGAGGTTCGGAAAACATGGCCTTATTGTGATAGGGAATAACCTTAGATGCAAAAGCGATAAGTGCGGGTGAGGGGCTGGGAAGCGACGAAATAAAACCGCGCCGGATACCGGCGCGGTGAAGGGTTAACGATAGAGCGCTTTTTCCGCCACGGCGATCGGCAGATTCTCCTGCCACTGCGCCAGCGTTGCCTGCGCCAGCTGACCCAGCGCCTGGTAGAAGGGGTGGGCGGCATGGTCGACAAAGACGCTCAGGAAGCGCCCGGACCACGGCAGCAGGTGCCAGGCCAGCAGCTGGGCAAACAACGCATCCTGCTCCGTCTCGCACAGCCATGCCGCCAGCAGCAGCAGGGTGCCGAAATGATCTTCCGGTTCGTTACGCTCGGCGTCCAGTGCGATGCCGTTCGTGCGCATCCACTCGCGCAGGGCAAGCGTGGAATCGCCAAACAGCACTGACTCTTTATCCAGCCAGACGGATCCCCATGGCGGCGCCGGCAGGGCCCACGGGCCGATAAACAGGCGTTGCCAGGCTTCCGGTAATGACTCTTCCGTCGACGCGGCAAAGGCTGACGCCAGCGGGGCGGTTACCGGGAAGGGCCACTGTTGCTGCCAGCTGCCGTCCTGGAAGGCGGCGACCAGCGGCGCAATGTGCGCGCTATTCGGCGCATAAGAGAACAGCGCGCCCAGGGTGCGAGCGCTTAACGCGACAGCGTCGCGGTTTGGGATCGGCATCATTACTTATTCCTTTCTGCGGCGCGCGCCAGCGCGCCGTCTCATTAACCGGCAACCGCCATACCGACGGTCATATGCAGACCATAAAACAGGCCGCGACCAATACATTCCGCGATCAAGACCAGCAGCAGGCCGATCAGCAGCGCCGTAGCGCGCGGCGGTTGGCGGCGGATCAGCGGACACAACCAGCAGCCAAGACCGAGAGCCAGCAGTATCAGGCGTAACGCCTGGAGTGTGCCGTAATCTGGCAGCAGGGTGGCTGCCTGCTGGACTGAACTGTGAATGGTACTGAGTCCGGCGCTTTGCATGATGATAACGGCGGCGCCGATCGCCAGCGCGGCCACGCTGAGTCCGGCAAAAAACCAGCCGTTAAAGTCGACTTTCGCCAGCCGCAGCAGCAGGGCGGCGAACAGCGGCCCGCTGAGGAGCACCGTCAGGAAGAACGCGCTGGTAGTGTAGCCATTGTACCATGTTGGCACGGTATCGATTTGGTAAACCCGGGTCATCGCCAGAACAAACAGCAGCCCCAACAGCATGGCGATCACCAGCCAGACTTTACCCAGCGCCGCTGGCATTTTGCCCACTACCGCCAGCAGCCACCAGAATCCTCCCACGGCGAAGAACAAGGCGCCGCTGGCGATTTCATTGCTCAGCGCCGAGGCGCCGACGCGGTTCAGCGAGTTAAACGCGCGCAGCGGCGAACCGAGATGCATCACCGAAGCCAGAAAACCAATACCCATCAGCAGCCAGATAAAAAACATGCTGCGCACCAGCCGCTGCTGCGCTTCGCGCTGGTTTGTCAGCGATAGCCAGCCCAGCCCGCTGACGAGGGTCGCGCCGACCACGCATTGCCCCAGTACCGTAAACAGCACCAGCGGCCATTCATGCCATCCGCTTCCCATCTCACACCTCCTTTGGATTTGCCAGATAACCGGTGGTATCGCCACACGGACGGGCATTGGCGTTAGGTTTGATCACGATACTCGGCCTGGTAAAGTGCGCCGACGGCAGCGGGGCCACTGCGGCCAGCTGGCCGTGCTTGGCGCGCAGCTCGGCAATCGGCCCGAAATCGAGCGCGCGCAGCGGGCAGGACTCGACGCAGATCGGCTTTTTCCCCTCGGCGACGCGCTCGTGACAGCCGTCGCACTTGGTCATGTGGCCTTTGTCGGCGTTGTACTGCGGGGCGCCGTACGGGCAGGCCATATGGCAGTAGCGGCAGCCAATGCACACCGCTTCGTTGACCACCACAAAACCATCGTCGCGCTTGTGCATCGCCCCACTTGGGCAGACCTTGGTGCAGGCCGGATCTTCGCAGTGGTTACAGGCGATGGAGAGGTAGTAGGCGAACACATTCTGCTGCCAGACGCCGTTGTCCTCCTGCCAGTCGCCGCCGGCATACTCATAGATGCGGCGGAAGCTGACCTCCGGGGTGAGATTCTTGTAGTCCTTACAGGCCAGTTCGCAGGTTTTACACCCGGTACAGCGAGCGGAATCGATAAAGAATCCATATTGCGTGCTCATGGTTTACTCCTTAAACCTTTTCGATGTCGACCAGGTTGGTATGCTGTGGATTCCCCTTCGCCAGCGGAGATGGGCGGTGGGTGGTCAGCGTATTCATGCAGGCGCCATGGTCGATCCGGTCTCCGGCCATATTCGCGTCGTGCCAGGCGCCCTGGCCCATCGCCGACACGCCCGGCATGATGCGTGGCGTCACTTTCTCCGGAAGACGGACTTCGCCGCGCTGATTAAAGACGCGCACCATATCGCCGTTTTTAATCCCGCGTTTTTCCGCGTCAAGCGGATTGAGCCACACTTCCTGGCGACAGGCCGCTTGTAATACATCGACGTTGCCGTAGCTGGAGTGGGTGCGCGCTTTATAGTGGAAACCAAACAGCTGCAGCGGATACTGGCTGCGCAGCGGATCGTCCCAGCCTTCAAATGTGGAGGCGTAGACCGGTAGCGGGCTGATAACTTCGTCTTTCTCCAGCTGCCAGTGGGCGGCAATCTCGGCGAGCCGGCTGGAGTAGATTTCAATTTTGCCGGACGGGGTTTTGAGCGGATGCGATTCAGGATCGCGGCGGAAGTCGCGATAGGCGACGAAGTGGCCGTTCGGATCTTTACGCTTGTAGATGCCCATCTGTTTCAGGTCGTCGTAGCCAGGTAGCGCGGGGTCTTTCGCCACCATTTTGGCATACAGATGCTGCAGCCACTGCGCCTGCGTGCGCCCCTCGGTAAAACGTTGATGCACGTCGTCGCCGAGCCGTTTCGCCACTTCACTTAAGATCCAGTAAATCGGTTTGCGTTCGAACTTCGCCGAGGTAGCAGGCTGGATAAAAATGAGATAGCCCATATTGCCGGCGTAGTCGTTGGGAATAATATCTTCCTGCTCAACGGTCATCAGATCGGGCAGCAGCAGGTCGGCGTATTTCGCCGACGAGGTCATAAAGTTGTCGATAACCACAATGGTCTCGCACTTGCTTTCGTCCTGCAGGATCTCGTGGGTCTTATTGATGTCGGAGTGCTGGTTGATGATGGTGTTGCCCGCGTAGTTCCACAGGAACTTGATCGGCACATCCAGCTTCTCTTTGCCGCGCACGCCGTCGCGGGTGGCGGTCATCTCCGGGCCTCGAGCGATGGCGTCGGTCCAGGTGAAGCAGGAGATGGCGGTCTTCACCGGATTTTCCAGCACCGGCAGACGTTCGATAGTGATGGTGTAGGTTGATTCGCGGGCGCCGCTGTTGCCGCCGTTGATGCCCACGTTGCCGGTTAAGATCGGCAGCATGGCGATCGCGCGGGCGGAGAGTTCGCCGTTGGCCTGGCGCTGCGGTCCCCAGCCCTGGCAAATATAAGCCGGTTTACTCATGCCGATTTCGCGCGCCAGCTTAATGATGCGATCGGCGGGGATGCCGGTAATAAGCGAGGCCCACTGCGGCGTTTTGGCGACGCCGTCGTCACCCTCGCCAAGAATATACGCTTTGTAGTGGCCGTTTGCCGGCGCCCCGACCGGCAGCGTTTTCTCATCGTAGCCAACGCAGTATTTGTCGAGGAATGGCTGGTCGACGAGATCCTCGTTTATCAGCACCCAGGCGATACCGGCGACCAGCGCGGCGTCTGTGCCGGGACGAATAGGGATCCACTCATCTTCCCGACCGGCGGCGGTATCGGTGTAGCGCGGGTCGATAACGATCATCCGCGCGTTAGAGCGCTCGCGAGCCTGCTCCAGATACCAGGTAATGCCGCCGCCACTCATCCGGGTTTCCGCTGGGTTATTGCCGAACATCACCACCAGCTTGCTGTTTTCAATATCCGAAGTACTGTTGCCGTCGTTGCTGCCGTAGGTATAGGGCATCGCGCAGGCAATCTGTGCGGTGCTGTAGGTACCGTACTGGTTAAGCGAGCCGCCGTAGCAGTTCATCAGCCGCGCTACCGGCGACGCTGAAGGCGACGAACGGGTGATGTTGCCGCCGACGATCCCCGAAGAGTAGTTAATGTACACGGCTTCATTGCCATACTGGGCAACGGTGCTTTTCAGACGGTCAGCGAGGATATCCAGCGCCTCCTGCCAGCTGATGCGTTCAAATTTGCCTTCCCCGCGCTTGCCGATGCGCTTCATGGGATAGTTAAGGCGATCCGGATGATTGATGCGCCGACGAATAGAGCGCCCGCGCAGGCAGGCGCGGACCTGGTGGTCGCCGTAGCGGTCGTCGCCGGTATTATCCGTTTCGACGTAAACCACTTCATCATCCCGCACGTGCAGCCGCAGGGCGCAGCGGCTACCGCAGTTGACCGAACAGGCGCCCCAGACAATGCGGGTGTTGTCGCCAGTAGCCTGTTGTACTGCTGCCGCGGCGCTGCGCAGTGTAAAGGGCAAGGTAAGCCCGCCGGCGGCCAGCGCCAGAGAGCTGAGGGCTGTGGATTTGAGTAGCGCGCGTCGGGAGACGCCGCCGGGGGATTCCTGATTCGACATTGCTCACTCCATGATAGTTATGCTGTGCGGAGAAGGGCCGCCACGTCATTAACAGACGCAGGGGTGAGCGATAATACGTTATGGGTAGCCAGCAGATCTTATCCCTGGTCAATGCAGGGATAAGATCTTTCATTTGAAACCGAAGTGGGCTTACTGAGCGTCGTTTTCGGCGGGACTGTCGCTGTTACGCGTATAGGTGATTTTGAAGGTGTCATTGGCGCAATGACCGACCACCTGAACCCCGGGCTGGTCTGCCTGATCGTTTGGCACAATGGCCAGGCTGAAGGCGGTTTCCGGTACGCCATTGTTGATGATCTTCTGCTGGATGTCGCTTTTGACCCGTTCACATGAGTCGGGGGCTGCCAGCACGGTCGTTGAGCACAGCAGTAGTGCGGCGCCTGTCCAGAGGGATAGTTTCATCTTACACTCCTTATCGATGTTATCCAGAATTAAGCATAGCAGAACTGGTGTAAACAATTGTATTTGCTAATATGATCTGGTGTACACAAAAGGAATCGCCTGTGAAAAGATTGTATTGGCTGATCCCGGCAGCGCTGCTGCTGACGGCGTGCGACCGCCAAAGCGCCCCGGAAGCCTTCACCCCGGAGATGGCGAGTTTTTCCAATGAGTTTGAGTTCGATCCGCTGCGCGGGCCGGTGAAAGATTTTAGCCAGACGCTATTGGATGAACACGATGTGGTGGTCAAGAAGGTGAGCGCTCAGCTGTCAAAAGAGGGATGTTTCGATCTGCTGACCCTGGAAGATGTGGAGAACAATACCGGCGCCACGCTGCTGCTGGATGCCAACTATTACGTCGATGGGCGCACCCACGAGAAGCGACTGCGCCTGCAGGGCAAGTGTCAGCTGGCAGAGATGCCCGCCACGGGGGTGAGCTGGGAGACGGATGATAACGGTTTTATTATTCGCGCCCGCGGCAAAGAGACCACCGCCACCTACCGCTATGACAGCGATGGCTATCCGCTGGGAAAAACCACCACCGCCAAAGAAGAGCAATTTACCGTCGCCTCCACGCCGTCGAAAGATCCGCGCAAGAAAATGGACTATACCGCCATCAGCACCTTCAACGAACGCACGCTGGGCACGGTACGCCAGACCTGCGACTACGATCGCCACGACAATCCGCTGAGCTGTGAGCTGCAGGTGATTGATGAAAGCGTGCAGCCGCCGCTGACACGCCATTACACCATCAAGAACCGCATTGATTATTACTGAGCCGTCGGCTTCAGCAGGGCCGGTCCTGGGGTTTTGTGTTCGGCCAGATACTGGTGCTGGAACAGACACATGCGAATGGTGTTGCGGTACTCGCCGTTAATGAAAAACTCATGGATGAGTTCACCCTCGACGATAAAGCCAAGCTTGCGGTAAATATGGATCGCTTTTTCATTCTCTTTATCGACAATCAAATACAGCTTATACAGATTAAGAACCGTAAAACCGTAGTCCATGGCCAGCCGCGCCGCGCGAGTGGCAAGGCCTTTTCCCTGGAAGTCCGGTGAGATAATGATCTGGAACTCGGCCCGCCGATGAACATGGTTGATTTCAACCAGCTCTACCAGCCCGGCTTTATCGCCATTGCATTCGATGACAAAGCGACGCTCGCTTTGATCGTGGATATGTTTGTCGTACAGATCGGAGAGCTCAACGAAGGCCTCGTACGGCTCTTCAAACCAGTAGCGCATGACGCTGGCGTTGTTATCGAGCTGGTGGACAAAGCGCAAATCTTCCCGTTCGAGGGGGCGGAGTTTGACGTGTAGCGCGTCGGTCATGGGTAATCCTGTGGTTAAAGCTGAACAGCGCGTTATGAAAGGCGGCGCCCGCAGGCGCCAGCGTTGACAGGAAGCGGATCAGGGATTGATTGCCCGGCCGGTGCGGCGGTCAAGGCAGCGCAGAGTGTTCGGCTCCCAGTAGGCATTGACGTTGGCGCTCTTCTGGCAGTTATCCTGCGCGTCGAAGGCGACATCGGTTTTGTCCCACTCTTTTTCCGCCCGCTTATTGACCTTCTGGCGCAGGCTGCGGGTGTCGTTCCATTGCTCTTTTTCCATCGACGCCTGCTGACGGCTTTGCGCGCTGTCGCCAGATTCAATCACCAGCCGGTCGGTGGCGGCGAAGGAGCTGGAGGTATAGACCACGGCGCTCAACGCCAGAATGGCGGTCAGGCACCAGCGTTTGTTCAGTGTCATGTTCATCACGGTTTCCTTTAAGTGATGGGTTAACCCTCAGGCTAAGTTTACTACAGCTCTTTTGCCGGGCATAGCCGACAAAACAGCGTGGGGCAGAAGCCATTATCGCGTAGAATGGTTCAACGCTTTGTCTCATTTACGAATCTTTTAATGCTCAAAACAACGCTCCTGTTCTTTGCCACCGCCCTGTGCGAAATCATCGGCTGCTATCTGCCGTGGCTATGGTTAAAGCGCGGGGCCACGCCGCTGCTGTTGATCCCCACCGGCCTGGCGCTGGCGCTGTTCGTCTGGCTCCTGACGCTCCATCCTGCCGCCAGCGGGCGGGTCTATGCCGCCTACGGTGGGGTGTACGTCTGTACCGCCTTACTCTGGCTGCGGGTCGTGGATGGCGTCAAGCTCAGCCATTACGACTGGGCCGGGGCGATCATCGCCCTGTGCGGCATGCTGATCATCGTAGCGGGCTGGGGGCGGGCCTGAGCTCGCCTTGTGTGATCGCTGCCACTTTTTTAAACCTTAATTCTTGTATGGTAGTCGACCTGTTGCCTTACTTATCAGACATTCTCTTTTGTTATGACTCTGTAAGGAACAACGATGGCTATCGAGACACTTGCCGCCCGGACGGGGGCGACGCCGCTGCGTATCCGTCGGGTGCAGAAGATCACCCTGACGCTGCTGTTTATCGCCGGTATCGTCAACTTTCTTGACCGCTCTTCGCTGAGCGTCGCCGGGGAGGCGATACGCGCCGACCTGGGACTCAGCGCCACCGAGTTTGGGGTGCTGCTCTCCGCCTTTTCGCTCTCCTACGGCTTCGCACAATTGCCGTCGGGAATATTGCTGGATCGCGTTGGGCCGCGCATTGTGCTCGGCGCCGGACTGATTTTCTGGTCCGCAATGCAGGCCCTGACCGGGATGGTCAATTCGTTCTCGCATTTTATTCTGCTGCGCATTGGCCTCGGGATTGGTGAAGCGCCATTTATGCCCGCCGGTGTGAAATCAATCAATGACTGGTATGCGCAAAGAGAGCGCGGTACGGCGGTGGGGATATTTAACTCCTCGACGGTGCTGGGGCAGGCCATTGCGCCACCGGCTCTGGTTATTATGCAACTGGCCTGGGGCTGGCGAACGATGTTTGTGGTGATTGGCTTAGCCGGTATCCTGGTCGGTCTGTGCTGGTATGTGGGCTACCGAAATCGCCGGCACTTCACCCTTCAGGAAGAGGAGCAGCAGTATCTGGCCAGCGAGGAGGTGGCCCGCCCGGCGCTGAAATTTAGCGAATGGCTGGCTCTGTTTAAACGGCGCACCACCTGGGGGATGATTCTGGGCTTTTCCGGTGTGAACTACACCGGCTGGCTGTATATCGCCTGGTTGCCCGGCTATTTGCAGGCACAGCAGGGATTAAGCCTGGCCCGTACCGGCTGGGTGGCGGCGATCCCGTTCCTTGCGGCGGCGGTGGGGATGTGGGTCAATGGCCTGGTGGTCGATGCCCTGGCGCGCAGAGGTTACGATCTGGCGAAAACCCGGAAAACGGCGATCGTGATCGGTCTGGTGCTGTCGGCCCTGGGCACCCTGCTGGTGGTGCAATCCTCCACGCCGACCCAGGCGGTGGCTTTTATCTCCATGGCGCTGTTTTGCGTCCATTTTGCCGGGACGTCGGCCTGGGGGCTGGTGCAGGTATTGGTGGCAGAGCATAAAGTGGCTTCGGTGGCAGCGATCCAGAACTTTGGCAGCTTTGTGTTTGCCTCCTTTGCGCCGATCGTCACCGGGTGGGTGGTGGATACCACTCATTCTTTTAATCTGGCGCTGGTGATCGCCGCCGGCGTGACCTTCACCGGGGCGTTGTGCTACTTCTTTATCGTTAAAACCCGTATCGACTAACTGCCAGACCGGACTCCCGGTTAAGCGACAGGCCCGCAGGGACGCGTGGCTGGTGTGTCATTCGTCGACTTCTTTTATTTCCTCGCGGCGCCTGTTTCCCATTCTATCAGCGATGATTTTGTGACGGTTCACTCCCGGCAGCGAACCGGCCATATCTTCTTGTATGGTAGTTGACAGAAATCAAAGATGTTATACCAATTGCGTGCGATGGTTGGGACACAAAGGCATTCTCCTCGAGAGTTCTCCCCGAGAATGGTTGATGAGACACATAACAACGAGAGTCATCATGGAAAACACCCTTTTAACCGCCAACGCCATGCTGCCAGGCTACGATCGCAGCTCGCTGATCCCCCGTATCGTGCACCTTGGTTTTGGCGCATTCCACCGCGCCCATCAGGCGGTATATGCCGATATTCTTGCCAGTGAACATGGCAGCGACTGGGGCTATACCGAAGTCAATCTCATCGGCGGCGAGCAGCAGATCGCCGACCTCCGCCAGCAGGATCGGCTGTACACTGTGGCCGAAATGTCCGCCGACGCCTGGACCGCACGCGTGGTTGGGGTGGTGAAGCAGGCGCTGCACGCCCAGGTTGATGGCCTCGAAGCGGTGCTGGCGGCGATGTGTGAGCCTCAGGTAGCCATTGTCTCCCTGACCATTACCGAGAAAGGTTATTGTCATTCGCCGGCCAGCGGCGAGCTGCAGCTCGATCACCCGCTGATCGTCGCCGATCTGCACAACCCGCACCAGCCAAAATCGGCGCCGGGCGTGGTGGTGGAGGCTCTGGCTCGCCGTCGGGCGGCAGGCTTGCCGGCTTTTACCGTGATGTCCTGCGACAACATGCCGGAAAACGGTCACGTGATGCGCAATGTCGTCTGCGCCTACGCCCGGGCGCTGGACGCGGAGCTGGCGGCCTGGATTGAACAGAACGTCACCTTCCCATCGACCATGGTGGACCGCATTGTCCCGGCCGTTACCGCGGAAACCCTCGATAAAATTGAGCAACTGACCGGCGTGCGCGACCCGGCCGGGGTGGCCTGCGAACCTTTCCGTCAGTGGGTGATTGAGGATAACTTTGTTGCCGGACGTCCGCAGTGGGAAAAAGCGGGAGCGGAACTGGTCGCCGATGTAGTGCCTTTTGAAGAGATGAAGCTGAGGATGCTCAACGGTAGCCACTCGTTCCTGGCGTACCTGGGCTATCTGGCCGGTTATCAGCACATCAACGACTGTATGCAGGATGACAACTACCGCCGCGCGGCGCTGGCGCTGATGCTGGACGAACAGGCGCCGACGCTGAAAGTGCAGGGGGTGGATCTTCCGCGCTATGCCAGTCTGCTAATTGACCGCTACTGCAATCCGGCGCTGAAGCACCGTACCTGGCAGATAGCCATGGACGGCAGCCAGAAGTTGCCGCAGCGCATGCTGGACTCCGTACGCTGGCATCTGGCGCACCAGCAAGATTTCACGCTGCTGGCGCTCGGTGTGGCGGGCTGGATGCGCTATGTCGGCGGCGTTGACGATGCCGGCCAGGCGATTGAGATTTGCGATCCGCTGTTGCCGGTTATCCAACAGGCGGTGGCGGCCAGCGCCGAGGGTGAAGCGCGGGTGAAAGCGCTGCTGGGTATTGAGGCGATCTTCGGCCTGGCGTTGCCGCAGGAGCCCCGTTTCGTCTCGGCGGTGACCCGCGCCTATCTGGCGCTGCAGCGGCTGGGGGCCAAAGCCACTGTCGCCGCGTGGGCTGCCGAGCAATAATCCGCTTCCGGTGTCGGCCTCGTCGTCGACACCGGATATTTTGTTATCTCTGCCACCTTCCGCTGATATTTCTTTTTTTTGCTGTCGATCGGTTTTGGCGCGCTGAAAAGATGATCGAACGCAATGTCTATACATAACTCTATATTTCCCTGATTTACTAAAGATAATTAGCTGTTATTTTTCCGAATAATGGCTGGTAATTTACTGCCATAATGGCATAGTTAAGTCATTGAAAAAGAACTTTCTCTGGAAAAGGAGTACGGGCCATGTATAAAAAAATTTTATTGCCTGTTGATGTCTTTGAAATGGATTTAAGCGATAAAGCTGTGCGTCACGCGGAATTCCTCGCCACTGCAGAAAACGGTGAGATCACATTGCTCAACGTTCTGCCGAACAGCAGTCGTTCACTCTTACGCGGCTTTACGGCGGATATTCGTAAATTTGAAGCCTATATGAAAGAAGAGTCGGAGAAAAAGATGCGCGAGGTGGCGCGACTGTTCGACATTCCGATGTCGCGGATCCATACCCGGGTGGTCTTTGGTAACGTGCGCGACGAAATTCTGGCTATCAGCAATAACGAAGAGTTCGATGTGATAGTGGTTGGATCCCGCAAACCGGGCATCTCCACCCATCTGCTGGGCTCCAACGCCGAGTCGATTCTGCGCTACGCCAAAACGCCGGTGCTGGTCGTTCGTTAATCCCCTCATGACGACGGCTGCGTCAGCCACGCTGGGCAGCCGTCTGACCATTAATCTTCGCTAAACCAGTCGCGGTTCTCCTGGCGGATCAGTAACACGGACTCGCTGATTTCATGCAGATGGACATTCATTGCCTGCTCTACTGCCTCCGCGTCGCGTTTTTCCAGCGCGGTGAAAATCTCATGGTGCTGACGCAGGAGCATCTCCGGCGAGGTGATATGGTCCAGGCTCATGTAGCGCACGCGGTCGATGGCGGCTTTAATATTTTCCACCGTATCCCACGCCAACTGACAATCGGCAATGATCGACAGCTTCTGGTGAAACTCATCATCAAGCAGGAAAAAGTCGTTTGATTGTTGTCTGTCGACGGCAATACGCTGCTGATGGAGATTCTGCTCCAGCTGATAAACCTGCTCATCGTTAATCATGCCGGCGGCGCGGCGGACCACCGCGCACTCAATCGCCTGGCGGACAAAGCAACCATTGCGCACCTGCGACAAGGAAATTTTATTGACGTAGCTGCCGCGCTGGGGACGTATCTGGATAAGCCCATTTTCCGCCAGCTTGATGAAGGCCTCGCGCACCGGCTGACGCGACACATCGAAACGCACGGAGACTTCTTTCTCAGACAGCGGTGTGCCAGGCGGGATCAGGCAGTGAACGATATCCCGGCGGAGGATGCGATAAATTTGCTGATTAACGGGTTGCGTCGGATTCAGTTGCGATTCTGCGGCCATTGATGGTTACTTTTTAAGGGATTATGCGCACTATTTTACGCGTTTTTTGCGGTTCCGCCCATACCCGGCCTGCAGGCCGGGTGGCTGACGGTTAGCCCTGACGGTGAACGCTGAGTCCGGCAAAACTCTGGCTCACCGGCATCATCTCCAGGGTGTTGATGTTGACGTGCTTCGGCAGGGTGGCCACCCACCAGACCGCCTCGGTCACATCTTCCGGCGTCAGGGCTTCGGTGTTCTCATAAGTTTTCCCGGCCTTGGCGTCATCACCTTTAAAGCGGACGTTGGAGAACTCGGTGCCTCCCACCAAACCCGGCTCGATGTCGGTGACGCGCACCGCGGTGCCGTGCAGGTCGGTACGAAGATTCAGGCTGAACTGACGGACGAAGGCTTTGGTCGCCCCATAGACGTTGCCCCCGGCATAAGGCCAGCTACCTGCCGTGGAGCCGATGTTAATGATATGCCCGCGATTGCGCTCCACCATACCCGGCAGGACCGCGCGGGTCATGTACACCAGCCCTTTATTATTGGTGTCGATCATATCTTCCCAGTCTTCCACGCTGGCGCGGTGCGCCGGCTCCAGACCCAGCGCCAGACCGGCGTTATTCACCAGGACGTCAATCGCCTGCCACTCGGCGGGCAGATCGGCAATCAGCGTCTCAATGGCGGCGCGGTTACGGACGTCAAGCTGGGCGATATAAAGGTTGTCACCGAGGTCGTCTTTCAGCGTCTTCAGGCGCTCTTCACGACGTCCGGTGGCAATCACTTTATGGCCGTTAGCGACGAAACGGCGAGTAATACTTTCACCAAAACCGGCAGTGGCACCGGTAACCATGATAATCATCTTACTGTTCCTCAACGCTTTTTGTGTTTTCATACCATAGCACGCACAGACGGCGACCGGTAACGGAAATCATTGCGACCCCTTAAGGAGAAGCCTAATCTTACAGGATTAGCCTGTGCAGGAGAGAAAGATGTCTGAACAAAATCCCTTTTTTAGCGTCAGTTTGCTGCCTTACCAGGCACCCCCGTTTGATCTCATCCAGGACTACCACTATCGCCCGGCGTTTGATGAGGGTGTCCGGCAGCAGCGCGCGGAGATCCGCGCGATAATCGACAACCCGGAGCCGGCGAATTTTGCCAACACTCTTGAGGCCCTTGAACAGAGCGGACAGCTGCTGGCGCGAGTGACGCGGGTCTTTTTCGCCATGGCTGGCGCCCACACCAACCCGTTCATCCAGTCTCTGGATGAAGAATTTTCTGCTGAGCTCGCCGAGCTGGGGAATGACATCTGGCTTAACGAGGCCTTATTTCAGCGAGTGAACAGCGTCTATGAGCAGCGTGACGCGCTGGCATTAGACAGCGAATCTCATCGTCTCCTGACCCTCACCTGGCAACGTTTTGTCCATGCCGGGGCGACGCTGGCGCCGGCGCAGAAGGCGGTGCTACGCACGCTGAACACCGAAGCGGCGACCCTGCAAAGTCAGTTCCAGCAGCGGTTGCTGGGGGCGGCCAAAAGCGGTGGCCTGGTGGTTGATTACCGACATCAACTGGATGGCCTGGCGGATGAGGAGATAGCGGCGGCCGCCGACGCGGCGCGGGAAAAAGGGCTCAGTGACCGCTGGCTGCTGACGCTGACCAATACCACCCAGCAGCCGCCGCTGCTCTCTTTGCGCGACCGACAGACGCGGGAGAATCTCTTTGCCGCCGGCTGGACGCGCAATCAGCAGGGTGATGAGCATGATACACGTCGCCTGGTGCTGCGACTGGCGGCGATCCGCGCGCAGCAGGCGGAACTGCTGGGCGCGGCCGATTACGCCAGCTGGGCGCTGACCGATCAAATGGCCGCCTCTCCGGCGGAGGCATTAACTTTTATGCGCCGGATCGCGCCGGCTGCGCGGGCGCGGGCGGAACGAGAGCTGGCTGACATCCAGCAGGTGATAGACAACGAAGGCGGGACGTTTCGCGCCGCAGCATGGGACTGGCTCTATTACAGCGAACAGGTGCGGCGAGCTGCCTTTGCCATTGATGATGCGCAGCTTAAACCCTATTTTGCTCTCGAGCGCGTGCTGCAGGATGGCGTCTTCTGGACGGCCACGCAGCTCTTTGGCCTCCGCTTTGTCGAGCGCTTCGATATCCCCGTCTATCACCCGGATGTTCGGGTCTGGGAGATCTTCGATCACAACGGAGAAGGGATGGCGCTGTTTTACGGTGACTACTACGCACGCGACTCAAAAAGCGGCGGCGCCTGGATGGATGTGTTTGTCGAACAGTCTACCCTGCGGGAGCAGCGACCGGTTATCTACAATGTCTGCAACTACGCCCGGCCGCAGGCAGGGCAGAGCGCGCTGTTGTCGTGGGATGAGGTGATCACTCTGTTCCATGAGTTTGGCCATACCCTGCATGGGCTGTTCGCCAGCCAGCGTTACGCCAGTCTCTCCGGAACCAATACCCCGCGCGATTTTGTCGAATTTCCTTCGCAGATCTTCGAACACTGGGCCAGCCAGCCGCAGGTGTTTGCCCACTACGCGAAGCACTACCAGTCCGGGGAGCCGATGCCGGAAGCGCTACGCGACAATATGTTGCGTGCGGCAACCTTCAATAAAGGGTACGACATGAGCGAGCTGTTGGCTGCTGCGTTACTCGATATGCGCTGGCATAGCCTGTCGACCTCGGCAATACCGGAGGACGTGGATGGGTTTGAGCAGAAGATATTGCAGGAAGAACACCTGGATCTGGCGGCCGTTCCGCCGCGCTATCGCAGCAGCTATTTCTCCCATATCTTTGGCGGCGGCTATGCGGCAGGCTATTACGCCTATCTGTGGACCCAGATGCTGGCCGACGACGGCTATCAGTGGTTCGTGGAGCAGGGCGGTTTGACCTGTGAGAACGGTCAGCGCTTCCGGGAAGCGATTCTGTCGCGCGGCAATAGCACTGATTTAGCTGAACTTTATCGCCAGTGGCGCGGACACGATCCACAGATTGAGCCGATGCTGAAAAATCGTGGGCTGAGTGCGTAGGGTCATTTCGGGCTGACACGATAACCGGGCGCGATGCCCGGTTTTTTTACGATTTTTTCGGCAAAACCGCTGCAAAATCTTTCTAAAAATGAATCCTTAAACCAGGGAAAATTTGCAGGAAGATAGAGTCCCATTTTTTCACGTAGCTCAAATTTATAGTGTGATGGACACCCTGTCGGCACTGGGAAGCAGCAGTTCGGTCAAATCGCTGGCCACCTCCATGGCTATAGGCGGGACGCTGGCCGGATTCGATGAGGTGATGAACGTCAGTGTGTCGCCGGACAAGGCGCGTCTGCCGGCTCTGACAAAGGATGAGGGGTGGAGTAAGGTTGTCCAGCGTGTGGCCGGGCAGTCGGTTATCAGCTCCAGCCTGAACACCGGCATCAATGGCGGCAGCTTTAAGGACAATCTGGTCAATGCGCTGTTATCAAATATTGGTAATCAGGTTCAGGCCGAAGGCGCAGGGCTGATTGGGGACAACGGTGAAGTGTTAGGCGTGGCCGGAAAATCGGTCAGCCATGCGGTCCTTGCTGGCATCAGCGCGGAAATCGGACGAGGTGATGGTAAAGGCGCGGCCGCCGGCGCACTGGCAGCGGAACTGGCCGGGGTCATCATGCAAAGCTCGTTGTTCGAACCCGCAAATCTAAATGAACAAGAGCGCCAGTTGCGGCGTCTGCAGGAAGCGCTAAACGGTAATGAGGCAAAAGAGCAGACGGCCCGTGTTATTGGCGCGCTGACCGGGGCGCTGACCACACATACTCCCGAAAGTGCGTATAGCGGAGCAGACAGCGCGCAAAATGTTGACCGTTACAATATGACGGAGCATATGCTACAACAATATGCTCTGGATAATCAGCGGGATATTCTTGCGGCAGATAAAGGGGACAAGGAAGCAGCCAAACGCGTTCAGGCCCGGCGGGAAGCGGCGATTATCGTGGCTGCTGCCAGCGGTGGAGGTATGGCGCTGACCGCAGGTGGCATGACTCTGGTTGGTGCGGCACCCGAGCTGGTTCTGGCAGCAAGACTGGTTATCGCCGGTTGTAAAACAAATCCTGCGCTCTGCCTGAATCAGGCGGGTATTTGTGCGGCAGATATTGTGGCACCAGAGGCCATCATTGGTACAGGCGCTGTAACGACCGGCAGCACATTGATTCTGGGTAAAACCGAAGACAACTTGAAGAAGCTTTCACAGCAGTTGGTGAAGGCCTACGATGAACTGAATATAACAAAAACACTAAATATTCAGCCTGTTGCTGGTTTTATTAAAGGCGAAACAGCAGCCGGAGCTAATCTGTCGACGAAAACGGCAGATTATGTCCGCGATATTCAGAAAACCAATACTGACCAGTTAGTTAAAGTGTTTGATCCAAAACAGAGTAGCGATAAGCTCAATGTGTTCGGGAAGGAGTTTGCGCAGGTGTTGGGTGACGGGGGAGGTAATAAGTACGGAACGACCAAGGTCTTTGCGACAGAGAAACTCTCCGACCGAGATATCATTGATTATGCGCAATCTTTGACGGGGGGAGAGCCATTTAAAGAAGTCACGACTCCTTTAGGTACAGTTTATTTTTCAAAAAAAGATGGTGTAACAATAAGCTTGCGTGACTATTCCGCCAGCGAAGAAAAAACGAATGCTCGCTGGACAATAGAAATTTTAGGTAATAAAGACTTACAAGCCTTACAGGGCAAGGTTCAGAAAAAAGTTGAGATCAAGTTTCGGTGAGGTGTTTATATGTTGTATAGCGATGATGAATATAAGATGTTTGCTGAGGAACTGGAAGGATCATCCATAGGTACCGTATGGTCTGCCATGAGGGCGGATAATTTTGGGAAAGAAGAGTTATCATATAAAGAAAAATGTGACTATTTTTTTGAACTTATGGAACGCCTTCTTCGGGAAGGAAAAATAAAATTAGCAAGTCGAGGAAAATATCTGGAAGGAAGTATCGACGAACAAATTTCTTTGTATCGTGAAAACTTTCCCCTAAACCAGGAGGAAATGGAAGAGGATGCTTTTGATAGTTTCTGGTTTCTGACGGAAAAATGCCCTGGCGGCATTGTCTGGATCCATGACAATGGCTATGAAGACTGGACTTGATGCACCGCTAGTCATAACGGCTCTTCGGAGCCGTTATCCTTGATGGTTAGGAATTTGGAAAAACGTTGTAAAAACTCACTGACCATGAACACAGGATCCCGAAACGCAGTGATGGTAAGGTATCGGGGAGTTATGGCGATAAGATGCTGTTTTTGCTGTGTTTTTAACCAGAGGCTCATTTTTCGGCCGCACTTATCCTGCAGCCTGTGTCAGAAGCCATCGTTGTCTGGCGATCCCGTGGGGCCTTTCCGCCACTAATTCCGTGGCATGCCTGCCGGCCTTTGCGCTGACAAAGCGCAGCCGGTTGCCACATAGGATAACCTCACTAACGCCCTGCTAGCAAATATCGGCAATCAGATAAACGCCGAGGGTGCAGGTCTGATTGGCGACAACGGTGAGATTCTGGGACTGCCTGGCAAACCGCTGAGCCATGCAGTGGTCTCGGGTATCAGTGCAGAAATTAGTCGAGGGGATGGAAAAGAGGCTGCTGCCGGAGCTATGGCGGCGGAGTTGGCAGCGATCACTCTCGGAGAAATATTCGTTGAACCAGCTACGCGGGATCATCAGATCCAGTCTGCAGGGAGGATTATTGGAGCGATCTCTGGGGCTGCAGTAACAAACTCATCCGATGGTGCAAATAGTGGCGCTAATGCTGCAGAAAACGTGCTTCGATATAATTTTCTGATGCATGATGAGCCCGCCAGGATGGCGAAAAAATTAGCTGACTGTAAAGGAAACGGCGGTTGTGAAGCTGACGTACGCAAGGAAATAACATTATTGTCAGCCAAAAATGAGAAACAGTTTGAAAGCTGCAGGATTACCGGTAATGATGACTGTATTAATGAAATGCTGGCTGGAATATCTGGTGCAAGTGGTTATAGAGAGCTAGGAATTCAGATTGGATTTGACATCGCCGGACAGTATCAACAAATGGGGGAAATGCCTTTGACAGATTTGATACCTGTGGATGGGCAGCTGGTACGGGGTGCGGATTAAAGTTATGGGGTAAGGAGGCGCTGACTGATGCTGCAATGTGGGTCGCAGGTTGGGGCGCTGGTAAAGTTGTTGCCCCTGCTATCGGGAAATATCTTACTGAAATAGGTATTCTTTCACAAAAAGGTGTTCCATCGTATATAAGAAGTGCGCAGGTTGGTTTAGGTAAACCGGGGGAAGTCGATGTTTATAAGAACCAGATGCGAAACAACACATTTCCGCTTGAACCAAAAAATGGGATTATTGCGGGTTATACTGATAAGAAAGGGGTATACTATGTATCTGATGGAAATCATCGCATGGTTGCAGCAGTTGAATACTATAATGAAACGGGTGACCCTAAGTTTATAAATTTATTGATTAAAAATGGGTCGTGGACATATGATGCGAATTACATGGATACTTCTAAACCACTCCCAATAAGAAAATAAAAAATCCCCCTTGAGGCATTCCTCAAGGGGGATTGCAAAAGGATTATTTTATGAAAAAGAAAGATATATACTTAGACATCCTGCAGGGGAGTTTATTACAAATAAGAAGTGTATCAACTCATGGTGCTTTCTTTAAAGCAAGAGATAGGTCTGTATATTATGAGTCTCAGCTTATACATCAGTTTTATTTACTATTGAAGTATGACGACTTTAATGATGCGGACATTCGTTTTTTAAATACACATGCTCGTTGGTACTATGAGGACTGTAGTAAAAAGAAAAGCTTCTTATACGAACATCAACTAAAGAGAATTTCAATGTTATTCTCTTTGGTTCCTGAAAGTATGAGGGGGAAGCTTGAATGGCTCGGGCCTATGATAATTTAAAATAAATTCCTCGCTGCTGTTTAATAGGGGAGGGGGTATACATATGTTTTGGTAACAACCTCTCCCCAAGCGACCGACAAAAAATTGACCACGCGGGAAATAAAATATTCCATGCTAATTCTTTTTATGTAAACTAGCGGTGCTATTTCGCTAACCGTAAATTCTTTTATTAGGTAAGTGTTCTCATTTCATGCGGTTATCAATAATGCGATTGAGGTATTAACTAACCGTGCACAGGTTATTATACCGGAGTAATAATCATCTCGGAATGACTAAATGTAAATTCATTTCTGACATTATAAACTCGGACTTCATCAACATCACGGACATGATGATAGTTTCTTATTATTCGCAGTAATTTAAATTCTGAGTGCTGTGAAATATTTCTATCAAACTGCTCATGGAATCTGTCCTGTAAAGAATGTAAATTATTTAGGAAACTGAATAATGTATTAATATCACTCTCCGGTTTTCCAGAATCTGTTAGTTCCAGACTGCTGTGGCAAAACCGATAAATAAAAAGGTGTGCTCTATCATCGTATACCCTAGTTGAGTTCTGTGATCCATTTTAAAGCATTACTAAAAAGTGTTCTTTCTAAGAAGCAATCCAATACTATCAGTGTACGCCCTGCGATTCGATCCTGCCACCCAAAAATGAAAGCGAGCATATCAGTCTGTTCTCAGTTATTAATACTGAGAACAGACTGCTAAGGCCGGACCTTCAAACTGATTCTAATTCGGGCTGGAAGGCGAGTTGTGCCTGAGTGATGAATAAAGCTATGTTTGTAATGTCAACTTTAGGCACAGGAAAACACTCATCGTGAACGATGTAACATATTTGTTTAGGTGAGGTTTTGTATCAATTCCGGCCCCTGATTCTTAACATTGCTCACCGCGCGGGAAACCGGGTGCCATTTGAAATGGTCTGCTGGTACCGTACCATCTGCAATTAACTCCTCTGCCTCTTTCCCTCCGATATCCTGCCTCATCCATTCACGAGCTGCTTCCGGCGTCAGAACCAGCGGCCGGCGGTCGTGAATATCGACCAGCCCCTGATCGGCCGCAGCGGTCACAATCAAAAATCCCTCTACATCATCCCCACGCTCGAAAGGAACGCTGCCGATCGCAGCCATGAATATTGGTTGGCCTTCAGCACGATGAATGAAATAGGGCTGCTTCTTGTCGCCCTCACGCTTCCATTCAAACCACCCATCTGAAAAGCAGATCGCCCGGCCATGTTGCCAGAGAGGTTTGAACATTCTGCTGGAGGCCGCCGTTTCGACGCGTGCGTTAATCAGAGGCGGTTTATCCCACCACCCGGGTGCGTAACCCCAGTGAACCGGATCGAGGTGCAGCTGTTCGTCTCGTTCGCTCAGAAGCAAAACTTTAGTCCCTGGCGCCACGTTGTAACGCCCAATCGGCTCAGGGTCGTATGCAATGTCGCGCTCGGCTTCATCCGCCAAGTATGCCAGGTATTCTTCACGGGTTTGGGCTTGTGCAAAACGTCCACACATAGAAACCTCCAGTCAGTAAGACTAAAAGTATAGACGTCGCGTGTGAGTGCTCAATGAATGGGTGATCTTAGTGAATGCCGTTATCATGAAAGTTAGCGGACCACCAGTACCGATCATTCGGCGTGGCGGACCACCGCGGCGACGTTGGAGCCCAGCGGATCGGTGGTAATATCCCGCTTAGTGGTTTGATTATCGAGGTTTTGGAACAAGCTGTAGCACGCCTAGTGCACTTGCCCCAGGGAATGGTACACGAGCTGGTCATTGATGTCAGAGGGCAGCTCTTAACTGATGAAATTCGACGAAAAATCCTTAAAGACATCAGCAGTAAAGCAAATGGAATAATTAAAGCTTCGAATATAAGGTTTATCGAAAAATGAATAAAATTGGTCTCTTAGGTGCTTCAACTATATATGAACTCGGGTCCCCTGATGATGTTGAACTGTTTTTTAACACAGTGTCTGAAACTCTCGAACAGGGGAGTTGGGGTGCAAACTATCCTGTGGTAATGTTAAAACTATATAAAAAAGCTTTGAGTTTTGATGAGATAAAAACAGCAAAGCTAGAAATGGACGAGATACAAGCGCGCCTTGCAAGGCTTCCCCTGCATAACGAGTTCTATTCAATGTTCGGAGTCGATAAGAATAAAACGTCATGGGACACGCAGGCTGCTGATTTGGGATCGTTTTTCAGTACAATTTTCAAAGCATTTAATATCGCCTATGATATGACTCTTTTCCTTCATGATGACTTTGGCGAATTTGTTCCCATGCTACTTGGGAGAACTGAGATACCCTATGCAATAGAAGACAGTAAAAGACCCGTTGAGGAGTTTGAGCGTCTGGCTGACGATGACCTTCCTTTCTGGAAGAGATGATTGATTAGTGTAACCTTTTCCCGCAGTTCGTTGCGGGGAAAGGTTATTTTGTATCATCCTAAAGAATATTTTGATTCTGCTCATGTATGAAATTACGCGAAGACTTCACGCCGGGGGAAACTCCGAAATACATCGTTAACCGAAGTGTCGGCGTTCGAGTGCTAGTTCAGTAATACGTACAGAACACAGCGCGTATGTAACCTGTCGCACTGTACACCACTGTCTCAGCTTCAGACGCGAGTGGAAGCTTCATTGTCAGAGCATTCCTTCAATATCCAGCCTCATCCATATGCTCCGCTTCTTCTGCAAGATAAGCCAGGTATTCTTCACGGGTTTGAGATTGAGCAAAGCGCCCGCACATGGTTACCTCCAGTCAGATGCCAGACTTAAAATTATAAGTCAGAAGAATAGAGTCGTTACCTCATCCTTACAGGACACTATTTGATAGTTATCAGTATGAAAAATGAACTGATAAAGGTGCTAATTAGGCATTGTTGAGAGAATGTCTTCCCCAAAACGATATGCAACTGACTGAATTGTATGAGATTGTATTTAAGCTTAAATCAACGGAATTTTCATGGTAAATAGAAGTTAACTTTATGATTTTTATTGGTAAATGCACACATTGAAAAGGATGCTTCTCCCATATCTTCGGCGGCGGCTATGCGGCAGGTTATTACGCCTATCTGTGGACCCAGATGCTGGCCGACGACGGCTATCAGTGGTTCG
>ENA-OPVU01000348-OPVU01000348.1-human-gut-metagenome-genome-assembly--contig:-NODE-348-length-32761-cov-8.131535_pt1 | contig 32761 bp, 26 predicted proteins | sample MGYA00241497_ERZ501986 | MGnify/ENA primary metagenome ERZ501986 (study PRJEB25962, sample SAMEA2042995) | human gut metagenome | biome: human gut; feature: human-associated habitat; material: faeces...
AATTCTTTAACCTAAATTGTAAAGAGATGGATCTGTCGGCCGCTGCGGATCAATAACAGAGGCAGAATCAAACAGATCGCTTGTTCTATCCTCGCCGCCTCCGTAGAGGTTCTGGTACAGACGGTATCCATCCAGGTTTCTTCGTCCCATACGCAGGTAATTGTCTCTTACCTGAACGAAATACTGGGAGGAATCTACGTTGCAGTAGATGTTGAAGCCCTGACTCTTTAAGTAAGCAAACTTCTCATTGTCCATCGTGTAATCGTGCCAGTCGGAAAGATCCTGTCCATGTGCAAAGATGATGATATCGCTTCCGCCGATGAGCGGTGCAACATACGTCAGCCATTTCTCGGTATCCGCCTGGATCGTCTCGATCGGTTTGTCGCCGACACGGATATGGCCCCAGGTATGGCTTGCGAATGTCCAGCCGTCTGCTTTGATCGCATCGGCTACTTTTTTCGCCTCCTCGCACTCTTTATCCCAGTCGAAATCCGGGTGTGCATCAAGCCATGCTACCTGATCATCCGTCAGATCTTCTCTCGTCTTGTAATCACCGTCGGTGCGGTATCCGAGGATTCCGTCGTAGCCGGTCAGTGCTACGGTTCCGCGCGCATTGTGGTATACGGCATCCGGATGCGCTTCGATAAACAGACCGGCGATACCTACCGCCATACCGGCGCGGGCCAGCTCGCTCACCTGCGCGCGGCGACCGCCGGAGGCAGCGCCAAACGGGTCGCGGCACTGCAGCGCGTGGGTGACGTCGAAGATAACCGGCGAGTTGTTGGAGGCTTTCTTCATCACGCCGAAGCCGAGCATATCCACGACCAGGTTGTCGTAACCGAAGTTAGCGCCGCGGTCGCAGAGGATCACTTTGTCGTTACCGCCTTCGATAAACTTATCGACGATATTGCCCATCTGACCCGGGCTGACGAACTGCGGCTTCTTGACGTTGATCACCGCCCCGGTTTTGGCCATCGCTTCCACCAGGTCAGTCTGGCGCGCGAGGAAGGCCGGAAGCTGGATCACGTCCACCACGTCAGCCACCGGCTGCGCCTGGCTGGCTTCATGAACGTCGGTGATGATTTTCACGCCAAAGGTCTGCTTCAGCTCCTGGAAAATCTTCATCCCTTCTTCCAGACCCGGACCACGATAGGAGTGGATGGAGGAACGGTTGGCTTTATCAAAGGAGGCTTTGAAGACGTAGGGGATGCCAAGCTTCTGCGTAACGGTGACGTAATGTTCGCAGATGCGCATCGCCAGGTCGCGCGACTCCAGCACGTTCATCCCGCCGAACAGCACGAACGGCAGGTCGTTCGCTACGTTGATATCACCAATGCTAACCACTTTTTGTTTCATAAGTTCGCCTTATCAGGGTGTAACCGGAATGGTTCCAGACTAATGCAATGTAATTTGTTTGTGCGAAATCGTATTGATCTGCGCGCGGATCATCTCACTGATCGGATCCTCCGGGCACTGCTCAACGAAATAGCTCAGATCCAACAGCGCCACGTGATCGCAGTCCAGCTGGGCGTATATCAGCCCGCGGTCGCGGATCTCATACGGATCTTCCGGGTTAAACTGCAGCAGCGCTTCGCTGGCGCGCAGAGCCAGCTCCATCTGCCGCTCTTCCATCAGCGCCGACTTCAGGGTGTCCAGCAGCTTGCGGATCACCTCGGCGTTATCCGCTTCGTCGAGATCTTCATTAAACAGTTCCGCCACCGGCCCGATGTTGCCCTTCAGCCATACCTCCAGGGTATGTTCGTCGAGGGTCTCGCCGTTAAACGGATTAATCAGCCACATCTCTTCGCTGGTTTCCGGATCCGCACGCAACAGCATTTGGGTCGGGAAGATCACCGGCACCACCGGCAGCGCCAGGCGCTGGGCGATCCACAGCAGGATCGCGCCTAACGACACCGCGCTCCCCTGACGGTTGACCAGCACTTTATCCAGCCATAACGCGTCGGAAAGACGATAAATGCCCTGCGACGCGCCAAAGCCCCACTCGTCGTAAAACAGCGCCAGCAGGCGTTCTATCTGGCGCTCCTGGTCCCACGACGGCGCAATCTCCTCCTGCGCGAGGCGCAGCAGCCGCTGCAGCTCTTCCTCGACAAAACGCGACGGAAAATCGTCGCGGACCTGTTCAGAAATGAGGACCATGCCATCACACAATGGCGCTTTGTTAAATTCGAAATCCGCTAATGACCCCATGCCCTACCCCAGTATCGGTATTCTTGTGATGGCGAGTTGAATGATAATAAACAACACCACCAGCGCCAGCAGGAACGCGATAAAACGGCTCTGCTGGCTGCGCGGACGACGGCGGCCCAGCGCGATAAAACCTAATGCGATGTAAATGATAACGCCAAACAGCTTTTCAGTCAGCCATGCGCCGTCTTCGGTGAACGGCAGGTAGTGCGTTATCGCCATTAAACCCGCACCGCTGAGAAACAGCAGCGTATCGCTGCAGTGCGGCGCAATTCGCACCCACCGCTGGTTCAGCAGCGGGCTCTGATGATACATCCACCAGTAACGTAAAACGAACAATCCTACCGACACCACCACGCTGGCGATGTGCAGGTAGAGGACAGCCGTGAATAAGTTCATCAGCCAACGTTCTCCATGTCGGGTAAACGTCCGAGAGTCAGACGTTCATTGTCGCCATAGTCGCGACAGGTCGCGACGTCGAGATAGCCCGCTTCGCGGAACAGGGCGCGAACCGCCTCGCCCTGGGTCCAGCCATGCTCCAGCAGCATCCAGCCGCCGGGCAGCAGATACTGCCGCCCCTCGCGGATAATCTGCGCCAGATCCGCCAGCCCCTGATCGGCAGCGACCAGCGCCGTCAACGGCTCAAAGCGCACATCGCCCTCGGCGAGATGCGGGTCGGCGGCGTCGATATAGGGTGGATTACTGACGATCATGGCAAAACGCTGCCCGGCCAGCGCGCTAAACCAGTCGCTTTGCCGTATCGTCACGTTAGCGATGTCCAGATGAGCGGCATTGCGCAGTGCCAGCGCCACGGCGTCCGGCATCACATCCACCGCGGTGACCTCGCAATCCGGACGCTCGCTGGCCAGCGCCAGAGCAATGGCGCCGGTCCCGGTGCCGAGGTCGAGAATACGGCACGGCACGGCAGGCAGTCGCGCCAGCGCCTGCTCCACCAGACACTCGGTATCCGGTCGGGGGATCAGCGTCGCCGGGGAGACGAACAGCGGCAGCGACCAGAACTCACGCTGCCCAACCAGGTGGGCAATGGGTTCTCCGCGCTGACGTCGCTGCAGGAGCGCCTCCAGCGTCGTCGCCTCGCCAGCGGACAGCGTCGTTTCGCCGAAGGCCAAAATCCAGGTGCGCGCCCGGCCGGTAACATGTCCCAGCAGGATCTCGGCATCGCGTCGCGGGCTGTCGCTTTCACGCAGTCGGGCGATCGCCTGCTGCAGCCAGGCCTGAAAGGTCATCATTCCTGCTCGGACAGCGCCGCCAGCTGATCGGCCTGATATTCCTGAACAATTGGCTCAATCAGCATATCGAGTTTGCCTTCCATGGTTTCATCCAGACGATAAAGCGTCAGGTTGATGCGGTGGTCGGTCACGCGCCCCTGTGGGAAATTGTAAGTGCGGTTACGGTCGCTACGATCGCCGCTGCCCAGCAGGTTACGGCGCGTGGAGGCTTCCGCCTGCTGACGCTTGGCCACTTCGGCGGCGCGGATACGCGCCCCCAGCACTGACAACGCCTTGGCTTTGTTTTTATGTTGGGAACGTTCGTCCTGACACTCCACCACGATGCCGGTCGGCAGGTGAGTAATACGGATAGCCGAGTCGGTGGTGTTGACGTGCTGACCGCCCGCGCCGGAGGAGCGGAAAGTATCGATGCGCAGATCCGCCGGGTTAATGTCCGGCATTTCGGCTTCCGGCAGCTCCGGCATCACCGCCACGGTGCAGGCGGAGGTATGAATACGCCCCTGCGATTCGGTGGCCGGCACACGCTGCACGCGATGGCCGCCGGATTCAAATTTCAGCCGACCGTAAACGCCGTCGCCGCTGAATTTGGCGATCACCTCTTTGAAACCGCCGTGTTCACCTTCGTTGGCGCTGAGGATCTCCACCTGCCAGCGACGCGATTCCGCATAGCGGCTGTACATGCGGAACAGATCGCCGGCAAACAGCGCCGCTTCGTCACCGCCGGTTCCGGCGCGCACTTCCACGAAAGCGTTACGCTCGTCATCGGGATCTTTCGGCAACAGCAGCACCTGCAGCTGTTGCTCCAGCTGGTCGCCTTTTTCTTTGGCGTCACGCAGCTCTTCCTGCGCCATTTCGCGCATCTCCGGATCGTCGAGCATCATCTGCGCAGTTTCGATATCCTCCTGCACCTGACGCCAGTCGGTATAGCAGCGCGCCACATCGCTCAGTTGAGCATATTCCCGCGACAGCGCGCGGAATTTATCCTGATCGGCAATCGTCGCGGCATCGCCGAGCAGCGCCTGCACTTCTTCATGGCGCTCGTACAACGCTTCCAGTTTGGCAACAATAGAAGACTTCATAGGCGTGAATTCACCCTGTCCTGAAAATAAGAGAAAGGTGCGCTATTCCAGCCCGAGGCTGTTGCGCAGAATATGCAGGCGTTCGTCGTCCCCGTCACGGGCGGCCTGCTGAAGAGATTTGGTTGGCGCGTGGATCAGGCGGTTGGTCAGCTTGCGGGCCAGATCCTGCATAATTTCCTGGGCATCACCGCCCTGCTCCAGCGCGGCCAGCGCCTTCGCGGTCAGCTCCTCACGGACCTGCTCAGACTGAGAACGGTATTCGCGAATCGTCTCGCTGGCGCTCTGCGCGCGCAGCCAGGCCATAAATTCGCTGGTCTCCTGCTCGACGATCGATTCCGCCTGCACCGCCGCGGCTTTACGCTGCGCCAGGTTATGCTGAATGATGTTTTGCAGATCGTCGACGCTGTACAGGTAGGCGTTGGCCAGTTTGCCGACCTCTGGTTCGACATCGCGCGGAACGGCGATATCCACCAGCAGCATCGGCTGGTTACGCCGCGCCTTAAGCGCGCGCTCCACCATGCCTTTGCCGATGATCGGCAGCGGGCTGGCGGTGGAGCTGATAATAATGTCGGCCTCTTTCAGCCGTTCGTCGATATCGCTGAGGGCAATCACCTCGGCGCCCACTTCGTCCGCCAGCGCCTGGGCGCGTTCGCGGGTGCGGTTGGCAATCACCATTTTGCGCACGTGATGTTCGCGAAGATGGCGCGCCACCAGTTCGATGGTTTCACCGGCGCCGACCAGTAACACGGTGACGCTGGAGAGCGATTCAAAGATTTGCCGCGCCAGGGTACAGGCGGCGAACGCGACGGAAACGGCGCTGGCGCCGATATCGGTTTCGGTACGCACACGCTTTGCCACCGAGAACGATTTCTGGAACATCCGCTCCAGTTCGCTGACGTTCAGATGACCGCGGCTGGAATCAGCAAACGCTTTTTTCACCTGGCCGAGGATCTGCGGCTCGCCCAGCACCAGCGAATCGAGGCCGCTGGCGACGCGCATCAGATGGCTGACGGCGTCATTATCCTGGTGCCAGTAGAGGCTCTTACGCAGGTCTTCTTCGTTGAGGCCGTGATAGTTGCACAGCCAGCGGATCAGCGCTTCCTGCAGATTGTCCTGCTCTTCGACGCTGAGATAGAGTTCCGTGCGGTTGCAGGTCGACAGCACTACCCCCCCCTGCACCATCGGCTGAGCCAGCAAGCTCTCCAGCGCCTGATCGAGCGTTTCCGGCGAAAACGTCACACGTTCTCGCAGGTCGACCGGCGCTGTTTTGTGATTGATGCCAAGAGCTAAAAGGGTCATTGTGAGGGAGTAGTACCAGCGTTGCTAAGGTTAGTCTGAGTGCATCATACAGGATGCGCGTAATCAATAAAAGAGAGGCTCCCCTTTTGGAGTAATAGCCAAAGCAAGACCGCCATTAACGTTAATTTTTTGATTTCAGACAACTTGAACGTAGACGCTATCGCCCGGCGACGCTAGCATTAAGGGTTATAAATGTAACCTGCTACACAAATCGGCCCGCTGTTCCCCTGCCGCCGTTTTTCCCTGTAGACATCAAGGATTTGTCATCATTATGAATCGACTGTTCCGCTTGCTGCCGCTGGCCAGCCTCGTCCTCACCGCCTGTTCTCTTCATACGCCGCAAGGGCCTGGCAAAAGCCCGGATTCGCCGCAGTGGCGTCAGCACCAGCAGGCTGTTCGCAGCCTCAACCAGTTCCAGACTCGCGGGGCGTTTGCCTATCTTTCCGATGAGCAAAAAGTCTATGCTCGCTTCTTCTGGCAACAGACCGGCCAGGACCGCTATCGCCTGCTGCTGACCAACCCGCTGGGCAGCACCGAGCTGTCGCTGACCGCGCAGCCAGGCAGCGTGCAGCTGATCGATAACAAAGGCCAGACCTACACCGCCACCGATGCCGAAGAGATGATCGGCCGCCTGACCGGGATGCCGATCCCGCTGAACAGCCTGCGCCAGTGGATCATCGGCCTGCCGGGCGACGCCACCGACTATTCGCTGGACGATCAGTACCGTCTGCGTGAACTTAACTACACGCAAAATGGCAAAACCTGGCACGTCACCTACGGCGGCTACACCAGCGATACCCAGCCAGCCCTGCCGTCTAATGTCGAGCTGAACAATGGCGCTCAGCGCATCAAGCTGAAGATGGATAACTGGATCGTGAAATGATGAGCCGCTGGCCCTCTCCTGCAAAACTGAATCTGTTTTTATATATCACCGGCCAGCGGGCCGATGGTTACCATACCCTGCAGACGCTGTTTCAGTTTCTCGACTATGGCGACACCTTGACCATCGAACCGCGAACTGACGGTCAACTGCGCCTGCTGACGCCGGTGGCCGGCGTGCCGGACGAGGAGAACCTGATCGTTCGCGCCGCGCGTCTGCTGATGCGTGCCGCCAGCGAAAGCGACCGCCTGCCGGCGGGTAGCGGCGCCGATATCAGTGTCGACAAGCGCCTGCCGATGGGCGGCGGCCTGGGCGGCGGCTCATCCAATGCCGCCACCGTGCTGGTGGCGCTCAACCATCTCTGGGGCTGCGGTCTCTCGGAAGAGGAGCTGGCGACCCTGGGCCTTCAGCTGGGGGCCGATGTGCCGGTCTTCGTGCGCGGTCATGCCGCCTTTGCCGAAGGGGTCGGCGAAATTCTGACGCCGGTGGAGCCCGAGGAAAAATGGTACCTGGTGGCGCACCCGGGGGTCAGTATTCCGACGCCAGTCATTTTTCGCGATCCGGAGCTACCACGAAATACCCCGCGCCGGTCAATTTATACGTTATTAAATTGTGAATTCAGCAACGATTGCGAGCTTATCGCAAGAAAACGTTTTCGCGAGGTTGATGCAGCGCTTTCCTGGCTGTTAGAATATGCGCCGTCACGCCTGACCGGCACAGGGGCCTGTGTGTTTGCTGAATTTAACACCGAATCCGCTGCCCGTCAGGTGCTGGACACTGCCCCGGCATGGCTAAACGGCTTTGTGGCGCGCGGAGTTAACCTTTCGCCGCTCAAGCAGGCCCTGCTCTGAATCCTGCGCCGTGATGGCGCAACGATGACGAGTCAACCGGGGAAATTGAGTTACGGTGACAACGTCACCCTGTTCCAGACGTTGCATCGTGCTCTTTAAATACACCGACTGGATCGAATGGCGCCAGCCCGCACATTATTGGCCCACTCATCCACCACTGGACGCATGCCTGAGGTTCTTCTCGTGCCTGATATGAAGCTTTTTGCTGGTAACGCCACCCCGGAACTAGCACAACGTATTGCCAACCGCCTGTACACTTCTCTTGGCGACGCCGCTGTAGGTCGTTTTAGCGACGGCGAAGTCAGCGTACAAATCAATGAAAACGTACGCGGTGGTGATATTTTCATCATCCAGTCCACTTGTGCTCCCACCAATGACAACCTGATGGAACTGGTTGTTATGGTTGATGCTCTGCGTCGTGCTTCGGCAGGTCGTATCACCGCCGTTATCCCTTACTTCGGTTATGCTCGCCAGGACCGTCGTGTTCGTTCTGCTCGTGTGCCAATCACCGCGAAAGTGGTGGCAGATTTCCTGTCCAGCGTCGGCGTTGACCGCGTGCTGACCGTTGACCTGCACGCAGAACAGATCCAGGGCTTCTTCGATGTGCCAGTTGATAACGTGTTCGGCAGCCCAATCCTGCTGGAAGATATGCTGCAGCTGAACCTGGACAACCCGATTGTGGTTTCTCCGGACATCGGCGGCGTCGTGCGTGCCCGCGCTATCGCTAAACTGCTGAATGATACCGATATGGCTATCATCGACAAGCGCCGTCCGCGCGCCAACGTCTCCCAGGTGATGCATATCATCGGCGACGTGGCTGGTCGTGACTGCGTGATGGTCGACGATATGATCGACACCGGCGGCACCCTGTGTAAAGCGGCAGAAGCGCTGAAAGAGCGTGGCGCGAAACGCGTATTCGCTTACGCAACGCACCCGATCTTCTCCGGTAACGCTATCCAGAACATCAAAAACTCTGTGATTGATGAATTTGTCGTTTGCGATACCATTCCGCTGGCACCCGAAATTAAAGCGCTGGATAAAGTGCGTACTCTGACGCTCTCCGGTATGCTGGCTGAAGCTATTCGCCGTATCAGCAATGAAGAATCTATCTCTGCTATGTTCGAACATTAATCGAGCCGAGCATAAAAACCCGCTGCGGCGGGTTTTTTTGTCTCTGAATTTTTAATTCTTCCACAAAATCATTCGGCATGCGTCAAGGCGGCAAGTGAATGAATCCCCGGGAGCGTACAGGCAGTACGTGACCGGGGTAAATGAACGCAGCCAACACAGAGGCATCCCGAAGGATGACGTGGAAATGACCAATGCCTCCTTCACCTGCCATTTAGTTGACAGATGATGCGCTCATGGATGAAACATTATTGTGAACAGATTATTTTCCTCACATGTGATGCCTTTCCGCGCCCTCATCGACGCTTGTTGGAAAGAAAAGTACACCACCGCCCGCTTTACCCGCGACCTGATCGCCGGGATCACCGTCGGGATCATTGCGATTCCGCTGGCGATGGCGCTGGCGATTGGCAGCGGTGTGCCGCCGCAGTACGGCCTCTATACTTCAGCGGTGGCAGGGATTGTGATCGCCTTAACCGGCGGGTCGCGCTTTAGCGTTTCCGGTCCGACCGCCGCCTTTGTGGTGATCCTCTATCCGGTTTCCCAGCAGTTTGGTCTGGCGGGGCTACTGGTGGCGACGCTGATGTCGGGGATCTTTTTAATTCTCTTTGGTCTGGCGCGCTTTGGCCGTCTGATCGAATATATCCCGCTGTCGGTGACTCTCGGTTTCACCTCCGGAATCGGTATCACCATCGGTACCATGCAGATTAAAGACTTCCTCGGCCTGCAGATGCCCCATGTGCCGGAGCATTACCTGCAGAAAGTGGCGGCGCTGGCGATGGCCCTGCCAACGATTAACCCCGGCGATGCAGCCATCGGCGTCGTCACCCTTGGCACCTTGATCCTCTGGCCGCGGCTGGGTATCCGTCTGCCGGGCCACCTTCCGGCGCTGCTGGCTGGCTGCGCGGTGATGCTGGTGGTTAATTTGCTCGGCGGCGATGTCGCCACAATTGGCTCGCAGTTCCACTATCAGCTGGCAGACGGCACTCAGGGCAACGGCATTCCACAGCTGCTGCCGCAGCTGGTACTCCCCTGGGATATGCCGGGTTCAAACTTTACCCTGAGCTGGGCCTCGCTGCAGGCTCTGCTGCCTGCCGCCTTCTCCATGGCGATGCTCGGCGCCATTGAGTCTCTGCTGTGCGCGGTGGTGCTTGATGGCATGACCGGTACCAAGCATAAAGCCAATAGCGAGCTGATTGGCCAGGGGCTGGGCAACATCGTTGCGCCGTTCTTCGGCGGGATCACTGCCACCGCGGCGATTGCCCGCTCGGCGGCGAACGTCCGCGCCGGCGCCACATCGCCGGTTGCCGCCGTGATCCACGCCCTGCTGGTGATCCTGGCGCTGCTGATCCTCGCCCCGCTGCTCTCCTGGCTGCCGCTGTCGGCGATGGCCGCCCTGCTGCTGATGGTGGCATGGAACATGAGCGAGGCGCATAAAGTGATCAACCTGCTGCGCCACGCACCGAAAGACGACATCGTGGTGATGCTGATGTGCATGTCGCTGACGGTGCTGTTTGATATGGTGATTGCCATCAGCGTCGGGATCGTGCTGGCCTCGCTGTTGTTTATGCGCCGTATCGCGCGCATGACCCATCTGGCGCCGGTCAACGTCGAGGTGCCAGACGATGTGCTGGTGCTGCGGGTGATTGGGCCGCTGTTCTTTGCCGCCGCCGAAGGCTTGTTCAACGACCTGGAGACCCGGATCGCCGGCAAGCGCATCGTGGTGCTGAAATGGGACGCGGTGCCGGTTCTCGACGCCGGTGGTCTGGATGCCTTCCAGCGCTTTGTGAACAAGCTGCCGGAAGGCTGTGAATTGCGCGTATCTAACCTCGAGTTTCAGCCGCTGCGCACGTTAGCGCGCGCCGGCGTCAAGCCGCTGCCCGGACGCCTGAGCTTCTACCCCGATCGTCAGGCCGCGCTGGCTGACCTGTGATCACCCGGCGGCAGGCCCCTGCGCCTGCCGCATCAAGGCTCCGGTCGCCTGCTGCAGCCAGCTCAGCACCGCCGGCGTCATCCAGGTGCCCTTCATCAAATGCGGCTCCTGCTCCATTGCCCGACGAAACTTCTGCAACGTCTGCGGCCGGGTACCGGCGTAGGACTGAAACAGTTCAAGCCACGCCCGGGCCAGCGCCTGACCCGACGCCGAGTCCGGCGCTACGCCCTCCCGGCACGCCTGATGCAGCTTCGCCACCAGCGCAGGCCACTCCTGTAGCCGGTCGAAATAGTGTCGGCGGGTGAACGCCATCTCCTCGTCGTCGAGGTAACGAGCCCAGATGGCCAGTTTGCTTTCGGCAAAGGCCTCGGTGATAAAGGCGATGATGGCCGGGGTGACGCCGGTCTGTTCAACCATTTGCGGCTCGGCGGCATGCATCTCGTTCAGGCGGGTCAGAAACTCCGGGCGCCCTGCCGTATCCTGCTCCAGGCGCTCCATCCAGCGCGTCGCCAGACTCATCGCCTGCGGACTGTCCGTCGGGCAGCCGCTCGCCATCAGCGTCTGCACCTCCTCTGTTAGCTCGCGCCACGCCTGCGCGCGCTGTTCATCCTGTGCCGCAAACGGCAGCGCGGCTAACTCCTGTTGACTAAACCAACGATCGTACATTTTCATTAACTCCAGCGTCTGTAGCCAGGACTCCAGATCGGGTTCATTGCCGCCCGCCAGCGCCTCGCGCAGCACCAACAGCCGGTCGCGCAGCCTGCCGACATCGCGCAATTGGGCGTTGAGCGTCTCTATCTGCTGCGTCAGCAGCTCGGGTAGCGACAGCGTTTGCCGATCGAGATAGTCCTTGATGGTGGCGAGCGTCAGCCCGGCCTGCGCCAGCGCCTTTATCATATGCAGGCGCTGAACCGCGGACAGGTTATAGAGCCGATAGCCCGCCTCGCTTCTGGCCGAAGGCGTTAACAGCCCCGTCTGTTCATAATGATGCAGCGTACGCACCGTCATTCCGGCGCGCTTCGCCAGCTCTCCCACCTGAATTAACATGACTGCTCCTCTCTGTGGCCAGGTCCGCTACTCTGCTGCCTGACGTAACGTCAGGGTCAAGCGAAAACCTCATTAGCTATTCATTTTGGTGGCAACCTTAGCAGCACGGAGGTCAGGACGGAATGGGGTCGTATGGTGATGGGGAAAAGAGGAGGAAATAACGAGAGTCACAGGAAAACGCATCGGCCTTCAGGGGCCGATGCGGGAAATCATGCTACGGTTAGCTGTGGCGATGCTGATTACGACGGCAGCGTTTATCATAGTGGCGCACCCACCAGTAGCGGTCGCTGACCTGCTCGTGGCCGCCAATACGGGCACCGGCCAGCCAGAGCACGGCGCCAACGAAGATGCTTAAGATTGCGCCATGTGCAAAGAATTGCGGTAGGTTAAGCTGCGGAAGCTGGTTCAGAATGGAGTAACCTACCCCCACAACCATCACCACCAACCCTAACCCCATGAGTACGTTACCGAGTAACGAAGCGTTTTTGCGTTTCATGTGTCACCTCCGGACTTTGGGTTGCCAGGGAATATCCCCAAATCTTATAGGTGTAGTATAGACAGGGTCCCTGCCCTGGAGTGCGCCCACGATCACATTAGTGAACACCGATTAGACAAATATTTACAAATAAGCCTCTGAACAATATCAAATTCTAATGATTCAGGTGGGTAATCATCAATGCTGGTATTGTCTCGTGGGCAGAACTTTGTCAAGCGCGCCCGCAGACAGTACACTACGCGGCAGAGAATGCCCCATGCAGGAAAGAAAACGTGACCATTAAACTGATTGTCGGCCTGGCCAACCCCGGTGCGGAATATGCCGCCACCCGGCACAACGCTGGCGCCTGGTATGTAGATTTACTGGCGGATCGCCATCGTGCGCCGCTGCGCGAAGAGAGCAAGTTCTTCGGCTACACCTCGCGCATCAATCTGGCGGGCGAAGACGTTCGCCTGCTGGTTCCTACGACGTTTATGAACCTCAGCGGTAAAGCAGTGGCTGCAATGGCGACCTTTTATCGCATTAACCCGGATGAAATTCTGGTCGCCCATGATGAGCTGGATTTGCCGCCCGGGGTGGCGAAATTCAAGCTTGGCGGTGGCCATGGCGGCCACAACGGCCTGAAGGACATCATCAGTAAGCTCGGCAATAACCCGAACTTTCACCGCTTACGCGTCGGGATCGGCCATCCGGGTGACAAAAACAAGGTTGTCGGCTTTGTACTCGGCAAACCGCCGGCCAGCGAGCAGAAACTGATTGATGATGCTGTCGACGAAGCGGCGCGCTGCACCGAAATCTGGTTAAAGGACGGGCTGACCAAAGCCACCAACCGCTTACATGCCTTTAAGGCGCAATAAGCCGTTGTCGTGCGGCATTTTTGCCGCGCACCGTGTATAATAGGCAAAGCTATTCAATTTTCTGCAATCTGTTGCTTATAACAGATTGATTATCCAAAGATTAAGGTGATTTAAATCATGGGATTCAAATGCGGTATCGTCGGTTTGCCCAACGTCGGCAAATCCACCCTGTTCAATGCGCTCACCAAAGCGGGTATTGAAGCGGCCAACTTCCCCTTCTGTACCATTGAGCCGAACACCGGTGTCGTACCGATGCCCGATCCGCGTCTGGACAAGCTGGCTGAAATCGTCAAACCGCAGCGCATCCTGCCGACGACGATGGAATTCGTTGATATCGCGGGCCTGGTGAAAGGCGCGTCCAAAGGTGAAGGTCTCGGCAACCAGTTTCTGACCAACATCCGTGAAACCGAAGCCATCGGCCACGTAGTTCGCTGCTTTGAAAATGACAACATTATCCACGTTAACAACAAAGTGGATCCGGCTGACGACATCGACGTTATCAACACCGAGCTGGCACTCTCCGATCTGGACACCTGCGAGCGCGCTATCCACCGTGTGCAGAAGAAAGCTAAAGGCGGCGATAAAGACGCTAAAGCTGAGCTGGCGGCGCTGGAAAAATGCCTGCCGCAGCTGGAAAATGCCGGCATGCTGCGTTCACTGAAAAACCTGACCGACGAAGACAAAGCAGCGATTAAATACCTCAGTTTCCTGACGCTGAAGCCGACCATGTATATCGCCAACGTCAATGAAGACGGTTTTGAGAATAACCCTTATCTCGATAAAGTCCGTGAAATTGCCGCCGCCGAAGGTTCTGTGGTCGTTGCCGTTTGCGCCGCCGTTGAGTCCGATATTGCCGAGCTGGACGACGCTGACCGCGACGAGTTTATGGCCGAGCTGGGTCTCGAAGAGCCAGGCCTCAACCGCGTGATCCGCGCCGGTTACGAGCTGCTGAATCTGCAGACCTACTTCACCGCAGGTGTGAAGGAAGTTCGCGCATGGACCATCCCGGTCGGGGCAACCGCGCCGCAGGCAGCCGGTAAGATCCACACCGACTTCGAAAAAGGTTTTATCCGCGCGCAGACCATCGCCTATGAAGACTTTATTACCTACAAAGGCGAACAGGGTGCAAAAGAAGCCGGTAAAATGCGTGCAGAAGGCAAAGACTACATCGTGAAAGATGGCGATGTGATGAACTTCCTGTTCAACGTCTGATCCCGCTGGCTGGCGTTTTCGCCACCACCACGCCATAAAAAATCCACGCTCCGGCGTGGATTTTTTTACCCGGACGACACGCTACTCCACAATATGGGTCTCTTCAGCCGCCTCATAGCCATCAACGATCTGCACAATTTTCTTTAATTCGCCCTCGATGAAAGCCGGGGTGGCGCTTTCCCCTGAGGCCGGGTGATGAAGCTCCACCGAGATGCCGCTGGCGGCATTGGTCAGTGACAGGCTGATCTCCTGCTGGCTCGCTGCGGACGATGGTCGCCCGATTTGCTGCACGATGGCCGCCGCCGCCGCGCGCGTATCAACGTCTGCGAGATGCCCCCACCTCATTTCAACATGTCCCTGCTGCCCTGCCTTTATCACCTGCAGCGTATAGCCGCTTCTTGCCGTTGCCATGTCTTTTCCTCCGGTTTCGTTGCCCGGGCGTCACATTATCAGCCCGGTTCTATCAGCAAAGTTCGTTCACTTGCGCCTTGCCGTTAATGACTCTTTTCCACATAGGTCTGCATGTTTTCTTTGGTCACTAACTCAAACGGGATCCAGACATGAGACTCGACCTTTTCTCCTTTAATCAGCTTCAGCGCTACCGCTAAGGCCGTTTTGCCCTGACCGACGGCGTCCTGGAAGACCGTCACCTGGATCTTATCGCTGGCCAGGGCTTTCAGCCCGTCCGGCGTGGCGTCGATCCCACCGATCAACAGCTTCTTCTGGCTCTTCTCCAGCGCCATCGCTGCGCCAATCGCCATCTCATCGTTGTTCGCCGCCACAATATCAATCGCTTCCCCGTTGCCTGTCCAGTTCTGCATCAGATCCATTCCCTCGCTGCGGGAATAGTTGGCCGGCTGTTTCTGCACCACTTTCATTGCCGGATATTTGGCCACCACCTGCTCGACGTCTTTGGTGCGCTGCAGCGCGCCGGCGTCAGTGAGATTGCCGATCATGATGGCGACATTGCCTTTGTAGCTCGCCAGCTTCGCCAGCGCCTCCATCTGCAATGTGCCGGACTCCCGCTCGTCCGAACCGACAAACACCACGCCAGGCGGTAACGTTTTATCCCCCGGCGTCCGGTTCACATACACCAGCGGCATTTTGGCCTGCTGCGCCATCTTCGTCAGCTGCGGGGTGCTGGCGGAGTCCACCGGGTCGACGATGATCGCGTCCACGCCGGAGGCGATAAAGCTCTGCACCTGGTCGGCCTGGCGTCCGGTGTCGCCGCGGGCGTCTTCAAACTGCACGTCGACATGACGGGCGCGGGCCTCTTTCTCAATGGACTGGCGGATAATGGTGAGAAAGTTTTGATCGAAGTAGGCCATTGAGACGCCGATCTTCTCCGCCAAAGCCGAGGCGGAACTGGCCAGTAACCCCACTAACAGGATGATTTTACAGTGCTTCATAGCATGCCCTCAGAGGTCGAAATGAAATTTTCAATATAAACACAAATGGTATATTTAAATCATTTTCAGACTACGAAGGGCGTTCGGTTCTTGCAATCATGATGTAAAGAAAATGTTGCCATGCGCACATTTTATTTCACCGCCTCACTCACTGAGGGCTCACCGGTAGGGGGGATCGCCGCGGGCGGCGCCTGCTTTCGCTTCAGCAGGGCATACTCCACGATCAGTTGTTGCAGATGCAGCTCCGCGAGGCTTCCCCGGGCGGCAGGCCAGGGTTGATCAACGGGAAGCGCGGCCAGCTGGCGTAGCTCCTCCTCCAGCGGAACGGCGCGGTTAAACGACTGCATGATGGCAAACACTGCGGTTTTCAGTTCGCTCACCGTGAGGTATCTCCCCTTCTGCTCGTCGAGGGTATTGAGCTGGCCGGCGAGCCGCTGCAGCTGCTGCATTCCCTCGGACCAGCCGGTGAGGTTTTCCGCGGGCAGTGCGGCAGCGCTCAACTGCTGCCGCCACTGCTGCGCCAGCGGTTGTGCTTGATCCGGCCAGCGACTCAGGGCCTGCCGGACCAGCTGGTCGCCGTAGCTTACCGCCCAGTCCGGCGCCAGGCGGGCGAGCTCGCCAAGCTGGCGCTGCGTCTGAGGCAGATCCACCGGCATCAGGGGAGATGCCCCCGGCAGGCCCGGTATCACATTTTGGGTCACCGAAATGGGCGGTAAATCGAACTGACGCAACGCCAGCCATCCACCGACGGCGATGCCCGTCACCGCCAGCATGGTGACCATCCCGGCGACAAACGGCTTCCAGCGCGGCGCGGGTGCCGGAGAAGACGCCACCACTGGCGCGGGCCGCTTTGCAGGTAAAGGCGGCGCAAGCGGCTCAGCCTTTGGTCTACGTTTTAGTTCTGGCACTGGTTCAACCTTCGCCGCATCCTCTTCGCTGACCAGAGCGCCGGGAAGTTCCGCGTCAGACACCGCCACCGGCGGCGCGGTGGGGAGTGCTGGCGCAGGGTCGAGATTCTCGAAGCGGCTTACCGTGCTGTGCAACAGCGCCCGCAGGTCGCTCAGCGAGTTTTCAGGCGCGATCTCAAGGCGCTGGAGCACTGCGTCGAAGCTTTGCAGCGAACGTTCAGCCTGACCAAGCGACTCGAGATCCGCCGGGGCGAGACTGAGAGTGCGGAGCACCTGCCGCAGCCGCTTGCTCAGGGTGCGGAAGATCTCTGTCCGGGCCGGGAGCGCCTGCGGCCACAGGTTTTTCCCCTGGTGGGCCAGCAGCGACTCCATTAGCGACAGCCCCTCGTGGATCCCTGCCAGCCCGCCCAGCCTGGCGCGGGCCAGCGTATACCAGGCGACAGTCTGCAGATCCGCGCCGTGATGCTCCAGCAGCGAGCGGGCAAGCTGCTCGGCATACGGCCAGTTAATATCCGGCCGCGCCGGGTGGCTGAGCTTGTTCATTTCCGCACGCAGGGCAATAAAATCAGCCAGCGTGCGCGGGTCGCCACCGGTTTTATAGTGGCGTTCGTCGTGTGTTGTCATCATGATGTCTTTCAGCGAGAGATTAGAGGGCGGAGCGGGCGTCAAGATACTGCTGGCGTTTGAGGTGGCGGATCAACACCCTGCCCTCGGGCATAAACTCTGTGCCGTAACGCACCAGGCCAATATTTTTCAGCTCCGCATCAATGGCATAGCGCAGTTCGCCGGGCGCATGCTGATCGAGCATCACCACCGCGATCCGCTGCAGGCGCGGTTCGTACTTCAGCAATACCGCCGACAACGTGCTCATCAGCTGATGCGCCGACGCCGGCATCCCCTGGAGGATAGCGGTCATATCCGGCAGGCCATAATCCGGCAGATGCGCCAGCGTTCCGGCCCGACAGTTAAGGATGCGCTGCATGTTATCGAGCACCGACAGGATGACCTGATCCGTTTCGCTGACAGTATTCAGGTCAAGCCCGCCGGCGAAATTGCCGTACAGGATGTCATACAGGGAGGGACGAGGCATTTTCACTTCTCCTTAAGCGGGTGCAGCGTCAGTTGATTTTGGCTGGCTTCGATAATGCGCGGCCTCGCCGGGTCAAGATCGTCCCGGGTGAGTACCAGCCGCCAGCTGTTTTGCGTCAGGTCTGGATCGATAAACATGGCCGCCACCGCCACAAACTGCGCGCTGGTTTCCATAGGCATATCGACGGTCACCGATTCGCCCGGACGCAGGCGAACATCTTTTTCCGCCACCCGGTCCGCCTGCAGCGCCTGGCCATCGCCAGCAAACAGCGACGGGTAGTCAGTATTGTCGAACGCCTGCCGGTCCTTAAGCTGGTAAATACGCACTACCGTCGCCAGGGAGGCGCCTTTGGCGTTGTTATTCACCCCTTCCCGGGCGCGAAGATCCAGATGAAGCGTTTTCACCTGGGGGTAAAAAATGGACTGGGTCACGGAAACGGCGCCGTCTTTCACGGTCTGCGTCAGGCCGCAGCCGGTTAAGACGGTAACCATAAGGAATGCCAGCAACCTGGCGGAGGGTTTAACTGCGGTAATCGCCATCTTCATCGCTCTCCCTGCGGTGGATATTTTCCCGGACGCGCTGATAGCGCCCCAGATAAATCGTGATCCTGTCGTCAGCCTGTTTTTGCGCATCCAGCGGACGCAGCACAGCGGTAGGGCCAAGCTGGACGGCATGCGCCTGCTGGCAGCAAAGTTGCGCATCCGGCAGTAAATGGCGGGCGACGCAAAGCTGCAGCCGCACGTCGAGATGAGATCCGAGCCAGACGTGCAGGAGCGCCATCAGGTCGCTGAACAGTTCGCCGCCGGGCAGCCAGCCGCGGACCTCATCAGGCTTTTCCGTCGCCAGCTGCAGCAACACCTGACCGTTCACATCCGTGGCGTGAGTTCCCATCACTGGCCTATGTTGCAGGCTAACCGGCTGGCGGACGCTCATCGTTAACGGCTGCGACAAGGGGATCCGGCAGGGATCGTGGTGGTACACCGTCGCCCGGGTCCCCGGGGCCAGGAGCGCCACCAGCGCCTCCATGCCTTCCCCGGATCTCCCCGGCAGCATCATCACCGGCAGCAGCGCCAGAAATCGCGACAGCGGCGCTGCGGCAACGGCGGCACATCCCGGTATGCCCAGCCCCGCCAGGCCCAGCAGATACTGCGAGGTGTTGTCCGTGCCACCCGCCCGAAAGGTTGCCGGGTAGGAATATTTGCGCCAGATACGGTAATACTGGGCGATCAGCCGATGGTTAAAGATATCGAGAAAATCCTCGGTCGCCTCGACGCCTTCCCGCCGTTGCGCAATGTCATCGCTATAGTGGGTCGGCAGCGGGGATTCCACGCCGTAGAGCCCCATAAAAGCAACGCGCACCGCCGGCGGTCGGGGCGGTTCAGGATCGTCCATTCCACGGATTTCGCCGGCCGGGAAACCCATCCCCGGATGCGGGCGAAAGCGTATGGGCTCATCACCCAACTGCCAGTCGCTGCCGATGACCGGCGCCTTCGGCTGGATCTTCTCCAGCAACTGGCAGAAGCGGTAAAAATTCATGTATGGCAACTGAGGCCGGAGCTGATCCATCAGCCGGGCAGCCGCAGACTGTGATTCTCTTTCCACCGGATACATTTTCCTTCAGGTTGAACAATGAGCGTTAGCTGGTTGAACTGATTCATATCGGCATACAGCGCGAAAAAGCGGTTGAGCATGTCGCCAAACAGGTGGACATCGCCCGCGCCGGTAAATCCGCTACCGTCGAGCGTCACTTCGATATCCAGCCCGCGCAGCAGGAATCCCTGTTCGAAACGCTGAATTCGGTGATGGCTGACCGCCAGAATAGCGTCCAGACGACGGTTATTGAGCTCATCCTCCCGCCAGTTGTAGAGCGACAGCGTACCGCGCAGTACCTCGGCGCTGCTCATCATATTGAGAAAACGGGTGCCCAGATGGCTCATGACCCGCCAGTGGTAGCGGTCTTCCGCCGGGGGATATACCGGCAATGTGGGCTTACAGAGATTGCGGACGGTAAGCGGCGTGGCTGATATCGACTCACAGCGATCCAGCAGCGTGCTCTGTAGCGCCCGGCGCGGCAGCTGGCCGTTAGTGCCGGTGATGCGCAAGGAGACCGTTTCCCGTGCCAGCGCCCGGTCAGCCTCCCATTGCTGTCCGCCGAGGATAAGCCAGGTATCGTGCATGCCGGTGACGCCCCGTTTGACGCGGGTGTGGTAGTAGCGCTCCGGCGCATGGCGACGCATCATTCCCCCCTGGTGACGAAAGCGGGTGAAAGGCACATAGCGCGCCTCCCCGGTGCGCCCGGAGCCGGTCACGCTGTCGACAGAATAGATTTCGGTATGCCCGTCCTGCAGGCGCTTCGGACGCAGGAGGTATTCGCTCTCCAGCCCGCTGATGGTCAACGGATCGGCCTCGAGGGTAAACAGGTTAATCACCGGCACACAGTGCAGGCGCAGGCTGCTTGCGCTGACGGGTAAATCGCTTTGCCAGACCTCGCTGAACACCACCTCAAGCGTGAAATGCGATATCCCCGCCGGCAGGGTGATGTTTTCCAGGCCATTTAGCTGCACGAACATAAATTTTTCGCGAAAGGTGAAATACTCGAGCAGCAACTGATAGCCGCTGAAAGCGCTCTCCCCCTTCGGCCATAAACGATCCTCCTCGCTGAATCCCCCCGGGGAAAAATAGCCGTCGAGGCTTACCCGCTCTGTCTGACCCGGCAGGCGCAGGTACAGCGCGACCTGGCGTCGGGTCAGCCACAGATGGAGGGCGCTGCCGGTAACGGCGTCTTCCCCCAGGTACAGCGCCAGGCGGCGGAGATCGGTCTGCGACCAGTCAGCCAGCTCGCTACAGGCGAATCGTAGTCGCAGGGCCGAACGCCCGTCCGGCTCCGCCGTCATCACCGCCTCCTCTATCGCCAGCGGGTTAAGCGTCAGATCGCGGGTGGTTCGGTACCGGCACACGGTATTTTTCGGCCCCAGTGGGCGGGAGCTAATCTCAAACCCGGCGGGCACCGTTTCCGCCATCTTCATCGCCGGCAGCGTTGGGGTCAGCGCCACGATCGATAACGACGGAATGGTGCGCAAATAGTGCGGCCACAGCATGCTGACCAGCCCCTCGGTCAGCTCCGGCAGATCATCATCAATTTTTTCGCGCAAGCGACCTACGGAAAAGGCAAAGCCTTCAAACAGGCGCTCAACGTAAGGGTCCGGCGTACCGGCTTTATCGAGATCCAGCATCGCCGCCCGATCGGGGTGAGCCTGCGCGAACGCTTTTGCCGCCTCGCGCAGGTAGCGCATTTCAGCGTCAAAATATCGCAGGGTTAAATCGTCCATTATGAATATTCCATTATTCGTCTACAGGGAGACACGCAGCATGGCTGCGCGGTCAGATTAGTTGGCCGCCGGGCGGCCATGAGCAGAGGAGGCCCGGCGTCGCAGGTCAACGCCAATCAGTGAGGGAGGCGGTTTCAGTATCCCTCTTCGCCGGGTATATCGTCGGTCAGCGGAACACGCTCAGCAGGCGCGCGCACGCTGAATATCGTCTCCGGTAGCGTAAAGTTTCGCAGGGCCAACAGCGCCAGCGGTCCTTCCCCCGCCTCGGTACGCAGCGTGTAGTTCAGCAACAGACCATCCGGCGCTTTCCAGCTCAGGCTCCAACTGCTGCTCGTTCCGGGATAAGCGCTGACCACCGCCTTATCCAGCAGGCGGATCCAGCCCCAGGCGCCCGGGAAATCGCCATACTGGCGGGTGCCCGCCCGGGTACTGATCCAGCTCAGACTAGCGCCAGGCGCTTCGGTGTCGGCGGGCCAGCTGAACCGCCGCCAGGCCGGCATCTGGTTCATATAGACAAGTTTCTGACTGTCGATGACCAGCTCCGTCTGCATCACGCCGTCCGCCGTGCCGGGGCGTAGCGCAAAATGTAGTCCCGCTTCGCCGTTGGCGAACGCGACGTCGGAGAGATGGCTCAGGGTATTCATCGCCTGCAGAAAGGCCGGGTTAAACGTCAGCCCCTGGGCATTGATACTGTCCGCCACCCAACGACTCCCCTCTTTATGCAGCACGCCGTTCAGCCGGGTCTGCAGAAAGCGGGCGATGCGCCCGGTCTCGCTATTGAGATATTTTGCCAGCAGCGGCAGAGAGACTTCACTGCTGGTATTTTTAAAGGGGTAGCGACCGCCAAAAGCGCTATTCCAGTCCTCCACCACCGCACTGCGCCACTGGGCGTTGAGACTTTCCGCCGCCGGGGTCAATACCTGCTGCCAGGCCTGCTCCATCGGGTGAACAAACAGCGTCTGCCCAAATCCACTCCACTCCTGGCCCAGCCCCGCCGCCACCAGGCTGCCGTAGTCGCGCGTTTCGGTTAAATCCACGGCCTTGCCCTGGAATACCGTCTGCGCAAGCAGGCGGGTCATCGCTTGCGGGTCGGTGGCGTTGGTGACCTGCTGCAGGCGCAGACGCACCTGGGTGACGCGGGTCAGGAAGGTCTGCAGGCTAAGACGGCTGGTGGGCGTCCCGCCGTCGCGATTGTCCAGCAGCGCCAGTACGGGCCCGAAGGTGGCATCCAGAGGACCGCGCGCGCCGGACCGTTGATCGATGACGGGCGAGTTATCACGGTTAAACAGCTGCCTGGCCGATTTGACCAGCGAATCGGCGATGGCTTCCCCGGTCTGGCCGGTTCGCCCCTGCACGCTAAGGGTGTTCATCAGCGCCACCAGCGGCGACTGGCGCACATCGGCCATCAGGGTCAGCTGGTCAATGGCATCAGAGAGGGTCGCCGCGCGCTGCCAGCGCAGACTGTTGAGAAAATCCAGCCAGGCGCCGCTGAAATCAGCGAAATAACGCTCCACCAGCCGGGCTCGCAGAGCTTCCGGCGACGCCGACTGCGCGGCAGGTTGCTTCGTGTCGCTCAGCACCCAGTCCATTTCATCGCGGCGCTCCGCGACCACTTTCTCAATGGCCGGCTGCACGGCCTGCTCCCAGGCCTGACGGGTAAACATTCCCGGCACCACCTCATCAGTGCTGAACAGACGCGAAGCATCGGTGTCCGCAGTCATATCCGCCAGGCGCATATCGGCATACTGATTCGCCACCTGCGCGAGCATCTTCTGATAAAGCGTGGACTCACTGTTGCGCTGGCCCATCTGTCGAATTAACCGTGTGCGCACCTGGCTGACCAGACCGTCATCGACAGGCAGACACCACTGCGGATGCGACGCCAGACTGGCGGCATAAAATGCCAGCAGCGACGTCCCGCCGCCCTGCCAGACGGCGTCGGTGATGCCTGAGCGCTGCGACCAGTCCTGCATTAGCGTGGTAGCGAACCACGCAGCATCCATTCTCTCCGGGCGGGCCAGCATCAGGTACAGTTTCAACTGGTCGTAAGCGGTCTTCGTCATCTTCTCACGCAGTGGGCTGTCCGGCGGCAGCTGCACGAAGGCGGTGAGCTGCTCTTCCAGATGATGCGCCGCCGCATCGCGCAGCAGCGGCTGCGCCCTCTCTCCGTAGCGCGGGAACAGCGCCGCCAGCAGGTCATCATTCTGACTGAGGCCAGCGCGGAAGTACCACGGCGCGCCGTGCTGTGAGCGGTATTCCAGTTGAGAAAGCGTTTTCTGTAACGCGGAGAGCGCATGCAGGCGTAACGGTAACGCACGATGAGGTTCCAGAAACGTCGACAGGGGAACACTAATCCGCTCCGGCTGCCGCGTGAGTTGGTCCGCCAGGCCCAGAAGAAAATGATGCTGCGGGTTACCCGCGACCTGTTGTACTCCACTCTCTAACAGTCTTGAAGGCAACGCCGACAGTAACTGGCGCATCTGCGACGACTGACAGTCTGGCGGGAAGAGACTGCCGACAGATTGCACGATGCGCCCGGCTTGGTCATCCGCCTGGGGATGCAGCGACCAGACGTACAGTGGTACAGCCCACCCTAGCAGTGAGAAACGTTCAGCCAGATCATGGGCAATGTTATCCATATCCTCCATGGACAACAAAGCGGGGTATGCGTGCTGATTGGCTGCGGGCAGATGATCAAACGCAGAAGTGACCCACACCAGCCCATTCACAGGGGGGCGAAAGCGTTTACGCAAAGCAAAAAGCCAGTCATTATCCGACGCGCTCTGGGGTTCCCCACCCCAAAGCAATAATGTGTCTCCATTCTCCTGCCAGTACTGGCTACTCAGTCCCGGCGCAAGGCGTTCAACATCCGCCACGCTTCCCGTGAGCATCAGAATGGTCATTTTGCCAGCCCCAAAGCGACCATACTGGCGACGCAATGTCTGCCTCATCTCAATAACAGCGCGATGACTCGGGGAAGCCGGCTTCAGATGCTGACCACTTGTCAATGGCGCCCCCTGCCCCTTCAGATGGCGGCCGAGTATGAACTGCACAATACGGCCGCCATAACGAAAAAGCAGAATAAGGATCCCTAAGCCCAGGCAGAAATAGAGTTTCGTTTGCAGCGTATTCAATCCAATCTTGTCGCCATAGTGATATATCCCCCACAACATTGCGCCAGCTATCAGCATCAGCACCCCAAAACGGCTACCTAAGCGCAATATGCTATCCGTTGCATTCATCCTTATTTCCTGCAGTAAGAAGATTCGAGAAAGATTCAGACCCACCACAAGGGGCTGATATGACCGTCTGATGAGATAGTGTGTAGTCACGAGGCTTGCCGCCTCTCAGGCAGCGCGAACGGGCCTGGCCTGGTGAAGCTCTGATGATAGTGGTAATGGGGTGATCACCGTGGCCCATAATGGTTGGTCGGCAAAACCGTCGCCACTCACAATGAGTTGAGATTTATCGTCACCGCACCGCACGATTGCTCCAGCGATCGCGACCCAGGGTGCTGCGACGCCTGGATAACCCAGGCTACTGTCCAGGTTGTAGAAATCACGACCGATATTGATCGGGCTCGACAACGCGATCAATCCCGTTGCGATGGGCTGATGATAGTTCATCTTGATACCCACCAACCAACCGGCAGGCACGGCCTCCGCGGGTAACGCGGCCCAGTCAAACGCGCGCGCAAAGGCATAATGAAACGCCTCGTGGCTTATCCCCTTCACCTGCTCTGGTCGGTGGAGACGCGCCAGTGGCATGAGATCCGCCGCGAACTGAGGGCTGGCAAGCAACAGGCTAACCACCGTTTCTGCCGTCCCCTCAACCTGCTTGGGAGCAACCTGTAGTGCCACAATCAGCATCAGGGATGGCTCAGTCATCGGCTGATCCAGCCAGTGGTCTATCATCTGCAGCCCTTTGCCTTCCAGATACGTCACCGGTTGCCGGATGTGACTGCTCGCCAAACACTGACGCCAGATCGACTGTATCTCGCTGACGGACAGACTGCTGTCGCTCTCTATGATTAATGACAGCGGTATCTCTGCAGGAACAGATGCCAGTACAGAAGTCAGCTCATTCAACGTATTGCTCATGATGCGCCTAACCAACTGTTCGGGCGTTTCGTCGCCGATACGTATCAGCCGACTATGTCGTATACCTTCGTCACTCCACCAGGAAGGCTGCGTTTTTAAAGCAGGAGTATTGTTTCGTAACGCCTCTCGCTGCCCCTTACCATCTCGATCATCCGGGAGACGTAATGCGGTGTGTAAGCTCACGCCCAGGATTGCCAGGTGGCGCCGCCCTCTCTGGATTTCACGACTCAAAATCTGTTCACGATCGTTATCCCAGCCATCAGCCATTGACTGTAACCCTTTAGGCGTTTCGCCATCTCACGGGCCTGACGCTTTTTGATAAGGTCCTCCCCGGTTTCCTTACACCATGCTTTGGCAAAATTTTCGTGCAGATGTTCAAGAATGGGTCCCGTCACCTGACTGGAAATATCCTGCCGGGGTAAAAAGCCGCGAGCGCCTTGATCAGGTCCCCAGGGGGCCGGGCCCCCGAGCCGATTCTGGGAAGAGTGCGCATCGGTATCCCAGTACTCATCGAGCATATTGTGTCCCATGACAAAGCCGATGGCGCTTTCAGGTAATTCATAATCCACCAGCACCGTTTTCTGATGGTGGGATGGCGCTAGCGTCATTATCCCCACCGCGCTGGCACTGAGCCCTTTATCGAGAGCCTGATATCTCGCCCGCCAGGCGATTTCCGCACGTTCTACTTTATTAAACCCGCGGCCCACAAATAGGGGATTGACAGTCCACTGATTGAACTGCTTATTGATTGTGCTGGCTAAAAAGTTGCTGGAATCCAGCAGATCGTCACTATATGAATGACGGGCAAACCAATCGAGATCAAAAGCATATTGTTCGTCTGTCGCGCTCTGCCCGGCGCGATCTTCAAGATGCAGGATCCCCTTCCCGGGAAGGTTTGCCTCGCCGACAACCCCGGCGGTATTAAAGGGCGCCTCCCACCCCAGTATACGCACCTGAACCTGTTTTTCCGCAAGCAGACAGAGCAATTCCCCGATGCGCAGCGCCTGTCCGTCACGAATAAAATACATGGATGGTTGAAACCCCCAGCAGATAATATCCACCGATTTTTGTGCCTTTTCGATGGCTCGATATACCGCCGCAAAGGCCTCCTCGCCGTTTACCAGCGGCTTATACGTCGCCACTGCCGGTGGGTATTCCGTATTCTGAACAAACCAGGGCGAGGTGATCATACATTGGCTGGTATCAACCGTAGCAACCGGGGTAACAATATCATTGTGACTCATTGACTTTCGTCCTGTTCAATATGGTCATCGAGCAAATCCGCGTAAGTATTACGATGCTCCGTATGTGAGGAGGGGGGGGTAATATCAGATGCAGCCTGCGAGGTATGGTGGTGAAAGCCGCGATTAGCGAGTTCACCCTGTTCAGGGCGACTGTACGCTTCGGCAACGGGTATCTGATAGCTGACGCCATTAGCCATCTCCAGCTTGTAACTTCTGGTCACGACCTGGTGATCGACTGATATCTGGCCTCTTTCATCCAGCACCCCTTGTTTCAACAGGGCGCCATCGGCATACAGGGTATATGGCATCCCGGCCCAGCTGCTGTCCGACGCATTTGGCGACTGTGCCACGTTCAGATTCAGCGATTGCCTTACCGTGGACTGAAGTGGCGGATAATCTGGATGATCGGCCTTCATGCTGGCGGGTCCGCTATAGGAAAAATCCGCGGCCTTGACGTCGACATCACCACCAGTACCGAGCTCAATCCGATAGGGATCGAGGGTGATATAGCTTCCTCCAGCGTTAATGACGATTTTTTTCTTTGCCACAATGTGAATTTCGCTATCAGTACTGACAATCTCAAGATCCTTGCGCGCCAGGAGCTGCAACTGATCGTTTTGCGCCTGAATCGCCACGGGCCCCTGATTGGCGATTAATTTCATCCCCAGCTTGCGGACAAACAGGCTAAGCCCTTCCCCTACGCCAATAAACAGCCGTTTCATTACGCCCATATCGGCATTCGCCCCGGCATTGATCATCAGATTGCGACGTGCGGTTAGTTGCAGATGCTTGCCACTGGCGAGAGCCACACCATTTGGTGCGCTGAGCACGGCAACCGCCTCCCGTAGCTGATCAATTTGCTCACGCATAAAAGCTAACTGTTGTTCTACCTGGGCTGGGTCGGCTTTAGCCGACTGGGCATCACGCGATAGAGAGTCCATCTCATCACCTGCCTGCTTAAGCCTGTCCAAGGTGTCCTGCATTGCAAGTATCTTGCCGCTGGCGGTTGACTGTTTATCTGCGGTGATAAAGATCCCTTTCCCCGCCCGTATCGCCCCCCATTTATCCGTCCGGAGCTCAAACCCCTCGCCCCGCAACTCCCTCTGCGCATTCACGTTATGCCCCAGGTTCAGCTGCGTCTTGCCGCCGTACTCGGTGCTGAGCTTGATATGCTCCTCGCCGCGCTTATCCTCCATTCGCAGCTTATTATTGGCCGGAGTACGAATCACATTGCGGGTGCTGTTTTTCTCCGTCACAGGGTCGACATGCCGCGAGTCGTGCAGCGCATGCGCAATATACGGCCGGTCAGGATCGCCTTCGTGGAAAGCAATCGCCACCTCCGTGCCCTGGATCAGCGGGAAGTGAAAGCCGTACACGTCGCCGCCGTAGGGTTTGGCGAGACGCACCGGCATGCTTTCCTGACCCTGCCCTTTAACCTCTCTGTCAGCGTCAAATTTCACCCGGTACAGGCCGGACGCATCCTGCCAGGCGTAGATATCATTCGCCTTCGCGCTGGTCACCCGCGCCGTCATGGTGCCAGTCACCTTCGGGCGCGGCAGCAGCGGCGGACGCCAGCACAATGTTTCGCTGTAGGGCACCGCCAGCAGGGACACCCGCAGTGCCTCCCGGCGGCTGGCGGTAAAACCTGTGCCGGTGATTAACAGCGGATCCTGCACGGGCGCAGGCAGGGTCGGTGGGAGGCTGTCGGTAACGGTCAGCACCTGGGCCGGCGCCAGCCAGGCTGCAGTACTGCTCGCGGTAATAAGCGTCTGGTGAGCCAGAAAACGCTCATGGTCGAGACGGGCATAGAAGTTGGCGGTCTCCGTCTGCGGGTCGATTTTATCGCCACGCTCCAGGTGGCGAAGCTTATAGTGGTATACCTCACCGTAAGTGATGCCTTCCCCATTTCCCCGGGTCATATCCGCTGTTGCCGACTGGAGAACGCTCTGCGCATCGCGGGGGTTATAATCCCGGGTAGTGACGTTCGCCTCTACGACGTTATGCGTGATGCTCAGACCCCATATCGATTCCGTACCGCTGTCGCTCATCCCGGACGGGCTGTTTACAGGGAGTGTCTTATCGAACATCAGCGCCCGCTGCGCGTCGGCGAAGTGGACCACTTCGCTCTGGGCCTCTTCCTGCAGGGTGAAGAAATAAAATATCCCCACCTCTGCCAGCAGGCGGTGGATAAATGCCAGGTCGCTCTCCTGATACTGATTAATTTGCTCGCGCCGCGGATAGTGTTGCTTGAGATTAAACTCATACTCCCAGTCATGCAGGTGATGTTCCTGCAATACCTGCTCCACCACCTCCGGTACCGATTTATTTACGAAAAAACGATGGCTGCGAAACTGTTTATCCAGCAGGAAGAGAAACGGCTGGAGGGTTATCTGATAGGTCGACTGATCTTCAGAACGATTGACGCGCCGGAAGGTGGTAATCACACCATGGACGCGTTTGCAGTCCGCCAGCTGCTGCAGTGCGCCGCCGCCCATCGTCAGCATGGCGGGTTTGCTCAGGAGCTGTGCGGCATCGATGTTTTTCTCTGCGCTGGTAAACGTAATGGTGTAATAATAAAGTTCACTCAGCTTTTCTGCACCACTGAATTCTTCCACATCCAGCGATGCGGTACATGAAGGAATATCCAGCTGGTAACGGTTAAGGGTGGTGCCGGTAATCATTGAAAAGGTATCCATTATATTCCTGTTTTACTCCGCAGTAATGACCACCAAAAATCAATTAACAGGATGCACTGTTTAATTTTTTTTAATGATAATCATCTCATTCATCATAAATATATTTATGTGCATATCGATATCTCAGATACCCCACCAGGAATTTCATAACTAAAAGGAAACCCCAGAGATATTTATATTCACTGACTGAGAAATAAAAAAAGCAGCCAGAAACCGGAACCTTCAACGTTTATCGCCGCCAGCATTTCTCTGGCACTGTCCTTAGCACTATCCATGCTGATCTCCTTTATCCATCCCCTTTCCTGCGCTTCATCCCCGCAGAGGCCCCGCTTTGCCGACAAGATTGACTGGCTGCAGGCACACTACCGCCCATCGCTGTTTCCTGTTTATCAGGAACCCGTAGCGCACAGGGTCAGGCAGGCATAATGTTGTTGTTCAACGTCCGCGATCGGGTTCGCGGGTTACTCGGTTTCGTTTTTTAAGGCGTCAGCCCCGGCTCCTGACGTATTAGCCGTGCCCGGCGTCAGACAGGCGTCCTTCTGCGGGACCAGACTGATCTCCACCCGGCGATTTTGCGCCCGCCCGTCTGGCGTCTCGTTGCTGGCGACAGGACGACTTGCGCCGTAGCCCTGCACCGCAAAACAGCTCTCCGGCACATCGCCGGTATCGCGCATCCAGTCGCGGACCGCCTCGGCACGCTTCAGGGAGAGCTGTTGATTGGATCTATCGTTGCCGATGCTGTCGGTATGGCCTGCCACCACGATCAGCCAGCCGGGTTTCGCCTTAATGCCCAGCAGCGAGTTCACCAGCAGCTTTGTCGAACCTGGTTTCAGCGTCGATTTGCCGGTATCGAACAGCGCCATGCTATCGAGGCGGATCGTCTGCGGCCCCTGCACAACCTGCTTAATGACCGGACGCGGCGGCGGGGGCGGCGCCCAGTCATTGATAGCGGCTTCCACGAAGGGGATCAGCCGCATCCCCTGATACAGCCCCAGCCGGTAACGCAACGGCTCTCCCCGGCGCAGCCAGTCATCCAGCTGGCGGCTGTCGGTACGCAGACGCTGCTGCGCCTGCAGCTTCGGCGTCGACGGCGTGCCGCTGAGGCGGTGATACACCGCCAGATGATCGCCGACGCTGCGCACCAGGCGCTGGTTGTTGATAAAGGAAGCCAGCATCGCCAGCGCCAGAAAGAGGAAGCCCACGCCAGCGGCAAGACCGGCATCGCGCATCCGGCGGCTGACCCCGTGGCGGTGCGGCAGTGACGACAGAAGAAGATCCGGCAGCGGGTGAGGACCTGGCGCCGCGGCGTTGCCCGGGGAGAGCGTGGTGATCCCGGCGATTTGCTGTTGCCAGAGGTTATTTGCCGCCGCTACCATCGGTGTCAGGCAGATGCCCGCGGCACACAGGTTCAGCGGAGGAAGTTCCGCCTGCCGGGCGCGGAATGGCCGGAAAAGAGCGTTTTCGGCCAAGGTCAGAATGCTCTCCAGCCACAGCGTCTGATGCAGGCGTGAGGCAGGGCTGCCCTCCCGCTGCCACTCGGCAACCGACTGGGGCGCTTGCCCCTTCTGCTGCACCTGGAGACCAGGCCTCTCCGGCGTGACGGTAAACCAGCGGCTTTCCCCTGCCTGGCCGCCAGGCGGCGTCACCCAGAACACGCTCCACACCGGCGGCAGACCGTTTAGCCAGGTTCGGCACTGAACGATACTCCGTCGCCAGTCGCGCAGCGACTGCGCCAGTTGCTCCCCGGAGGGGTGGTGCTCCGGTACCACCGCCAGCAGCACGGAAACCTGTGATACCAGCGCCGGACGCGCCGCCGCCAGGTACTGCGCCAGCCGCGGCAACTGCTCCGCGCTGTCTCCCCGTAGATACCAGCCGTGACGGGTTTCGCAGTGCGCCGAACGCCCGGGAAACAGACTGTCGGTATCCCCGCAGACCAGAACCACCGCCCCCTGAAAATCCTCGGGCGGCAGGACGATTTCCGATCGCTGACGGCTGACTGCCCGGCGACGCTGACGCCAGAGCGCCGCGCCGCCCGCCAGCAGGATGCACAGACTGAAGATCACCTGGTTGCCGATGGACAGCGGCCAGAAGCCCAGCACCAGCCACAGGGCCAGGATGACGGTCAGTAGCGTAAGCAGACGACGGGCGTTATCACGCATCTCTTATCCCTGCCCTGCTATCTTCGCCACCATCTGTGACAGCACGGCGGAGAAGGTCAACCACAGCGCGGCCAGCGCCACAATGCCAACCGCCCAGCCGCACCAGTACATCCGCCGTCCGCTGCGCAGCCGGGAGGCACGAACCACCACCGGCGCCTCCTGGGTCAGGCTGAACGGCGGGACCCGCGCGCCAAGCGCATGCGCCACGTCCTCACGCCGTTCGTCATCCTGGGCGCGGTACTGCCCGACAAACCCCAGTTGCAAAGTACGATAGAAACAAGTCAGCACTGCCGCATCCGCCGTGGGCTCTCGCAGCAGCTGGCGGATCCGTTCCCAGAGCTCTTCCCCGGCGTTGAGAGTGCTGAAAAAACGCGCCTGCAGCGGATCCTTGCGCCACCTGCGGTAGCCATCATCCTGACTGGCGCGGTTGAGGACGCTCTCATCGAGCAGCGCGCAGTAGGCATAGAGCATCTGCTCAGCGCTGGTGTCACTGATTCCTGCCGCCGTCAGCGCCTCGCGCGCCTCGGTCACCCATCGACAGGCCTGACGATAGAGCGCCTCGCCATCGGTCACCGGCTGGCCGCAGCGTAACTGGCTGACCATCAGCCAGCCCGGGTAAAAAGTTTTGTTGATCAGATCGCTTTCAGAGGTATTCATGAGCGCAGTACCGCAAAGAGTTCAAGTTTCACGTCGCCAAGCGATTCCGGGGTATAGAAGGTGCAGTTGCCGGCCTCCAGCATCGCGCGGGCGGCATCGGTGGAGAGATCCAGAGCGAAATATTGGTTTTCCAGACGTAGCGGAATGGCCGCCGGCACGTGGCTCAGCGGTTTGATCGCGATGCCGCTGAGGGCAATGTTGACGACCTCGGCGACATCATCATGGCTACCCGCCTTACAGAGCTGCGGAAAGCGGCTCTGTAGCTGGTGAGGGGGGAGTGAAGAGCGCACCGACAGATAAAAATCCGCCCCCTCGCGCAGTCGCGCATCGTGTAGCCTGCCCCGCCAGATCTCCCGGTCGGCGCCCTGCTCCAGAGCGATGGCGATCACCCTTGAGGGCAGGCTGACTTCGAGCAGCGTATCCAGCAGGGCAAACAGCGGCGGGAATACCTGCTCCGGCGAGGCATGCCGGTAGCGGGGGATAGCTTCCAGATGATGTTCAAGGGAGAAGGTCATCAGACTGCCGGCCAGCCTGGCCAGTTCACGATAGAGCAGCTCCGGATGGCGCGAAGGGTCCTGATGCAGCTCGCTGAGCACCGGCTCGGCGCTGTTCAGCGCGTTGAGCAGCCAGAACAGGGAAACATCCGCCACGGCAAAATCAGCCATCCGCGCATTGCTTTCACGGCGCATGGCCATCAGGCGTCTGCGTCGGGCCTGCAGGCGATGTAACAGCTCGCCCAGCTCGCTGACCAGCGTCGGGCTTGCCGCCAGCGACAGCAGCGGCGGGATGAATTCCGGGTCAACGATCCACTGCCCCTGGGCATCGCGCACCAGACGCGCTACCGGGCAGGTAAGGAAGGCCGCATTTTCCTCGGTGGAGAGACGCAGCGTCAGCGCGTGCCGCAGAACGGCCAGCTCGCTGCGTTCATGGCC
>ENA-OPVU01000353-OPVU01000353.1-human-gut-metagenome-genome-assembly--contig:-NODE-353-length-32626-cov-4.530165_pt1 | contig 32626 bp, 20 predicted proteins | sample MGYA00241497_ERZ501986 | MGnify/ENA primary metagenome ERZ501986 (study PRJEB25962, sample SAMEA2042995) | human gut metagenome | biome: human gut; feature: human-associated habitat; material: faeces...
CAACCCAGCGTACACGACGGTTGCCCAAATGGTCAATATCATCGCCGGTGCCATGGCCATCCATCAGGTTCAGCAAATAGTTGAAGGAAGCAAATACATCCTCATTGGTAACGGTATGCATTTTTTCATCGATACCGGTGGTGAACATCAGAAGCATTTCTTCTTCATGGTTCTGAATCTTGACAGCACGCAGACCGCGTTCGTTATAAATGCCGCTCTCTGCAATCTTATCAAGATTTTCATCGGTCATCTTAGTGCCTGCCGGCAGGATGATTTCGCCGGTTTCTTCATCAGCAATAGCCTCTGCCAGTACGGTACCGCTCAGGCGGTTGCGCCAGCCAAGCTTTTTGTTGAGCTTATAACGGCCAACATTAGCCAGGTCATAACGCTTGCTGTCGAAGAAGGTGTTTTCAATCAGCTGTACGGCGTTTTCCAGAATAACAGGCTCGCCCGGACGCAGCTTCTTGTAAAGCTCCAGCATAGCTTCATCTCTGTTAGTGGTAGTATCCTTTTCCAGAGTTGCCAGCAGCGCAGGATGATTGCCGAAGCAAGCCAGGATCTCATCATTAGAGGACAAGCCCAGAGCACGCAGCAGCACGGTTGCCGGAACCTTACGAGTACGGTCTACACGAGCAGAAATAATATCATTAATGTCAGTTTCATATTCAATCCAAGCGCCACGGTTAGGAATTACAGTAGTACCGTAAATCTTCTTACCGCTGGGATCCATAGTTACACTATAGTAAACGCCGGGAGAACGCACCAGCTGGCTGACGATAACACGTTCAGCACCGTTGATAACAAAGGTACCGGTATCTGTCATCAGCGGGAAGTCGCCCATAAATACAGAGGATTCCTTAATTTCGCCTTTTTCCTTGTCTTTGAAAATCAGGCGTGCTTTAACGTTCATCGGTGCAGAATAGGATTCATCTCTCTCCTTGCACTCTTCAACGCTGTATTTAGGAGTTCCTAATTCAAAGCTTTCAAAGGAAAGCTCCAGATTACCTGCAAAGTCTTTAATAGGAGAAATGTCATGCAGAATCTCCATGAGTCCCTTTTGAACGAACCATTCGTAGGATTTTCTCTGGATATCAATCAAATGAGGCATTGCCAAAATTTCATTGATTCTTGCATAACTATACCGAGTCCTATCACCTACTGGAACCGGTTTAAACATGTAATTCCTCACCCCTTCTTGCATTATCAGCACACTAAACTCGGCGAATCATGCGTGACAAAAAAAACAACAAGGTTCTTACCACAAGGACCTTGTCAGTTGTCTTCGATGATCTGCCTCATCTTTCATTATAAGCAAGATACGCCGTTCAACCACTGACCCGGCAGTATTTGTTGTCAAAATTTACACCTGCAAAAATAATAATGATGTAGTATGATATGTTATCATAAATTACGCAACTTGTCAATATTTTTGTCAAAAAAATACAGACACACTATGCTCAGTGTGTCTGTATTTACATAGCCGCAGCTTATTCAAAGCGGCCTTTAAGTACAATCTCTTTATCCAGAAGTGCAACCTGGCCTTTAGCAAACAATGCGTCGATATCCAGGTTTTCGTCCAACACCAGCAGGTCAGCATCCGCACCGACTGCAACACAGCCTTTAACACCGGTTTTGCCGAGCAGCTCGGCAGGTGTAGAGGTTAGCAGCTTGATAGCCTCTTCCAACGGCAGACCGCGACGCACCAGACTCTTGATAGTCAGATGCAGATATTTAGGAGAGCAGTAGGTCAGACCGATGCAGTCACCGTTTTCATTGAACTTAGGTTGAGAACCGAAAGCATCACTGCTCATAGTCAGATGGTCGGTGCTCATGCCTTCCCAGCTCAGGATTTCCATAATCTGCTCTGCGCCGATTTCCATATCTTCTTCAGTGCTGCCGGCAGTCATGTCGAAATAGCCGCCGCGACGTACCAGCTTAGCGCCTTCTTCCATCAGCTCGCGTGTACGCAGCATATGAGTAGGCAGGAAGTTCTTTGCAGGAACATCGGAATGATCCAGTGCGTAGAACAGCGGATCCAGCTTACCAACACCGGAACCCATATGCATGGTTACCAGCCCGGCAACGTTGGCCAACAGGCCACCGCGACGGGTTGCGGTAGCAACCTCAATCAGCTCCGGTCCCTGAGGATTAGAGCTACGATGATCGCTTACTGCAATCTTGGTGCCGATAATCGGTGGAACCATCATGATATCCTTTTCGATAGAACCGGTAATGGTCGGCGAAGGAATTCCGTAAGCACCGGTCAGACAGTAGGCAGTAATGCCTTCTTCCGTCAGTGCGCGTGCCTTAGCCACCAGGTTTTCTACGCTTCTGGTTACACCGTCTGTACCCAGCAGGCCCAGAACGGTTGTAATACCGCAGCTCGTAATCTGGCTCAGCATTGCTTCGGGTACGCGAGAAGCAGGTCCCTGCTCACCGCCGCCGCCGGTGATATGCATATGCATATCAATGTAACCGGGCAACAGCTTTTTGCCGCTGAAATCAAATACCTCAACCTCAGGCATACCTTCGTAGCCTTCGATTTTATCAGCAATACGCACTACCTTATCTGCAATAACCAGCACATCTTTTTTACCAAGATGCGCAGGTGCATAAACGTCAGCGTTTCTAATTAACTTAATCAAAATGTGTCACTTTTCCTTTCATTGTGTACTAAGCAGTTGCTCAGTACTGCCGACTTGCGCAACCGGCTTATTTCTTTTCGTCTTCCAGCTTAGCAATACCGATACCGGTGTAACCGTAGAACAGAGCGATAATGAAACCGGTGTAGCAGAGAATTGCCCACGGAGCATAATCCAGAGTTTCAATACCGGTGCAGGCAGTCATGTAAGCACCTGCTGCAGACCAGGGAACCAACGGTACAAATACGGTACCTGCATCCTCCAAGGTACGGGACAGGTTCTTAGCAGCAAGGCCTCTTGCTTTATAAGCATCACGGAACATTTCACCGGGAATCAGAATGGACAGGTAGGAGTTACCGGTACACAGGCCCATGGTAATACAGGAAGCAACGGTGGAAGCAATCAGATCACCGGTGCTCTTAGCAAAGGTCAGGATTTTTTGCAGTACTACTTCCAGGCAGCCGGCCTTGCTCATAATACCGGCAAAGCAGAATGCGCAGAATACCAGCAGAGTGGTACCCATGATTTCAGCCATACCGCCGCGGTTCAACAGCTTAATAATTTGCGGAGCAGCAGTAGCCGGGTCAAAGCCGGGAGTGGTCAGCATAGAAATTTTGAAGCCTTTTACGGTAGCCAGCAGCAGATTTTTCAGGTTGATGTTTTGGAAAACCAATGCTTCGGCGCCAGCCAAAACAGTGGAAGCCATCATAACCGGCAGAGTCGGTTTCTTAAAGATAGAGCCTGCCAAAATCAGCAGTACAGGCAGAATCAGCAGAATGTTAAAGTTGTACATGCTATCCAGCTGAGTCAGCATAGTGCTTACTGCTTCAGAAGAAACATCGCCGCCGATATTGCCCTTTAAGCCCACGAAAGCGTAAACAACCAGGGAAATAATAGTTGCCGGAACAGTAGTCCAGAACATGTGCGCAATGTGCTCATAAAGAGTAGAGCCTGCTGCAACCGGTGCCAGGTTAGTGGTATCGGACAGCGGGGAGATTTTATCACCGAAATAAGAACCGGCGATTACAGCACCGGCAGTAGCTGCCAGGTTTACACCCAAAGTGCTGGCAATACCCATCAGTGCAACACCCATAGTAGCAACGGAGCCCCAGGAGGTACCGGTTACGATAGATACTACTGCGGTAATCAGGAAAGCTGTTACCAGCATAAAGGTCGGGTTTACAATCTGTACGCCATAATAAATCATCATCGGGATAGTACCGGAAGCCATCCAGATGCCAACCAGCGCACCAACGCAGGTCAGAATCAGGATTGCCGGCATGCCCTTGGCAATCTTCTGGCAGATTTCGTCCATCATTTCATCCCAGGTAACACCAACGCGGTAAGCAATCAGGCCGGCAATAGCAGCTACCAAAAGCAGCAGCGGCTCGGTTGCGTAACCCAGATAACCTTTGCCGACAGTCAGAATAACCATCATGGCAATAATAGGAATAACGGATTCCGTAAAGGTTGGCATACGCCTATTTGTTTTTTCTTCAGTTTTTTGCATATCCTTTGACATAATACCCTCGTTTCTGCCGGTCATATAGCCGGCTTAATTTTGCGCAAGCAACGCTATCTATAAAAATTTTATCATTATAGCTTAATTATCTCAACAGTTTTCTTTATCTATACTTATTGGAATTTTTCTTGTATACATAAGCAATTTATTCACCGTTCTGTATTTTGTATACAAAATTTGTACTATAATTTGTGGACATTTGCTTACTTATGCGCTTTTTTATACTAAAAATTTAGGACTTCTTCAAACACGTTGAAGAAGTCCTAAATTAAAAAGTCAATAAGATTACTTTTCCTGTTATAGTATTTTGATAAATTATTCTTATATAAAGAACAGAAAGTAAATTAACCCTTTATCTTTTCCTGCGACTCTTTTAAAAGCTCCAAAAAGCGTTTCGTAGGCAAGGTAAAGTTAAATTCATAATCATAAAGAACCGAAATAGGCATATTTCCCGAATACTTGACCGGGAATTCGACTAATGTCCCCTGCTCCAGTTCCTTCATTACTTTTACCCGCGGTGTCAAGGCTATACCGAGATTCTGCTCAACTGCCATCAGCACGGATTCCGAATCACTGAAGGTCAATATACTTTGCAGACGCGTGAAATCAACCTTAGATTTCAGATGCTTATAATATACCTCGCTTGCAGGATAGGCAATAAAGGGATAATCATAAATATTATTGTTTTCTCCCATCTGTTCATACAGTTCTTTGGAGGCTACAAAAACCATCGGCTGATTCCAAAGCTGTACACGCTTGGTATAAAGCGGCTGCACATCAATATGCACAAAGGCAAAATCATACAGCTTTTGTACAAAAGCATCATTTATTGTCGATTCGACCGTCATACAGCGGTTAACCTCTATATCAAGCTCGGGAAATTCCTTTTTGAGCTTCAGCAGCACAGGCAAAAGATAAAAGTTTATGCCCTGGGTAGAAACGCCTATTTTCAGACTGTAATTCTTCTTTTGAAACTGGCGCATTACCTCCTGGCTTTTCTGATAATCAGCCATCAGCTGCTGTGCTATCGGCACAAAGTTTTTTCCGGCCTGCGTCAGATAAACGTTTTTGCCATCTCTGGTGAAAAGAATAACGCCATATTCTTCTTCCAAAGCGTTGATATGATTGCTGATTGTAGGCTGGGTAAAATTAAGATATTTCGCAGCCTGCGTAAAGCTGCGGCACTGTACAACAGTCAAAAAAGATTGATATACTTGGATATTCATTTCGGATATTCCTCAAATTCTTATATTTCATCGAGAACAGGTACAAAATATGCTTCCACGCCGGTAATTTCTCCCGGCTGCAAACGCACAAAGGTTTCCGACGCTTTACCGTTGATTACAAAGCAGGAATAAGTGTACTTGCCGATTGCCTCACCGTTATCTGTTTCCTGCTGTACATCTGCTGAAGGAACAAACTGCTGGTAAATCAAATCGCAGTCATCGCATTCCTCTGCCTCGTAGCTCGTTGCACCATCAGGCTCTACAATAGCAATGCCTGCACCTTCACGCCCAAAGATAGGCTTTTTTATATAACGCTGTCCAGCCAACTGCTTGCTGTCCAAATAAGTCGGCGTTAAATGCGCAGCCAACAGCTCTTCCTCTTGCGGTGTCCAGAACAGACGATGCTGATATAAATACCATGCCAGTGCCAGCAGTGCTTTATTCTGCAGTACAATGGATTTTACCGGATTAACCAAATCAACAGCACCGAAATTAGCTAACTCCATAAGCTTTAAGCCAACAGGATAGCCATCCTCGCTTTCATCATCCATCAAAAGCTCCAGCGGATGCAGACGATACAGTATATCAAGCTTATCTTCCTTACTTTTGAAGATTTCATTGGGAATGTAAACTCCGTCATCATGTACAATCAGCTCATCCAGGCCGACAAGACGACAAACGAATGGCTGCTTGCTCAAAATGCGTTCACGCAGCACCTTTTGCACGCGCTCAAATAAAAATTTGGCATTAGCCCAGTCCTCGCTGTAGCTTTTATCAGCAGCAAAAGCAATGCGTACTACATCCTTATCTGCATATTTAGGCTGTTCCAACAGCTTTAAAAATGGCTCTGCCAGCTCCTCACCATCCGAACGCGGCTGCAAATGCAGGCCGTACTCCTTAGCAAAATATGCTTCCGCTACCTTGTTGGCATAAAATGTTTCCGGCAAGGCGCAAGGAGTATCCGAATTAATCTCTACCAGCTTATAGCAGCCGTCAGTATTCTTTACAAAGTCAAGACGGCTGATATAGCTCACATGGTCCGAGTTATCCGCAAGGATATACGGTGTGAGCTTATCCGTCATATTAAACAGATTAAAGGGCATTGCGCCATTATTATTGGTACGCAAAGCCTCTGCCAGGCGTGACAGTGCTGCTGTAAGTCCGGCACTGATGCGCTGCAGCTCACGCTTATTGGCATTGCTCATCAGCAGCGCGCTGATAGTAGGATAACGGTTTTCCCACTCCGGCGCATCCACATACGGCATAATATTCAAATCAATTTTATCAAGCCAGGTATCAGGCTTACGATATTTATACATCTTCATCACCTCAGGAAATTGCGCTGCCGCTGGAGCGGCTCATGCCACTGCCGATACCGCTTTTACCTGCAGTGCCCGTACTGCCGAGCTTGGAACTTTGCGTGCTTCCTGCAGTTCCCTGTTGTACAGTAGAGCCATTGGCGGTGTTAGCGTTTGGTTTAGGATTAGTAGACGTGCCTGCGGGTGCAGTATTCTGCTTCTGGTTAGCTGCAGGCGCAGTTCGCACACCTGCCATCGGGCCTACACCAAAGGTACGGCCGATGAAGTACCAGGGAAAAAAGCCATGAAAAAAGCCGCCGCCGTTATCTTCATCCTTCTTTTCATCTTGATTATTCTGAGCAGAGTTATCATTCTTCCACTCACTGTCTTTATCGTTGCCACAGCCTGCAACACCTGTCAGCATAACTACCGCCAGTGCACCGGCCAAAAGCTTTTTACGTTTTTCGTCTGTAAGCATATAAAACTCCTTTATAAAAAATCTCTATCATTTTTACACAGCAATATAGTAGGTCATTTTTTATATTATAGCATAAGAAGCATCTGAATTGCACTATGACTATGCTTCATTCACAAAATCAAAAAACTCCCGACACACCTAAGTGCATCGGGAATCGGATTGCAGACGAATCAACAATCTATGGGTGTTCTTATGAGTGAATCTTTTCATAGCTCATCAACCAAGCAAATCCTTTTGCCATGCGCAACGCAGGTTCTTTAAAATGATTTCCCTGATTCCAAACAAGAATACTGCTCAACCTATAATCTTCCAATGATGTATACACATCACTAATATCATTTGCCACCTGTGCCAGAATTTTGTTACGTGTCTTTGCTTCCTTATCGCCAAGACTTAAATAGACTCTATTGGTTAATGTTTTGTTGTTATGTACAAAATCAACAAATTTAGGAAACCACACAGACGGAGATACTGCTGCTATACCTTCGAATAAATTTGTTTGATAAGCCGCCCACAATACAAATAATCCGGCTAAGGAATAGCCGCCCGCAAAAATCTTTATATCTTGATGCTCACTTAATAACGGAACAATTACTTCATTTTTTATACGTGTTAGAAGTTTTTCCGCATTGCCGGCAAATGCAGCATCTCCAAAAATCGGCTCTGCCACCCATGGTGAAAGGTCGTCGTTCCAGCTATCAACCTGCACTGTAATAAACAAAAAATCTGTACTCTGCGTTATAGCTTTTATATGAGAAAGCTCCTCTTCGAGCAATGGTAACTCGTGTTCTCCTATTATTTGAAGCAAGACTACTTTTGCGTCGCGATTGCCTTGATAATTGACTTGCATCCTCTACTCGCCTCCTGGTTCCGTTTCAAATATTATATATTCTTTGAGGCAGAAAATCAAAAAACTCCCGACACACCTAAGTGCATCGGGAGTCGGATTGCAGACGAATCAACAATCTATTGTGCTACTAGCGTAGCAGCGAGATTATTTAACTTCGATAATAATAATGATATCATTGTATCACTGATTAAAGAGCTTGTCACTACACAACGTGTGACCGTTTTTACTTTTCATACTCTTGAGCATCTCCAACCATCTAATTAAAACTAGGCAACACGATAAATCACTAAATAGTTTTTCCCTTATGTTGTAAGCTTTATTCAATTCACAGCCGTTCTCGCCAAATTGATTCATCAACGCCATCTTTACCAGAAACATATTGGCCCCTAAGCCTGCTGTTGCGTAAATATCGAATTTTTCATATATTAGAGTTTGCTTTTATCTCAACTGAAAGGATAAAGTCAGCCATAGTCATTGCTGAATTAACAAATAACCGTGCATGATATTCTATTAGCACCGACACCATGAGCATCACTATCTTTGTTTCTCATTTCTGCAATTGCAACAACAATGCTATGTAATCCAGAAAGAAGAGTATTAATCCTTCTATCTGTATTCTGGTCTGTGTGCATATTATATAGACTCTTGACCTGCTTAAATAGCCTTATCATATCACCATTCTCAGAAGGATTTTCTTTTCTTTTTTCTATAACATAACAAAAGACTTCTTCCAAAAGTGTCCTTGATTTTGTAATAGCACTGTCAAAGTTATGCTGTTCAACATCATCCATAGCGCGACTTGAAATGCTTTTTATGTATTCTCTATCTATGGTCTTTATCATTGGTACCTGAATACTAATTTGACTGTCAATCGCACGAATAACATATTGATTCCCAACAATTGCAAGTTCATTACCACCAAATAAAAGTATGCCGTTTATTTTGTCTTTAACAATAGAAATAATATGGTTATAGGCAGTATTTATTTCATTGAAACTATACCCAGACAACACCTTAGAAAACCGTTCTTTTGCAAACAAATAAGTCAACAAGTTAGAAAAAATCTTTTTCTGTAGGCAGTATTCTATCAATTCATCAAAATACTGCCATCGACTCATATTAGAATATTGTATAGGTAATCCGAATAATTTTGCTACTTCGCAAATTGTAGTTCCACTAAGATACGGCATGGCCACTTTTATTGATGTACCATCTTCAAATTCGTACGTACCATAATCTGTATCACCATCTAAAATAGCGATAATTTCCTTTGTTCTTAATAACTCATAAGGATTTCTACTTTTCAATCTTACATCACCTCCGAATATTTATGATATCAACTGTTCGTGTACTCCCCAAAAAATTCCACGTCAAGTTTTCGGAAATTAGCATTTGGATTATCTCCCGACAATATTTCGATGCGTTTATCGTAATTTGGATTTACCATATTCCTCGATATTAGAGGCGGTCGCATTCTGTGACCGCCTCTTTTCATTTACTCTACTCCCAGCGCCTTGAATACCGCATCCTCAGCACTGTTATAAAAAATTAAACTAAATGCTCCTATCAGCTCAGCAGGTACAGTTCCCAAATCTGCTGCTGACGTGAGCGGCAGAAGCACCTTCTTCGCACCACTGTCCAGACATACCTGCAGCGTATCAGCCAAATTATTAACCTTCTGCATTGTGCCGGCTATACTGATTTCGCCAAGTACCGCACAAGAGCTCACAACTGGTTTACCTAAAGCAATTGAGCACATCGCTACCAAAGACGGCAAAGCCAAATTGCTAGTAAGCCCCAGTCCCTGCAGATCCTGATAGTTAATAATAAAATCATTGGTTGTAATACTTATGTTACCACTAATGCGCCTACAATTAGCTTTCAAGAAATTGAATGCAGTATCTGTAGCCTCTTTCGCCTCACGATCAGAACCCAAACCTGTACGCTGGAACTTTCCGTTTCCTGGCAGCATCTGCGATTCCAGACGAAATGCCCCGATCATACCAGACCGCCCTTGTGCTATTGTGTACACCTGCCCAGGATTGCAAATTCCATCAGGGATCAGCTTACCACCACCCTGCTCAGGAACAGTTACATATTTTTCTTCAAAGCTTTCATTGTCTATATATGAGAAGTTGACATCATAAAATTCCATGCCGCCAAGCTTTTTCAACTGCTCTTTAACACGACGACGCATCTCTAAAGCAAAACGCAGAATTTCTTCCAACTGCTCTTTAGTGAAGTCCCCATCAGGATACAGCAGCTTAACCATACCGCTGACAATACGACGCACAGCAATAGTATCACGCTGATTCAAATTCTTACCCAGGCGGAAAAATCTGTCCAAAGCATCACTGAACTGTTCTTTGCGCAGCTCACGCAAAAACTCTGCCAAATAGTCTGTAATAAAGCCATAATCATCCGTAAAATGCTCCGGACGAAACTTTGGTACTTCCCATCCAGGAATATAGCAATGCATACGATCCAAAAAGGCTGTATCCTGCCCCATCTCTGGTGGAAAAGGATCAAACAAGCTGGAGGTTTTTAACAGCACATCAACGCTCTGATTAATATTGCCAACAAACACCATCGAAGCAGATGCTGCCTTCTCCTCCTTGCCACGAGCAAAAGATCCGGATGCCATATAATCCTTCATGATCTGCACGCCATCTTTATCACGAAACTTGATACCGGCAACCTCATCAAAGGCTACACAATCCCACATACCAACCAGACCAACTGTTTTGCTGCCCATATTATAGAACAGATTGGCAACCGTAGTCTGACCACCTGATACCAGTATGCTGTTTGGTGAAATCTCCTTGTATAAATGCGACTTGCCAGTACTGCGCGGACCAAGTTCGCACATATTAAAATTATTTTCTACCAATGGCAGCATACGTGCCAGCAAAAGCCATTTTTCGCGTTCTGTCAACGCGTCAGGCTCCATACCTGTAGAACGCAGCATCACATCCAGCCATTCCTCTTGTGAAAAAGCCTTTCTGCCTGCCTTCAACTCTTCGATATCAATATGCGGCATCTGAATAGGCGTCAGCTTTGCAATCTGAATCGGATTTACACTGCGATAATCCTCATCGTCAAACTCATAGTTTAGCTGAATGATACACCAAATGCCACCGCAAAGCAGTCTATCGAATTTAGCAGGATAGTCCTCCTCAATAGGTACATCACGTAAACCCAAATTTGAGAACTCAGCAAAATAAGCATCTTTTTTGATATCAAGCTTTACCGTAATGCGATCAATCACTGTATAATTGCCACGCTGACGCAGCTGCGACAAAATCTTCTGCGCTTCATCCGGCCGTACAAAATTATCTGCCAAAATATGCTTAACGCTTTCAACGCCTTTTTCGATAAGCTCAGGATCATCAGAGCTACAATATTGTCCCAGCAAAAATTCCAACACGTAAACCGGAACATTAGCTCCCTCTTTAATCTTTTTCGTCAAATCCTTGCGTACTATCTTGCCGGCAAAGTTCTGACGCAGCTTATCCTTTATAATCTCACGGGTGTCTTGCGTATCCATTTATCTCAACTCCACTCTAGAAATCAAACCCAAAGTTACCCATGAAAGGCATATCAATAACAAATTCCTGACGCAACCTTTCTATGTCTGTATCCGCATCCTTCATTACAAGATAATAAGAAGCGTGGCTGTCGTATTCCGTGTTAATGAAAGAAAATCTTGCTGTAACCATGCGCTGCGACACATCGCTGTCTGCGCTATCTGCAGTCAACAGGCATTCGTTAGAAACAGGCTTATTATTCCTATCAACAAAGCTAAGCTTATATGATGCAACCTTCACTGTTTCGCTGACAGGCTCAGTCTGTACAAAAATAAGGTTAACGTCCTTGCTGGTAATTTTCTTGAGCAAGGTATGCAGCTTGATTTCTGCTTGCTTTGTTTCTACGTGACCTCTATCCATTTTCACGCAGAGCACCGGTACCACCATTTCCTGTGGCGACGATCCGCCATGCACATAGCTCGTGCCACCGCCAGCGGTTTTAAAAATCTGCGCTCCCCTTGGGTATGAAACATACCTGGCATCATCATTAGCAAGCACTGTTCCCAGGCTAATCGCACCAGCGCCATTTCCCTGCGGCGCCTCACCAATAACAAAACGATGATTTACCATAGCATTGTTTCCATTTACAGGTATCTTTTCATTTTCACTGACAACATGACGTTGATAGATGAAGCCATGGTCAGCCGTAACAATAAACTTCACAATGCTGGCGCTTACAGGTAACCTGCACAGCATAGTATAAAGCTCATCCACAGCCTCCTGACAAGCAACAAAGACTTCATCTTCTGTCTTAGCTGCATCGCCACGCGCATCAATCTGGTTATGATAAATATACACAACCTGCTTATTAGCAAAGGCACTGCGCAGCTCATCACGCTTCATCTTCTTCAATTCATCAAACTGCAGGCACAGGCTTGCAGAATTTGCCTCCTGCAAAAGCTTCTCACGCTCATCCAGACTAGCACACCGGCGCCCATCCACCAGCACACGACAGCCTTCATCCATCGCCAGCTGTTCATGCGGCAAAAGCGCTGCCATTCCCAGAGCTGTATACGACGGCGGCAGCGCAAGCTGCACTTCCAGCTTTTCCTCCTTGCAGCGTTCCTCATGCTGCAGCTTCTGCTCAAGCTGCTTGGCAACCTCGTAACGTAAAGCATCAGAAATGATCACTACGATGCGGTCACGTTCATTTTTTATATAGCGGCTATAAAAATCACGCTGCGAAGGAGCTTGTTTTTGAGCTGCTGCCTGCACCGCATCTTCGTTCCAGGCCGGTAATAGCTTTCCCAGATAAATATTACTATAAATATTCTCGATAAGCTGCTGCAGCTTGCCAAAGCCAGAAGCGTTCTTCAAGCTATCATAAGCAGTGTAGAATTGGCGATACCAATAGTCGACCTGCCAGTCCTCATGAAGATACTTCTCAAGAATATTATTGAAGCCCTGCTCCGGCTGATACCTTACGTTTCTTATCAGCTCATAAGCACTTGCACACAGGGCATATTGCGCTCTCGTTTTATCAGCAAAATGCATTTTACTGCGCAGCTCACAGATTTCCTTAATGCTTTTGCCATCTAAGCAGGCAGACAGATCCTCCAGCAACAGATGCTCCACAAGCCATTGGATTATAACCTTATCACAGTCAATAAAAGCGTCAAGCTGTACCACAGCCTCTGCTCCCAAAGCTGTTAAGGCCGTTTCTGCCAGCAATTTGCCTGCCGCATAGCTTGCCAGCGCCGCATACCTGTCACGGCACTGCACGTTGTTCATGAAGCTATCCAGGAATACTACTACGCTGCCTTGCTTATTGCACATGAAAGGCTCCCAACTGGCAGGAATTTTACCAGCGATGTATTTATCTGCATAGGTAACAAAGAGGGAAAGCAGCAGCTTGTCCAAGGCTTTGTCCGTCAACGCATAGCCAAAGCTGTCGCTGCATTGCTGCCAAAATGCTTCCTGCAGGTTATACTTCGCCATCTCCTCCAGATACGGATTCTTCTCTTCATCCTCTACCAGCAGAATCTTGCTTAATACTTCCTCAAAGGATAATATGCGCGTTTTGCAGATGCAGCACAGAAGGGCAAGCTCTATCGTCTTTTCATCATAGCTGTCTACGCCCAGGCTATAGAAGCGCTCCACGCGTTCTTTGGCAGCAAAATATTTGCTGTACTTTTCTAAAACAGGCTTAAAGGCTTCGTCAATCCCCAGATCTGCGCAAATCAAAGAAATTCTGTCAGCATAGAAGCGTTTGGAATACAGCAGGGTGTCCTCCAAGTGGTTGCAATACACCTCAGGTTTAGCAAACGGTGCGTACACCAGGTAATTACTCTGCGTATCCTCGCGCTCAAGAAGAACCTTAGTGCGGAACTGATTGGTTGGCGTCAGATGATATACTTTTGCGTTTTTCAGCTGAAGGTTATCCACCTCGTCAGCAAAATCTGCCTTATCATCGTACCAGAACACTAGTCTGCGCCCTTCGCCTGCGAATTCGTTATTTAGTTTTTCTTCAATTTGGTTTAAATTTAATGAAGCCATGCAATCACCTTGATACACCTTTCAGGAAGATTATCTGTCACCCTATCTGTCACCCTATCTGTCACCTTTGAACAAAATCTTTCTAATCTATTACTCACAATTTTATTTTCCAATAACCTTTACGATCAGACCCAACACGCTCAATAATTTTATTTTCTCTAAGCTTTTTTATACGTTCAGATATAGTTTTTCTACTTAAAGATAGTTTTTCAGAAAGAATAACTGCTGTATATCCCGGATCCTCCATAAGCAGCTTTAAGATTTTCAGCGACTTATCATCTAGATTTTCTATGACCTTATCTGTCACCTTTTCTGTCACCTTAGGCCTAATATAACGCACAACTAACTCTTCAGAAGCACTAAACTTAATCATAATATCTCCAGGGTTAACCGTATACTCCGGCATTGGAACATTAGCATTTTTGCAAGCAGCACAAATCTTTTCAATACCACGTCCCCAGCTTTCAATAAATCCTGCAAGATAAAATACATGAGCAATATTAGGATTATAAGGAACCGAAGCATGCTTTTGCATTAAATTATTCAAGGTCCATTTTTCAGGTAAACAGCCACCATTAGCGATATATAATCTATCTTCATATACGCTAATCTGCACAGGCACACCAGATTGGTACTGTTTATGACACAATGCATTTAAGATAGCTTCACGCAAAGCATCCTCAGGTACAAAATAACGTTCAATGCGTTGCATATTTTCATAAGAAATTCTTGCTTTCATATATTTCAAGTATACTAATTCTACAATTTTATCAACCTGCTCTAGCAATGAACCATGTATTTCATCCTGATAAATTAACTCTGCATCCGTTTCAAAGTAACCTATTTTCACATAAGCACCAAGCTGCCATTTTTCTGGATCTTTGCTAAACAAAAGCATTGCTGCATTAGTAAGATAATCACCGTTCATCAAATGCAGTTTTTCCATTAATACAGCTTTGGGTTCATCCAGCATGCTCTTATCAATACGACCTTTTTTAGCCGCAAGCTGCTTAAACCTTTCAACCGCATTATCATCAATATCTTTCATCGAAAAAGCTGGCATAGGTAAATTATCCCATGTAACGCCTCGCTTTCGCAATAAAAAAGCTTCCAATGCCGGTCCGGTAAGAATTTGTCTAGTACTACCACTACGATAGTAATATATACCTTTACATGAAATACCAATAGGATAAGCAGGCACATCAATCTCCAAATATTCCTTACCTTCTTTTTCAAAAAGGTTAACGCCAACGATAATACCCATAGCATCTCTTATTTTGTTAGGAACATCCTCTAACAACTTACGTGCATTTTGTAAACCAATAACATTGCCTTCATCGTCACAACCAATATATATTTGGCCACCTTGCGCATTAGCATAACCGCAAATCCATTCAAGATATTCGTCTTTCCACTTGCTTTTCCACTCAGTATTTTGATTTTCTGGCATCTTCTCACCGTCCTACGTTAAAATATATATTATTTGTTATTCAAAATACTATAGCTAACTCATTACTAACCTTAGAGTATCTTCTTTATCTAAATACATTTTCTCATTTTCAATTATTACCCCAGGTAAATTATCATATTGGTAAATTGACTTATATCCATAGTAATTGATATCATCAAGAAAATTGTATTGTTTTATTTCTAATTCAACATAATTGGACTGAATATCACTTTGGTTTATATATAAAGCTTTTGCAGATAGAACATAGTGATTTTTATTTTTATCGACTATAAGTATTATATTTTTCCTTTTATCAGCAATAGTACATTCATCTATGAATATTTTTTCAAAATCTTTTATAACTATGTAAGTCATTTCTTTTATATTATTTATAAACTCTACTATTTCATTAATTGAATAATATCCTTGTATTTCTGCTCTATTCTTATTAATGAATTTTTTAGTTAAAACCTTAAGTTCCCACTCTTTTATCTGCTTTTCATCTCTATTAACCTCAAATAGTTGTTCCATTCTTAAATAAACATCTTCCATTTTAGGTCTCAAAGATGCATCAACCAAAGTGCCAATTTCCAATAATTCATGTAATGGGCCTAATGTTTTTATATTAGAATTTTTATTAACATCATCTAAATTTAATGAAATATTTCTTGCTCCACAAACATAACTACCATGAAAACAATATTGTGTATTTTTTAATACCATCCACATCGTCTTAATAAATTCATAAATATCAATAGCGTATTGTAATTCATCTGGAATATTATAAGCAAATCCCATATAACATTCTGGAGGTTTTGTATCGTAAGGACCAATTCCTTCTCTAGTAATAGTTAAATCAACATATTCCTCATTCCAAACCAATCCAAAATCACCTAATAAAATTTTTCCATTTTGTATGAATATATTAGCAAGTTTTATATCTCTATGATAGTATTTTAAAGAATGTAATTTACACAATGAACTACACAAATTTAAACATAACTTATATTTTTCCTCAAAAGTTAGATGATTATTAATCAGATAATCTCTCAAGCATATTGCTTTAGGTGTAACATACCATTTTTCTTCATCAGTAAGCTTAAAATCAACCAATGGCAAAATATATTTATTGGGATAATATTTAGTAATTTTCTCCATTGTAGATATCTCTCTTTTAAATCTTTTTATCCTTTCCTTGTTATTGTTTGAATTATTAAGTAATTTTATAACATACTCTCCATCTAAGACATCACATCTGACATTATAAACAGTCCCATTACCACCTTTACCAATCTTCTTTTCCATCATATTCCTACAAAAAGTATACTTATTACCTACGTACTGTTTAATCTGAGCAGTTTTAGTATTCATGAACAGCACGCTCCCTTCTTTCTTGACTTTCATGCTTGAAGTCATTAGCAATACGTCTAAATATCTCCGCAGTAAACGGATAGTTTAACTCTGCTTCCTTAGCATATGAAATATATTCTGCAATAAGAGGAATATTTTCTCTACCTGCATCAATACTTCTAGCACCTACACTATTATAACACTCTAAACAAAATCCACGAGAAAGACTAATATTGTTCTTTCCCCCATATATTCTATTCTCTTCAATAAATTTACAGATTTCTTTTGGTAACCATGTTTTATATATTCTCTTAGGAAAATGAGCAAAAAATCTTCCCAATAAATACATGCCTATTTCACATTGATTATTAGAATTAATGATCACTAAAAAATTTTTAAGCCAAGACTCTATAATAGCAGCATGATAATGTCCTGTATCATCTACACAAGGGCAAAAATTAACATCCAAAAGAACTCTCCAAGCATTTTTGGCTATTTTAACTTCTTCTTCAGTCAAAATTTGTTCTTCGCCATTGTCTTGCTTATAAGCTAACTTAATAATCCATGTACTAATTTTAGGATCAAAAGCTAATTGATTGTATAAAAACTTAGGCTTTATGTCTCTATTATCAAACCTAAAAGCTTTACTGAAAGCTATTTCGTAACGAACTATTAATTGTTGAGTTTCAGTATCGTCAATATTCATTTTGTAAATTTTTTCAAAAATAGTTACTATGTCATACCCAGATAACTTCAATTCAAAACCGTCATTAGTTGAATCAATTAATGCCTGAAAAAATTTTAAGTAATCATCTAGTTTATAATCATTAAATCTTGTTAAATCCCAAGCAGAATAAATATTCCCATTCTGCAAAAGTTTATCAAAACAATATTTATTAAAATTATAATCATCACTTTTTATGAATCGACGAATGTGTTTCCAATAATAATTTTCTATTTCCTCAGGTTGTTTTTTTAACATCATTATAAAGGCACTATCTACATTTAAACTTTGCAATAAAATATACTTAAAACCCACATCGCAATTAGCAAATACCGTATTTAACTGCTGAAAAGCAAACTCAGTACCTTCCTTATAAAATATTGTAGCAAAATACTGCGACAAAATACCTTTCTTACCTATCACATACATAAAGTTACATAAAGTTACATCAATTTTATAGTTTATACTAACAGCGAGACTTTCTCCCACATAATTATTATCTTTTAATAATTTAAGAAAATCCTCTAATTCTTCCCCCTTTAACATTTTTAAAATTTTTACTTGCTTACACTCACGTATTTTTTGTCTTTCTTCCCAATCTTTAATATAATTCTCTTTCTCATATGAACTAGGATGTAAAGGCTTATATTCATCTTCAAAAGCGTATAAATATTTATAATTGGCATTAGAGTAAACAATTTGCTTGTAAATTTTGTTTTCAATGTCCTCAACATCAATTTCTTCTATATATCTTCTCTTGAAATATCTGCAATCATAAAGGAATTTTCTGACTGTATTAGCAAACATATACTTTATATCATCAGGTATAGATATATCTTTTATTAAATTCTGTACAACAAGAAAAGCTTCCTCTTTCAGTCCATAGGCAACAAAAATACAATCACTATATAAATCTTTCCATTTAGAAAGATCATTACCAGCACATTTAAAAGCAATCTTATAATACTCTTTATATAAATCAATAATATTTTGTCTTAATTGAGGTTTATTATTTCTATTATGCTCTAAATAAAGAGGTTTACTCAAATAATCATAATGAGCTTGCATAAGTTTAGGTAAAATATTTTTTAGAACCAACCATGCATCTTGAGGATATTTTTGCACAAAAATATCTAACAATTTAGCTCGTTTATTATTACCTACATTTACTTCATCAAAAAATGCGCAAAAAAAGTTACTCAATGTATGTATCGGACTATTTACTATATTGCTTTCAATTTTTACTTGGCATAAATCTTCTAATATATTAATGCAGCTATAGCGAATATCATTAATAAAAAGTCCTTTTTCCAATGCAACTAATAACTTTGGATAATTACAATAATCAAAAGGAGTTTGGCCTTTTGATTTAAATAAATCCATAAAAAATTCACTTTTATTCTTAATGGCCAATTCTACAGCACAAACGAATGCACTAGGTGCGGCTTCAACCAACTCCGGTAATAAATCAGATATATTATCCCAATTAACGTTATTCAAGAGTAAATCAACATATTTTTCGGAAATCCCTACTAAATCTGAATTTATATCGCTATATCGATTCAAAAATATTAATGTTTTAACTAATCCTTCTTTTAGTATTTCTGAATATTTGCCACAGTCTACTGTGCATATACCATTTTCCACTTTTTTAGTCTGAGCTGGAATAACTTCCTGTAATATTAATTCCAGATTACTCAAGTCTTCTTTTTTTATCGATTTTCCAACATAATACCAAGCCTGTTCTAAATCAGCTACACGATACTCATTATATGAAGTTCCCTTAAATCTAATTACAAAAGGATCTATTGAATCAATAAACTCTTTTAATTCTTCTATATATTCATAAAAATTTTTCCCACTTATTAATTCTAATATTTCTATATCACCAGTTTTATCACTCCAACTTCCTAACAGCAACGCCGGTACAAACTTTTTTAAATCGGTACATTCCCATTTTGGTGCGGACATATTACCATCAAATATTTCTCGTTTTAAAATAGGAAAAATAGACATATTAGCAGTCATCAACTTATTAATTTTATTATAGTCACCAATATATTTAGATAACATATTACTTAAATTAGTTCGCGTTCTATTAGGAATATCAATAATATCTTTATTTCGTAAATTTATGCTTTTATCATAAATATAAACCGTTGTATTTTGATTAAGCACAGGTATGTCCTGGGTTGCAAAAAAGGGTATAAGTATTTTATTTTTGATTTTTCCTTCTAAACTATTCCAGCTTTTTAAACTAGTAACGACGAATGCATTATCACAAATATTATCATTACTTTTTAATAAACGCAATATGTAATACAATCCTTCTTCTTTACTTGGTGCTTGAATATACAACACTTCATTTTTACTTAATTTTTCTAAAATATTTTTATCTATTTCACCTTCACCATAATCGAAGAAATCTGTATCAATCCCATACTTATTATACCGTCTTAATAATGCGTCATACTGCCATATATTATATATTTCGGTCCCAGCATCAGAAAAATTCTTTAATGTTTCTTTAATGCTTTCCTGTCCTTTTTCTAAACCAGCTACAGATTTTTCAAGCATTATATCTCGATAAAAATCCGGAAATCTTAATTTTAAGTTGCTTTCTACATCCTTGATAAATTCATCAATATAATACGTTTTGTCTTCTTTGCTGATATCTAATTGAGAACTTTTTTCTTCTAATTTTGCTTTTATTAAATCATAAAAACCAAAGCCACAATTTCTATCTAACAAACTAATTAATTCATCAATAGTATCATCATTAAACAAAATTTTAATATTTACAATGAGTTCGCTATCACCATTTTCTAATGCAGAAAAAATATCCTCCTTAGCATTTCTAAAAATAGCATTCCATTGATAATTATTCAATAATTTTTTTGCTGAATATTTTGCTAAGTAAGTAGCTGTCTTTTCAATCATTATTCTACTCCTTTTCAATTAGCTAATAAAATAATTGTTATATTTATCTTTACTTCTAATGTATTTATTGACAATAATATCTGTTGCCTTTCTATCGCTTGCTCTCCACCATACTTAGCGGATACTCACCATACTTTTCATTCCACTCTGCAATAGACAGCACATCAAAGCTTTCTATAAGCTTAACTTTATCTGACAAACTCGTCTGTAGCTGAAATGGCAGTTGTTTCATTATCTTATTGCGCAGCATTTTGCGTGTAACAGAACTTCCGTGAGGATATTCTAAAACCCAAACGTAGTGCCTTCTCTTAGTTTTTCCCAATAAATTCAAATAATGCAGAGTATCAAAATATTTTTCAGGTATATTATTGATTATTTTCTCAGCATTAGGATCAAAATTACTTCCGTGTTCTACTGCTCTGCCAATAGCTGCATTTTTGTATTCTAACAGCAGTATATTGTCTTCTTGTTCAATAATGAAATCTATATCCTTTAAGCCTACCTTATTCGCACGATAGATTTCATGTACAGCATCAGTTGCCCAAATAGCTTTTGTACAATCTATCTGATAAACGCCATTCTCTTCCACAAACACCTTATTCATGCTTGCTCACTCCCATGTCGTAAATCTCATCAAGAAGTTTATCAAAGGAATTTATAATCGCATTGTTCTTTAAATCATCAAATGCTTCGCCACATTCATAACCAATGCCTTGCTCTGTTTTATACAAGGAATGGTAGAGCACTGTATCGCTGTCGTCCTTCAGCACTTCAAAATATTTGGCCAGCATATAATTATGCGTACTCAGGAAGATTTGTACACCTTCTTTTTGCAAACATAACAGCAAATGTGCAATCATAGAAATATAGGATGGATTCATATTAGCATCAGGCTCATCCCAAAATAATACGGTACGTTTATCAATAGCACTATTTTGGATAAGCTTCAGCACTAAAGCTAGTTTTCTAATCCCTTCTGCTAATAAATTGAACTCCATCTGTTTTCCCTTATTTTCAATGTAAAAGCTATCAGTCTGTTCATCATAAATTACTCGACCACCAATTATGTTCTCTAATCTAATCATGTCTAACAGCTTACCACCGTCCGCTTCAAAAACAACTCCATTTTCAGGCAAACGATTTATAACAATTTTGGCAGCATTGATTACATCGATATAAGTATCATCAAATTTAACGTTTCTCATCGCCACAGCAGCGCCTAAATTGTAGCAGTTAGAAAGAATCTCTTTGGCAGGAATAAAAATGGCATTAGATTTATTTAGCTTCTGCTCCCATTCTTCTTCATCATCTACAGTAACATTCCATTTTTTATTATGCTTGCTAAAATGCAGTTGAGTGCTAACTTTTTCTTCCAACCCTTGTTCTTCAGCAGAAATAACTATTTTAGCATCTTTAGCATCTCTGTTAACTAGACGAGAAATTTGATAATTATCTGGCAGCATACAGTTAACCAGTTTTTGAGGGAATGAAATTTGTGGTTCTGCTGCTTTGCAGGCTGCATATAAAAGCTTCAGCAAATGTGTTTTACCAGTACCATTTTCACCAATAAAAATATTCAAACCTTTGCTAAACTCAATGTTCAACGTTTTAAAAACAGTAAAATTATTTAAGTACAAATAATCAATATACATGGTCCTGCTCCTTTCCCTATCAAATCTTCGCCAATATCGACAGCAGCTTGCCGTCCTTTGCAGTCTGCACCTTAACGTAGTTCACCTTCACGCCGTCGTCGAGATCAATAGCAATGCTTGCAAGAGCAATATGTCCCAACACAGCATCATAGTCACGGCATTCATGCAGCTGCTTTTGCAGCTTCTCCTTGCGTTTGCCGGCCAGCGCCACTTCACGACCAGCGCCATTATCCATGATATCCTGCATACGGTTGATTTCGCTTTCGTAGGTTTCTTCCATCTTGCCCAGATATTCTGCACGCACCTGGCCGGAGGTGTCGGCGTTATAGCGGTGCATATAGATAAGAGCCTTAAAACCGTTCTGCCTGCCGCTGTCATAGAGCCAATAAATAGGACGCTTTTGATAAATCTTGCAGTGATCCTTGAAGAAGTCCTTCAGGAAGTAGTTACGGATTTTCTGACGCGCCGTATCACCCGATGTGCCCAGTGCATCTGCGATGAAGCGCAGGTTTTCTTCCAGAGTCTCTGCGCCATAAACAACCTTCAGCCAGGCAATCAGACGACCTATGATATCATCCTCAAAATAATCTTCATCAGTGATGGGGATTACGTTGTCTTCGTCCGGCTTAAAGGTTACATATTTGCTATCGTCCCAAGTGCCTCCGGCGTAAGCCAAGCCTTCTACATCCAGCGAATAACGGCCAAACATGCAGCCCACGGCGTAAGAAAGCAACGACTTGATATCGCGCTGCAAATCAGCCTTGCGCACGGTTACGTCCTTATCCTCCACCTCCGGAGTTAATTCGTCCTGCAAGCCATAAATGTTGATGAAGATGCGGTTGAGCTCTTCTTCGTTGGCTTTGAGCTGCGCAAAGCGAGCGTTTGTCTCTTCTTCCCAACGTTGGTATGCTTGCGCGATAGTAGTTAGTGAACAGTGGTTAGTGGTTAGTTGGGTGTTAGCCAAACTATCACTATTCACTATACACTGACCACTAGTTGCTAGTGAAGAGTGGTTAGTGGTTAGTTGAGTATTAGCCGAACTTTCACTATTCACTATACACTGATCACTATTCACTACTAAAGGGTGTTTGGTGAAATCCCAAGAGGTTTCGAAAAAATCCCAGTCGGATTTTGAGAGGGAGATGTTGTCATAAACCATCTGCTTTACCAAATCCTCTTTTTTTACGATGATAGGTAATGACGCTACATGACCCGTTTCGCAATTAAGTGTCGGAGATATTATTTTCAGGAACCTATTTACTACAACTGAATTACATAAACCTAATATATACATCAAATCATTTTTCAAATTTGGAAATAAACTTAATCCCCCAACATCAAACATTGTCCCAACAGGCTTGTATCTAAATGCTGTTGTTCCTGACGTAATTTTATTCCACGTCACTGATTCTCTAAATTGATATTTTAAGCTTCTAGGAACCAAATGACCATATGCTTTTATTTCTTCTCCATCATTACCATAATTTATAAGATACTCATTATTACCATACCATTTACGAAAATCTCCACCTTTATTATAAGGAAACCATTTCCCAACAGACTTAGGCAACGCAGCTACCGATTCATTGCTAAAATCTATTTTCCTATAATCTACTTCTGTCCAAAATCTCAAAAATCTATTGTTGTCACCAGTAGTAAAACCATTATTAGTACTTGCCATTTCATCAATTTTAGTATGCGTAAATGCTTGTATTACTTTCTCGCTCACCCAATACGCCACAGGTGCTCCTGGAATTTTAGCGAAATTCTCCTGTTTGGCAATGTACCCACCTTTTTCTTGTTCGAGAAAAAAGGCTTGTTCCTTATCATAAGCCTGCGAATATCTATTAGTTAAGTCTAAATATCTTCCACAGGCACAATTTTTTCTGTTACAGAAAACAAAAGCCACTGCTTGAGCAACCTTAGAATTAAGCTCAGGAAACGAATTATAACCAATTTGAACGAGATTAACAATCTGCTCCGATAATATATTTTTACGCATTGTTTCAAAGCTGCTCAAAAACATCCAGCCTTGCATAGTAATCATAGCTTGATAGCCATTTTCTTGCGTCATCTTATGGCACGCTTCCATAAACACAGCAAATAAATCACTCTTGCTGTCAGGATAATTCTGCTTCACATAAGCACTCAGCTTAGCGCCCATGCCGCCACTTCCCATATACGGCGGATTCGTCACCACAACCTCATACTTCTGCGCCAGCACCTCTCCCACAGCAACAAGCTCCTGCAGGCGCTGCTGTGTTGCTTCAATGCCAAAGCTGTCAAACAGGTTCATTTCGCCGCTGATATCAAATTCTGCAGCAAACTGATGCAGCAAGTCCCAATCATAGTCTGCTACGCTGATGATGCTGCCATATTCCTTGGCATCATGCAGCGTTGCAATCAGCTCCTGCATCTGGTTCAAGGCCACAGGCTTTGCCAGCTCATCTAATTGCGCACCAAAATAAGCCAAATGCTTCATGTTGATGCCGTTGCTTTCTGCAATCGCGTAAATGTGGCACTGCGGCTGCTTTTTCAATATAAACTTGTGATATTGACGCGCCTTCATAAGCACAGCGAAATAAGCCAGCTGGAAAGCTCGCTTGTCTATATCCAATCCATATAAGTTGTTCTCTAAAATCGACAGCGCCGCATCCTTATCCGTATAGCCCATCTGCGTATAAATCTGCATCAGCACATCAAAGGCATAGACGAGGATGTGTCCGCTGCCCATACAAGGATCGATAACTTTGATAGTTTCTGGTGAATAGTTGTTAGTGGTTAGTTGGTTAAGCTGCTCGCGAACATCTGCGTCCTGTTTCGCTTCCGGTAAATAATACTTCCAGCCAAAACGCTCCGCCAACTCCTTCTCTTTAGCAATGCGCTCCTCTTCACTATCCACTAAACTCTGACCACTATCCACTACTAACTGACCACTAATCACTAACCTACCCAGGCTGTTTTCCACCATATAACGTACAATCCAGTCCGGCGTAAACAGCTGCGTTGCACTAGGAATACGCTCCTTGGTAATCTTCACATTTTTCTTAAGCAGTGCAAAGGTTTCGTTCTTTGGCTCCGTGTTGTAATATTGGTACAGCCAGCCGATAATTTCAACCTGACCAACAGGCTTGCCCTCTTCATCCACTGCGTTCACATCAAAGTTATCTTCCGGAATGTCATGCATCAGCTTATAAATCAAGCCGTCCTGATCCGTGTAGGAGATGTTTAAAAGCAGCTCAGTGTAGTCCTGCTCCGCTTCAAACAGCTGCGGCAGTACCTTGCTCAAATCATTGCACACCTTAACAAAGAGCATATTAAACAGCTTATCGCCCTCGTTGTTCATCTGATGCTTGCTGATAAGCTCTTCTTCCGCACTCGTATAATCCAGCTTCGCATCAAAAGGATTTTGCACAATATCCGGCTCCTGACGGCCATCCACTGCGCTCAGCACACGGATTTTGCATGGCAGATAGTCATTGACCTCCATAAAGCGCACAGCAATAAAACGATTGAACCACGTATAGGCAACCTCTTCGATTATGCTGTTATAGGCAGTCAGATAATCGCTCTCCTGCGCCTTTTTCTTAATAGCCTCTGCAAGGCTCCGGCGCTGCGCAATCTGCACGCCTCTGATAGCATAAGGCTCTCTCGTACCGATATCAAAATACTGGTCCTGCGTCGTGGACTGCGGCAAAGCGTCTGCAATCCCCTTTTCCGTAATACCCAGCAGGCTTGCCTTGTATTTTATATCCTCAATGAGCTTTGTTCTTGCCCAGATTGCATAATTTTTTATTGCTGTCTTATCCATGTGTTCATCTCCTTGTGTTAGTTTAAAACCTTCCAATAGCCTTTTTGGCTGGTTCCAACGCGTTCGATAATTTTTTTAGTTTTAAGTTTTTTTATCAATCTATCCACGGCAGACTTACTTAAAACTAATTTTTGTGCTATTTCTCTGATATTACTTCTAGGATTCTTCGCCAGAAAATCTACTAAAATAATTTCTTCACTTTCAAGAGCTTGTCCCGCTTTTATATCGATTTCAGAAGCTTGTCCCGCACCTTGTCCCGCTTTTTCTTCACTAGCTTGTTCTGTTTTACAAACTTGTTCTGTAGCTTGTTTTCTATAAATATTAAAGCGCAGCTCCGTTTCGCCGCCAAGAATTTCCAACTCGCCCAAACCTGCTTCTCTAATCATCTTCGCAATGCGCAACATTCCCGTACCCCAACGTTCAATTAAATGCATATAACTAAACGCCATCGCCAACGCCTCATTACGCACTTTGGAATAACCCTCGCGCATTTTTTCGATAGTCTGACCAAGAGGCAGCTTGCCAGGAGAAGTAATTTCCAACCGATTATCAAAAATGGCCACCTGAATATTACCATTATCAAGATAGCTGCGATGCACTGCTGCATTAATAATAAGCTCACGAATAGCAGCAGGTGGAATTTCATACACATCCTGCCTGTATAAGCCTTCAATCACTGCTCCAAGATGAATATTACGTAGCACAAACTGGTAAGCATCTTCAATAATATCCTGCACAGCTCCCATAAATTCACGTCTGTCTACAAAAATGACACGCTCATTATCCTTGAAAACAGCACATTGAAAAGTGCAATGCAAGATATCAGCACCAGTAAGAATCGCATAAGCATTCGTCGGCACTAGCTTTCCTTCATATTCTGTTAAAATCCCCCAAGATAAAAGCTGCTTAGGCGTAACATCCTTAACTAAAGCTCTTTCTTCATCACTTCGACAATTTCGCAAAGCTACTTGCTTCATATCAAAGCAAAGCTTTTCTATATCAGCCTCGCTTACCTGCAAGCCAAGACAAACAGTTTTATCGAAAAAACGATTATTTCCTTCAAATAACAATTCCTTTACCATCGCCTCATCTGCTGGTCTGGTGGTTCCGGCAACACGCACATAAACGCCATGCTGCAAACCTTCAGCGGCAAGATAATACGGTCTTTGGCGACCGGCCTCTATATCCACAATAATAACCGTCGCCTCATTAACTGTCTGCATATAAATATCTGGAATAATGGCAGGCTTACAGCTGTCAGATATAGCATTAGCAATAGCGTCCATAATCTTAAAAGCTTCATTTTTATCAATGCCAACAATTTTTTTCGTATCATCTTCAACACCAATAATAAGCTTGCCACCTTGCCCATTAGCAAAAGCAACGATTGTTTTCATATATTTGCTGCTTTTAACAGGCAGGCTTTCCTTGAACTCCAAATTTTTAGATTCCCCTGCAAAAATTTCTTCCAGCTTCATCTGCTCACCGTCCTTTTATATACACTAATCACTAATTATTATACCACAAAAGCTCCTGCCTCCACCAACGGAAGCAGGAGCTTTTCTGTTAGAATTTAATGTTGTAAATCAAGCCTTCGCGCATATTTTCTTTTAATTGTCTCTTTAACTGCTCACAATACTTGTCTATGTCAGCCTCAGATTCAATATGCCATGATGTAGTATGTACAACATGCTTCAAGAATGTATTAACGACCTCTTTCTTCGGTTCAGGCGGCTTTGGAGTAGGAGTAGGATTAGGGTTAGGTGTTGGCTGAGGCGGTTCAGGTTTAGGCGCATATTTTTCATCCAGCTCATGCATTTCATTAAATAATCTTTCCTTCAACGCATCGGATTGATCGCCCAAGCTACGCAAGCGAGAAACATCATTACTGCTCTCAGCCTTATCCAAAAGTCTTTGGAATTCACTAGCGTAAAGAGCTTCTTTTACTTTTGCATACGGCTTGCCAGCAAGATGATCCATAACCTGACTCTTGTTATCTAGGATTGCTTTACGTACAGGTTCAGTTTTTTCTTCCAATATAACAAGATACTTATCATCAAACTTGCTGATTAAATCAGGCAGCTGGCGAATCATACCATACGGAGCTTTAACGCTGACAATATTCTGCATCTGCGTAACAATTCTTTCTAATTCACTATCAACAATATACACCCTGCTGTCTTCATAAATCTTCAGCTTCTTCAAAGCATTTTCAAAAATTTTCCTCTGCTCGCCCTTAAAGAACTCTTTAATAGGAGCATAATCGCTGCCAAGCTCCTCCAGCTCATCTTCATTATCTGCAACATGATTAAAGAAATCCAGCGTATTATCTTGGCTGCTAAGCTTACACAAAACAGAAATACCGTCCTGTACGATATCCTTGCCCGGATATTTAGCCTTGTCATAATACTCGCTCTTCAGCTCACGGAAACGGCTTAATAATCTTTTTGTTTCCTGTTGGATTTCACTCATGATCCTATCAGCATCGTCAGAAATAACTGTATAGCCAAACAGCTCCTTCGCCACATCCTTTGCCGTCTTCAGCTTGCTCTTCGGCACAACAGGCTTCAGGTCAATCATAACCTTTTCCACGAAGCCTTTCTTCGTCAGCAGCTCCGTAATCTGTTCTGCAGTGTGGTTCAGCAAAGTTACATTCTGCTGCTGGTAGTAAATTCCTAAGTCCCCGTCTTTAAATAACTTGGCAACTATCCACTCAACGTCATCATTGATAAAACCATAAGGAGCCCTAGTGAAGTAATCCTTGATTGTCTTCAAGGAAATCTTGTTATGCATTCTGGTATTGTTTTCGATGTACCTTTTCGCATCATCCAGCGCCAAATGATTCGGAATAGCAGCCTCGCCCAGAGCTATTGTTCCCTGCTTATCGTTGCGCAGCATACCAAGAACATTAGCAGCTCCCATCGCTGTATCAATATATTTCAGCTTGAAATACACTGTATCCACCAGCTTACCCAAAGCCTCATTTATACGCACAGTAATATCCTTACTGCTAATCTGCGCCTTGGAGCCGTTAACATAGATATCAGCATCACGCAGGCTTTCCTGCAGATACAGGCGTGCATTATCCATGCGCTCACGCAGCTCACGTGACTTAGCATCTTTTATCGTCGCAAAGCGATCACCCCTGCCTAAGGGATTATGCTGCAAATACTTTTCTATTTTTAAATAACGGTTAATTTCCGAAATACAAGAGCCAAAGGCCGGCAGTACTACTAACACCTGCTTGCCTTCACCAGACATAGCATTGAGCGTATGTTCATCATAATCCGTAAAATACGGAGTAAGAATATGCACGCCGATATCATAGTTCTGATTATTTTTATGCGGTCTGTTGTCAACCAACTGATTAAACCAGAAGGTATAGCGACCATTAAAGGCATTATATTTATATTTGGCCTCAGCATACAGATCATTAAAAATCAAATCAGAAATCTTATGCTGAATCTCACCTGTTTCTACTTCCTGCCTTTCAATCTCGCGACCTATTTCCTGCTCTTCCTCTGTCAGGAAAACATAGTTACCGCTATGCTCCTGCACCAGAGTTTCCTTAATAAGGACCTTCAAAGCAGCTTCTACACGCTGCTGCAGCTCATAAGTATCTTCATCAACATTATCTACCATCAGACTGGTAATATTAGGAATAGTGGTTGCCGGAAACTCTTTAACGTACTTTACAAGGAAGAGTACCTTGAGCACGTTTACAGCAAAACAATCTGCTTCGCCAGCAGGATTAATATTTTTATTATCTAAGGCCTGAGAAATTACACGGCTGTGCACTGAATCAAGGAAGTTTTCCAATGCATCGTAAAACATATAGAAAGGCACCAAAGCACCATCATTTTTATTCTGCAAGCGTTCTGCAGCCTTCTTGAACAGCGCCAGCATAGAGCGCTCGCCCTCAGATAAATGCTTACCTGAAGCACCATGAGTACGGATAGAGTTCAGAACCTTACCCAAAAGATTAAACTGATACGGGATAAAGGGATAGATTTCAGCAAAGTTCTCTCTGCTTTCATAAAGCTTCATCTCCGGTGTTTTGTCAAATTTAATCTTGTTCTTTATGCTTACCTTTTTTTCATCATAAAGCAGGCGTAATGTCTGCTCTGCCGGTTCCGTTTTATCCAGCAGACGCTTTTTGATAACCTCATCTACGTTGGCGGAAGACAAGGACAGACGAGTATCGAAGCGACCTTGAATCTTAGAAAAGTCCGTACCCTTACGCGCTGTCATCTCCATAATAGAGTCAACATCCTGCTGACTGGTAACAATTACCCAGGCACGTCCCTGACATTCCTTGCCCAATTCCTCACGCATCGTCTGCAGGTTGAGCATCATTTGCGAATCATCGCCAATATACTGCCCTACCTCATCGACACAAAAGATAATATGCTGATTATTGCCCATCTTATCGCACCATGCTCGTACCATGCGTGCAAAATCTTCGATGCTTATCTGGTAGGGGGTAAGCATAATCTGTTTGCACAAGGCTGTAGCTGCATCCATAGACATATTCTGATACTGAATATCAACCAATGCCTGCGCCACATGCATCAGCTCATAGTTAAATCTATGTCTGTATTCCTTCCAGGCATGACCGCTGACAGCAAAAAAAGCATCTTCAAAAGCTGCATAACAGCTATCCTCTGTCAAAGCCCTTTCCAAGTCGGCAATCGCCGGACGAGCACCATAAAAGCCCAGCATATCATTAAAGACCTTGAGGAAAACATTAACAATAGCATCCTTACTCTGCTTGGAGGTTTGCTCACTTTTCGAGTCAATATTAAAAAGAATAACCTTTGTCGGCGTGTCAACAGCAAGCTGTATATCAGCCATCACCATAGCATCCTGAATCTTATTGTCTTCTTTAAAGTAATCTAAGGTTCTCTTGCCAGAGACCAGCTTGTTTTCCAGAAGATAGGATAGCATTTTCAGAAAGTGCGATTTACCACTGCCAAAAAAGCCGGAAATCCAAACACCATTTTTTCTCGTTTTACCGATAATACCCTGCTTGTAATTCTCATAGAATTCCTTGAAATGACGTTGCAGCTCACGCGTAACAACGTATTCTTCCAGCTCATTCTTCTCGTCATTCAAGCCATCCTCGCCAACAACAATGACACCTTGAATATTACGGTCAATAGGCTTGCGGAACATATCTTTAATCAACATATCTTTTAGTACCCCCTTGCTTACCTAACCAAACGGAAGGCCCTATAATAATTATCATCCTTAAGTTCATCGAACAGTCGTAACTCTTGTTCATCGTACACACCTGGGAAAAACAGAATTACAGGAACCTTGCGAAATGCCATACTAAGGTTATTTAAAATCTTATGCGATCGCAAAAGAGGATAAACCTTCCCAATTCCAGTTAGCAGCACAATAGCATTATCTGGCGTATGCTCCTGAACATGCTTAATAAACCAATTATCTCGCTCATTAAATTGCAGGAGTTCAAAGACTGAATCTATTACAACATGCATACCAGCAGATTCTTCCAGCATGTAAGTTGCTTCAAGATAGCCTTCTTTTTGAAGCGTATCAATTATGTAGTCGTAAATATCATACTCCACAAGTTGATATTCGCGATAGCTTTGCTCACTGTGCTTTACCAAACGCTTAACAACCTCGCGCACCGCCAGCTCCTTGCTGGCAGGATAATCAAATACCCAATAGTTAACCTCGTTCGCCCTGCCATCACGCAGCCAGAAAGATTGATTCTCCATAATCTTTTCAAGCTCATCAACTCGTTGCTCAAATGTTTTTTTCATATCATTCACCTGTCAGCGCTGCCAAAGCCGGCTGCAAATCATGCTCACGCAGCCATGCAACAATATCAGCTGAGATGATGGGAACAATAATTTTTCTCGATCCCACATTGCCATCTGTAATTCCAGCATTATATAAATATTGCTTGTAGGTGCTTAGCAAACGCTTTCTTGTTGCCTCCGTTAAATTAGCAACCTTATCGCTTTGTATCTGCTTGTCATCCCAAAATTTTCTGGCATCGCTATCACCGTACTCATTTAATCCTAATGCCAGTTTTACACGAATAACATCATTAACAAAATCGAAAAACAGAGTATCTGTACACATACAAGCTATCAGGCATAGTAGCTTCTGGCCCACAACATCACTACGCACAAACAGTGGTATAAACGAAGGATCTAATGCCTCAATACGCTTTGCTACATTACTCATAATAAGCTTTGCTCTTTCCGGTGATGATGCAGCAAAAATATTAGTTTCTTGGCTAAGCTTCTTAATCTCGGCAAGGCTTGCTCCATCAGCAAGCATAAAAACCGCCTTGCGGAACTCCTGGAACCAAAAGCTAAACTTTACCGCCCCGGCACTATATGGATTACGTTGCATTTTTTATACCTCAATTCGTTTGCTATTTTAAGACTTGATATAATTATATCACAAAATGCTGGTAAATTTGAAATTTAGATACAGGTATACAATCTAAAAAGCTTTTTATAATCAAAAAACTCCCGACACACCTAAGTGCATCGGGAGTCGGATTGCAGATGAATCAACAATCTATTGTGCTACTAGCGTAGCAGCAAGATTATTTAA
>ENA-OPVU01000381-OPVU01000381.1-human-gut-metagenome-genome-assembly--contig:-NODE-381-length-31324-cov-8.901532_pt1 | contig 31324 bp, 19 predicted proteins | sample MGYA00241497_ERZ501986 | MGnify/ENA primary metagenome ERZ501986 (study PRJEB25962, sample SAMEA2042995) | human gut metagenome | biome: human gut; feature: human-associated habitat; material: faeces...
TATAAGGAGGCAATTTGCAGGTACGAGGAAAAAACATTGGAGGAACTTTCAAAAGGGTAGAAATGGATGGTATACTCGCTATAAATAGCTAAAAAATTATTTATAGCAAGATTGTATTATTTTATTAAAAGTATTCTCCTGTAATGGTTAAAAGTTTGGGAGATGAGTCAAAATTACCATATAATAAAATTTCTCTTTGAAACTTTCCTATGTCATCGGGATGGAAAATGATATTCAGACAAGTGCTGTCTCCCGGATTTATTTCAGTAATTTCATTTTCAATATTCAAACATTCGCATGAAAGATCTATATGACTGATTCTTACTATGTTCTTCCCTGTATTCCATATTGTGAATTTGATTCTTGCCTTTTCCGTGCGGCTGATTTTGCCTAAATCTATCTCATTTGTGTTGAATGTAATGGTGGTGTTCGCTTCTTCGCTGGGAGATTCATTTCCATAAAAAGAGTGCGACACATATTTACCATTATTTAAAAGGTAGACTCTAGGTGTGTTTTTAGCCATATCCAATTCCACTAATATGGATTTAGTGTCTAGATATACATTGGAGTAGTCATCTATATTTTTATTGACAATTAAATTGAAAGTCTTTTTACTTTTACATGCAATTATATAAATAGTATCGGTCGAGTTATGTATTTCTGACAGAGCTTTGTGTATGCATCCTTTGCAACCATTACCCAATATGGTAACAAGGTGGGTGGCATTGTGGATTTGTGATTTCTCAACTCCGACTTCATCAAACAGTTTTTGAAGGCATTTGTCATTATTGGACATACAGCTTGCCAGGAACAGTCCTCCACATAGAATGATTGAGTAGTTCTTTTTCTTCATTTTTTTCGGCCTTGAAGTGTGAAACACCTGAATACCAGTTTGTTTTCGTCAAACTGAGGATTGTTTTCATTATTCTCTGAAATATACAGGCCTTTTTTACCTACGAAGCACAAGTGATGGGCATAGGTGTTGCCGGGAAATTTTGTTTCACCAATAATTTCATAATCTTTGTTTAGAATGATGATGGAGAAACTTTGATGCGGATTGTTGGAGAATGGTTTTATATTATCATCCGGCATTAAGGCAAACCGATAGAATACTTTTCGGTATTTATCATACATCAAGTGGTGGTAATGGGGCTGTAATCCTCTGTCATGTATGGTTTTGAATAAATCAATTTGTAAATTTTGGGAGACTGGACGCACGTGGGGCAGATAATGGCTTTTAGCATTATACGCTTTTTTATGTTTGAAATCAGAAGATACAAATATGCTGTCATATTGTCCCAGTGAAACAACAACTTCTTTACCTGTATATGTGTAACTGATTTCAGGGTCATACAGAATGTAGTCTATCTCATCTTTGTTAAAAATAGATGGGTATCGTAGTTCTGTCCACCCTAGTTTTTTTTTATGAAGGTCTGCATAAGCAAATATGGGTATTTTATCCCATTCATCTTTTTTACGGGGATATTTTAATAATGATTGACTGAAATATAAAATAGAATCCTTAATTATGGCAGGTCGATATGTATAACTCATGCAACAAATGTGGTCGAAAGCATGAAAGTTTACGCTGTCTTTCCAAAAGCTATTCTTATTTTCCACTTCTCCTTTTTCATTGATAATTCCAAAAACTCCATTCCAAGTTGTAATTAAAAAATGCTTTGAGCTAAGTGGAAAACAGCCATTAGTTGATGGCATTGCATTTCTCCCCTCTTTTTGTAGATGAATTGTTTTAATAACTTGTTTGGTATCCAAATCATAGATATGAACTTTATAGCTTGCTTTTTCATTCAAAAAGGAAAGATACTCATGTCCGTTTTCTTCAAATTGGAATATAGATTTGCTTTCATAATGTGTATGTTCATCTATAGACAGGCAGATGGAGTCTGTAGCTGTTAATTCTGTACCATAGTCTATTGGACGAGAAGGAGATGAACATGATGCTCCTAGAAGCAGATAAGTGAAGATATACAAAAAATATTTCATACACTATAGATTAAATATAGGGTATTTAATTATCTTCAGTTTGTAGATTGGATCAACTAATTATGAATAGGAAAGATCTTAAATACCCTATGGAATGATTTGCTAGTCGGTTAAATTAATTGGGAGCTCCTTCATCTCTTCCGCACCTTTGGTTTGGGTCTTCATAACAATTATTGAATGAAAAATTTACACAAGAAGACGCTCCATCGAAATACCAGCATTTATCTCCTTCACCGGGAGGTCCGTAATCACTGCGAGCATTTCCGTTTTCTGTGTTGCTCGGAAGAGGTGCATCAAACTTTAATTCTTGTCGGGAAGAATAGATCTCTACGCTAGTCAAACAAAGAATGACTAGGACTAAAAAAAGTGATTTGTTTTTCATAAGATCTGCTTTTAAAGGTTAGTATATAGTTAACTTCACAAATGTACATTAGAATTTTATTATATCAAATATATTTTGGAATATTTTTCAGAATATATTGTTGGGTAACTGGTTTATATGCAGTGATATAATTGAATGTGACTTATATGATGTGCTAAATTTATGCTTTTTATTATGAAGAAAATAAACCTATTTAGTTCTAAAACTATTAATAAAGTTCTTTATGTACCAACTCTTCAAACAGCAATGCATATTTTGCAACGACTGCTTCGGCGTATTTCTTCCCTTTTCCGGCACTTGCTTTTTTGGGATTGCCTATACCGGTGTCTTGCGAAACTTTTTGCCAGTTCCTCGGAATCCATGCCACTTTTTCATTCAACATTTGTGAGGTGAACTTCTTATAATCTCCGTTTCCGGCTTCGTCTAAATTTACCAATTCCGGATGATAATGCATCATAACAGAAGTTTCCAATTCATCTGCATGGTCACCCGGTTCATCAAAGTACTCTTTAGCAGGAACAAAGGCAAACCATTCGCTGCTGGCTATCAGGAAGTCGGGATAGTCCAGTGACAAGTCACGTATCATACTTTTGAATGTATTGCCGCCATGTCCGTTGATAATGACCATTTTGCGGTATCCCTGGGCGTATAGAGAGGCAACTAGGTCGCTTAAAATCGCTTTTTGCGTTTCATAGCGATAATGGATGCAGAAATCCAGCTCGCGTTGTCCCGGATTCTGTGAACCGGCAGTGACGTAAGGCATGACCATGCAACGAATACCGTAATGTGTTTTTGCCAGTTTTGCAGCATCTAGTGCGATGTCGTGGCTCAGAATGCAGTCTGTCAGATAAGGCAGGTGCAGATTATGCGGTTCGGTAGCTCCCCAAGGGAGGAGGACCAAATCATATTTCAATGGTTTTACCTTGCCGTAACAGGTTACGGCAAGGTCTAGTTCTTTATCCATTATTTATAAGAATTTTTAAAGATATGCAGGATTTCTTCGTCTGTAATCGGGCGTGGGTCGAGAGTGAACAGTCCTCCCATCGTATCTCTTGCATTTTGCAGGAATTTGGGGAAATCTTCGGATTGGATACCAAATTCGCTCAGTTTGATAGAATGTACTTTACATTCTTTTTGCAGTGTAATCAATGCATCAATGAAATCGGACGGACGGTTGCTCTTTTTCTGGGTCATCATTTCAGCCATTTTCATGTAACGTTTTGTACAGTCATGCCGGAAAGTTTCGAAGTATGCCTCAGACAAGGCAATGAGTCCTGCTCCATGAGGAAGTTGTGGATAATAAGCACTCATGGCATGTTCTAATGAATGTTCGGAAGTGCAGCTTGAAGTGGCTTCCACCATGCCTGCCAAGGTGCTGGCCCAAGCAATTTTGGCACGCGCTTTCAAATTCTTTCCGTCGGCTACGGCTACTGGCAGATATTTGTAGATCAGACGGATGGCTTCTAAGGCGTAAAGATCACTGATGGGTGTTGCACAATTGGCGATAAAACCCTCTGCGGCATGGAAGAATGCATCGAACCCTTGATAGGCGGTGAGGTGCGGAGGAATGGAAACCATCAGTTCCGGGTCTACAATAGATAAGGTAGGGAAGGTCAGCTGGCAACCGAAGCCTATCTTTTCTTGAGCCGTTTCGTGGGTAATCACTGTCCATGGATCCATTTCCGTTCCGGTTCCGGCGGTGGTAGGGATGGCGATAATGGGAAGTGCTTTGGTAACAGGACGTCCTTTGCCACTACCCCCTGATACATAATCCCAGTAGTCACCGTCGTTGCAGGCCATAACAGCTATACTTTTGGCTGAGTCGATGGAACTTCCGCCTCCCAGTCCTACTACAAAGTCGCACTTTTCCTCCCGGCAGATGGCGGCTGCTTCCATGACGTGTTCTTTGATGGGGTTGGGAAGGATTTTATCGTAAACCAGTGTTTCTACATTATTCAGTCTTAATTGGGCAAGTACTCTCTCCAAGTATCCATATTTCCGCATGGAAGTTCCGGATGAGATGACGACCAGTGCCTTTTTTCCCGGTAATTTTTCACTGGATAATTTCTTGATTTCTCCGCAACCAAATACTAATTTGGTAGGGATGTATAAACTAAATACAGGATTTGCTTTCATGTTCTTTCGTATTTAAAGTTTCACTGGTAACAAATGTAGGAAAATAATAGTTTGCTTGTTTAAGTAATTTGTTAAATTTTACATACTGCCGGATTGTATTCGTTTTCTTTAATTCAGTTTGAGATAGATACGTTTTTTCGATTATACTCGAAAAAAGAAATAAACAGTGCTTTTTTTTCGATTATACTCGAAAAAAACTATCTTTGTGGGAAAAGATTCGAGTATGGACGATAAATGGAAAGCTTTAGAAAAGTATAACCTTTGGGGTGGAAATACGTATCAATTGGGACTGGAACGGAAATCTTATACCGACAAGATTGGCAATTTTGTGGGGAATAACTTGGTGAAGGTACTTATAGGACAACGTCGTTCGGGCAAAAGTTATATTCTCAGGCAAATTGCTTCAAGTCTTGTCTCGGAACGAGGAGTAAATCCGGCTAATATCCTATATATAAATAAGGAGTATCTGGAATTTGATTTTATTGATGATTATAAAGCATTGGAAAGTCTGTATCGTTTTTATCGGGAAAAGCTTAAACCGCAAGGAAAAGTATATTTGTTTTTCGATGAAATTCAAAATGTGGATGGCTGGGAAAGGTTTGTAAACTCCCATTCGCAAGACTTTGTCGAAGAGAGTGAATTGTTTATCAGCGGTTCTAACTCTAAAATGCTTTCCAGTGAACTTGCCACTCTTTTGTCGGGACGTTATGTAGAATTTCATATATTCCCCTATAGTTATGCTGAATATTTACAGTTGATGCAGCAACCTGCCGGTCGGGCTTCTTATTTGGCCTATTTACAGAAAGGCGGTTTGCCCGAATTGTACAACCTGCCCACTGTCGAGTCAGAAAAACAGTACGTCGCTTCTGTGAAAGATACGATTTTGTTGCGTGATATAGTGAAGCGTAAACCCGTTCGTGATGTAAGGTTATTGGATGATATTTTTATTTATTTGGTGAATAATGCGTCCAATCTGTTTTCCGTTCAGCATATTGTTAATTTCTTTAAATCCAAGAACCGGAAGGTGAGTTATGATACCTTATCTAATTATCTAGGTTATATAGAAGAAGCTTTTCTTGCTTATAAAACAGAACGTTACAATATAAAAGGAAAGGATGTGGTGGCAGGTAATTGCAAGTATTATCTGAATGACTTGTCCTTTAAGAATTTTCTTTATCCGGGCTTTGCTTATGGAGTCGGGTATTTGTTGGAGAATGCAGTATATTTGGAACTTCGTCGTTTAGGCTATATTGTATATACAGGTTCTTTTCGGGATAAAGAAGTTGATTTTGTTGCTATGAAGGACGATAGAGTGATTTATCTTCAAGCAACTTACATGTTGGAAACGGCACAAACCATGGAACGGGAATATGCTCCTTTGCTGACGATAGGTGATAATTATGAAAAATATGTCGTTTCCATGGATGAGGTACAATTCCCTTCCAATGAAGGGGTCAGGCATATACAGGCTTGGAATTTAAAGGAAATATTGTAGGAAATCAGTTTCTCTTTTTAATATACAGTTTTTGGTAAGAGTTGTCAAAACTCTGATGATATTGTCTGTAGTCTATTATCCAATGTTGCTCACCGCTCCCCCGGATATGTAGAGCAGGAATAGCACCGAAGAGGAGAGTATAGTGGATATTATTTGCTTATGTGCAGTTGGCGCAAACATACGATTGGCATATCAGTCTGTATATCAGTATTCCGCTTATCTTTGCAGTCGCTATCGGGCTGAGTCTGCTTTCTTATTATTATTTTGAGAAACCGGCCAACCGCTGGGTAAAACGAATTTTAAATAAACAATAATAACTAGTTCATGGAAAAACAATTATCAGAAAAACTGCCACGCGTTGAGGTGGTGGATGCTTTACGGGGATTTGCAGTCATGGCAATTCTTTTAGTGCATAGTTTGGAGCATTTCATCTTTCCGGTTTATCCGGTAGACCAGCCTGCATGGTTGAATATACTGAATGACGGGGTATTCAATGTTACATTTACTTTATTGGCTGGAAAATCGTATGCCATTTTTGCTTTGCTGTTTGGATTTACATTTTATATTCAGTCGGCTAACCAACAGCGTAAAGGAAAAGATTTTGGTTATCGTTTTCTGTGGCGTTTGCTGTTATTGGTAGCTTTTGCTACGCTGAATGCAGCTTTTTTTCCGGCAGGAGATGTGTTGTTGCTGTTCTCGGTAGTGGGAATCGTATTGTTCGTGGTGCGCAAGTGGAGTGACTGTGCCATACTAGTTACGGCTATTTTGTTTCTATTGCAGCCCGTTGAGTGGTATCATTATATAGTAGGTCTGTTTGATCCTTCTCATACTTTGCCCGATTGGGGAGTGGGCGCGATGTATAAAGAAGTGGCGGAATATACCAAAGAGGGGAATTTGTGGGAGTTTTTGGGTAAGAATATGACCTTTGGTCAGAAAGCCAGTCTATATTGGGCTCTGGGAGCAGGGCGTTTTTGGCAGACTGCCGGCTTGTTCTTGATGGGGTTGTATATCGGACGCAAACAATTGTTTGTAACTTCCGAAAAACATACTCGTTTTTGGGTGAAGGCTCTTATCATTTCCGCTATCTCTTTTGCTCCGCTTTTCCAACTGAAAGAGTTGATTATGGCTAGTGACAGTGAACTCATTCGCCAGACTGCCGGAACTGCTTTTGATATGTGGCAAAAGTTCGCTTTTACATTTGTACTGGTTGCTTCTTTTGTATTGCTTTATCAACGGGATAGGTTCAAGAATTTTGTATCAAATCTTCGTTATTATGGTAGGATGAGTCTGACCAATTATATCACCCAATCTATTGCCGGAGCTATTATTTATTTCCCTTTCGGACTTTATCTGGCTCCGTACTGTGGATATACGTTGAGTTTGCTGGTTGGTTTTGTACTCTTTTTGTTGCAAGTACAGTTCTGCAAGTGGTGGTTGAAAGGACATAAGCAGGGACCGTTAGAGAGTCTTTGGCATAAATGGACCTGGATGTATTCCAAAAAATAAGGAACTTTGGGCAGGAGTTGCATATGCTATACGGAAGAGAGGAAAAGGCAAATTACCTTTTGCCTTCTCCTCTCTTCCGTATAGGGACTGATTCTTGTTTCCCAAGTTTCCCGAATATCATAAAAAGGATATCAGTTCAGGATTATAATCAATTGTTTTTGCCTTCTATCTGAATTTGAATTGCTTGTCCTGTACGTTGCAGACATTCTATAAAAATAGAAAGATGATTGGTCTTTTGCATCAACTCACATATAATTTCCTTTTCTTCTGTGCACCAAGGTTCATAAGCACGTGGGAAAGTTTCACGTTGTTTATGGATATAAGGTGGAAGGACTGTTTTCTGAATGCCTAACTCTTGGACTTTTTGTTTTATACGGCAAATATCTTCTTCTGTACAATCATTAAAAGATTCTTTTGTAAAGAACCCCGGATATTTTTGGTCAATGTCAAGATTGATTGTAGGCTTAGATAGGGATTGAAAGGTTTTTTCTCTGCTTTCTAGTTCCTTTATCAGATTGTTGATGTACTCATCGGCTTGAACAGATGATACAACTATGGAACATTCGTGGCGGGAGTATTCTTTATGGCGGTTGGCAGATAACCAGTTGAAAGAACCCTCTATAAGTGTATGGTTATCAATGGCCAATGATTTATTGTGGATACCTTTTACTTCAATGAGGGTTGCGCCATTTTCTATTAATATGTTCCGTCCCTCTTCGGCACGGCTGAGCAACTGATTGGTTTTCGTATCATAATCTAGAGACGAATCGGTGTAGACTGTGACATCCACTCCTCGTTGTACCGTGTGGCGTATCAGCGGAACCAACTGGTCGTTTTCTATGGCGTGGATAGATATGAATGGAGATACAATCAGCAGACGGTGTCTTGCTTTTTCAAAAGCTTGGTGCAGAACCTGGATATGCTCTTCTGTGGTGGACAGACGAAGGGTGGGGTGGTAGGTGCACAGCGGAACTTCCTGTTGGTAAATAAAGTTGTTGGAAATCTCGTTGGATGGATCATCGAAAAGCCATTTAGCCATATTTCCTACCGGGGTGTTTTCTTCCGGATGGAAAATATTCATGTTGCCAAAAACAATGAAATGATGCTGAGCGCGCGATATCGCTACATTGAGCATATTGTATTTTCCATCACGCTCCATAAAAAGAGAATGGTCTTCGGGAGAGTTGACTGTTGAAAAAAGAACAATCGGACATTGGGCACCTTGCAGGGAATGTACTGTGCCGATGATCATATCTTTATATTTCTCATTTCCTGATATTTTTTGTATTTGATGCCGTATTTCGGCCTCTTGGGCTTTAAAAGGAGTTACTACGGCTACAATTTCATGAATAGGCTTTTTATAGGTCTTTTCCAGATTATCTTTTTCCAGTTCCAGCCAACAGACAATGGCTTCCGCTTCAGCCCGGTTGAGGCGACTTCCTGTTTTTCCAGGGCTGCTGTAACTGTTGATGTGTACATATCCTTTGGAAGGGAGGGACTTGTATTTTACTTCGTTACCTTTTTTAGGAAGTAACCTGCCGTGGTAAACATAATCATTGCAATAAGCAATAATGGAATCTACGCATCGTCTGTGTTCGGTCAGAAAAGCTCCTTTTTCACCTTTTACTGTAAAATTACAGCTTTTACGTGCCAGTTTCATTATACTTCCGGAAGAAGAAAGGAAACCATTGTTTTCTAAAAAACGGTATTTTTCCGAGGACTGGTTGGAAACAATGCCCAGATTCTTTAAATTAATGAATGAATATTCATCAGAAATGGACCATACAGGCTCTATTTGTTGAATATCACCTACTAAAATCGCTTGCTTGGCCAAACTGAAGGAGGGAACGGCAAGTTCGGGTGAAACTTGTCCGGATTCATCTACAATCAACAGATCTATTCCATTGTATAAAGGAATATCCCATTTTCCGTTCTCCGCATAGGTCATATACTTGGGTAGAGAATGGAAAGTAGAGATGAAAACAGGCATTACGCAAGCCAAACGTTTTAATCTTTGGGTATAGGCTTCTTGTGTGCGCTGCTTACCTTCATCGCACTTGCTTAACCGGTGAATAAACTCGGCTTCCCGATAATGTATGGCATACCAGAACATTTGATACCGATAGCTGATATCCAGCCTTACTGCCATGTCTTCTGTATAAGGTAAGTTGCCATACTCAGGGTTGGAACTTATTTTTTCGTAACGTTCTTTGAATTCTTCTGTCAAAGTCCACTGTTCTATTACTTTGTCGTAGGAGGGTAATGGCTCATGGAATTTGCGGATAAACTTCTGTAATATATTGTTTTCCTTCCGGTTTCCATATTCTGTTGTTTCGGCAGCTTGGATACAGAGAATAATCTTTTTTTGGAGGGCTTGCATTTCTTTACGGAGAAATTGCCGGCATTTTGTTTCGTCTTGATAGTTTTTCTTGAAAAAGTGATTGAAGCATTGCAGATAGAATTGTTTGTACTCTTCTTGACGTTCAGGTGTATCGTATGCTGCCGGAAATCCATCCCCTTTGGGGTTGAACATCATTTTGTACTGTTGTTGCAGCTCTTTTTCCCTGACAGATATAGGCCTAATGTATCCAGTTCGGGTAGCCAGCGGTTGGACAACCGGGGATGTGTTGTGTCATTGGTTGTTTCCGCTTTGAAATCCTTTAGGATATTGGTGATCGCCTGATTATTAGCTGAACTTGCAACTATAATTTCCGGCTCTTCCGGATTGTTTAGAATATTATGAGCAAGTCTGTTTGCGATGACAGTTTGCAGAAAAGTGGTTTTTCCTGTTCCCGGAGGACCGTTGACGACAAAAATATCAGCACATTCCGGTGTTGTGTACATTGCTAGTGTTTCGCGTTGAGATATGGACAAAGGAAAGTCGCTGCTCATTTGTGCCCAGTGTTCTTGGTTGCAATATACTTTCCGGTTAGTTGGAATAGGAAGAGCGTTAGCAGATTTTGTTTGTATTAATAAATTCAACAGGGGATGTGGAGTGGTATTGTCATCTTTTAAGAGTTTGTCATATAGTGTGATTATGGGCTGTGCCATATTGCGCTCGGAGGCTTTTATGATAATGATTTCTGGATTATCATAGTAATTCATTGTGCTGAAAGTTTTGCCGGTTGCTTTCTTGAAAAGCTGCTCGCATGCTTGCCAATAGGCCTCCCATTTTGTTTCTTCAGTGTTAAAATTGGATAGTAGTTGATCTACTTTTGAAAGAGAAGCTATAGTGCGGTCATTGGCTGCATTAGGCTCCAAAAATTTACGAATAAATATTGGGATTCTGTCTGATTCGTTCTCGCATACGGTTAGTTTGCCGTCAGGCAACATGGTGGCAGTAATCAAGAAGGGATATTCCGGTCTTTCTGATTGGGAAGTCCAGCCGTTTTCAAATTCGGGCAAAAGAATACAAGGAGCAATCATCACTTTTTGTTTTTCATTGCTGTCTTCTGCTTTCCAATCAGGGAAAATAACAGGAATACTTTTGAGAGGAATGAATTTAAGTATCTTGTCACCAATGTTTAGGGTGATTCGTGGTCCTTTGAGAGCAATAGCTTTGCGCTCTGCATCTTGAAGACAAGTTTTCCAGTATTTTAGTAAGGTCTGGTCCATTTGTTTTTACGTTTGTGTGATGGAATAATTTACAAATATAAGAAAATAGGTGAAAAGAATACGGTAATTGGAGTAACATTCCTGAATTTATGATTTTTTTACATTAAGAGGGATTGGAGATGTCGGGATAATCATAAGGATAAAAATTCATTTAAAAAAGAAATTGAGTATTAGTGTTTTTATGGTATATTTGAAGAGTGAATTTTAAAATTGGGCTTTTTGCACTATAATTTTAATCGATGAATAATACCATGAAAGAAAGATTGCTCTTCTTGATATGTTTTTTATGCATATCATTTATGTTAAAGGCGGCGGATAAGCCAGTAATTAAAATTAGTACAGAAAATGTAGACCTTATTTACCGGGTTGGTGATAATGGACGTCTATATCAAAGTTATTTGGGAAAAAGGTTGAATCATGCTACAGATATTGCCCACTTGCCGCAGGGCAGCGAAGCATATCTGACTCATGGCATGGAAGATTATTTTGAACCGGCTATTCATATAGTGCATAATGACGGCAATCCTTCTACTTTGTTAAAATATGTATCTCATACTCGGAATCAAGTGTCGCCGGGGGTAGATGAAGTAGTGATTACTATGCAGGATGATAAATATCCTGTAACTGTAAAACTTCATTATGTGGCTTACCAGAAAGAAAATCTAATAAAGACTTTCACTGAAATCAGTCATCGGGAAAAGAAACCTGTGCAGCTTCATAAGTACGCGTCTTCCATGTTGCACTTGAATCGTGCCAACTATTTCCTGACTGAATTCTCGGGAGACTGGGCCAGTGAGGCGCATGTGAAGGAACAGCCTTTGGAATTTGGTAAAAAAACGATTGATACCAAGTTGGGAGCACGTGCCAATATGTTCTGCTCTCCTTTCTTCCAACTTGCATTGGACGGAAAGTCAGAAGAGAACCAAGGTGAAGTGTTGGTCGGAACATTAGGATGGACAGGTAATTTCAGTTTTGTATTCGAAGTAGATAATAAGAACGAACTGCGTGTTATTTCGGGTATTAATCCGTATGCTTCGGAATATAGTCTGAAACCGAATGAAATCTTCCGTACTCCCGATTTTTATTTTACTTACAGTTTTAAAGGTAAAGGACAGGCTAGCCGTAATTTCCATGATTGGGCCCGTAAGTATCAGGTAAAGGATGGGAACCAGACTCGTATGACTTTGTTGAATAATTGGGAAGCCACCTATTTTGATTTTGATGAAGCGAAATTGGTGAAGTTGATGGATGATGCAGTAGAACTGGGTGTGGATATGTTTTTGTTGGATGATGGTTGGTTTGCCAACAAGTATCCGCGCAGTGGTGATCATCAAGGGTTAGGTGACTGGGATGAAACGGCTGACAAACTTCCTCATGGCATTGGTTATCTGACGGAAGCCGCCAAGAAAAAAGGTATAAAGTTCGGTATCTGGATTGAACCGGAAATGGTGAATCCTAAGAGTGAGTTGTATGAAAAGCATAAAGACTGGGTGATTCATCTTCCGAACCGTGACGAGTATTATTTCCGTAACCAGTTGGTTCTGGATTTGAGTAATCCGAAAGTACAGGATTATGTGTTCGGAGTTGTGGACAATTTGATGACAAAATATCCTGATATCGCTTTCTTCAAATGGGATTGCAATAGCCCTATTACAAATATTTACTCTGTTTATTTGAAAGACAAGCAGTCACATTTATATATTGATTATGTGCGTGGCTTGTATAATGTATTGGAACGTGTGAAAGCAAAATATCCTGATCTGCCGATGATGCTTTGTTCCGGTGGCGGTGGGCGTTCGGATTATGAGGCTTTGAGCTATTTTACAGAATTCTGGCCTAGTGATAATACCGATCCTATTGAACGTTTATTTATTCAGTGGGGATTTTCACAGGTGTTCCCAGCCAAGACAATGTGCGCTCATGTTACCACATGGAATAAGAATAGCAGTGTGAAATTCCGTACGGATGTGGCTATGATGTGCAAACTCGGTTTTGATATAAAATTAGCGGATATGAGTAAGGATGATGAAACTTATTGCCGTACTGCTGTACAGAATTATAACCGTTTGAAACCGGTCGTTCTGGAAGGCGATATGTACCGTTTGGTATCTCCTTATGGCAGTAATCATACCTCTACTATGTATGTGGGCAAAGATAAGGATAAAGCAGTTGTATTTGCTTTCGATATTCATCCCCGTTATGCGGAAAAAACATTGCCGGTGCGTTTGCAGGGGCTTGATGCAGACAAAATGTATCGTGTGAAAGAAATCAACTTGATGCCCGGAGCCAATTCTTCTTTATCAGGCAATGGTGAGGTTTTCTCTGGAGAATTCTTGATGAATGTAGGATTGAATCTATTTACTACACAGCAACTCAACAGTCGTGTAATTGAAGTAGTAGCTGAATGATTAGGGATTGATTGTATATAATTTAGTGTATTGCCTTCATTATTTGTTTTTATGAATGATGAAGGCAATTTTCTTTTCTATAGATGAATGATACTTGATCGGTTTGATTATGAATCATAGAAGATGCCGTGACACATGATAGATCTTCAGGTGTCATCGTTATATATGTTACACTTGTAAGATATATAATCTTTCGGGTTTAGGTTCTATATCAGAGCGGACTGTTACTTGTTAAGAAAAAACATTCATAGCCTCCGGAGGTTGGAACAGGGGACTAACAAGTTTGTTCAAGTAGGGCTGTTGCAGGGGGGCGGGTTTTATATCTTGGGGGAAGTGTATATTTATATATAGGCTCCTTCACATCCAATTTCCCTTCCGTACCAGAATATTTTTTACTCTGAAGACAGATCTGACCTTCTGAATCACATTAACCTGCGCACATCTACAATAATCAACTTTTTCTTGAACAGTCTGTCGTATCTTCGTGTTCATAAATAAAATGAAAAAGGAAAATACTGAAGTTTTAACTCTGGATCATGGTAGCCCGCTTTTTACCGTTATTGGACGATGATTAACGAATGTAGCCGTACCGATAAAGAATTCCTCGTAAATAGGACGGAAACCAAAGCATATGAGATGGGTTTGTTTCTTTCGACGAAATCAAAGGCCGGTCACGATTGCGTTCCATCATGGTAATGATATTCTTTGTATATACTTTGTTTATAGATGTTGAATTGATGTCTTTATGTGTGATATATTTTAGAAATCACCGTGTAATTTAGTTTCTATTTACTTGCAAAAGTCAAGGACTTTTGCGAATATTGCATATATTATGTATAATTTATAAAATATTTTTTATCACACCAACAGGCTAGTATAATATAATGGAACAAGTTTCAGATTTATCATTATTCAATGAACTTTTTACAATATACAAAGGTCGTTTCGTCCGGTTCGCACAAACCTTTACCCGTGATGCTACTATAGCTGAAGACATTGTGATAGATTCCCTTATTTACTATTGGGAACATAGAACCGAACTTAATAAAGAGTCTAATATACCTGCATATGTGCTTACGGTTATCAAACATAAATGTTTGAATTATCTTCAACACAAAACAGTTATTAAAGAAGTATCTGAACAATTGTACGAACATGCCCAATGGGAACTGAATACCCGTATTGCCACCTTGGAAGCTTGTGAACCTTATGAAATTTTTGCGGCTGAAGCACAAAAAATAGTCAATGACACTTTGGATCTTCTGCCAGAACGTACCCGAGAAATTTTTATAATGAGCCGTATTCAGAACCTTCCGCATAAAGAAATTGCCGAAAAGCTGAATATCAGCTATAAATCGGTAGAATTTCATATCACAAAAGCTTTAAGAGAACTACGGATCCAACTAAAAGATTATCTACCTTTTTTTATTTATTTCCTTTTAAAATAAAAAAAACACCTTTTTTCATTAGGGATATGAAAGCATCACTTGCTTATATGTATAGTAAGAAGATAAATAAATTTATATTATCTTTTATTATACAATATAACAGAGTATGGATAAAAATTTGTTAATACGTTTTTTTGAAGGTCAGGCTACTACGGACGAAGAGATGAAAGTTCGTAAGTGGATGGAAGCATCAACTGAAAACCGTCGTACTTATTTTAAAGAAAGAAAGATGTATGATATGACATTGCTTCTGAGTAAAGACACGAAAAAAGAAACTGTTTCACAGTCTTCAAAAAAGAAGTTTAAATTTAGGAAATTTATAGAAATTGCAGCGGTTGCAGCGATTACTCTGGTCATCACACTATTTTACAAGAACCAAGAGCGACAAGAATATTGGCTCACTGCTCAAAAAATCAGTGTTCCAGCTGGTCAACGTATCAATTTGGAATTGTCTGATGGAACCAAAGTTTGGCTGAATTCTCGTACTAAAATTGAATATCCTGCAGTTTTCGCAGATAAAGAACGCTGGATTAAACTTGACGGTGAAGCCTACTTTCAGGTTGCTCAAAATATTCATAAACCTTTTATTGTACAAACTCCAAAAGGAAATGTAGAAGTGCTTGGTACCCAATTTAATGTGGAATCTTATTCGGATGACAGTACCTTTGCGACAGCGTTGATGGAAGGGGCTGTAAAGATAACCGCAGGCAATTATCAGTGCCAACTCAAACCTAACCAGATGGCTTATCTTAAAGATGGAGAAATAAAAGTGGCTCCTATTGAAGATTATAATCCTTATCGTTGGCGAGAGGGGATTATCAGTTTCAAGGATGCAACTTTCCCTTATATCATTCATAAATTTGAAAAATACTACGGTGTGGAAATCCGTATAGAAAATAAAGCTGTGATGAATTATCGTTGTACAGGTAAGTTCCGTCATTCTGATGGTGTGCGATATGCTTTACGAGTGCTACAAAAAGATGTGGATTTTCAGTTTGTACGCGATGAAGAAAACCATATTATTTACATAAAATAAATTTGCCTATGAAACAATACTAAGAAAACACATTCCTTTCAATTGAAAAAAAGAGTGCCGACAAGTTTGGCCGCATGTCAGCACTCACTATTAACACAATTCTAATAACTGTATTAATCATTAAAGTGTAACAAAGATATGAATAATATTTCTTTGTGGGAAATTTTATACCCCCAAAAATTACGGACAAATCGAATTTATAAGATTATGAAAATTACCCTGACTCTGGTATTTGTGTCAATTTTCAGTATGTTTGCGGGTAATATACACTCGCAAAACGCACGCATTACATTCACCAAGAACAATGCTACTCTTGAGTCTGTTTTAAATGAAATTGAAAACCAAACAGATTACTTGTTTATTATCAATTCGAATATCGATACTCATCAAAAAGTGTCGGTAAGAGCAGATGACACTCCTGTATCTAAAGTTTTGGACGAACTTTTTCATGATACTGAAATACATTATACTATGGAAGGAAGTCATATAGTCCTTTCAAACAAGCCCCAACCTGCCATTTTGCAACAAACACGTAAAATAACGGGACGTATCTTAGATGAGAATGGTGAACCTTTAATAGGTGTAAGCGTCATGCTTAAAGGTACTTCAAACGGTACTATCACCAATATAGACGGTGATTATACGTTAAGTGGTGATATTACCGATAAATCAGTGCTGGAAGTAACTTATATCGGAATGAAAAAACAAGAAATAACTGTGGGAAACCGTACACGCATCAATATCACCATGACTTCAGATAATGAGATGCTGGATGAAGTGATAGTCGTGGGATACGGTACACAAAAAAAAGTTAATTTGAGTGGTGCTGTAGAAAGTGTAGGAGGAAAAACTTTAGCCAATAGAGCAACCAATAGCATAGGAACGATGTTACAGGGTATCGTACCTAACCTTAATATAAGTATTGGTGATGGCCAAGCTAATTCTGTTCCAACCTTCAATATTCGAGGTGAGACTTCTATTAATGGTGGTTCTCCTTTAATTGTGATTGATGGTATTCCAACCGAAACTGCATTCTTTAGCCGAATGAACAGCTCGGATATAGAAAGTATATCTGTTCTTAAGGATGCATCATCAGCGGCTATCTATGGTGCAAAAGCCGCTTATGGGGTTATTTTAGTAACTACTAAAAAAGGAGAAAAAGGGGAAAAGATCAATGTTGATTTTGACAACTCCATTACAGTGCGTAAATTGGGGCGCATGCCTAAAATCGTAAAAGATCCTTATATACAGGCTAGCTATAAAAAAATTATGGGTAAGCCTTGGTACGATCTTTATTCAGACGAGGATTTAAAATACATTGAAAAGATGAAAGAAGACCCAACCTTACCTAATGTGATTCCAAGTTTCAGTAATCCAGAATATTATACCTATTTAGGGAATACAGACTGGTTTTCGGAAATATATGATAACACAGGTATAACTCACTCTCATAATTTAAGTTTGTCAGGCGCTTCCGAAAAGGCTTCTTATTATATAGGTATGGAATATATGCAGGAAAGAGGGCTCTTAAAAATTAATAAGGACATTATGGATCGTTATAATTTCCGCTCAAAAGTAGATTTCAAAGTAGCCGATTGGTTGACTTTTGGCAATAATACGTCTGCTCTGTACTATACATACAAGCGACCTAGTTCCTTCTATTCATGGTTATTTAATAGGATTAATGATACCAATACTTTAATGACCGTGAAGAATCCTGATGGGTCATGGACAAAAGAAGGAGCAGAATTGATTGGATCACTTTCTGAAGGAGAAGCCCAAACGACAGAACTCAGTCTGCAATCGCAATTTACTATGACACTGGCTTTGATTAAGAATGTATTATCTATCAAAGCCGATGCAACGGCCCGATTGGGAAATAGAGAAACAGAACAATGGGATAGTGATATGAACATACCTTATAAACAGGGGCCTAATCTTGCCGATGAATATTTAGGTTGGGTAGATATGGCTCAACTTGCCAAGGAAAGAGATTACTATACTAGTGTAAATGCTTATATAGACTTTACTAAGTCATTTGGTAAACACCAGGTAAGTGCATTGGCTGGATTTAATCAAGAATATAACTCACACCGATATATGCGAGGTGAGCGTGAAGAATTAATTAGTTCATCATTACCCAGCGTAGAATTAGCTACCGGAAGTGCACGTGTGCGCGAGGATAATTATGAATGGGCCACGCGTGGTGGTTTTTTCCGTCTGAATTATATTTATAACAATAAATATATTTTTGAAGCAAATGGACGTTATGATGGGTCTTCTCGCTTCCCCAAAAATGATCGTTTCGGTTTCTTTCCTTCTATATCAGCTGCTTGGATTATTTCACAAGAGAAATTTATGCATGCCACCCAAAATTGGTTGAATTACGCGAAATTGAGAATTTCGTATGGAGCTCTAGGCAATCAGGATGTAAGCTACTATGAATATATTGCAAGTATGGGATCTAGCGAACAACAATTGTTGATTAATGGTATAAAACCTATGGGCGTTACCCCCAGTGGCCTAGTTTCAAATTCGTTGACTTGGGAAAAAGTATATACCAAAAACATAGGATTGGATTTGAATTTCTTTAATAACCGGCTTACCTTTTCGGGAGATATATATCGCAGAGATACGAAAGATATGCTTACGAAAGGTAAGACTCTTCCTAGTGTGTTGGGAGCTTTAGAGCCACGCATTAATGCGGCAGATATGAAAACTGAAGGTTGGGAAATATCCTTGGGATGGAGAGACTTGTTTAATTTGGGGAATAAGCCTTTTAGCTATAATGTCAAATTTATCCTGTCAGACAATCGTTCTTTTATTACTCGGTTTGATAATCCTACTGGTAATTTGGACGATTGGTATGAAGGCTGTGAGATAGGAGAAATATGGGGATTAGTGACAGAAGGATTTTTCAAAGATCAAGCAGATATTGATAACCATGCTGATCAATGGGATGTAACTTCCTATCCTGGTGACCGTCCTATTGAACCGGGAGATTTGAAATATAAGGACTTGGATAACAATGGAAAGATTAACAATGGTTCTTGGACTGTAAATGATCCTGGTGACTATAAAGTAATTGGTAACAATGCGTCACGATATAATTATGGTGCTGATTTTACAGCTGAATGGAATGGACTTGATTTCCGTGTTCTGTTGCAAGGAGTAGGCAAAAAGGATTGGTATCCGGAAAGTCATTATTTCTTTGGCATATATAGAGCTCCTTGGGGAAATGTGCTTGAAAATAATTTAGACCATTGGACTCCAGAAAATACTGATGCTTATTTCCCAAGATTAAAATCTTATATTGCAGAAGGTGGAAAGGACTTGGCAATTAATCAGACGCGATATTTGCAAAATGCAGCCTATCTCCGCATAAAGAATATCACTATCGGTTATACATTACCTAAAAAGTTTACGATGAAAGCTAAATTAGAACGAGTAAGATTATATCTTACAGGCGATAATATTTTTGAGTTTACCAAGCTTTCAAAGAATTATGACCCTGAAATATTAGGAACCAGCCATCCTATGCAACGATTGTTCACCTTTGGATTAAACTTATCATTCTAAAAATACTAATTATGAAAATAAAAAAAATAGCATATATTTTATGTGGACTATTACTGGTCAGTTGTAATGATTCCTTTCTGGAAAGGTATCCTGATACCGATTTGTCGGATAAAACATACTTTACTTCCGAAAAAGATTTGGAACTTTATACTAATACTTTCTATAATGAGTTAATCTATTATTATCACGATTACGCGACAGACAATGCTTCTATCTATTCTGAACCTACAGAAATAGTCAACATGATGCATGGAGGAATCACCGAACAGTCAGTAGGAGGTTGGGATAATTGGGGTACTTTGAGAAAGTATAATATTCTTCTGGAGAATGTCCATAAGACAAAAGGATCACCTACGGTCATCAATCACTATATTGGAATTACACGTTTGATGCGTGCTCAGTGGTATTATGAGATGATAAAACGTTTCAATGAAGTACCCTGGTATTCCACTTCACTTAAAGATACGAGTACAGATCTTCTTTACAAAGGGAAAGACAGTCGTGAGTTAGTTGTCGATTCTATCTTTAAAGATTTGGAATTTGCGGTCAACCATATCTCGGCAGATATGAAGAATAGAAGTGTCATCAATAAATGGTATGCTTATGGCATGATGGCTCGTATAGCGCTGCATGAAGCCTCTTTCCGTAAATATCATGATGAATTGGGGTTACAGGTCAGTGCCGAACATTTCTATAAGATAGCTATAAACGCTTGTGAAAAAATAATGGAAACCCATTTGTTTTCTATTGATAAAAGAGGAGGAATAGATAATGCTTATGAAAATCTGTTCATAAGTAATAATTTAGGAGATAGTCCGGAAATTCTCTTGTTTAAGGATTTTGATGACAAGCAAAACATTAAACATGATGCAGCAAGAAGAGTTTTCAGTTATGTGAGCAGTTTAAGCCGTAGCTTAATGGAAAATTATGAATACATCAAAAATGGTAAAGCTATTCCATTCACCTCAGTTCCTAATTATGATAAGATGTCTATGCCCGAGACGTTCAAGAACCGGGATCCCCGTTATAAACAAACTTTTATGTATCCAGGATATATTCGTCCGGGAGAAAACAGGCCTTTTGTTCCTAACTTATACTTAGGAGGATATCCTCAAACTAAATTTGTAGCTCAAACAGCTGACCAAATGGATTGGTTTCGTTCTTACAATGACATCCCGGTAATGCGTTATGCTGAAATTTTATATATTTACGCTGAAGCTAAAGCGGAGTTGGGTATTTTGAAGCAGGCGGATTTGGATGCAACCATCAATGTAGTAAGAGATAGAGTGGGTATGCCTGCCATATTATTAGCTTCTTTGAACTTGAATGCAAATTTGGAAAAACAATATCCTAATGTAACAGGTCCCCAAAAGGAAGTTATTCTCGAAATTCGTCGTGAGCGAAGAATTGAATTTGCTTGCGAATGCTTTAGATATGATGATTTGCTTCGATGGAAATCAGGGAGATTATTTGAAGAGATTCAGCAAGGTGTATATATTGACCAATTTGGATTACACGACTTTACAGGTGATGGAATTCCTGATGTAGGTATTTTTGAAAGTGAAGCAGCTAATACAATACCTGAATCGGAACGAAACAACTATGTATTCTATTACATGAAAGAAAGTTCAGGAGCCCAAACTGCGATTTGTCTGTCAGAAAAAGATCATGGTTACATCATGTCATCTACTGAAGTAAATTCGAACACACGTAAATTTGAAGAACCTAAATATTATTATTTTCCGATACCAAAGCAACAGCTTATACTAAATGAAAACCTTAGCCAAACTAAATTTTGGTAATTACACAATTATAGGCTGGGGATAGCTCCCTAGCCCTATAATAAAAAATAGAATTATAAATAGAAGATAGATAGTTCATGTCTTCTATAAACCGTATAGCTCATTTCTATATCATGAAAAAATATTTCTTAACTCTAGTCATCCTATGTGTTGTTTCCCTACAGTTGTCTGCGGTGTCTGTTCCACAATGGATTACTGCTTTTGAGAATCAAAATGCGACAAATTCTTGGATATGCTTTCAAAAGGAATTTAATATAAATGCTGTTCCTGCCAAAGCTTTAACTCGTATTGCAGCAGACAGCAAATATTGGCTTTGGATTAACGGCAAACTGGTTGTCTTGGAAGGTGCCGTAAAACGTGGTCCTAATCCCAATGACACCTATTATGATGAAGTGGATATAGCCCCACACCTCAAGCAAGGACATAATCTTATATCTGCGTTAGTATGGTATTTTGGCAAAGAAGGATTTTCATATAATCCCAGTGGTCAAGGCGCTTTCTTGTTCGATTGCCAAACTGCTGAGCTCACCTTGCAGAGTGATGACTCGTGGAAAGCCGCCATGCACCCTGCTTATTATACCCCATTGGCGCCGTATCCTAATTTCCGTTTACCTGAATCAAGTATCGGATTTAATGCAGAACTCGCTATGGACAATTGGGAAAAAGGTGAAAACGCAGCATGCCAATATTGGGCCAAAGCACGTGTGGTTGGAAAGGAAGGCGATGCACCATGGAATAAACTGCATCATCGTATCATTCCGCTTTGGAAAGATTTTGGTTTGAAGAATTACGTCTCACAAACTGTTCACAGCGGTACAATAAATGATACTTTAGTTTGTCAGCTTCCTTACAATGCTCAAATTATGCCTTACATGGAGTTGGAAGCAGAGAAAGCCCATTCAGTCGTTACTATATTTACAAGCCACTATCAAGGAGGAAGCGCATATAATGTCAGAGCAGAATATCTGACCAAAAAAGGAAAGCAGTCGTATGAAAATAAAGGTTGGATGAACGGTGAGAAAGTATATTACATTTATCCCAAAGGAATAAACCTTACCAAAGTACAGTTCAGAGAGACAGGATATAACACAGAATTCGAAGGATACTTTCGCTGTAACGATCCTTTCTTGAATAAAATGTGGGAGAAATCACAACGCACACTTTATATTACCATGCGTGATACTTATATGGATTGTCCTGACAGAGAGCGGGCTCAATGGTGGGGTGATGAAGTGAACGAATCAGGAGAAGCCTTCTATGCATTGTCGGTGAGCAGCCATCTGCTCATGAAAAAAGGGATGTATGAACTCATGGGGTGGCAGCGTCCTACAGGAGAAATCTTCGCTCCTATCCCTTCGTCCAACTATCACACTGAACTTCCCGGTCAAATGTTGGCGTCTATCGGTTACTTTGGTTTTTGGAATTATTATTTGAATACAGGAGACCTTAAAACCATTAGAGATCTATATCCCAAAATACAAAAATACTTGGATATTTGGCAGAAGAATAACGATGGTACCATCACCTTCAGAGCCGGAGAATGGACTTGGGGTGATTGGGGAAAAAATATTGATATCAAAGCGCTCTTTAATGCTTGGTACTATATTGCTCTAAAAGGGCAGCAACACATGGCTACCGCTTTGGGAATGAATGCAGAAGCAGATGCTATACTCCAAGAGATGAAAGCACTGAAAAAGGCATTTAACGCCGCATTTTGGAATGGAAAAGCTTACCGTCATCCTGATTATAGGCTAAAGACAGATGACCGGGTACAAGCTTTAGCCATCGTGTCTGGCTTAGCAGATAAAGAAAAATATCCTGCATTGATTAAAGTATTGAAGCAGAATGAACATGCCAGTCCTTATATGGAAAAGTATGTCATAGAAGCTCTTTTTAGAATGGGGGAAAATTATTATGGGATGGAGCGTATGAAACGGCGTTTTGCTGAAATGGTGAACGATTCTGAACACACGACCCTTTATGAAGGATGGGGGATTGGTCCTAATGGATTCCCCGGTGGTACTACCAATCATGCCTGGAGTGGCGGCGGTCTTACTATCCTGTCGCAATATGTGTGCGGTATAACTCCTACGGAAGCCGGATATAAGGCTTATCGTATAGCTCCGCAACCTACAGGAGTGAAAGAGGCTGAAACTTTAGTTCCCACAGTAAAAGGAAACATTAAAGTTTCCTTTAAAGATGATGAAAGGACGTTTCAACTTCAGGTAAATTCACCACAAGGTCCACGTGCTACCATCTGCCTGCCTTCCCAATGCAAAAGCATCACGTTGAATAACAAGCTAATTTGGAAAAACGGGAAAGACATATCACATAAAAACAGCATAGTCAAATGCATTCATCAAGATAAGGATGAAAGTATCTTTATCACTATGAAAGAAGGTGGAAATTGGACATTCAATATAAACAAATAGTTCGAATATGAAACGATTTTTATTATCAATAATATATTTATACTTGGCAGGTATGCTTGTAGCGCAAACTGCACCTTTAGAAATACTTCCTTATCCCAATGAGGTAAAGGTTCATCCGGGACATTATCCTTTTATGTCCTGTCAGCTTGTTTATCCCAATGCCTTGAAAAATGAAGCCGATTACTTAAAACAATTGTTGTTAGAGGAACATGGACTCATCGTACAACACACCAAGCAGGGAAATATGCAATTGACTTTATCTAAGTGGATTCCCCATCCTGAAGGATATCGTCTTACTGTAAACGAACAAGGTATCCGTATTGAAGGTTCCACACCTCAAGGTGTGTTTTATGGTCTGCAGACTTTCCGTCAGCTTATTACCACTCATCAAGGACAAATAAGAATACCTTATGTAGTCATTGATGATGCTCCGGCTTTTAAATGGCGCTCATTCATGCTTGATGATGGAAGAGCCTTTAAGGGCATGAAAGAGGTAAAACAATTGTTGGATGAAATGGCTATTTTAAAAATGAACACTTTCCATTGGCATCTTACCGAAGACCAGGGATGGCGTATAGAAATAAAGAAATATCCGCTGCTCACAGAAATAGGTGCGCATAGAGATTCTACTCAGCTCAACTGGTATGAAAGCAAAGTGTTCGATGGTAAGCCGTTCGATGGATACTATACACAGCGTGAAATAAAAGAAATTGTTTCCTATGCCCGGAATCTTCACATTACAGTTGTTCCTGAAATAGAGATGCCGGGACATGCTTCAGCCGCCATTGCCGCGTATCCTTGGTTAGGCAGTACAGATGAAAAAATCAAAGTGCCTTGTACCTTTGGAGTCAAAAACAGTGCCTTCAATGTAGCCGATCCACGCACACGTACTTTTTTGAAGGATGTACTCGATGAAGTGATGGAATTGTTTCCTTCGAGAATCATTCACATTGGTGGCGATGAAGTGCGACAAGAGCAATGGAATAACTCATCCGAGGTACGAACATTCATGAAAGAAAAAGGGATAAACTCAGCTGCCGAACTTCAGATGTGGTTCACTAACCATATAGCCTCTTATCTGAAATCGAAAGGAAGAATAATGATGGGTTGGAATGATATAACTGGTGACAAATTGCATGGATATCAAAGTGAAGTTACAATTGAAGCAGGAAACCAGCTTTCAGAGGACGCGGTGGTACAGTTCTGGACTGGCAATCATGACCTTTTACGGAAGGCAGCCAAACGAGGTTATAAGATAGTTAACAGTTATTTTAAATATACTTATCTGAACTTTAACCATGACCGTATAACGCCTGGGTTGGAATATGATTTCGAACCTATCCCTTTGGAAAAAGCATATGCGTTCAATCCAATACCCGAAGGGCTTACCATGCAGGAACAAAAACAGATTATAGGTATAGGGTGTCAGATGTGGGGAGAATGGATACCACAAGTGGAGGATATGTATAGAATGATATATCCATATTGGGCGGCCCATGCCGAAACAGGATGGACAGACAACAAGCGTAAAAACTACAATCGTTTTGTTCGGTCTATGGATTATTTTCTTACTCGTTGGATAGATAAAAATTATATCAACAGCCATAATATTGGGATAAAGCAACATCAATAAAACAATATTTTGAATAAACAATAAATTCAGTATGAAAAAGCAACTATTATTTATACTGCTCTTCCTGCCTGCTTTTTTGACGGCCAAAGAGATAAGATATTTTGTACAACCCGGAGAAATACTTGATTTAAGTGAAAATGCTTTTGAGCGCCATGGAATAAAAGTATCTGAAATAGATTCCGTAAGCATGAGCGGTTCTTTTACCTTTTCTATAAAGGTGCGTAGTCATGCCCGTGAATTAGGTGAAAAAGCCTTGATTACCAATAAAAAGAACAATATACCAAACGAAGCAGGCATTTGGATAGGCACCCAAGACAACGGATCATGGATAGTGCACTTTTGCGATGGGAAAAACACTCCATGGGAATATAGACCTACTGCCTTGCGCCAACCCATAAATGATGATAAGTGGCATACCTTGACAGTGACACATGATGCCGGTAAACAGGAGATGCGCATGTATTACGATCAGTTGAATGTGGCTATTTACTGTACCAACGGAAATGTCAATTTAGCCACCAACAATACACTTAGAATAGGCTCTGTAGATGATGGTCAGTGGAATGCATTCAATGGTTATATCAAAGAATTTACATTTATAAGCCATGTGGAACTACCCAAAATTTCAGTTACGGACACCCAGCGTTTGTCACAACTGAAGGTGATGGCTTTCAATATCTTTCATGGTGGTCATGAATTGGGGCAAGAGGTAGGAGTGAATAGGGTCGTAGAGGTTATAAAAGCAGAAAATCCAGATGTGATCGGTATGGTAGAAACCTACGGTTCAGGTGCTATTATTGCAGATGCATTAGGCTACTATTTCTATTTACGTAGTTCCAATTTATCCATCATGAGCCGGTATCCTATCACAGATACCTATGATTTGTATGATTCCTTCAATTGCAGTGCGGCAACATTGCAAATTAGTTCGTCACAACAAATAAATTACATTAACCTTTGGCTGGATTATCGTCCTATCACTAATGACCAAATAAACGCCTGTGAATCCATAGAAAATATCATAGCGGGGGAGTGGAGTAGGAGAGCTGCACAATTGCAAAGTATCTTGAAAGCTTTTCCATCCCAATGGAATACCATGGAAACACCTCTCATAGTTTCCGGTGATTTTAACAGTGATTCGCATCTGGATTGGAAAGATGATACAAAAAACATGAATGGACACAACGGGTATGTTATAGAATGGCCCACCAGCAAGTTGATGGAAAAAGCTCATTTTATTGACTCTTATCGTGAGATTCATCCTGACGTGAAAAAATATCCATGTCTTACATGGTCTACTATGGCGAAGAATGAATTGCAATACCGTATAGATTTTATTTATTATAAAGGGAAGGATATCAAAGCTATCCAATCGGAGATGATAGACAAACATCCTGTTCGCTACCCCTCTGACCATGCGGCTGTAGTGACTACATTTAATCTGAAATAAATATGAAGTATTTTTTAATGCTTATTCAACTATGGGTTGGATTCCTGCCTATATGTGCCAGTTATCCAAAAGCGAATATTTGGATAATTCCTTCTGTAGAATCCCCACAAGTATACAGAAATTACGCTCAAACCTCAAAGGTTCACTTGGAAATGGCTAGAGGTGAAGTAGAACATATTCAATTGGTCTTTCCTAGCAAAGTTAATGAGGAATATCGTTTCACTTTCGACCGAAATTTGAAAGGTATTCAAATATCGGCTAGAGAACTTAAAAAAATGAATGGTTATTATGACGCGTTAGTCCCTTTTAAAAATCAGTTGAAATGTACGGATACATTGACTGCTGTATGGATTACCGTACAGTGTCCGTCAAGGGTTCCAGTCGGAAAGTATCATCAGACGATAAAGATAGAAGGAAGTAAACATTTTACGATACAGCTGGATTATAACGTACATCATACTACCATTCCTTTAAAGTCATCTATCCCTATCACTGTTGGAGTTGAGAATCGTTGTATGACTGAAGGTCTTAATGATAAAGAAGCCGATAAAGAACGGCAACGATGGGTAGACTTTGTATTAAGCTATAGAATGACTCCTGTATTTGGTACACAGATTACTCCGGAACGTTGGCAATACGAACATTCGTTCTCACCTTGGGCATGGAATGACAAACGAAGTATCCGATTATTAAACGATAGAAGATATAGTTGTTACATGCTTCCGTTTTTTACATTGTCGGAGAATGAACTTGCGTCTTTATTATGTAATATCCAAAAGAAAGGAAAATTAAAAGAATCACTTTTCTATATTTGGGATGAACCTGCCTATATGGAGGATTATGAGCAAATCAAACAAAAAGTGAATATTATTCGGAAATATGCTTCAGATGCTCGGATTTTAACCACATTCTTTTGTGGTCCCCGAAACGGTCCCCGTAAAGGAGATTTGTATGCAGTGTTCGACTATTTGAAACATCATATTCATGTTGCTACTATAAGTTTAGCTCCTTGTAAAGGCAATGAAGAAGAAGTGCAACATATACGCTATAAAGTGCCTGAAGGTATAGACTGGTGGAGTTATGTTTGTTGGCAACCAGGTGGAAATGAACCAAACTTTTTATTACAGATGAAGGGGATACAGCAAAGAGCTATCATGTGGCGTACTTGGAAAAACGGTAGCCAAGGTTTTCTCTATTGGAACTGTAATATTTATCACAAACGAAATCCATTTACTTATATCACTGATATGCCACATGGTGATGGTATACTCATTTATCCTGGTGATATATTGGGACGTAAAGGTCCTATAGCCTCTGCCAGATTAGAGCGTTGGCGTGATGGAGCCGAAGAAATGGAATTATTGCGGTTGGTGGAGAAAAACTATTCAAAAGAAAAGGCAGATACCTTATTAAACATAGTTTATAGTTCACCTTTGTCATTTATAGAAAAAGCTCATAATATTCCTTTCTTTAGAAAAGAATTGTTGGACCAACTAGATAAAACAATTCCCATTGATTATAAATTAAGAATCACAGATTTTATCTGACTTTTACTCTATATATGTGAAATAGAATCGTTAATTTATGGGATTGGGTAGATGAACGATTTTGAGGATGCGTCATAATGTAATATTTATGATTCACTCTCTTCTTATAGTGAGAAGGAAGAGATATTTTTTATTTGAAGGATATGAAAAACCATTGCAGCATATATATAAAATAAATCAACTAATCGCAGGGCGTAAACGAGGTCTTAAAGCATAAAAAAAGCAGTTACATTTTACTGTAACTGCTTTAAAGTGAAAAACTTACTTTGGTGGTGCCACCAGGAATCGAACCTTTTGCTTCGGTTTATTCTAACTCCTTGAGTGACTGTACACTTATTACTTTATCTTTTATGAAAGCCATTGAATTAGCATCACACTAAATTCATCACTTTTCTTGACTATCTTTTCAATCGTCATCTCTTTGACAATGCGAAGATAGATAAAGTGTTCGATTTCTGCAAATATTTTTTCTCTTTATTTATTCCAATCTATCTTGTTGTTACAATTTTAGAAGTTCATGTAAGGAAGAGGGAATTGCTGTAATGAATGTAAAAACTAAAGAATCTATGAAAAATTATGAAAAGATTTTTCGTACTACTCATAGTTGTGAAAAAGAATGTACATATTGGATGACAATAGTTCGTTAAACTTTTCATTAACCCAATGAAGTCAAGTCCGCCTGATTCATTACATGAATGGTTTACTACATCTTTTGTATTTGTATTTAGGTAAATAAGTCCAATAGTTTTTGGATCTTTCTTTCGCTTGTATTGGAATTTATGGTTATTTTTGTAGTTCAATTTTAAAATGAATATAATGGCAAAGACTTACCAAAGGACTAAATTACAATAAGTGATTATCAGAGGCTATAAATTCATAGCCTTTGACAGACCTGTAACCTTAGAACTTGGTGATGTCAGCATGTTGTTGGGTGCTAACGGAGCAGGTAAAAGCAATATCATCGGTTTTTTCCGGATGCTGAGCTATATGATGAGTAAGTCGTTCGGGAAATATGTAGAAATCGAAAATAATTCACATCCTTTGTGAGGGACAGACGGAGCAGGGATTCATGGAGGAAGTGCTACGCCCCTACCTTCAAGCGCATGGAGTGGCAGGTGTGAAAAGCATCCTAATTACCACCAATAAGAAAAAGAATGCCCGTAGCGGAATGCTGGCTTACAGCCAAGCTGTAACTGACCTTGAATTATTGCGGAAAATGAAACTTGATGGGGAATATGAACGGCATATCTTCACAACAATGTTCGATCTCTATGCGCTGCCGGATGATTTTCCCGGTTATGAAGCAACCTAGGCTCTGGGTGAGTCCTACAAACGTGTTGCTGCCTTGGAAATAACTTTTGCAAAGGCGATAAACGACGAGCGATTCATTCCCTATATCCAGCTACATGAATTTGAAGCACTTTTGTTTTGCGGCATCGAGCATTTGGCGAAGCGCTATCCTGGTTGTGAAAGACGCTGCGAACAACTTAGAAAAGACTTGGAGAAAGTAGGAAATCCCGAACTCATCAACAAAAGCTCGGAAACAGCTCCAAGCAAACGTATCATTAAGGCGATAGAAGGAGACAAAAAGCGGCATTACAACTACAATAAGCCGGTGACCGGCAAAGATGTTGCAAAAAGTGTTTGCATTGATGGACTTCGTACCCAATGCAAACACTTTGATGAATGGGTAAAAACTGATAAACTGCTAATTTACTGTCTGTATCTACGCATTAAAGTGAAACCGGCACTTTTACAACATTGATAGTGGGGTGCCCGATTTCCTATTTTTACAATTTGTTCTTATCCCTATGTAAACGGATTCACGTGTCATATTCGGAATACGTAGGGGATATTATTCTATAAGGAAGATTTATTTCTTCTACAGCGTTTGAACTTCTTGTTGCAATCGTAGTCACCTTCACTGAAGAATTTTAAAGAAACAACAGGTTGTTAAATTTTCACTTATCTTATTCGATTGCGATTTCGAGATAATTTTTCAACGTGTTAAACACTCTTAGGCGCTTGGCGTAATCCTGCAAACGGGCAAGATTACGGTTCGGCTTTTTCAGATAAGTACGTATCACTTCCGCACAAACGTCCAGACCAATCTTGTTCCGGTACTTCACCGCATCACAAACACTTCGTTCCATATCAGTAATATGAACTTTATATCCTGATATATCCGCATCCATAATTCCAAACTCCAAGTTCTCTTTTTTCCAATAATAAAGCTCTATAGGCAGAGCCTGTGGAAGAACTACTTTCCTTTTATTGGCAATGGCTATGCAAAAAGCAGGTGGGACTGTCGTAGACAGTTGATGGTATGTCCAGGCATTGTATAAGCATACAACACCATTTGGTATTATCCTCTCCACGTCTATCATCGTGTTTAGCAATGCCTCGGGAGCTGCATATACCCCATGACGCAATCTTATCAAATCGCCACGTTCTTTAGCTCGCAACACCTGTTTATATTCCGACAGGTGAGATATATCCGTTGTGGATATAGTCCCTCCGAGAGACGCAACTTTATTAACTATATCATTCATATAATCCACCTTAGAAGTTCTTTTCGCGCTGCGAAAATACGATTATTTTCCAAATAACAGGCAATATTCTATGGTTAATTCATAAAAATACCGTAGAATACTGTCAGCATCCGTTTTTTATATAAATCATATCTATAGAAGAAACCTTGTGTCATCTGATGACACTGTTTTTACTGTCTCGGATATAAAGTGATTCTTTGCCCAAATCCATATAAATGAGACATCATGAACATACAGTATAATTTAACGTGAGTTCGAAATAAGAATAAATATATTTCACTTATAATTAGAAACATAGC